>Ga0265318_10001286_pt1 | contig 15107 bp, 13 predicted proteins | sample 4821metaG_FD_192431 | JGI IMG/M metagenome (GOLD analysis project Ga0265318, IMG submission 192431) | Rhizosphere microbial communities from Carex aquatilis grown in University of Washington, Seatle, WA, United States - 4-8-21 metaG | ecosystem: Host-associated > Plants > Roots > Rhizosphere >... | reverse complement strand
GTCTAATTAACGTGTTGACTTGCACCCGAACCCGGGCCTGGCTTCGCGCCCCACCCTTCCCTCCCCCGTGTGCAAGGCCCGACGAACCGCCATCACCGTGATCCGATTCTCCAGACGCGTCGCGCGCCAGTGCTCGGCCGCGAATTCGCGCCTGCCCGATTGGCTGGTGTGCGACACGATCGCAAACGGCGCGAGGTTCGCCACAGGGCTCCGGGGACCCGGCGGGGGCGGCGTGGTCCGCTTCGAGCGGACGTTCGGGCCCGGCCTCCGGGGAGCCTTGCCCACCGTCCGGGTGCTGGCGGAGGTCGCCGGCGGCAGCTGCGTTGCGCTGCGGCTCCTCCCGGCCTCGGGGCGTGGAAAAAAACTGGGAATATTCGGGATTTTTGAATCGCGCCGGTTCAAAATGAATGCGTCAACATGGGTCCCCTTCTAATCCATGTCCAAAGCCACTCCCTCAAAAGCCGCAGAGACGAAGTCCCCCGCATCCGCCCCCGCCGCGCACATGCGCGACAAGAACATCGAGCTGGCCCTTTCATCGATCACCAAGGAGTTCGGCGAGGGCTCGATCATGCGCCTTGGCAGCAACGCCAAGATGAAGGTCGAGACCATGTCGACCGGCTCCCTCGCCATCGACCTCGCGCTCGGCGTCGGAGGCCTGCCCCTCGGGCGGATCGTGGAGGTCTACGGACCGGAGTCGTCGGGCAAGACGACCTTCTGCCTGAGCGTGATCGCGGAATGCCAGCGCAAGGGCGGCCTGGCCGCGTTCATCGACGTGGAGCACGCGCTCGACCCCAAGTACGCCCGCGTCGTCGGCGTGAAGCTTGACGACCTCCTCGTCTCCCAGCCCGACAGTGGCGAGGACGCCCTGAACATCATGGAGACGCTCATCCGCTCCAACAGCATCGACGTGATCGTGCTGGACTCCGTGGCCGCCCTGATCACGAAGGCCGAGCTCGACGGCCAGATGGGCGACATGACGATGGGCAGCCAGGCGAGGCTCATGTCCCAGGCGATGCGCCGCCTGACGTCTGTTGTCAGCAAGACGAAGTGCGTCTGCATCTTCACCAATCAGATCCGCGAGAAGATAGGCGTCATGTTCGGCAATCCCGAGACGACGAGCGGCGGACGGGCGCTCAAGTTCTTCTCGTCGATCCGGATCGACATCCGCCGCAAGGACCAGATCAAGACACCCGAGGGCAAGGTCATCGGCAACCGCACCAAGATCAAGGTGGTGAAGAACAAGGTCGCCCCGCCGTTCACGGAGGTCGAGTTCGACATCATGTACGACGAGGGCATCTCGGCGTCCGGCTCCCTCCTCGACCTCGGGCTCGAGCACCGTATCCTCGAGAAGAAGGGGGCTTGGATCACCTACCTGGGGGAGCTTGTCGGCCAGGGCCGCGACGCCGCAAAGCAGGCGATACGGGAGAAGCCCGAGCTTGCGGAGAAGATCACCAAGGCGATTCTCGAGAAGGTGAACGTCACCGGCGGAACCGTCGTCACCGGCGAGACAGCGGCTTAAAGCCGACGGCTCGCAGAAAGGCGTGGGCCAGGACCCTGTGCCCGATCTCCGTCGGGTGCACGCGGTCGGGGGCCACGACCTTGTAGTCGAGGCGCGTGAGCACGCTGTCAATCGCCGCTTGGGTGTCGGCGAACAGCGCCCGGTGCCGTGCCGCAAGGTCCTTCACCACCCGGCCGTACTCGTCCATCTGCAGGCGCATGATGTCCCTGCGCTCTGCCTGGACGTAGTAGGGCGTCATGAGGACGAGCCCCTTGAGCATCGGGCGGGTCCGCGCGAGGAGGCCGTCGTACGTGTCCCAGTACTCCTCGAGCGGGACGGCCGCGGCGCTGTCGACACCGTCGAACTGCCTCCACACGTCGTTGATGCCGATCATCACCGCAAGCCACTCCGGCTCGAGCGCGATCACGTCGGAGTCCCAGCGCGCCGCCAGGTCCCTCACCGTGTCCCCGCTCACGCCCATGTTCGTGATCCGGACGGGGCGTCTCGGGTGCATCTGCGCCAGGAGCCGGTCCACCTCGGCCACATAGCCCTCGCCGAGGCCGTGGCCGGACCCCTGGCCGACCGGGCGCAGCCGGTTGCAGTCGGTCACCGAGTCGCCGATGAATAGGAGCCGGGCCCCGGGGTTGAGCTTCACGTTTCCATTGATCACAAATCGTCCGGGGCCGTCAATTCAGGGCGGGTAGTTCTTGCTAATGAATCGGGGGCGTGAAAAACCTCGCGGACGCCGGCCTTGGGGCACCGGGGCCCCCGCGCGACGGCGCCGACGTCGAACCAGCCTTCAGCCATGAAAAACAACCGACTGCTTTCCCTCGCATGCCTCGCGCTCCTCGCCGGGGGCGCCGCACTGGCCGACACGCCGCAGACGCCTCCCTCCACGCCCCTCTCGCCGCTGCCGCCCGGTGCCGCCCTGAGGGCCGCCACGGTCAAGGTGATCGTCGCCCCGGACCACCGGGACTGGACCTACCAGCCAGGCGAGACCGCCCACTTCTCGGTCTCAGTCACCGCGGACAGCGAGCCGCTGGACGGCGTCACCGTGGCCTACACGGTGGGCCCGGACCTGTACCCGGGCGAGGCGAAGACCGCGGCGGTGCCGCCGTCGGGCCTCGTCATTGACGCCGGCACGATGACCACGCCCGGTTTTCTGCGCTGCATTGTCACCACGCAGGTCGCAGGGCACAAGTACCGGGGCCTGGCCACCGCGGCCTTCGCCCCCGACCAGATCAAGCCCACGCAGGTGGATCCGCCGGACTTCGACGCGTTCTGGGCCGCGGGCAAGGACGAGCTGGGAAAGAATCCGGTCGACGCGCGGATGACCCTCATGCCCGACGCGTGCACCTCGAAGGTCGACGTCTACCATGTGAGCTTCCGCACCGTGAGCCCCACGTGGAGCCAGACGCCCGCGCGCATCTACGGCATCCTATGCGAGCCGAAGGCGCCCGGCCGCTACCCCGCGGTGCTCAAGGTCCCGGGTGCGGGTGTGCGCCCCTACTTCGGGGACCCCGAGCTCGCCGCCAAGGGGGCCATCGTCCTCGAGATCGGCATTCACGGCATCCCGGTGAACCTGGCCAAGGAGGTCTATGACGAACTAAGCGTGGGAGCCCTCAACGGGTACCCTCTCTTCAACTTGGACAACAAGGAGACGTACTACTACAGGCGCGTCTACCTGAGCTGCGTCCGCGCGAATGACTTCCTCACGTCGCGGCCGGCCTGGGATGGCAAGAACCTCGTGGTGATGGGCGCGAGCCAGGGCGGCCAGCTCACGATCGTGACCGCCGCCCTCGACCCGAGGGTGACCGGGCTTTCGGCCACGCATCCCGCATTCTGCGACGTCACGGCGGAGCTGAACGGCCGCGCCGGGGGGTGGCCCCACCCCTTCAAGGCCGGCGAGGACGGGAAGCCCTCGGCGCAGGTCACTCCGGCCAAGATCGCGACGACCAGCTACTACGACACGGTCAATTTCGCCAAGCGCCTGAAGGTGCCCGGCTACTACAACTGGGGCTACAATGACGAGGTCTGCCCGCCGACTGCGGCCTATGCGGCGTACGGGGTGATCACCGCGCCAAAGACGCTCGGCGTCACCCTCGAGATGGGGCACAGCTATTCTACCGAGCAGTATGACGCGATCTCGGGCTGGGTCACCGCCTTCCTCGGCCTGAAATAAGCCGACCCGGGATGAGAGTCGTTCCGCTCGCGCCGCTGCCCTGGAGGTTCCGGGACTGTTCGGGCTCCTCGTGGCTCCCCGCGACAGTCCCCGGCTGCGTGCACACCGACCTGCGCCGGGCCGGGGCGATCCCCGACCACATGCGCGGCACCAATGAGGCCGGGCTGCAGTGGATCGACGAGCGCGCCTGGGAATACTCGGCCGAGTTCGCGGCGGGCGCCGCACTGCTCGGGGAGGAGGTCGTAGAGCTCGTCGCCGACGGCCTCGACACCGTGGCGACCGTCCGGCTCAACGGCACGGAGGTGGCCCGCACCGAGAACATGTTCATCGGCTACCGGTGGGACGTGAAGCCGCTCCTCAGGGAGGGCCCCAACCGGCTGAGCATCCGTTTCGACAGCGCGATGCGCTACATCCGGACCGAGCGGACCGGCCACAGGCCGCGCGAAATCAACGACCCGGTGGGCGGCTGCACGATCATCCGCAAGGAGCAGTGTCAGTTTGGCTGGGACTGGGGCCCGCGCTACGTGACGGCCGGGATCTGGCGCGACATCAGGCTCGAGGGATGGAGCGTCAACCGGCTGGACGGCGTCGCGGTCACGCAGCACCACGCCCGGAACGGAACGGTCACCCTCACGCTCGCGCCGGAGCTTGCAAGGCGCGGCTCCCGGGCGGTGTGCCGCTGGCGGATCTCCAACGGCTTTGCCGTGTCGTCCGGTGAGGGCACGAGGATCGTCATCCGCAGGCCGCGGCTGTGGTGGCCAAACGGCCAGGGCGACCCGTCGCTCTACACGCTCGAGGTCGACGTGGCCGGACCCGGCGGGGTTGCCGTCGGGAAATGGACGCGCCGGATCGGCCTGAGGACGATCTCGCTCGACCGGCACCGGGACCGCTGGGGGGAGTCGTTCCAGTTCGTCGTGAACGGGAGGCCCGTGTTCGCCAAGGGCGCCAACTGGATCCCCGCGGACTGCTTTGTCGCGGGGCTTGGCCGCGCCGCTTACGCCCGCGACCTGGAGGCGGCGGTCGCCGCCAACATGAACATGGTGCGGGTCTGGGGCGGGGGCATCTACGAGTCCGAGGACTTCTTCGACCTGTGCGACGAGCTCGGGCTCCTCGTCTGGCAGGACTTCATGTTCGCCTGCACGCTGTATCCCGGTGATGAGCGGTTTGTCGCAAGCACGCGAGCCGAGGCGGAATACCAGGTCAGGCGGCTGCGCCACAGGGCCAGCCTCGCGCTCTGGTGCGGGAACAATGAGATATGGAGCCTCAACGCCCGGGAGTTGACCGACCCGAAGAAGAAGCGGTGGCGGGCCGACTATGACCGGCTGTTCCACCGCGTCCTGCCATCGGTCGTGCGCAGGCTCGGCGGGGAGACCGCCTATTGGCCGTCCTCGCCCTGGAGGGGGAACGAGGATTCGGGCCACGCCGCGGGGGAGAAGCGAGGGGATACGCATTTCTGGGACGTCTGGCACGGGAGGAACCCGGTGACGGACTATGAGAAGTGGGCCTTCCGGTTCGCGTCCGAGTTCGGCATGCAGAGCTACAGCTCCTCCGCCACGCAGGCGGCCCTCTACCCGAGCGGGGATCGCAACGTCTTCGGCCCGGTGATGGAGACCCACCAGAAGAACAAGGTCGGCAGCCAGATCATCCTGGACTACGTGTCCCGCCGATACCGTTTCCCGAAGGGCCAGGACGCGCTCATCTACCTCTCGCAGCTCAACCAGGCGCACTGTGTGCAGACCGGGGTCGCGCACTACCGCAGGCTCATGCCGCACTGCATGGGCTCGCTCTACTGGCAGCTGAACGACTGCTGGCCCGTGGCGTCCTGGAGCTCCATCGAGTTCTCGGGGCGATGGAGGGCGCTCCACTACGCGGCGCGGCGATTCTACGCCCCGGCCCTCGTGAGCGCCCACGTGCCGGGCGACGAGGTCTTCGGGATCAACAACTACCGGAGCTCGACCGTGCGGCTCGTGCACCTGCACACGAGCTTTGACGGGTCCCGCACCGCCAGGGGCGTCGTTCGCTGGGACCTGTTCCACCTCGACGGCCGCGTGCTGCTCGCCGGAACCAAGAAGGTCGCGCTGCGCCCAATGCGAAGCGTCCGGCAGGTGACGCTCGACATGGCCCGGCCCCTCGCGCAATTCGGGCGCGACAACCTCTACCTGCGCATCGCCCTGGACATCGCCGGCGCCCGGGTGAGCGAGGAAACCGTTTTTCTCACGCTTCCGCGATTCATGGAGCTGCCCGTTCCGAGGACGAAGATCTCCCTCCGGATGGGATCCGAGGGCAATGCCATCGTCGGTTTCACCTCCCCCGTGTTCCAGCACCGGTTCGAGTTCGACTTCTCCGGCCACGCCTTCACTTGCAGCGACAATTTCTTCGACCTCTATCCGGGCGAAAAGCGGGTGATCCGGGTCCACTTCGCGAAGAAGGCCCCGGAGGCCGACCTCGCGAGGTCCCTGACCCACAGGTCGCTCGCCGACACGTACTAGGGAGGCACGATTCATCCTGCTCGTCGCGGGCGGCGCAATGGGCTATGGGTTGCCGTGAAAGCCGCCATGCCCCCAACGACCTTCCCAGGAGCAAAACTTTGTTTGGGGCTCGGGCTCCTTGGGTACGCTGTGCTCCTGATCATCATGATCGGCGCCGTTCCGGGAGGCTCCGACAATTCGGGGTACTTCAACGAGGCGCGCCTCTTCTCGCAGGGCCGGATCCACGCCCCCATGCGGACCCTTGCCGGCGTTCCGCCGGACGCGGCCACGCAGTACCTCTACGTCCCGCTCGGGTTCAAGCCGTCCCCGGGCGGCGGCGCGAGCATGGTGCCAACCTACCCTCCCGGACTGCCGCTGCTCCTTGTCCCGGCGGCACTCGTCGCCGGATGGGACCACGCCGGCGACTTGGTGCTGATCCTCCATTCGCTCGCGGGCATTGCGCTCGTCTTCGCGCTCGGGAGAGCCTGCGGCCTACCCGGGGCATGGTCCCTCGCCGGCGCGACGGTGCTCGCAGCAAGCCCGCTCTACCTGTTCACCTCGCTGCAGGCCCTGAGCGACGTCCCCGCGACCGCCTGGGCGACGGCGGCGGTGGTGGCGGCCATGAAGGGTCGCGACGGGACTCGCTGGGCGCTCGTCTCCGGCGCCTGCATCTCGGTGGGATTCCTGGTGAGGCCCACCAACTTGCTGATCGCGGCCCCCGTGGTCCTAGCCGTCGGCATTTCGCCGAGGCGCCTAGCCCTCGTTGCCCTGGGATCACTCCCCGGCATCGCAACTTGGATGGCGATCAACCACGCCGCCTATGGGGACGCCCTCCAGAGCGGCTATGGCGCGATCGGGGGCGAATTCCACGCCGGGTTGGTTGCCGGCACGCTTCGGTACGGCGCATGGTGGCTGCCGCGGCTCCTCAGCCCGATCGTGGTCCTCGCACCGCTGCTGGTCGCCTTTCCGAGGCTCTGGCCCAGGGTCGCCGCCATCCTGACCGCGTGGGCCGCTTGCTTTGTCGCATTCTATGCGCCCTACCGGTGGACCCACGAGCAGTGGTGGTTCCTCAGGTTTCTCCTGCCCGCGGCCCCCGCGCTCATCGTGGCCGGCCTCCTCGTCGCGCGCCACCTGCTGGAGCAGGCCGCCGGGCGCCTTCCGCACTATGCACGGCGCGCCCTGCCGGCCCTCGTGCTTGCCGTCGCCGTCGCCGTCGAGCTGGACCAGAGCTCGCCCCTCCGGGAGGCCCGGGCCGTGGGCCATGGGGAGCTCAAGTACGGACGGGTGTCGAAATGGCTCACGGCGCACGTGCCGGGCAATTCCGCCATCGTCGTGTCGCAGGCTAGCGGCGCCCTCTTCTACTTTACCGACCTTACGCTGCTCCGCCACGACCAGATGGGGCCGGCCCTCTCCAAGCGGGTATTTTCGTCGCTCCAGGCCGAGGGCCGGCCCCTGTATGCCGTCCTCTTCCCGTTCGAGGCAGATGCGCTGAAGAAGCTGCCCGGCACGTGGGTCCGTGTCGGCTCGGTCAACGACGTCGGCATCTGGCGTTGCGATTCGGCCGGATCCGCCGGGTAGCCCGCGCGCGCCGCCGTTTCGCAGCGGTCCCTTGGCGCTTGAGTCCGGGGCTCAGGGGCGGTTGGTTGGGCCCCAATGGCGCGCCAAAAGGATACGATCGCCGCCCTCGCGACTCCCGCGGGCACCGCGGCGCTCGCGGTCATACGTATCAGTGGTTGTGATACAAATCGCCTCGCGCGGGACGTCCTCAGCTCCGTTCCCCCGCCGCGCGTCGCCACGCACGCCGACTACTCCGACCTTGGGGGTGACGTCGTGGACGACGTCGTCGCGACCCTCTATGCCGGGCCCAACTCCTACACCGGAGAGGACTCGCTCGAGGTCTCATGCCATGGGAGCCCGTTCATCGCCCACAAGATCCTCGCCGATCTGCTCGTCCGTGGATGCCGGCCCGCTCAGCCCGGCGAGTTCACGCAGCGGGCGTTCCTGAACGGGCGCATGGACCTGAGCCAGGCGGAGGCGGTCATGGACCTCATCAACGCACGCAGCGAGCGTGCCCTCTCGGCCGCCCGCCAGGTGCTCCGGGGCGCACTCGGCCGCCACATGACCGGGCTCGTCGACGGCGTGCTCGGCGCGCTCGCAACCGTGGAGGCCTACATCGACTTTCCCGATGAGGATCTTCCCCCGGAGGACCGCGGCCGGCTCGCGGAACGGATCGCCGCCGTGCTCAGGGGCGCCGAGCAGCTCCTCGCCACCGAGCGCACGGGCGCGTTGCTGCGCGAGGGCATCGCGACCGTCATCCTCGGCGAGCCCAACGCGGGCAAGAGCTCGCTCCTTAACCTGCTTGTCGGGACCAGCCGCGCGATCGTCAGCCCCCATCCGGGAACGACGCGTGATTTCATCGAGGAGCGCATCAGCGTCGGCCCGCACGGCCTGCGCCTCGTGGACACCGCGGGCCTCAACGCCCGCGCCGCTGGGCTCGAACTCCAGGGCGTGGAGAAGACCCTTGAGTGCGCCGAGCGCGCGGACCTCTTTCTCGTCGTCCTGGACGCCACCCTACCCACCCCAAGCCTTCCGGAACGGATCACGGCGTGTATTAACATTTCAAATACACTCTGCGTGCTCAACAAGGCGGACCTGCTCGGCCGGGGCGCGCCTGTCGCCGGCGCGTTGCCGGGGTTTGCGACCGTCACGGTCTCGGCATTGAAGGGCGAAGGGCTCGATTCGCTTGTCGCGCAGATGGAAAGGCTCGCGGACGGCCTTCAGCAGACGTTCGGCGAGGAACGCATTGCGATTAATGTCCGTCATGCCCACTTCCTTGCGGAGGCGCGCGCATGCCTGACGTCAGCGCTGGAGAAGGTCTCCTCAAAGGGGCCCCCCGAACTCCTGGCAAGCGACCTGCGGGGGGCGCTCGCCGCCTTTGGCGAGATCTCCGGCAAGGTGGACAACGAGCGCATGCTCGATCAATTGTTCGCATCCTTCTGCATTGGGAAATGATGGAGTCGATCGGGGTTGCCCATCGGGTCCGCCGCAACCCTGGCTGAAGCAATATTTCATAACTCGTTGTATATAATCAATAAGCGATACGACGTGATTGTGTGCGGCGCCGGGCATGCTGGCGTCGAGGCTGCGCTTGCCGCTTCGAGAACAGGGGCCACTACCCTACTCCTTACGGGCAATATCGACACAATCGCCCAGATGAGCTGCAACCCGGCCATTGGCGGCCAGGCCAAGGGACAGATTGTGCGAGAAATTGACGCGCTGGGCGGGGAGATGGCGATCAACACGGATGTAACCGGGATTCAATTCAGGCTTCTGAATGAATCAAAGGGAGCCGCCGTTCAGTCGCCAAGGGCCCAATGCGACAAGAAGGCCTATCAATTCAGGCTTAAACACACCCTCGAACTCCAATCAAACCTCACCCTCTTTCAGGCGACCGTTACCGGCCTTCTCTTTGAAAACGATGTGGTTGTGGGCTGCCGCACGAACCTGGACATCGAGTTCCGTGGCCGTTGCATTATCGTTACGACAGGCACGTTTCTGCGCGGTCTGATGCACATCGGTCAGAACAAGAATGAAGGTGGACGCCTCGGGGATTTTAGCTCAAAGACGCTCTCTTCAAGCCTTCTGGAAATCGGAATGGAGCTGCGGCGCCTAAAGACCGGCACCCCGCCTCGGATTCTGGGTCGGAGCATCGATTTTACCAAGATGCGCGAGCAGAAGGGCGACCTCAATCCCACGTTGTTCGCGTTTCATGACACCCGTGACAAGGAGGATTTGTTCCACGTGGAACATTCCGGGGAAAGACGGATCGGCTGGGTCCCGGGAACTGAAAAGGTGTCCTGTTGGATGACTCATACGACCGAATCGACTGCCGAGATCGTCCGGGCAAACCTACACAAGTCCGCGATGTACAGCGGCGAGATTAAAGGCGTCGGACCGCGGTATTGTCCGAGCATCGAGGACAAGTTCGTACGCTTTGCCGATAAACCCCGGCATCTGCTATTCCTCGAGCCTGAGGGCCGCACCACGAATGAGTATTACGTCAATGGCCTTTCGACGTCGCTGCCTTTTGACATTCAGCTCGACATGGTGCACAGCATTCCGGGTCTCGAGAACGCGGTGCTGCTTCGGCCAGCCTATGCCGTGGAATATGACTTTGCACCACCGACACAGCTCTTTCCCTCCCTTGAGTCCAAGATGGTGGGCAATCTCTTTCTCGCAGGACAGATCAATGGCACCTCGGGCTATGAGGAGGCCGCAGGGCAAGGTCTTGTTGCGGGGATAAATGCCGCCAATAAGGCTAGGGGAGTGGCACCGCTTATCTTGGGGCGCCATGAGTCGTATATCGGTGTGTTGATCGACGACCTGGTGACCAAGGGCACGGATGAGCCTTACCGGATGTTCACCAGTCGCGCTGAATACCGTCTGCTTTTGAATCATGGAAGCGCAGAGCTTCGACTCGCCCACCACGCAGAGACCCACAAGCTCATCAGCCCTAGCAGGCTTGCTCGAATTCGGGACAAGGCGTCCCGCATTCAGGGTTGGGTCGATCGGTTTGATTCAACACGCTACAATGGCATTACTTGGGCAACTCAAGTTCGTAAGTCAGGGCCGGATGTACTCCTGCCGGATGATTTTCTAAGGTAGTCTCCTGAAATTCGCGATGAAGTTATGTATCGCGTTAAATATAAAGGATATCTGGATCGAGAGCAGCGCGAGGTTGAGCGCCTGAGGCACGTGGAAAAGGTCCGGATTCCCTCCAACATGGATTACATGGTGATCGCGGGTCTTCGCCGTGAATGTGCGATAAAACTATCTAATATAAAACCACTTACACTTGGCCAAGCCAGTCGCATGAGCGGTGTCAACCCAACGGACATAAGCCTTCTCATGGTCGCGATTGCGGCCGGCAGGGAAGGGGAGCCTGCCGCTTGAGGGCTAATCGCCTAGGAGAGCACACCGCGATCATCATGGCGCGGCGTGACGCGCTACGCGAAACCCTCGCTAAGCTAATCGAGCCCAATGGACGGCTTGTCTGGGAGGTCGGCAGCGGCCACGGGCACTTCCTGACGGCATATGCCTCGGCCCACCCGGACGAGACTTGCGTGGGAATCGATATCGCCTCCGAGCGAATCGTCCGCGCGGATCTCAAGCGCCGGCGCTCGCAGCTCGATCACCTTCACTTCATCCGCGCGGACGCCGAGGATTTCCTGGCGTCGATGCCGGAGGGCGCGCGCTTCACGTTGATTTTCGTCCTATTCCCAGACCCCTGGCCCAAGCGGCGGCACCACAAGAACCGGATCATGACGCCGCAGTTCCTTTCAGACGTGGCCGCCAGATCCGTGAAGGGCGCCAACCTCTATTTCAGGACCGATCACGAGGCCTATTTCCGCGAGGCGACCCGCGTCCTCCGCGAGCACACGGACTGGATTGAAGCTGGTGAGGCGACGTTGCCGTTCGAGGAGCCCACGGTCTTCCAAAAGCGCGCGGCGCGTTATTTTACCCTCGTTGCGACCCGCCGATAGGCTACAAGATCGTCATGGGAAGAAGGTCGCCTAGATGGAGCGCGCGCAGGGGACTAGAACGTGATTGCGGGCGCGGCGTCTGCCGGGGGGACGAAGCCGCATCTCATCGATGACCCCAACCCCTGCACCCTCACGAACGGCCCTCCTGCTTGCGTTCGCGGCCATCTACCTGATTTGGGGCAGCACGTATCTGGGGATCCGTGTCGCGGTCCAGACCATGCCCCCATTCCTCATGGCGGGCATGCGGTTCGCCGTTGCGGGCGTTCTAATCTTCGGATTCCTCCGACTCAGGGGCGCCCCTTGGCCCACGGCGTTGCAATGGAAGGACCAGGCTGTCATCGGGATCTTTCTCCTTCTGGGTGGCAACGCGGTCGTCTCCTGGGCCGAGCTGCGGACCGCCTCGGGGATCACGTCCCTCATTCTGGGGGCATCACCACTGGTCATGGTTCTCCTGGAGTGGATCCGACCGGGCGGCAAACGACCCACGGTTAGCCTCGTCGTCGGGGTGGCCGTTGGAATCTTTGGTATCGTCCTGCTCCTGGGCCCCCACGCGATTCCGGAGGGCTATCAGCCCCGGGCCATCGACATCCTCGCGCTGTTTGTTGCCAGCACAAGTTGGTGGGTGGGATCGCTTTACAGCAAGCATGTCAACACGGGCACTCCGCTCCTGATGGCGGCGGCAATGCAGATGCTGACCGGGAGCGTATGCATGCTGTTGACAGGCTTGATATTAGGTGAAGGTGGGACATTCCTGTTCGCGTCGATCAGCCTGCATTCATGGCTGGCGTTCGGCTATCTCGTGGTCGCGGGCTCCATCGTCGCGTTTCCGGTATACGTCTGGCTCCTCGAGCACAGCACACCGGCCAAGGTCTCGACCTACGCCTACGTAAACCCCGTCGTCGCCGTGATCCTTGGCTGGGCCATCCTGCGCGAGCCCCTGAACCTGCGTATCCTCCTCGCCTCCGTCGTGATCGTCGGGGCGGTGGCCATCATCACGATAGGAAAGACGAGGACGCCCGCGTAGCCATGATGGTCCCTTCGCCGACGGATAAGCCCTCCGCATTTATTGTTTCGGTTGTTGACGGAGAGAGGGCCCATTGCCTACGACTAAACGTTTCAAGTCCTACCAGCTTCCAGTCCGAACCATGCATCGAGTCACCAAACTCGCCCTAATTCTGGCCTCCCTTTCAACAGGGGTGCCGGCGTTTGCCGCTGAGGGGAGTGGGGTGGAAACGGCCGCAACGCCGCTGTTCACCCTCGGGCCGCTGCCCGTGACCAACAGCATGGTGACGAGCTGGGTCGTGGCCCTGGCCCTCATCATCGTGATTCGCCTGGCCATAAGGAAACCGAAGCTCATCCCGACCCGGGCGCAGGCGATCGTTGAGAACCTGGTCCAGGGGATACTCGACCTCACCTCTCCCATCGTGGGCAGCAAGGTGGCCTTGCCGACGTTCCCCCTCCTCATCTCGCTCTTCACGTTCATCCTTATACAGAACTGGAGCGGGCTCTTCCCGGGTGTCGGCACGATCTACATGACCGACCACAAGACGGGCGGGTGGATGGAATTGATCCGGCCCGGCAACGCCGACCTGAACGGCACGCTGGCCCTCGCCGCCGTGGCCATAGCCTGCTGGTTCTATTTCATCATGCGGTACGCGGGTCCGATCCTCGTCCTGAAGGACATCTTCGGCAACAAGGCGGACAAGCGGGAGGTCCCCGCGATCATTTACTACCCGCTCTTTGTCATCTTCTTCCTGGTCGGGATAATTGAGGTCGTCTCGATCGCCTTCCGTCCGATTTCCCTCTCGCTCCGACTTTTCGGCAACGTCTTTGGCGGAGAGAGCCTCATGCATGCGATGAGCGGCATGCAAAAATGGGGCCTTCCGGCGCCGTTTTATCTGCTGGAGCTGCTGATCGGCTTTGTTCAGGCGTTTGTCTTCACGCTTCTCGTCGCCGTCTACATCGGGCTCATCTGCAACCACGGCGACGAACACCATGAGGCGCCGGGCGACGAAACAGGCGAATCCGAGCACTAAACCAACCCTTTCCCGCCGGGACCGTGCCTCGCGCGCGGACGGCGGCAATCCACCAAGAAGAAAGCATACACCACAATGACCCACATCATCGCTGAAATGACAGGAAGCATCCAGGGCGGCCTCGGCTGCCTTGGCGCCGCAATCGGAGTCGGACTCGTCGGCTTCAAGGCCGCGGAGGCCGTCGGCCGCAACCCCGGGGCCTCGACGAAGATCCTCGTCCAAGGCATCCTCGGCATGGCCCTCGCCGAGGCGGTCGCATTCTACGCGCTCTTCATCAAGTAATCCCCGTCGATTGCCCCGCGCCGGCGCAGGTCGCCGGCGCGGCCACTTTCAAAGCCCCCTGCCATGCTCTCCCCTCTGATCATCCTGGCCCAGGCCGCGGCTCCCGCGGCCGATGCGGCCAACAATGGCGCGGCCGCCAGCGGCATCACGAAGATCACTCACGACTTCGGCCTCAGCTTGCCGTTCTTCTTGGCTCAGGTCGTGAACTTCTGCGTCGTCGCGGTGGTTCTGTGGAAGTTCGCCTTCAAGCCCGTCCTGGCGACGCTCGACGAGCGCAACAGGAAGATCGCCGATGGTCTGCGCTACACCGACGAGATGAAGGCCAAGCTGGAGGCCGTGCAGCAGGAGAGCGCCGCGAGCGCCAAGCGCGCCCAAGCCGAGGCCACGAGGGTCATTGAGGAGGCCCGCAAGTCGGCGAAGGAGTTCTTCGAGAAGCAGACCCAGGAAACCGCGGCCAAGGCCGGGGACATTCTTGCGAAGGCCGAGCAGGCGATCGAACTCGAGAAAAAGAAGATGCTCGCCGAGGCGCGCACGGAGATTGCCCGGTTGGTGGTCGAGACCACGCAGCGCGTTCTCTCCAAGGAGCTCTCCGAGGCCGACCGCAGCCGCTACAACGAGTCCGCCGCGCGCGAGCTCACCAACGTCTGATCCGAGCCTAGGAACCGAGCCAAATGGCCTCCCACGCGAAAGCCGCCCAGAAGTTCGCACGCCAGCTTTTCGCGATGAGCATCGTCGACGGCGCCGTCTCCGCCGACCGGGTGGCCGGGGTCCTCGAATACGTCGAGAAGCACAACCCGGCCAATCCGTTGATGGTGCTGAAGGCCTACCGGCGCCTCGTCGCCGCCGAGCTCGCGAAGAGCATTGCGGTCGTCGAGCACGCGGGCGCGATCAACGACGCGATGCTGGCCGCCATCGCCGCCTCGATGACAAAGAAATACGGCCGCTCCGTCACCGCCACGGCAAGGCCGAGCCCCGCGCTCCTTGCAGGCCTCAGGGTGCAGGTGGGCGATGACATCTACGAGTCGTCCGTCGCCGGGCAGCTGGCCGTCCTCGCCGCGTCGGTCTGAAACCTCCCGTCCCCTTAACACAACCGCCTCC
>Ga0265318_10001285_pt1 | contig 15126 bp, 13 predicted proteins | sample 4821metaG_FD_192431 | JGI IMG/M metagenome (GOLD analysis project Ga0265318, IMG submission 192431) | Rhizosphere microbial communities from Carex aquatilis grown in University of Washington, Seatle, WA, United States - 4-8-21 metaG | ecosystem: Host-associated > Plants > Roots > Rhizosphere >... | reverse complement strand
TTGGGCTCGCGTCGGGCAGCGCCGACAGCGCCCAGGTCATCAACCTGCCGGCGGGCGCCTACACCATGCAGATCTCCGGGGTGAGCAGCACCACGGGGGTGGCCCTGGCCGAGGTCTACGAAGTTCCGTAACCGGCAAGCCTGCGCACCGGCGCCCCGGGGAGGTCCCCGGGGACCGGGCGGCGCGCGGGGGACCCTTGACGATGAGCCGCCTTAAAAGGAAATGGGGGACGGGCGGCCTTGCACGGCCGGCGGCGGCGCTTGCCGTCTTCTGCGCCTGCGGGCTTCGCGGCCAGGACGCCCCGACCCTCTCGATCCACTGGGACAAGGCCACGGTGGTCTCAAGGTCCGTGCCCACGCTGCAGGTTGTGGTCAACCCGCCGCTCCGGCCGGGCGAGCCGCTCGGCGCCGCCTCCTACAAGGCCGTGAAGGACCTCGGCGCCGACTACGTGCGCTACGTGCCCTGGCTGCCCTATCCTAGGCTGGCCGTCGCCGAGCTGGAGCCGCCCACGCCGAAGGGGACCTCGTGGGACTTCAGCCTCATCGACCCCATGATGAGGGACTTCCTGGCCGCGACCGACGGGCACCCGACGGTGGTCAACTTCAGCACCCTTCCAGCGTGGCTCTTCAGGACCGACAAGCCCGTCGCCTATCCGGACGACCCCAACAAGGTGGTCTGGAACTACACGCAGGGGACCGAGCTCAGGGACCCAAGCGGCAGGGAGCTGGGCGACTACTACGGCCGCCTCGTGAGCTGGTACGTGAACGGCGGCTTCACGGACGAGAACGGCGTGCGGCACGAGTCCGGCCACCACTACAGCCTGCCGGTGTGGGAGGTGCTGAACGAGCCGGAGTGGGAGCATTCGACGACGCCTGAGCAGTACACGGCGCGCTATGACGCGATCGTCGAGGGCATCCGCCGCGTGAGCCCCGGGACCAGGTTCATGGGGATGGCGCTCGGCGACCCGCGCGGCGGCCCGCGCTTCTTCGAGTACTTCCTCAACCCGGCGAACCACCGGCCGGGCATCCCGATCGACTACATCTCCTACCACTTCTACGCGGTTCCCGCGCGGGCTCAGGCCCCCGGCGACTGGCAGTACAGCTTCTTCGACCAGGCCGACGGGTTCCTGGCGGCGGTGCGCTACATCGAGAGCATCCGCAGGCGCCTCTCGCCTCTGACGGGGACGGACGCCGACGAGCTGGGGGTGATCTCCGCCGACGACCTGTCGCAGAACACTCCCGGCCACGTAATGCAGCCGATCCCGCCCGCCTACTGGAACCTTGCAGGCTCGCTCTACGCCTACCTCTTCATCGAGCTCTCGCGCCTTCAGGTCGACATCATCGGCGAATCGCAGCTGGTCGGCTACCCGACGCAGTTCCCCAGCGTGAGCATGATGAACTGGGAGGACAACCGGCCGAACGCGCGGTTCTGGGTGCTGAAGCTGATCAGGGACTCGTTCCGCCCCGGCGACACGCTGGTGGAAACGACGCTCGGGGGCGGAGGCTCGGAAGGCCTGGCGGCGCAGGCCTTCACGACCTCCGCGGGCCGCAGGCTGCTGCTTGTCAACAAGCGGGACCGGGCCGTCGACGTGCCGCTTCCCGACCCGGACAGGGCGGGCGCGCTGGCCGTGGATGTCCTGACGGGCGACGGTCCCGCGCGCAAGGCGGGCGTGGCGGGCGGCAGCATAAGGCTGGAGCCGTTTGCCGTGGCGGTCGTCAGCTGGTGAGCGTTTCCCGCGCTGCCCGTTCCCGAATTGGCCCGCCCGACGAGGGCAGAGGATGGAGCTGCGAGTGTCTTCCAGTGGGCCTTCTCGTGTACGGCAATTGGCCGCCGCCAAGCCAATCCCTGGCCAAGACCTCCTGAATCCCCTGCGAGCGCCGGATGCCGGAACCGGCTTTGCCGGAGGATATGTTCACGGCTTCGGGTAATACCCTATAGCGCCCCTGCAGCCTACTGCCTAGGCTCGTGAACGCATATGCGGGAGGGCCGCTTCACCCATGGAAGGCAGTCCAAGGCAAAGGTCTCGATTTTGGCACCCATCAATCTGAACCCAACCATCCACCACAAAGAAGCTCATCATGGCTAAGAACGTGGCCGAGGTATTTGTCGAAACGCTTGTCGCCGCAGGTGTCAAACGGGTCTACGGAGTGGCGGGAGATTCATTGAACGGCCTGACGGATGCCATTCGAAAGAATGGCGCGATCGGATGGATTCATATGCGGCACGAAGAGGCCGCGGCGTTTGCCGCCGGGGCCGACGCTCATTTGACGGGCACGCTTGCGGTGTGCGCCGGCAGCTGTGGTCCCGGGAACCTGCATCTGATCAATGGCCTCTTCGATTGCCACCGCAGTCGCGTTCCGGTGCTGGCAATCGCCGCGCAGATTCCGAGTCGCGAAATCGGCAGCGGCTTCTTTCAGGAGACGCATCCTGAACGGCTCTTCAAGGATTGCAGCCATTTCTGCGAACTCGTCTCTCACGAGAGCCAGATCCCGCGGATACTCGGGATTGCGCTGCGCACCGCGCTGACGAGGCGCGGCGTCGCCGTTATCGTCATGCCCGGCGATGTTGCTCTGTGCAAATGTTCCTCGGCGCCGCTTCCCCTTGGTATCTTGGGCGCCGCATCTGTCGAGCGCCCTTCCGACATCGAGTTGGGCAAGGCCGCCAAGCTGCTCAATGCCGCGGACAAAGTGACCATCTTGGGGGGCGCCGGCTGTGAGGGGGCGCATGCGGGTCTCCTCGCTTTGGCTGAAAGGCTGAAAGCACCCATCGTCCATGCCCTGCGCGGAAAGGAATTCATCGAGTATGACAATCCCTACGATGTAGGCATGACGGGTCTGATCGGGTTTTCTTCCGGTTATCACGCAATGATGAACTGCGACGTGCTCCTGGTGCTCGGGAGCGACTTCCCCTACCAGCAATTCTATCCCAAGGAGGCGAAGATCATCCAGGTCGACCGGCGCGGCGAACAGATCGGAAGGCGAGCGCGGGTGGATCTGGGGTTGATTGGCACCGTGAACGACACGCTGGCGGGGCTTGGGCCGCTGATTCGGGAAAAGACCGAGCGCGCGTATCTGGATCTGTGCATCGATCATTACCAGAAGGCGCGGAAAGCGCTGGATGATCTGGCGAAAGGCGAGCCGGGTCATACGCCGATCCACCCGCAGTTTGTCGCCAAGGTTCTGGACGAGGTCGCCGCCGAAGACGCGGTGTTCATCTGCGACGTAGGCACTCCCACCATATGGGCGGCTCGCTACCTGCGCATGAACGGCAGGCGCCGCCTGCTGGGTTCGTTCACGCACGGATCGATGGCGGCCTCCGTGCCGCAGGCCATCGGGTCGCAGGTCGCATTCCCAGGGAGGCAAGTGATCACGCTCTCCGGCGATGGCGGACTCGCCATGCTGCTGGGCGACATCCTGACGCTGCCGCAGCTGAAGCTGCCGGTGAAGATGGTGGTGTTCAACAACAGCTCCCTGGGCCTGGTGGAGCTGGAGATGAAGGCGGCGGGTTTGGTCGGCTTCGGCACCGACCTGGTCAATCCCGACTTCGCCAGGCTGGCCGAGGCAGCTGGCATCCTTGGCCTGCGGGTTGAGAAACCCGACGAGCTGCGCCCGGCCCTGACGCGGGCTCTCCAGCATGACGGGCCGGCCCTCGTTGACGTGATCGTCAATCGCCAGGAGCTTTCGATCCCACCGAGCATCAGTGCGGAGCAGGCGCTCGGTTTCGGGCTTTACATGGCCAAGGCGGTGCTGAGCGGTCGTGGCGACGAAGTGATCGATCTATTGAAGACAAACCTCTTTCGCTGAGAATGGTCCCGATGCGGGCGACCGCCAACAATGCCGAGCTTATCCGCGCAAGCTGCTGGCCTGCGGTCGAAGCGCTCGGGTGGGCCGAGGGCGGGTCTACTTCCTCTCCGATTCGCTCGACGGCGCGCTGGTCGGCGACGCTGTCTTCTTCGAGAACCGAAATGCCGCCGCGCCCGCCACGATGAAAAAGACCAAAATGGCCACGATGATCGACAGATTCACCTTCGTCGTCCGCCGGTGCACGTTCACCTCGGGGAATCCGCTGCTCTCTTTGTCGATCGACATCTAGTTACCGACACCGTGCGCCTGCGTCAGTGCCCGCCCGAGGCGAATAATGGCCGTTGCTCAGGGGCCGCTATTGCCAGCAGTGCTTCCAGCCCGAAACCGCGATGCGGGATGAAGTTGGGGAAACCCGAGGGACTCTGCGGCTGGGCGGCGGCCTTTACTGCGAGATCTGGCGTTTGTGGGCCGGGCTCCATTGCCCGTGGCTCCGGCGTCTAGAGAATGCGATCCCGCGGCGATCGTCGGCATTGACCGGCGGGAACGACTCCTCGGAGTCGGGTAACACCCCATGGTCCCCGGCCGCCTCCGGGCGTACGCTCGCGAGCGCAGAAGCCGGAGGTCCGCTTCTCAGATGAATGGCGGATAGAAAGGGTGGAGGGAATAGTCTTGGTCACGGAATATCAAAGAAGCCCAATGCGAGACATTTGCCGCGGCGAATGGGACCCAAGGCATTGCGCCCGAGAGTAAGGACCACCAATGGCTCAAGGCGACAAATCCAGCTACACTGACAAGCAGAAGCGTCAGGCGGAGCACATTGAAACCGGCTACGAGAAGAAGGGGCTAAGCGTGAAGACCGCGGAAGCGCGGGCATGGGCAACCGTCAATAAGCTCACGGGCGGCGGCAAGAAGAGCGGTTCCGGCAGGATGAAAGGATGAATTGAATATGGCGCAGCCAATCCAACCAGTCTCGGAGCGGTTTCCCGCATTGGAGGAGCAGGAAATCACGTTCACGTATTACGCTCCCGATGCCAGGGCGGTGCGACTGGCCGGCACTTTTAACGGCTGGCATCCGGAGGCCAACCCACTTGAACGCTTGGGGTCCGGAGCTTGGGCCGCACGGTTGATGCTCAGGTCAGGCCAGTACGAGTATCGGTTCGTCGAGGACGGCATCTGGACCGAAGATCCGGGGGCTCCAAGGAGCGCGGCGAATCCTTATGGAGAATTCAATTCAGTTCTCATGGTGGGATTGGCAGACAGGACAGACCTGTTGTAACGTGATGGATGGACCCTGGGTCGAGAAATCTGGCGCGATATCGCAAGAGCCTCGCCGGCCCGCTGCCTGATGCCTTGGGAATCGTGAGGGCCGCCCTGTTCCGCCAATAGCGACGCGAACTGCGCCCGACTTGAATCAAGACATTCCGACATGAATGATCTCTTCTTCGCCCGCTCGCAGATGGCGATGTCCCTGGCGTTCCACATCGTGTTCGCCGCCCTGGGCATCGGGATGCCGATGCTCATGGTTATGGCGGAGGGAGCCCACCTCCGCACTCGGCAGCCGGTATACCTGGAGCTAAGCAAACGGTGGGCGAAGGGCACCGCGATTCTCTTCGCGGTCGGCGCTGTCTCCGGCACGGTCCTGTCATTCGAGCTCGGTCTTCTCTGGCCGGGCTTCATGGCCAAGGCAGGGGCCATCATCGGCATGCCCTTCTCCCTCGAAGGCTTCGCCTTCTTCACCGAGGCGATCTTCATCGGTGTTTATCTCTACGGCCGGAGCCGCCTGTCTCCGCTGCTGCACTGGCTGGTCGGTGTTGTCGTCGCCATCAGCGGCATCCTTTCGGGCATCTTTGTCGTGACGGCCAATGCATGGATGAATGCGCCGGCTGGCTTCAAACTGGTCCGCGGCCGGTTCACCGAGATCGACCCGATCGCGGCCATGTTGAACCGGGCGAGCTTTCACGAAGTCCTCCACATGACCCTGGCGGCCTTTGTCGCGACTGGCTTCGCCGTCGCCTCGGTGCACGCCTTTCTCCTTCTCCGGAATCCGGGCAGCCTGTTTCATCGCAGCGCGCTGGGCCTGGCGCTGGCGGCCGCGGGCATCAGCATCCCGCTGCAGATCGCCAGCGGCGACCTAAGCGCCCGCGCGGCGGGCCGGCTGCAGCCGGCCAAGCTCGCGGCGATGGAGGCCCTCTACCGGACTCAAGCGGGAGCGCCGGTTCTCATCGGCGGGATTCCCGACGATGCGACGCGCACGGTTGGCTACGCACTCACGATCCCACATGGCCTGAGTCTGCTGATTGCCGACGACCCAGGCGCCAAGGTCGCCGGCCTGGAGGAATTCCCGCGCGATGACTGGCCGAACGTGCGGATCGTTCATTGGTCGTTTGACCTGATGGTCCTCTCGGGTTTCGCGATGCTGGTCGTGGCGGCGTGGTCAGGCTGGCTCGTGTGGCGGCGACGGCGGCTGGCGGACCACCCGCTGCTGTTGCGCGCCCTGGTCGTTGCCGGGCCGCTGGGCTTTGTTGCGATCGAGGCTGGCTGGGTGGTGACCGAGGTCGGTCGCCAGCCTTGGATCATCTACAACGTCATGCGGACAAGGGACGCCGTCACGCCGATGCCCGGGATTGCAGCCCCCTTCCTCGCCTTCACGGTCCTATATCTGTTCCTCGCCTTCGTCGTTGTCTCCCTCCTGCGCCGCCAGTTCATGGAGACGGACGGGGAGCTTCCCAAACTGCCGCACGCTTGATGTCATGCTCGAACTCGCGGTAACCGCCTCGCTATTGATTTCGCTCATCCTGTATGCGCTTACGGGCGGCGCCGATTTTGGCGGCGGGATGTGGGATTTGCTGGCGGTCGGGCCGCGCGCCGATCGGCAACGGGGGGCGATCGCGGCCGCCATCGCGCCCATCTGGGAGGCCAACCACGTCTGGCTCATCCTCATCGTGGTGGTGCTGTTCACCGGGTTCCCGACGGGTTTCGCCGCGATGATGACCGCGCTGAACATTCCCATCACGCTGATGCTGATCGGGATCGTGTTGCGCGGTTCGGCCTTCATCTTCGGCAGCTACAAGTCGCAGTCGGCCGATGTTCGGCGGCATTGGAGCATGGCATTCGGCATCGCCAGCGTGTTCACGCCGTTTTCGCAGGGCGTGATTCTAGGTGCGCTGGCCACCGGAGAGGTGCGCGTCGCGAACGACCAGGTGACGACAGGGTTTTTTGCGGGCTGGCTGACCCTGTTTGCGATCGCCTGCGGTGTGTTCGCGCTCGGCCTCTTTGCGTTCTTGGCGGCCACTTACCTGACGCTCGACGCGAAGGACCAGCCCGACCTGCAGGATGATTTCCGGTTGCGGGCAATCTGGTCCGCGCTCGCCCTCTGGCCGATAGCCGGGGTTGTTCTTCTCGCCGCCCGCCATGGCGCGCCGGCGCTTTTTCACGGAATGTCGAGTTGGTGGGCGTTTCCCCTGCTCGGTGCCACATGCCTCGCCGCCGTCAGCGCGCTTATCGCTCTGTTGCGGCGCCGGTTCGCAATGGCGCGGGCGATGGCAGCGGGCCAGGTGACGCTCATCCTCGTCGGGTGGAGCCTGGCGCAATATCCAAACCTCATCACGCCGGACGTAACGGTCGTGAACACCCAGGCACCGGAGGCGACGTTGCGCCTCTTGGCCCTGGCGCTGGCGGCCGGCGCTCTCATTCTGTTTCCATCTCTGGTCTTCCTGTTTCGCCTCTTCAAGGGAGGCAGGCGCCGTTGACGGATACGCGGTCCACAATGCCAGTCCGGGTAGGTGATTCCAGCCGTGCCTGTATCCGACGCAATCAACATGGGCCTGTTTGCTCACGTTGGGACGGCCTCGAGCCCCTCAAGTCCGCCGTCGTGCCGCAGCCAGGCTGCCTTCCCTGAGGCCCTTCGACGCCAACCTGTGATTCACATCGCTCCGATCCGGAGCATATGGAGCGGCAGGCGATTCAATCAGGGCGGGACCGCCTGGATCTGGGCCAGAATCTGGCGGGTCGTGTCATTTGCGGGCCTGACCTGAAGGTACGCCTCGAGCTGCTGCGCGGCCTCCATCCTCCGCCCGGGCATGCCCAGCAGCGCGATGGCGATGTTGAGGCGGATCTCCGCGAATGCGGGCCTCAGTCGAAGTGCCTCCTCGTACTGGTCAATGGCCTCCGCCGCCCGGCCCTGCGCATTGAGGGCTAGCCCCAGGTTGTTGTGGACCTCGGCGTTGCCCGGCTCCAGGCGCAGCGCCTCCTCGTACTGGGCGACCGCCTCGTCAAGCCGGTCGGGGATGTTCGACAACGCGTCCCCGAGGCTGGCGTGCGCGGCGGCGAAGCTTGGGTCGATGCCTGCCGCCTCCTCGTACTGGGCGATCGCCTCGTTCAGCCGGCCGGGGGTCCTCAGGAGCGCGGTTCCCAGATTGACGTGCGCCTCCGCGAATTCGGGCTGCAGGCGCAGGGCCTCCCGGAACTCGGCGACCGCCTCGTCCAGCCTGCCGGGCATCTTCCCCAGCAGTCCGCCCAGGTTGTTGTGCGCCTCCGGGAAGTTGGCCTTCAGCCGGATGGCCTCCCTGAAGTGCGCGATCGCCCCGTCGAGGTCCCCCTTGTCCTCGCACCACAGGCCGAGGTTGTTGTGCGCCTGGGCGTAGTCCTTCCTCAGGCGGAGGGCCTCCTTGTATTGGGCGACGGCCTTTTCCGTGTCCCCGTGGTCCCTGTACCAGGTGCCGAGGTTGTTGCGGGCCATCCAGCATTCCGGGTTCCTCTCGAGGGTTGCCGTGTAGAGCGTGCGCGCGTCCTCATAGGTCTGGCTCTGGGCGTTGCTGAGGATGACGAGCGCCGCGATGAGCGCCGCAACGAGCCCCAGGCCGGCGGCCCGGGCGTTGGCGGAGGCCCGGTCAAAGAGGGGGACGGCTCCCGCCGAGAATGCGGCGAAGATCCCCATGCTGGCCAGGTACTGGAAATGGTCGGCCACATAGGAGAAGAGGAAGGGGTAGACGTTGAAGAAGCCCAGGGCGGGAAAGAGCGACCCGACGTAGAAGAGCCACGCGGCGAGGGGGCCGCGCGTGCGACGGCGCAGAAGCCACAGGGCCGCGGTCACCAGCACCGCTGCCACAAGGTATCCCGCCCAGCCGGCGGCTGCGGACCTGGCGTCCCAGCGCGGGTAGATGAAGGCGAGCTGGGAAGGCCAGAGAAGCTTGGCGAGGTAGAACCAGACCACGCGGCCGGCCAGCAGGCAGCGCTGGACGAGCGTGAGGTCAAACTCCCCGCCCTCCGCCCCGCCTATCGTGCGCTCGACCCAGGAGGTGAAGAGTCCGCTCGCGGCCGCGAATGCAAACCAGGGAATGAGGGGCGCCGCGTCGCGGCGCCAGGACAGGCGGCCGTTCCTCCACCAGAAGACGACGAGGAGCGCGGCCGGCAGCGTCGCGGTCACCGTCTTGGTCAGCAGGGCGAAGGCGAACAGCATGGAAGCCAGCGCGTAGGCCCTCCTGGCCTCCGGCTGTCCCCGGACCCGGTCAAACCTGAGGTAAGCCAGTGCCGCCAGGAGGTAGAAGACCAGCGACAGGGTGTTCTTCTGCTCGGAGATCCAGGCGACGGACTCGACGCAGACCGGATGGACGGCAAAGAGGAGCCCCGCAAGCAATGCCCCGGGGATCACGAGCCGCCGAAGGACGAGAACGAGAAGCACGGAGGCCATGGCGTGCAGGAGGACGTTTGTCAGGTGATAGCCGAGCGTCGTGTCGCCCCACAGCCCGTGCTCCACCCAGAAGGCGCTGTGAAGCAGGGGATAGTACTGCTGGGTGGCGTGGAGGTTGGTCCAGATCTGCAGCAGTCCCCAAAGCGACCGGAGCCCGGGCCTCGTGACATGGGCGTCGTCGTCCCATACAAGGTCTCCGTGCAGGGCGGGCCAGTAGCACGCGAGCACGAGCCCGAGGATCAGCGCCGCGGTCCACCAGAGGCTGGCGCGGGGAGTCGGGGTCGGGCTCTGGGCCTGCATCCTTGCACCCTACGCGCGCGGGCGGGCCCGAATCAATCCTGACCCGGCGCCATGGGCCGTGCCCGCGAAATGCGTCGCAACGCCGGATCCGCGGGCACAGCATGCCTTCCGTGAGCGGCGAACTTTCGGTCCACGATCGCCTGGTGCGCTTCCTGACGGAGGCCGGGGTCAGCTTTCGCGAGCTTCACCACGAGCCGACGCCGACGTCCGCGGACGCGGCGCGCGTCCGCGGCGAGCCGATCGGCTGCGGCGCAAAGGCCCTGCTGCTCAAGGCCGATGACAAGTACCGGCTCTTCGTGCTGCCCGGGGACCGGCGGCTGGACTCGGCGTCCGTGAAGCGGCAGCTGGCCGTGGAACGGCTTCGCTTCGCCTCAAAGGAGGAGCTGCTGGCCCAGACGGGCCTGGTCCCGGGCGCCGTGCCCCCCTTTGGGCAGCCCATACTGCCCTTCGAGCTGACGGCGGACATTTCGATCGGCCAGGTCTACCCAACCCTTGCCTTCAACGCGGGCAGCGCCACGGACTCGATCTTCATGTCCGCGGCCGACTGGGAGCGCGTGGCGAAACCCCTAAGGCTCCCGATCACGGAGCCCGAAGGCGCCAGGGAAAAGGGTCTCCCGTCCTGACGCTCCGGCAGTTGGAGTGGGTCGCCATTGCGGCCCGACTATAAAGGCTTCGCCGACTTCAGGATTTCCTCGAACCGGGGATCATCCTTCAGCCGCGACCAGACTGGGCTGAATCGGATGCCATTGGTTGCCAGATTGATCAGCGGCTGCGCCATGATCTCGCGCAGTATGGCAAAGGCCTCCTCGCGGCGGTTCGCAACTACGAGGATCTCCCCGTAGTCGACGCGCATCGCCAGCGACGAATAGCCGTCGCGGGCGATCTCCTCGTCGAGAGCCGCCCTACCGTCGCGAGTCGCCTCGTCGAGGCGCCCCGCGTAAGCCTCCGCGCGGGCGATGCCGAGCTTCGCCCACGGCTCCTGCCGCGGCGCCCACTTCTGGCTCTGGTAGGCGTCGAGCGCGGCTTGCGCAAACCCGTGCGCCTCATCCGGCCTGCCGCGCAGATAGTCCACATACGCCCTGTGCAGGGCCACCGGGTCGCTTATGGTCCCGTCGCTGTTCAGGACCGACTTCATCCGGGGATCGGCGAGCGCGCGGTCGGCAGCCTCCAGGTCGCCCCTGACAAGCGAAACAAGGTAGGCGGCCTGCAGGCCGTTCGCATCAACCGCCGTCCGCGGCAGGTCCGCTGTCGCCTGCACGTATGCGGCCCGATCGCCGTCGATCTCATAGCGCGCGCGGATGGCCATTGCCTTCATCGCGCGGTCGTCGGGAAGAACGGGACGATAGCGGTCTATCAGCTCGAGCAGCTGCGGGTAGCGCCGCATGGAGAAGACGGTCCCAAGCAGCTGCGATATAGCGGTGTAGTCGTTGGGATTGAGCGCCGCGGCGCGCTCAAGCCGCTCCAGCGCCTCCGGCCACTGTCCGAGGCGGCGGTGGGCCATCGCGATCCGGTATTGCACCTGCGCGTCATTGGGCAGGAGGGCCTCCGCGGAGCGGTATTCCGCGAGGGCCTTTGCCCAGTCGTTGAGGCAGGCGTAGTCGAACGAGCCCTGAGCGAGCAGGGTCTCGGGCGCCCCGGGCGCCAGGAGTCTCGCCGCGTCCAGCTCGGCCTGCGCCCTTGCGCGGCGCTCGGGCGAGGCGTCGAGCGCGGCAAACCAGTACATCGTGCCGTGAAGGATCGACGCCTGCACGTGCGGCAGGGCGAATGCGGGATCCTTCGCGGCAGCCTGCTCGTAGAGGCCTATCGTCCGCTCGTATTCCGCCCGGGACGCCGCCGGGCCGAGGGTCTGGTCCCGGATCCGCGCCCGCAGGTAGAGGTCGTAGGCCTCCTGGTTCTCGGTCGGGCGGCGCACGATGAGCGACCTTTCCTCGGGCGAGAGCGTGGCCTTGAGCGCGGAAGTGACGGCCGCGGCCAGTTCCGACTGCACGGTGAAGACGTCGGTCAGGTCCTTGGTGTAGGAATCGGCCCAGAGGTGCTCGTCGGTCCGCGCGTCGATCAGCTGCACGTTGAGGTGCACCTTGCTTCCGACCCGCTGCACGCTGCCCTCGAGCACGTTGGCGACGCCCAGGTCGTTCGCAATCTTCCTCAGGTTGCGCCCGTCCTGGTTCTTGTAGGCCATGACCGACGTGCGCGAGATCACCTTCAGGTCATGGATCTTGGCCAGCGCGGTTATGACCTCGTCGTGCAGGCCGTCCGCGAAGAATTCGTTGTCCTTGTCGGGGCTGAAGTTCGCGAACGGCAGGACGGCGATGGACTTCGCCGGGGCGCCGGGCGTCTCGGGGGCGGCGGGCTTGGCCTCCGCCGCCGCCTTGGGCGGCGCGGCGGGCGCCTCCGGCCTGCGAAGGGTCATGAGGCCGGCCGCGACCGCGACGACAGCGGCTGTCAGCGCGACCCACGTCCAGGCGGGGATGCCGGGTTTCCTTTGCGGCGCGGGACCGCCCGGCCCCGGATGCCCGGCCTGTGGCGCAATGCCGCCGCCTGAGCCGGCATCCTTGCCGTGCTCCGGCCCCGCGGCCTTGTGAGGCGCGTCCAGCAGCCTCTTCACCTGCTCGACAAACTGCGGCGTCGGCAGCGCGCCGGGCAGCCGGATCCACTGCACCCGCATGAATTCCGGCGGGACGACCGCGCCGCTCTCAGGCGTGTCGTCGACGGCGACCGGCGCCAGGAACGCCATGCCCTCGGCCATCAGGTGCGTCTGCTCGACGGCGAGCTTCCACTCGAGCCGGAAATACCCCTTGCCCCTCTCCTGCGTGTTCCTGGAGATGATCGGGATGAAAAGCGTGCAGTCTCCGATCTGCCGGCGGATCTTCTGGTCCCATGCGTCGCCGCCTCGCAGCTCGTTCTGGTCGAACCACACTTCGACGCCATGGCTGCGCAGCGCCTCGGCGATGCGGCGCGCGACATCCGTGTCCTCGCGCGCGTAGCTGAGGAAGACCGCCCTGGATGATCCGGATTCCATATGACGTCGGCTCTGGGGCAGGGACTCCCGCTACTTCGGCGCGCTGTTCGTGAGGGTCAGCGAAAGGTTGTCGGCGTAGCCGTCGTTCGACGTGCCGTCCGTGCGGGTCATAGTCAGCGTCACTGCGATCCGGCGGGTGCCTGGGGGGACGGGAGCGCTGGCGGTTCGAAGCACAAAGCCGGTCGCCCGATTGCGGTCCGCCGCCAGCACGGGGCCGATAGCCACGGCGCCCAGCTTTTGGGATGCCGCGCCCTGAAACTCCGCGGTCAGGACGGCATTGTCGTTCTGCTCGCCATAGCCGCCCAGATAGCCGCTCAATTGGCACTCCGCGTCCTTGGCATCGATCGCCCGGGCGCGATTGGATACATCGACGACCTGGGTGACGGTGGAGACATTGCCGTCCGGCCCACCAGCGAAGAAGTTCCGTCCGCGGTTCGCAGGCCCCGGGACGTCTGGCCCGGGGAATTCACCGGCGCCGTACCGGACCACGTTGAAAAGGCCGGTGGCATTCCAGCCGGGGGCCCTCATCACCTTGGTCCCGTCCGGAGAACCCGGGCCCGCCTCGGCGCCGCCGTTCAACAGCAGGTTGGAGCCGGAAGCCAAGGTGGCACGCGAACATTGCTGCGCGATCAGCAGCAGCGCCAGAACCCACACGATCGCAACGACCCAATAGAGCATTGATCTTGTGGAGGTCACGGCGTTGCAGGCTGGTGGCTTCGACGGCGCCCCGCAAGCCGGATGCGGTCGTGTGTCCAGCCGCAGCCCGCTTGGGTCGAGTGCATGATGCAAGTGCGCGCCGGAAGGCGCCTTTGAGCTTTAGCGTTGCGGGGTAGGGGCCCGAGAGGGCGTAGTGTCGGCATGAAGAAGACTAGGCTGTCGGCGGCGCTTGCGCTTGCCTCTTTTCTCGGATTCGTGGCCCAGGCCGCCGGCTATCCGGCGCCGTCCGAGGCCGACTATGTCATCAGGGATTTCAAGTTTGCGTCCGGCGGGAGCCTTCCGGCCCTGCGCATCCACTACCGGTTCCTCGGCCGCCTCGAGCGCGGGCCCGGCGGGGCCGCGGCCAACGCGGTGCTCATCCTCCACGGCACCGGGGGCTCCGGCGCGAACTTCATAAACGCCATCTTTGCCGGCGAGCTGTTCGGTCCCGGCCAGCCGCTCGACGCAGCGACTCATTACATCGTCATCCCGGACGGCATCGGCCACGGCGGATCGTCCAAGCCGAGCGACGGCCTGCACGCCCGGTTCCCCGCCTACGGCTACTCGGACATGGTGGACGCGCAGTACCGGCTCCTGACCGAGGGGCTGGGCGTAGACCATCTCCGCCTGGTGCTGGGAACCTCGATGGGGGGCATGCACACGTGGGTCTGGGGCGAGCGATACCCCGCGTTCATGGACGCCTTGATGCCGCTGGCGAGCCTGCCGACCCAGATATCGGGTCGCAACCGGGTCTGGCGCCGGGCGGTGATCGACTCGATCCGCAACGACCCGTCATGGAACAAAGGGGAATACGCGGCGCAGCCGCCAGGGCTTCGGGCCGCGGAGGAGATCCTGTTCTTCATGGGCAGCAACCCTGTCCGGAGGCAGGCCGAGATGCCGAACCTCGCCGAGGCCGACGCGGTCCTGGACCGCAACATCGCGGAAGTCGTGAGGACAGGGGACGCCAATGATCTCCTCTATGCCGTGTCCGCCTCGCGGGACTACAATCCCGGGCCGGACCTTGGTAGGATCCAGGCGCGGCTGCTTGCCGTGAACTCGGCCGACGACCTCATCAATCCCCCGGAGCTGGGAATCCTTGAGCGGGAAATCACCAAGGTGGCGCACGGCCGGGCGGTCGTCATCCCGGCGGGCGATGCCACGTATGGCCATGGGACCCACACCCACGCCGCGGTGTGGAAACCCTACCTGGTCGACCTGCTACGGCCCTGAGGAGGGAGGGGGAGCAGGCCGTGCCGGACGGTCTGGCACATTAACTGCAGTGACAGGCCCATGATCCGCACGTCGCCGGGCGCACCCTGCCTGGCGTATGAAATTAGACCGGCAGGGCGACTGCCGCCGCCTTAGAGGCTCACTTCTCGGCCAGGGCCTCGCGCCTCGCCTTGGCATCGGCGAGGATCGCCTGGACCTGCTCGCCGGGCACCTCCTCGTAGTGGCTGAAGTTCTCCGCATAGCGGCCCCGGCCGCTCGTGAGCGACCGGACCGTCGTTGTGTAGTGGGACAGCTGCTTGTACGGGACCGTGGCGCGGATCACCTGGAAATGCCCGTCCGATTCGATCCCCAGGATGCGCCCGCGGCGCGACGAGAGGTCGCCCAGGACG
>Ga0265318_10001284_pt1 | contig 15130 bp, 13 predicted proteins | sample 4821metaG_FD_192431 | JGI IMG/M metagenome (GOLD analysis project Ga0265318, IMG submission 192431) | Rhizosphere microbial communities from Carex aquatilis grown in University of Washington, Seatle, WA, United States - 4-8-21 metaG | ecosystem: Host-associated > Plants > Roots > Rhizosphere >... | reverse complement strand
GAACTGTATTTCAGAATCCGGTTATGCATCTATATGCAGTATTTACATATGATCAAATGGTACCTGGCGCGCAGTGGACTTCGCTCTGGTTGCATGAAGGACAACTGGTCCATTATGAAACCAAGCCATGGGATGGGGCTACAGGTGGATCAGGCTTTACGGATTGGAATCCGCCGCCCGATCAATGGTTTCCTGGTATTTATGAAGTCCAAATTTTCGTAGGAGAAGAATTTGTTGGCAATGGACGATTCTTAGTGCAGGGAAATGCTCCCACGCCTATTCCAACGTTTACTCCAACCTTCACCAAAATCCCCACTCATACACTGGTACCTTCTTCGACATCTACACCAAGCAGGACACCTCCCCCATCTGAAACATCGACTATTACGCTAACTGTACGGCCGTCCGCGACCGTTACTTTGACAAAGACACCCATTAAGAAGGCACCCACCCCATGAGTGAAAAGCTTTAATGGGTTATAGCCCTGAAAATAATATAAACTCCTGAAATGATTCCCTACCATCATTTCAGGAGTTTTTTAACCATTAGTATATGAAATTTTTATTCCACCTTGTTTATTTTCCGAAATATTCCTTCATTGGTTGAAAGTAATTTTCATCCCATCCACTTTCATAGCTATCCGCGCGGCCATCTTGGATATTCGAATGGATCAGGGTTAGTTTCGTTCCTCTCTTGGTTGGTTCCAATAAAATTTCCAGGCGTGAATCTGGATTTTCGTCTGAAAACTCCGACGTCCGCCAGGCTTGGACAATCCGCGAATTAGGTTTCATTTCAAGCGTTTTACCTGTAATATAACCATCCCAGGCGGTAAATGTTCCGCCGACGCGAGGCTCCACTTTGGCTGGACTGCCCGTCATGGCAGAATGTCCACCTGAGGATAACCATGCTTCAAAAACCTTTTCAGGCGTGGCTGGTAAGATCGTTGAAACAGTAAATTCAGTTTTCATTAGCGTGTCTCCTCTTTTTTTCTGTAGCTGTCATCGCTACCGCAATTTGGGCGGCAAGCCGGGCGTTGTTTAGTAATAGGGAAAGGTTTGCCCGCATGGATTTTTTATTCGTAAACTCACTGATTCGTTGAAGCAGGTAGGGTGTAAGTCCCTGCCCGTGGATTTTTTTATCCTGTGCTTCTTTGGAAGCTCTTTCAATTACCGGCTCCATTTCGATCCTTGGTATGGAATCGGTCTTGGGGATCGGATTCGCCACCAAAACCGCGTTTAATAATCCAACCGAAAGCTGTGTTTCCCAAAATTCCACGATTGCCTGAGGAGAGTCAAGTTGCAGACTTACTTTAAGGCCGCTTTCCCGGGAATAAAAAGCAGGAAATTCATCGGTCTTGTAACCGACTACAGGCACCCCCATGGTTTCTAGATATTCCAGGGTCGCGGGCAAATCTAAAATTGCCTTTGCTCCCGCGCACACAACGATCATCGGTGTTTCAGCGAGTTCATGCAAATCTGCCGAAATATCGAAAGGACTGTCCCGGTGAATTCCACCAATACCGCCAGTGGCAAAGACCCTGATCCCTGACTGAGCGGCGGCAAACATCGTGGCAGCTACAGTTGTCCCGCCGTTGGCTTTCTTGATAACAGCGCCTGCGATATCGCGGCGGCTTACTTTCAGATTTGATTTTGAGGTAGCGAGATGAGCCAATTCCTCATCCATCAATCCGATATGGATTTTTCCGTCCAGCAGTGCAATAGTCGCCGGCGTTGCGCCTCCCTTGCGAACTTCGGCCTCCATGTCACGCGCGAGTTTGAGGTTTTGAGGATAAGGGAGGCCATGTGTGATCACGGTCGATTCGAGGGCGACGATCGGTGAATTAGTCTTGATCGCCCGGTTAACTTCGGGTGAAGGGAAATAAAGTTCGGGTGAAGTCATAAATTAACGTCCGTAGCTTTCAAATCGATCGACGATCCGTTTGATAAGCTCTTCGCGGCTAAGGTTTGAATGACGACGAGATTCGTTGGCAATCATGCCCTCCGCAACTTTGGTGTTTCCCTCTAATTTGCCCAGAAGGGCGCGGTATTGATCTGCTTCAGATCGGGAAGCGGGTGCAGGGGGGGCATCCTGGTCCATCTGTCCAGGTTTTGAGTGGACCTTACTCATCGTACTATCCCCGATCATATGCGGACCATGGGTGATCTTAAGTAGCCGCTCTATTTTCAACACAGCTTTTTCGATCGTTTCCAGGTCAATGGAACGAATTCCATTCTTGTAATAGATCTCCAATGCTTCTCCTAATTGTTCCCAGTAATCCTGAAGCAGGCTTTCCATTAAAATCTTTTTGTCGGAATACTTCAACTGATTCTTTTGGTGGGCTGCGAACGGGACATTTTGTATTAATCGGGCTTTTTCATTGTAATAAGCTTCGCTTTCGACGGATTCAAGATATTTAAGTGTGGATGCATCGGTGTTTTGCCGGTTAATGCGCCATGCTTCCAAATGTTGATCATTTACTATCTCGCTGCTTAAGTCGTCCGGCATTTTCCAGGTACCTACTCCGATCCAATGGAGTTCCAATCCACGTGCGTGGGCTCTCTTTGAAAACCCATCTTTGTATTTAGTGAACGTGTTGCTTAGTTCAGTACGGGGATGAAACTTGGGTTTGGGACTATTCATCGTTGAAGGATCGGGTAATTCACTTGAGTACTGTAGGGTATTTGAAAGTATAGTATCCTCGCGAAATTCGGAGAGTTCCAGCTCCTGGTCACCGATACTGGTTAGAAATTCTGCCAGATTGTTTTGTCCCATGAATTCGCTAAGCGAACCGTATATAAGACCCTGCATGGTATTTGTCCACTGTGGCGGCTGGCCAGATGGATAAGGCCCCTCGGTAAATACCGGCACTGATTGCTTATAAATTAAGTTCTCGATATCTGCCGGGTTAAAAGGATAGGGAGAATGAATCGTAGGCCCGGAAGAATCATCGTCATTCTCACGGCGGATGCTGAAGACACCGCGGACATCGCTGGCGCTTACGGGAATGCCGTCCAGGCTACGGCCCAGGACTGTCATCGGCTCGCCGGAAAGATTGCCAATATATTGGTCTCGCAGATTAATAACCGGCTCACGCAAACGTTCGAAGCCTTCAAGGATAAAGTTGTCTTTTTCAGGATCGGGTCTTGCGTTGGCAAGGCCGATCGCATGAGGTGTCCCATCTGGCTGTTCAAACAACGCGGCCGAATCGAACTCAACCAATACCCGGCCCGGCCCTCCTATAAGTAAAATCGGAGAGTTCAAGCTTTCTTCGGAAACCCTTCCATCGCGAATGTGAATCGCCTCGTTGGCGCCACCCAGCGATAATTCGTTGATGAAATCCCAGGCGGCATTCGGATCTTTTAATTCAAAAATATCAGCGAGGTAATTTCCTGCCATGGTTATTGCTATAAAGGAGGGGATAAACAGAATAGTGATCAATCGGGCTATCGTAAGCACAAAGAAAAGCAGGAATGCCGATAGTTGAAATGGACGTGCAGAAGCAAATATGGGAAAAAAATAGAAGAATGCCTGGATTACGAAAGCAAGGAAGACAAAACCCGCACCTAATACCAGAGACCAGTACCTGCGATATTCTGGGCCATGAATGCTTAAATCAAAGAAGGTATTAAGGCGGCCATCGAGCCACCTATCCAACAGCCCCTTAAATCTTGTTAACTCTACATCCCAGCCGGACGGAGAAGTATAAAGTGTGGAGCTCCTGTTTTTCATAGATTTTTTAACTCCACCCATTTGACGAGCTCGTCTAAATTTTCAAGCTCACCACCCATTAGACCGAGCAGGCGGTCGTTAAGTTTTATTTCAGCCTGTGTCTTCTGAAGAAGGGTTTTCACTGTAGATGAAACATTAAGGGGGTTTTCATCTGTCATGGACTGGCTTAATGTAAAAGCATGGTCCAGGATGGCTTTTTGCCGTCCTTTTTCTACATAGCCTGCGTTCAACCGTTCAACTCGGTTCTGATCCGATCTGGCATTTGCCAGCCAACTTGTATTCCAGCGTTCTAATAATTGCGACTCGATTACTGGGCTAAAATGAAGCCTATTAATACTGACGTGGACGACCGCAATCCCTCTTTCTTTGAGTTTCTTATATTCATCACTGACGTCGTAACCTTCGAGAACACGTCCGCATTCGTCAAGTTTGGCGACAACCGCCTGGGTCAAGCGCGATTTCATCATTTGGTTGATGATCTGTAGAGCAGTTTGTTTTCCGGAGATACCCGTCCTTTTCGCACCTGACGGCTCGGAATCAAGCGGCTTTTCAACGGGAGTAGTCTCTTTTGGAAGCAAATTGTCGAGTCTTCTTTCCAGCGCGTTATTGATATTTCGAAGGAGCCGTGCGCCAAAGCCTCTCTTTATCAATAGGGAAGTTTTGGGGAGCGGGACAAATGCCGGAGGAGTTTCGGGTTGTGGAATATTTGGCAAGGCAGGGAGGCTTGGGTCGAACAATTCAGTTAATGTAAATTTACCCAAATATTCCCGCCACAAATCGGCAGCAATGAGTGCTGGAAGTTGATTCCATTCTACCCGGCGTTTTTCTTCTGAAGTTGAGTAGGGGTTGATCCCTTCGCTTCGCGCAGCTTTTTCAACGGCGTCTGCGTTGAAACCAAAATGTGACCCTATTTCATCTTGACCAGCGGGTTCTGCGTCAATTTTGAACGTGATAGTGATGTTTGGGAATACTTCGATCCCATCGCGTGTAATGGCTCTGACTACCATACACCGGGCGTTGGTCTCCCGGTATTTTTTTTGTTCCTCTTCCGTTGGATTTTCACTTAATTTTACAAATGGATCATCCTCTCGAGTAGGACCGATGGTCTGGGTCTGGCTGTGCAGACTGATGATGGTCGCTATCTTTTCGTTGGCATCGATGAAATGCACACCAGGGCCCAGGACCTGTTTGAAGGTTGTAAAAGTGCGTGTGACGACGGCGCTGGCAGTATCCACCCATAGAACCCCCGGACCACGCTGATCACTTTCGCCTTCACGTTCAACCTTGCGGCCATTCTTTATGAATATGGCAGGACCATGAGCGCTCCGGGAATGCAGCCACAACCGGTTGACTATTTTTTTACGGTCTATTAGCGTGCGTATTGGTAAAATAAATTGGGCATAAAAGAATACGCTAACCTGAAGAAGCAGGATTAAGAGAATGAGATCAAGTGCGATCCCGAGAATATTTACCCAAAAGCCCCCTTGCCACACCAGTTCATATACGTATATCCCTGCCAGGAAGATCGTTAGGACGAGGCTCTTGAACCACGGTTTTTGATGAAAAGGGATTTCGTCCATACCTTATCATTTTATTAGAAAAAGGGGAAATGGGCAACCGTGGTTGCAGTAAAATAAAGGTCATGTTCCGCACTGAATTTCATTGTCATACGATTTATTCCAAGGATTCATTAACTCCCCCGAATTCTTTGGTCGAATCATGCCGCCGCAAGGGGATTGACCGTGTTGTTATTACAGACCACAATACGATTGCCGGGGCTCGGGCCGCACAGACTGTAGACCCGGAACGGGTAATTGTAGGGGAGGAAATCATGACCACTAAAGGAGAGATTCTGGCATCCTTTGTAACACAGGAAGTCCCGGCGATGCTTTCACCTGAAGATACGATCAAGCGCCTGCGAGATCAGGGAGCCTTTATCAGTGTCTCTCATCCCTTCGATGCATGGCGTAAGGGAGGATGGAAAGAAAATGACCTGTTGGAAATCGTTCCCTGGGTGGATGCCATCGAAGTTTACAACTCACGTTGTATGCTGCCATCGTTTAACGTCCGTGCATTGGATTTTGCGCACTGGCATAATTTGGCCGGGACGGTCGGCTCGGATGCGCATGCGACGTTCGAGTTGGGGCGCTCAGTTCTCTTAGTGGAGCCGTTCGGAAATCCGGAAGAGCTTCGGCGGGGTATTCGAAGCGCGGTCTCGCAAACGCGCTGGTCGCCGCCGTGGTTCCATCTCAGCTCTCGTTACGCCAGTTTTCAAAAGAAATTTACAGCTGCACTCCTAAACCGCCAGACTTGACACACCCCGACGGCCATGATAAATTTATATTCCGTCCCGTGATCGTCTGATGTGATAGCGACACCAGGCAAACGGGATAATTTTTTTGCAGGAGAAAAGCAAGATGTCTGAACGTTATACTGGCACCGTCAAATGGTTCAACGCCACCAAGGGGTATGGTTTCATCGGCCGTGATGGAGGGGAGGACGTTTTTGTCCACTTTTCCGCATTGCAGATGGAAGGCTATCGGAAACTCGAGCCTGAGCAAAAAGTGGAGTTTTCCATTGAGGAGGGACCGAAAGGTCTGCAAGCGGCCAACGTTACATTACTTCCGTAAGACGCACTTGTATTAAGAAAGAAAACAGGGTTACGTTATTTCGTAACCTTGTTTTTTGTTAAACCATGGAAAACGCTTAACTTCGTATAGCCTTGTGAGATATGCGTTTTTCCTATTTCATTACAGGATTTAAGTCTTAACATTCATTGGGAGAAGTTATTTAAATTCAATCTTGCTGATCAGTTTGCCGGTCTTTAAATCTATTTCGCAAGCATGCCGGCCTGTCGTATAAGCAGAGATCTTATCGCCTTCCAGGTCGAGTTTGACACGGATGTAGTGGGCATCCGGGGAAGGCCTTTCAGCAAGCCAGATGAGTTCACCCATCTCTGATAATAAATACAGATTGGATTCACTCAGGGGATATTTTTTATGATCTTCCAGGATCACCTTTCCTGTTTTGATCGAAATAACTTTTTCTATTTTTGTGTGTCGAGCTGTCATATTATCGAACATTGTTCCCTCTTAATTTTGCCAGGTGGCTGCTTCGTAGGCGGGCAATTCACAGCGTAGGGGATTGTCCTTCCTCTGGCCGAGCGCATAACCCGCCTGGATCAAAGTTTGTATCTCTGAACTGCCTTCATAAATCATCGCCCCTTTGGAATTGCGCAAATAGCGTTCAACATCGTATTCGTCGCTATATCCATATGCACCGTGGATCTGGATGGCTTCATTCGCAGCATTGAAGGAGGCCTCGGTTGCAAATTTCTTTGCATAAGAGGTCTCACGGGTAGGTCGCTTACCTACGTTTTTAAGCCATCCGGATTGTAGATACAGCAGGCGGGAGATCTCATAATCTTGTGACATCTTGGCAATTTTCTCCTGAATAAGCTGGTGTTCTGCGATCGGTTTACCAAAGGTCTGGCGTGTTCTGGCGTATTTTACGCTGGTTTCCAGGCATGCTCGGATAATGCCCGTCGCGCCTGCAGCCACGGTATAGCGTCCATGGTCGAAGGCTGTCATCGTAATTTTAAAGCCTTCACCTTCCCTGCCAATCCTGTTTTCAACAGGCACCTGAACATCCTGAAAGTTGATCCAGCCGGTTGCCCCGGCACGGACGCCCAGTTTACCGTGCAGGTCCCCACGGGTAACTCCTTTTGACGACAGATCAACAATAAAGGCCGTCAAACCGTCGGTGGGTTTAGTATCGGAATTGTTGGTCTTAACGGTTACCAATGCCAGGTTCGCTTTGGATGCCAGAGAAATCCACATCTTCTCGCCGTTTAAAACATAACCATCTCCGACTTGTTTTGAAGTGGTCCGGATCGCGGCCACATCGGATCCCATACCTGGCTCTGTAAATGCTCCGCAGCCAATCATCTCGCCTTTGGCGAGAGGTATGAGGAAGTTCTTTTTCTGGGCTTCTGTGCCCCACTGGAAAATAGTCATGGCACATAACCCTGTATGGACAGACATTACTACTCGAAGACTGGTGTCCACAGCTTCCAATTCCTCACAGGCCAGGCCTAGGGAAAGATAATCCATCCCTTGCCCGCCAAAGCGGATAGGGAAAGGCAATCCCAGTATTCCAAGTTCACCAAGTCGTTTGAGTATCCATGGGATGGGTTCCTGCCTGCGATCGTGTTCTTTAATGACCGGATAAACTTCTTTCTGGGCAAAATCCCTCACGGTCTTCTGTATCATTTGATGTTCAGGGGAAAGCGAAAAATCCATAAATTGATTATATCGTATGAATAATTAAAAAAAATACCCGACGCGATTTGAAGCGCGTCGGGCTAGATGGATTGGGTATTTAAGATCATGCTTTTTTCTCAATACCCATGTTATTTAACTCGTCCGAACTGATATTATCGACGAGTATATCCGCGCCGGCCAGGGCGAGGAGCAGGCATAGGCAGATCACGGTTAAAACTACAAACATCGGAAACTCCTTTCTTATTCCACTAAATATAACGCCGTCGGCTCCAAAAGGTTGCATCCCCTAACAGGTCTGTAATGTAATTAACCTTTTGTTGTAAAAGGGAAAATGGACGAGAATCAGGTGGCGTTTTTGCTTTGTACTTGATGTTAATTTTACAATTTGAAGATTTAGGGGGGGTTAGAAAGATGTATGTAAATTATTTGGTTTTATTTCTAAAATAATAAGGGTCAATTGGATTAAAGCGAAATAGTAATAGCCCCTTGGTCGAACACCATTTAGTAATAATTGTTGATTACCTTGATAACTTGGAGTTTTATCCCACCCAAAAGTCGAAGCTAAACAGCAAAACTTCCAATCCCAGCAGGAGAATACAGAGTAGTGTACATATCCGGTCAAAAACCGGGTTCTTTCCCCAGCGCGCCAGGACCAAAAACATAACCGGTGCAACCAGCATATAGCGGATCATGCTCTGGGCGATACCGCTGGTAAAAGCAAAGGCAACCATGGCCAGGCTATAGGCCGATAGTTCCGGGCGTTCTCTCAAAAGCCAGAAACAAGCCAGGACTGCCAATGCCACGCTGAGAAACTCCAAACCATAATAGAATTTAAAGGGGGAGTCACCCGAGATGAGCATATTAAACGCTTTCCCCCATGCATGGAGGCTCGGGCCGATAGCCAACAAACCCCTGTCAAAATAATGGTCTTCAACCATATGGAATTTATATGCCAGAGGTGTCAGAGACCATAACCCGTATGATATAGCTGGCGAGAGAGCCGCTAGACCGTGTAATAGCGCAGGTTTCCAACCTTCTTTCCATGGTTTGTCGACCCACCAGACCATCACCATTGGCAAAACCAGGATTGCCCCTCCTGGACGGGTCCAAACTGCCAGAATTGCCAGCAATGCGGACCAGACCCACCTGCGTGACAGTAATAAGGCCAGGGCGCCAAATGTCAAACCGAGGAACAGACCTTCTGTGTAGACCTGTGCCAGAAAGAAACTACTAGGAAAGATCAGGAGATAGAAGGCTGCACGGACACCTCCATCTTCGCCTAACGACGAGCGGGCCATGAAATATAAGGCTAGCATTGCTCCTAATGTACCGAGTAGCGAGAGGGTTATGGCAGCAAATATTGATCGGGCGATCGTTGTTAGATTTGTTAGATGCAATGGGTAGGCAAATAAACGAATTAGCAAAGGGTAGAAGGGAAAAAATGCATAATTGAGTGAGGTACATCCAGTATCCGTACCTATTGTGCAGTATGTTTGTTGATCAGTATTCCATTCAAAATTTGAAGGGATTGCCCGTACGGCTGGATCATCATAACCTACCGTCGCGATCGAAAGATAAAATTCCGAGTCCCAGGAAATATGGGAATTCATGAAGGGATCGTCCAGGTACGGCGATCGGGGCTGGGCAGGATCCAGAAAGTGATCGGGACTTTTCAACTCCACCCGCATTACCACCCAATGTTGAAAGGCGATCATGATGATCGCCCAACCGACCCAAATCATTAATATATTCCGGATTGAAGGATTGATTTTCATCGTTAGTTCAATTTTACAATGATTTTATCTAATTATTTTGCATATATGTGGAGAAATCCACGATAACATCAAAAGTGAGAATATTCACTTTTACTCCTTTAGGGTTGATTATAAATCGGTGAGGTTGACAAGTTAAATGTTTGAGATAAAATACACTCCGCAAGCCGAAGTGGCGGAATTGGCAGACGCGCTAGGTTCAGGGCTTAGTGGGCGCAAGCTCGTGAGGGTTCAAGTCCCTCCTTCGGCACTAATGAAATAACCTGCTGAAAAGCAGGTTATTTGTTTAATAAATCATAATTAGCGGGTTGCAACTTGTTGTTTCATGACCTCAACCTTCATTGTTGACCAAAAACGAGGAAACAATTGGATAAGAGATGGTATAATTAGCTTGTTTGAAGCATAAACTTCATTTAACGCGACACGAAGTCAATAGGAAAAAGTCTTCGTGTCTTTTTATGCCATTTTTCCTGATATTGCATTTTTCAGCATAATAAAATGGTATTTTCCAAAGAAATGAAAGTGTTTTGAAGACTATGATCAAATTTGACCTTTCAACAAGCTCTCAAACCCACAAATGATCTATTAGGCACAAATTGAACCCCTTTTTAATTGAAATTAAGAAACACACTATCTACGGAAACAGCAGGTAGCAATATGGACATTGGTATTGTTGAACAAGTAGACATTGACGCCCAGATGCGCGGAGCATATCTCGATTACGCAATGAGTGTGATTGTGGCCCGCGCACTTCCTGATGCCCGTGACGGCCTTAAACCGGTCCATCGCCGGATCCTGTTTGCCATGCAGGATATGGGCATTCGTTCCAATTCGTCTTATAAAAAATCTGCACGTATTGTGGGTGAGGTATTAGGCAAATATCACCCGCATGGTGATGCGGCAGTTTATGAATCGATGGCACGCATGGCGCAGGATTTCTCCATGCGGTATCTGCTTGTGGATGGGCAGGGTAATTTTGGTTCGGTTGATGGCGATGCTCCCGCGGCAATGCGTTACACCGAGGCACGGCTGCACAAAATAGCCGAAGAACTGCTTGCGGACCTTGATAAAGATACCGTGGATTTCGGACCTAACTTCGACGAATCACTCGAAGAGCCGCTTGTACTGCCGGCCCGTATCCCCAATATGCTGATGAACGGGGCTTCAGGTATTGCAGTCGGCATGGCTACCAATATTCCGCCTCATAACCTGCGGGAACTGGCGGATGCCATAAATTATCTGATAGAAAATTACGATACGATGGATGATATCTCGGTTGAAGAGCTGATGAAGAGGATTCCGGGACCTGATTTTCCAACAGGTGGGATCATTGTGGGTCGCGAGGGCATCGAATCTGCTTATGCAACCGGGCGCGGCAGGCTCGTAGTGCGCGGAATGGCGCATATCGAGGAAGGGAAAAGCGGCCGGCACGAAATCGTGATCACCGAAATCCCCTACCAGGTTAATAAGTCGACGCTGATTGAACGAATTGCTGAATTGGTGCGGGAAGATAGGATCGATCAGATCGCGGACTTGCGAGATGAATCGGATCAACGCGGGATGAGTATATTGATCGAGCTCAAGCGCGGTGCACAACCAAAGAAAGTGCTCAACCAACTTTATAAATATACGGCCTTACAGTCAACGTTTGGTGTCCAGATGTTGGCATTGGTGGATGGCGAACCGAAGACTCTACCGCTCAAGAAAGCCCTGCAGATTTTTATCGAACACCGGCAGACCGTTATTGTCCGTCGTTCGAACTTTGACTTGGCAAAAGCTCGTGCGCGCCAGCATATTCTGGATGGTTATTTGATCGCGCTGAATAATCTCGATGCCGTCATTAAGACGATCCGTGAATCGCAGGATGCGGATGTAGCCAAATCCAACCTAATGACCCGCTTCAAGCTAAGCGAGCTTCAAGCGCAAGCCATCTTAGATATGCAATTGCGCCGCCTGGCGGCGCTCGAACGTAAAAAGATCGAAGATGAGCATAAGGAAGTTGCGGACCAGATTAGCGCCCTGGAAGACCTGCTCGCTCACCCCAAAAAGATTCTCGCACTTATTCAGACAGACATGACTTCAATGGCCGAGAAATATGGCGATGAGCGACGCACTCGCATCGCTGCAGATGCGAAGGAAGAATTGAGTGAAGCGGACCTCGTTCAAGATGAAGCAGTATTGATCAGCCTGACGGAACGAGGCTATATAAAGCGTGTGGCAGCCTCAGTTTTCCGGTTGCAGACTCGCGGTGGACGTGGCGTGATGGGGCATACGACCAAAGAGGAGGACGAGGTTGTAATGCTGATCCCGGCCCGCAGCCTGGACTCAATGTTATTCTTCTCGGATAGCGGGAAAGTCTACTCGGAAAAGGTATATCAAATTCCGGACGCCGATCGTGCCGCCAAAGGTATTCCGCTCCTTAATGTTTTAGCGCTTGATGCCAACGAACGCGTTACTGCGGCTATTGCAGTTTCGGATTTTTCTGCGCACGGTTTTTGTATGCTTGCGACCGCACGGGGAAAAGTAAAGCGCGTGGATATGGAAGAATTTGCATCCGTCCGTCCATCCGGTTTGATGGCGATGAACCTGGAAGAGGGCGATACACTCGGTTGGGCGCGTCCAACCTCCGGAAAAGACGAGGTGATTTTTGTTACCGAAAAAGGCCAGGCGTTACGCTACGACGAAAACAAGATCCGCGCAACCGGGCGCCAAGCTGCTGGAGTGCGAGGAATTCGCCTGGCAGATGGAGACTCTGTAACAAGTATGGACGTGGTTAATAAAGCGGGATCTCTGCTGATCGTTACCACTGGCGGTTTCGGTAAACAGACTCCCTTGAAGGAATATACACCCAAGGGACGCGGTACCCGTGGGATAGCGACGATGGATCAAAAGGTATTACCTGAGATCGGTAAGATTGCTGCTGCGCTGGTCGTTCAAAACGACGATGACTTGACTATCATTACGGCCAATGGGGTGGCCCTACGGATGAAAGTTAAAGCGATCAAACAATCTGGACGGGCTACCAAAGGTGTACATTTGATCAAGCCGCAGGAAGGGGATTATGTTGCAACCGTGGCCCGCATTGCTGCGGAAGATCTCAAACGCGCCGGGGCTCAAGTAAATGAGAATGGGGATGAAAAGCAGGGAGATTGAGAAACCAAAAGTATCGGGCGAAAATATTGATTTTCGCCCGATACTTGTTAGAACAAACTAATCCTACCGGTAACCAGCAAACACATCGTTCCCAAAATACAGACCATAATCATCAAAATAAAAGTTACAAAAAACCGCTGTTCAGATGTCATCCCGAGAAAATGTTTGGTTGCCTCGCGGCGGATTGGCCCGGAGCTTGTTGTAGACTCGAATTTTGGATCTTCGTCGGGAACCGGTGTGGCCTTGGCCTGGTCTCGTAAGTTGTCAAACATCATTTACCTCGTGTTCGGATTCTATCACAGCGCGGGACGCAGATGTATTTCACCGAACTGCACTAAATGAAGAATTCCGTCCAATCTGCGGATTTGTAAATTTCCATTTGGTTCCAGGCCTACCAATTCACCGATTATAGGCGGCAGCGAATCAGTTAAGACCTTTACTTGCTGTCCGCGAAAAGCGAGAGAATTTTCCCATGTTCGGATAAATTCGTCCCTGCCAATCTTGTTCCGCCAAATAAAAAGGGCAGACAAAATTCCTTTTAATAATTCAATACGATCCAAAGGATGCTCGAGTTCAACCTCGATGCAGGTAGCTGGGAAGTTTATGCTTTCAGAAGATGGTGTGGAAGCCTTTAATACATTAACCCCTATTCCTAGCACACAGGCTTTGAGGTTGTTTCCGACCCAATCAGATTCCACTAAAATCCCCGCGACTTTACGTCCATTTATCAGAACATCATTGGGCCATTTAATCCGAGGAAAAAGTCCAAGTGAGAGCAAGGAGTCAACTAATGCCAATGCCCCCAGGCCGGTGATTCGGGCGGGATGCTTGATCTCATCAGGCGAGGGTCGTAAGATCAAACTAAAGGCTAATGCTGACCCGGGAGGAGTGTACCATTTGCGACCGGAGCGGCCGCGTCCGGCAGTCTGTTCATCCGAAATGACAAGTGATAAATCGGAAGCGCCTTCAGATGCCCATTTTAGCGCCTCGTCATTGGTTGACCCAGCCGAATTAAAATAACGAAGACCGCCTAGCGATATGGAAGAAAGTCTCTTTTGGTATTCGCCCTCGTTCATAGCTGAGAATTATCCCGACCTATTTAAAAACCATCTCAGTCATTTATTCTATTGAACATACTGATGAGGATTCACATTAACACCATTGATACGTATCTCGAAATGCAAGTGCGCCCCGAATGCATTTCCAGTCGCACCGGCCAAACCAATGACTGCTCCCTGCCCTACAACCTGGCATACCGAAACATTGATCTGGCTGAGATGGGCGTAAAGGGTCACAAACCCATTTCCATGGTCGATTTGAACTACATTCCCGTAGCCATAATTGTCTCCGCCTTGAGCCATTGTTACGACCCCTGCCGCTGCAGCATAAATAGGATCTCCCTGGTTGGCGGCAATATCAATACCGAGATGAGAGGGCGTATAGTCGTTCCCTGAAATCCAATGGGCGTTTGCGGGCCAACCAAACGTATTATCTACAGGCCCGCCACCACAGGCTGAAGCTCCGCCAAAATCGGAAGTACCAGTACTGCCGTTATTAACACGACCCTGGGTGGGCATGAGCGTGGTCCAATCGGTCAATTCACGTTTGCCACCCGGGATTGTTATAAGGGTGCCCGGTTTGATCTGAGGATTTGTAAGGTCAATGCCATTGCCGGGAAAATCCACAATGTCATCCGGTTTTGCACTGAATTCATCGGCTACTTTTTGAAGTGTATCGCCATCCTGCCATTTGTAAACCGTTCCATCCACAGGTGGGATGGTAAGTTTCATGCCAGGTGACAATTCATCAGGATTGTCATAAGGGATGACGCCTTTGCTTGAATAGAGAATGCTCTCCATTTTCAGGTCGAAATTTTTTGCAATAATGGAGAGAGAATCGCCTTGTTCCGTCGTGTATGTGATAGGATCTAGACGTGGCGCATTAGCCGGAATGACGGTCTTAAGGTCTAATTGTCGTGGAATAGTCAGTGAGGAGACTGCATTCGCGGCTACCGTTGGCAAACTAACAGTAGGTTGATCCTGATTGGGTCGGGCGGTAGGCTCGAGATGTGTAGCGGGAGATGCCCCTCCAGATTGAGTCCACCACAGGGTGGATCCCAGCAATGCGGCTACAACGAGAACTGTAATCCCCCACGAAATTGTATTAAATGGATTGGCTTTAAATAATTCAATG
>Ga0265318_10001278_pt1 | contig 15167 bp, 9 predicted proteins | sample 4821metaG_FD_192431 | JGI IMG/M metagenome (GOLD analysis project Ga0265318, IMG submission 192431) | Rhizosphere microbial communities from Carex aquatilis grown in University of Washington, Seatle, WA, United States - 4-8-21 metaG | ecosystem: Host-associated > Plants > Roots > Rhizosphere >... | reverse complement strand
AGTAGCCCTCGGCGCGGACCGTTAGCAGGACCGAGTTTCCCGACACTCTCACGGGTCTTGCCAATGGCAACGTGCCTACGGGTTTGGCGTTCACCAAGACCGCGGCACCGGCTGGGGTACCCCAAGGCTCAAAACTGCCCAAGTGAGACTGGATGGCGGTAAGCGCCCCGCTAAGAGTGACGCGATTCCTTTTGATCCATGGATCATCGGGATGCGACAGGGCGGTCAGCAAATCCTGTTCGGCAGGCTCCCACAAACCCAACGCCTGTTCCGCCAGAGCGGCTTGAGCTCGGACGCGGGGCTTGTCCTGAATCCGAAGGGCCTTTTGAAACTCGGCGAGGGCTTCGGTGTCTTGTCCCTGTCGTCGAAGAGCGATTCCTTGGCTAACGATCGCGTCCACATCGTCGCCGAAGAGTAGTTGGGTAGTGCCGCCGATAAGCCAAATAACCGCGCACACGCGAACCAACAGGTGTCTCCGGGGCCGAATACGCTTCATCTTCCTTCCGCCAGATCGTCCCGGCCAAATCAGCCGGTAATAGTTCACACTCGCATGGCGTGATCGGGCAGTCAACCGAGTTCGCCCAGGCTACCGAGGATCGGAACAGTGTCCTGGACCAGACTCATATCTCGACGAGCGGCTCTTGCGATCGATGGCCGTTCTTGGCCACAGTGCCCAGCCCGCCTTCCGTTAGCACCCGCGTCTGCTTGTGCTTAGACTGCCGAGTCGGTCTGGGTCCAGGTTGAGGAAAGTTGGAGACGTCATGCGGAAATGCCTCTTGGTTTTCGGATTGATCTGGGGATTGTCGGACGTTGCGTGCGAAACGCTGCGCAAGAATCCGGTTCTTCGAAACGACGGCGGCTCGGGGGGGACGGTGGGCCTCGACGGCGGACCGCGGGACGCAGCGACAACCGACTCGGCAACAGATGTGGCAACAGGCGGAGTCGCGGGTGGTGGTGGTACGGGGGAAGGGGCGGTGGGAGGAGGGCTCCCCTGCGAACCGGGGACAGCCTGCATTCCTGTGAACCCATGCCACGAAGGCGAGACCGCATGCGCACCCGGCGGGGCGAAATCTTGTAGCGATACCCAGCGCTCGAGATCTGACGGGAGCGTTTGCGGTGACGCTATGGTTTGTCACGCTGGCGCGTGCACGACGTGTGCGAGCGGACAGCCGTGCCCGCTTTCGGGGAAGGCATGTCGCGTGGGCACGACCAGCTGCGCGACTGGGAGCTTGGTTTGCACCGAATCGGACAACCAGCCCGACGGCACCAGCTGCGGCACGGGAATGGTCTGCCAAGCGGGTGTGTGCGCGGCTTGCGCAGCGGGAGGTGCCTGCGCTCCAACGAACCCATGCCACAAGGGGGCGCTCGGATGCATGGGAGGAACGGCAACGTGCTCGGACACGGCGATGGACCTGCCGGTTGGCACTGTCTGCGGAAGCGGCATGGTCTGCGACGCAACCGGAACTTGCGCCCCTTGCGCCGTAGGATCGAATTGCGCCATTCCAGGAAACCCTTGCCGCACGGGCATGACAGTCTGCAATACGGGCGTTCCTGTGTGTTTGGAATCGGGAAACGCTCCGGACGGCACATCGTGTGGCGCCGGCACCGTCTGCAGCGGAGGCGCTTGCGTAGCTTGCTCCGGGGGGCTGGCCTGCACACCGGCCAATCCCTGCCACGTCGGCACATCCGTCTGCTCACCCACGATAAGCTGTTCGGACACCCTCGGTCTTGTCCCAACCGGCACATCCTGCGGCACCGGGAAGGTCTGCAACGCCGGGGCATGTGCCGCGTGCACGCAGGGCAATCCATGTTCCCTGGCGGACCCTTGTAAGGTCGGGACCACCACTTGCTCGACCGGCGTATCGACGTGTACGGCGTCGGGCAATAGCCCGAACGGCACATCTTGCGGAGCCAGCAAGGTGTGCATGGATGGGATCTGCATCGCGTGCATGGCGGGCGCGGCCTGCACGCCTGGCAACGCGTGTCACAAAGGCACACTGTCGTGCGACACGGGCAGCGCCGTGTGTAACGATACGAACGCGTCGTGGCCCGATGGAACGGCGACAGTGTGTGGCGCCACGAACCTGGTTTGTCGTACGGGCATGTGCGTCACTTGCGTCGCCAGCCAGGCGTGTCAGCCAGGGAATGTGTGCAAGACGGGGGCGACGTCATGCGCGACCGGATCGTCGGTGTGTGTCGAGTCAGGGAACAAGCCCGCTGGTACGTCCTGTTCTCCCGTTGGGATGACCGGGATGGTCTGTAGCGCGGGAAGTTGCGTGGCTTGCAATGAGGGTGGAACGTGTACACCAACCAACGCGTGCCACTTGGGGAAGTTGTCTTGCGCATCAGGTACGCCGGTCTGTGTGGACACGGGGACCGTGCAGGCGGATGGAAGTATGTGTGGTCCCTCGAGCACGTCGAACCTCTACTGCAAGGCAGGGGTGTGCGGGTCGTGTGCTCCGGGTGCTGCGTGTACGACCAATCCCACCCCGTGCAAAGCGGGGACGACATCTTGCTCGACCGGCTCGTCGGTGTGCGTGGACGGCACGAACAAGGTTTCTGGAAGCGCCTGTGGCAGTAGCGCCGCGACCATGTGTTCGGGGGCGGACACCTGCGATGGGGCTGGGGTCTGCAAGACGAATGACTTTTCGGTAGGTACGGACTGCGGGGTGTGCAAGCAATGCAACGGTTCCGGCACCTGCGGCAACGGCTACGAGGGTTTGGCTGATCCAAGCGGATGCAGTGGCCTTGCGACAAGTTGTTCGGGGGCGGACGTGTGCAGCGGCGGCGCGTGTCAGACGAAGGATTTCGCGGCTGGTACGGACTGTGGCGTGTGCAAGGAGTGCAATGGTACGGGCACTTGCGGCAACGGTTACGAGGGCGTACAGGACCCTTCGGGTTGCACAGGGACGTGCCAGACGTGCAAGGTGGGTGTGTGCGGCACTTCGGGTACGCTGACGACCTGCTACCAAGACTCGGACGGTGACGGCTACGGCAACCCCGCTGCCCCCATGACGGTTTGCGGATCGTCTTGTCCGACTGGATACAAGGCCAACAATACGGATTGCAATGACGTGCCGAGCTCGAACGGGTTCAACGTGCATCCCGGTCAAACCGCGTGGTTTGGATCGTCTCTCGACATTTCTGGAACGAACTTCGATTACGACTGCTCAGGTACGAACGAGATGGAGAATGGCGGCTTTGTCACTGGATATAGTTGCATGGGCTCTTGCCCGGCTGGATGTTTCTCGATCGGAGGGAATTCCTTCCAGCCGGCGGCAAGTTGCGGACAGACGTACCAGTACACGATAGGTTGTGGCGGCCCCGGTGGACTCGACTGCCAGACGGCTTCGCAACCCAATTGCAATGGGCTCGTCGGCCCCGAGGTCATGTCTTGCTCGAACGTCGGAAACGCCTGCCCGCTTGTCGCCGTTGCCCGGATGCGTTGCCACTAGCCTTAGCTGGTGCGTGTCGGGAAGTTGAGTGAGATTTCGGAGGGCAAGTCGACATGAGGGGACCGATGGTCGTTCTGACGGATACGCTCGACTGGACGGAGATGGAAGTTCGGGCAGAGAAGATCAGGGGCATGAAGTTGAAGAACGCTGCCGGCGGCCTCCACGCTTGCGAGCGCTGCTTGGGGCACTGACGGGGTAATAGCCGTTCGGAGGCTCCCATGCCGCGAGGTGAAGGAGCGGATTCGGTACTACGCGCCGGTGCGGTACCTTTGTGGTCTAGACGAGACCGAGCGGACGCGGGGAAGCGTGAATGGCGACTGCGGCTCAGACCGGCGCGCCTGATTTTCAACCCGACCACCTTCCGGAAGAGTCTTCCGGCTCGCGGTCGAAGATCCCGGATATCGCCGCGTCCGTCAGCGCGCGTTGAGCAGCACCGCGACGCCGTTGGCGTTGGCGGCGACCACGTCGAGCTTCCCGTCGCTGTTCACGTCTCCGACCGCCAAGGAGGACACCCACCCATCGGTCTCGAACCCGACAGGGTCGCGGAAGGCTCCAGTGCCGTTGTTGAGGTACACGCCGATGGTTCCGGAGTTGATGAAAGACACGATCAGATCCGGGTAGCCATCTCCGTTCAGGTCGCCCACCGCGACGGACGTCGGGTACCGGTCTCCGCCGTAGATGATGGCAGCCCCGAGTGCCCCGTTCCCGACGTTGAGCAGGATTCCAATCCCTCCACCGCCATCGCCACCTCCCGCCACGACGACGTCGGCTCTTCCGTCGCCATTGAGGTCACCGCTGGCGAGGGCATGCGGGCTGCTCCCGGCGGCGTAGGTCTTGACGCCCGTCGCCCCGCCGAATTGTCCCATCCCGTCGTTGGTCATGACCCTCACGCCCCCGGCATCATCGGCCACCACCAGAGAGCCGCGTCCGTCCCCGTTGAGATCGGCGAGGAGCAGGAAATTCGGGCTGGGCCCGGCAGCATAGGTGCTCGCCAAGAACGCTGCGTGTCCAGCGTTGAGGAGAACTCCGATCCCGGAGCCATTGTGTGAAGGGTCGCCATGGTTGGCGGTCCCGATATCCAGGTGACCATCGTGGTCGAGATCGCCGATGATGACGCCAACGGGATTCTTGCCGACGCTGTAGCTCGTGGGGGCGGACAGCCGTCCTGCACCGTCGTTGATGAAGAGGTTGACGCTTCCGTTGTTCGGATTCGTGGCCGCGAGGTCGGGCTTGCCGTCTCCGTCGACGTCCCCGACCGCGATCGCGCTGAGGTAGCCCATGCCCACATTGTCCGCGGTACCCAAGACCCCTTTTCCATCGTTGCCGAGGACGTAGACGATGGTGCCGTCGTACTGACCACCCTGGGCACCGCCGGACGCCGCGCCACTTCCGTTGGCGCCTCCGGTCGCGACGGGCCCGCCGAGGGCGACCACGTCGGTCGCGTGGTCGCCGTTCATGTCGGCGAGGGCGACAGCGAAGGCACCGGGAACAGGGTAGGTGACGGAGGGCTCGAGGGCGAGGTGACTGGAGGCGGGAGCGCCCCCCAGGCCAGGGGCACCAGCGGCGGCGGACATCTGGCCGCCGGATCCCGGTGTTCCCCCCGAGGAGCTCGGGGGAAATACCCCGCCGCTGCCGTTGCCGCCGCTGCCCGGCACGGCGCCGCCGCTGCCCGGCACGGCGCCGCCGCTGCCCAGCACGGCGCCGCCGCTGCCCAGCACGGCGCCTCCACTCCCGCCCATGCCACCAGAAGCGACCGCGGCGTCGCGAACCTCGCCGATGGCGGTGTGGTTGTTGCACGCTGCCGGCACGGCGGCGACGGCGGCGACGCCTAACACGGTCATGGTCAAGGCGAAGGCAGTCTTCATTTTGCGTGGCTCCTTTTGATCAACCCATGTCGGTCGCGTCGAAAAAGTTACGATGAGCACGCACCGTCTCGCTGACGACAGGCGCTCGGACGTGGAACGTGGGTGTGGGCGGTGACACGACGGCTACAGGGCGTCATGTCGGGAGGGGCGCGAACGTTTCACGCTCCTCGGCCGAGGGAGACGCCTCCCCAAGGAACGCCTCGAACGCCGGCAGGTTGCGGCCGGTCCCCGTGACGGAAACGGTGTGGGTGCGTGGCCATGCCGCGCGTGCCGCCTCGAGCCAGGGCGAAGATCCGCTCGCGCGAAAGCCCGCGCGCAGCCCAACCAAGAAGCCCGGGTCGACCAGCGTCGCGCTCGCGGTCACGGGATAACTCTGCCCGGCGACATCGAGCGCCGTCGGGGCGAACCCCGCATCGAGCGTGAGCGCGACCGTCTTCGCACGCAGCAGCGAGCGCGCGTCGAGGACACCCCCGACGCGTCGCCAGGTCGCTTACCCGGGGCCAGCGGCGCTGGCTGGCCCGACCACGAGGGTGTGTGTGCCCACCGCGAGGACGCCGAGGCCGATGGCCACGCCCGCGTCGCGGCGATGGATGGCGACCTCGGCCAGCACGGCTGGTGCGAGATCCCTCGCCGCGAGCGACGCCAGCAGCGCGACGCCACTCTCGAGCTCGAGAGGCGCTGACGATCCTGAAAATGCGGCAAGCGCGGCCAGAGTATCAGCGCGCGGCGGCGCCTGTCGAGCTTCGCATCGCACGCCGGGGCGCGGCGCGGTCGTCACCGGATGTCAGTCAGGCAGACAGGCACGCACTCTGGGCGGGCCGAGCCTCCGCGCGGCTGACCCGAACCACGGGTTCAGGCACACTGTGGCGGCAATGACCAAGGTGCAACGCGCCCCGAGAATGACCCCAATGACCCGAATGAACACCTCCCGGTTGACCTGCTCCGCGCTCGTCATCGCCCTGGCCGGGTGGGTCGGGTGTTCCTCGGCCTCGAGCGCCGGTCCCGGATCGGCGGACAAGGGCACCGGCGGGGGCACGAGGATGGGCGCGAGCGGCGGCGGCATCGGTGACGGCGGCGGGTCCGCGGGTCTCGGCTCTTCTGGCGGTGCCTCCGGCACCGGGGGAAGCGCCGCGAGCTCCGCGTCCGGCGGAAGCCCTGCCATCGGAGGTGGGCGCGCGACCGGCGGAAGCGCGAGCGGCGGAGCGGCGGGATCCTCGGGCGCAGCCGGCGATGCCGCCGGCGCGGGTGCGTCGAGCGGCGGCATGATGGGCCGTGGCGCGGCCGGCGGCGTCGGCGGCGACTTCGGTGGCGCGGGTGCGGGGGTTTCGAGCGCGGCAGGCGGCGAAGCAGGCGGAGCGGGTGCAGCCAACGTCCCGGTGCTCGAGACTCTGGCGGTGCCCGGAACCGGCGAGAGCGTCTCGTCGAAGATGTCGCTCGACCAGGGAGAGTTGTTCTTGCTGAAGGCGACCGGGAGCGTCGGGGCTGGAGCGGACATGACCGACGCGGAGTTCGGGGGCGGCGACGCCGCCGCGGTCGGGCAGGACCTGGTGGCGGGCACGGACGTCGGGCTCGACGTCGGCGTCAAGGTGGAGCGCGTGACGAGCGGAACCACCGCCGGCCGCAAGAAGTGGTTCGGACCCTACCGGGCCGACCACGCCTACTACATGACCCTCACCGGGGCGGGGACCCCGCTCACCGTGAAGCTGGTGCGAGCGGGCGCGACCACCAGCCCAGGCAGCATCGTGGTCTCGATCTGGCGCCTGTCGCCGACCCCTGCCATCACCACCCCGCTCGAGACCCTGAAGGTCCCGGTCAACAAGCAGATGGCCCACACGCAGATGACCCCCGAGAAGGGCACGGTCTACCTGCTTCAGGCCGCCGGCTCGGGAAAGACCGGCGGCGCCAACCTCGGCCTCGGCGACGCGGACTGGATGGACTGGGCTGCCGACGGCACCGGAAAAGAGGACATCGGCGACAACAACGTCGACTATGGCCTCGGCGTCGACGAGGCCAACACCGCCGTCACGCCCCGCTTGCGCTGGTGGGGCCTCTGGCGGAAGGATCACACCTACTACCTGCTCTACCTCGGAGGCGGGGCCCCGATTCAGTTCATGTACTACGACTCGGGGTACACGGACAACTCCGCCACCGATCAGCTGACGGTCCAGGTGTTAGCGGTTCCCGGCTAAGGACCCAGGCTCCTAAGGACAGGCACCGAGGTCGATTCGCCCTGACGGGACTTCCGCGCTCACCGGCACGCCGCCTATGATGTCCAGTCGGAGGCCACCTTGCCGCATGAGCCCGTATCGCCCACTTCCCGTCTCCGCCCCCGTCGCCGCCATCTCCCCCGTCGCGGCGCCGCCGCGCTGGTGATGGTCGTGGCGACGACCGGACTGCTCGCGTGGACTGCGGGCGAGGCCGCCGCGGCTCCGCTGGCTTTCCCTGGGGCAGAGGGCTTTGCGGCTGCCGTCGCGGGGGGGCGCAAGGGGCAGGTGGTTCATGTCACCACCCTCGGCGATTCCGGGGCCGGCTCCCTGCGCGATGCCGTCAGCGGGTCGAACCGCATCGTGGTGTTCGACGTCAGCGGCGTGATCAAGCTCGGCTCGGTCCTGGTCATCGGCGGCGACAACATCACCTTGGCGGGTCAGAGCGCGCCCGGCGATGGCATCACCATCTACGGCCGGGAGACCAGCTTCAGCAGCCGCAGCAACATCGTCGTCCGCTATCTCCGTTTCCGGCAGGGGATGATTGACACCTCGGGAAGCGCGCAGAAGACCGTCAACATCACCGACGGCCAGAGCATGATCTTCGATCACGTCTCCATCCAGTGGGGACGCTGGGACAACTTCGGCATCACCGGGACCAGCACCACCGTGACCCTGCAGAACTCGATCGTCGGCGAGGGCGTGCCGCCGCAGAACTTCGGCTCGATCATCGATGGCGAGCAGGACATCACCATCGCCCACAACCTGTGGATCGACAACAACGAGCGCAACCCCAAGTTCAAGGCCAACGGGGAGTGCATCAACAACGTCGTCTATGACTGGGGCTCGGGTGGCGGCATCATCGGAGGCCACTCGGGGGCGGACTGGTACGAGGACTACGTTGGCAACTATCTGATTGCGGGGCCGTCGGCGGTCGCGAATTTCTTCACGTTCTACACCAGCACCGACCACGCCTACCAGACCGGCAACATGGTGGACGTGAACCGGGACGGCCAGCTCAACGGGAGGGCGGTGGTCAACGCGGACTTCGCAGGCACCACGCCGCCGACGTTCGAGGCCGCGGCGCACAGCAAGCCCCCCGTGCCCGTCACGGTGCTGAGCGCCGAGGATGCCTATGCGCGCGTGATGGCCCAGGCCGGGACCTGTCAGCACCGGGATGCGGTCGAGGCGCGCCTCGTCGCCCAGCTTGGCTCCCTCGGAACGAAGGGGGCCATCATCGCCGACGAGGCCGACGTGGGTGGTCAACCAGCCATGGCCCAGGTGACGCGACCCGCGGGATTCGACACGGACGGCGACGGCATGCCGGATGCCTGGGAGATCGCGCATGGACTCGACCCGAACAGCGCCAGCGACGGCGCTGGAGACAGCGACGGCGATGGCTACACCAACGTCGAGGAATACCTGAACGAGCTGGCCGATCTCGCTTGTCCGGGGAGCAGCACCACCATGCCGCCCGGCGTTGCCGACGCCGGAGCTCCGGTCGATGCCGCGGTCTCTCCCGTCGACGCGCGCGACGCGACGGGGAGTGGGGGTGGTGGCAAGACGGGAACCGGGGGCGCCGTGGCAAGCGGGGGCGTGACCGGCGCCGGGGCCGGCGGAAGCGGAATGGCAGCCGCGACCGGCGGCGAACCCGGCGGGCTCGGCGGGCTCGGATCCGGTGGCAGCCCGGGAACTGGGGGACAGCCCGGCAGCGGCGAGGGCGCCAGTCCTGGCGCGGTCGGGGCTGGCGGCAGGATCGGCACGGGCGAAGCACCAGGTAACGGAGCCGCCCAGGCCGGAAGCGGCGGCTGCTCGTGCCGCATGTCCCCGGTCGCGACCCGGAACGACCTGGCGCTGCTGGGGATGGTCATGCTCGCACTTCGGGTTCGCAAGAGGCACGGCAAGAGTCACCGCAAGAGGCACCGCAAGACTGACCGAATCGAGAACGACCGAGACGACCGAGGCGCGTCGACCAGGCGAGGGTGAGCGGCCAGCTCTCCGCCAACCACCGCGGTCCGTCGCCATTTCCGGAACGGGGGCGTTTCGCCGCCCCCACGCTGGCCCGCTCTGGGCGCCCCAGGTACACTTTGCGACCGGCGGATCGGTCCGACGCCGGAAACCACGGAGCGAACGCGGAGGAGCCCGTTGCCCCACCCCAACCCCGAGTCTGCCCTTGCCCGAGGTCCCTGGCGGATGGCGTCAAGCCGCATCACGCGGCTCCGGCCCACATCGCCCGCCGCACCTGCCCGAGCGCCAGGGCTGGCACACATCGCGTTCCTCGGGGTCGTCGGGGCCGCGATCGGGTGTCAGGCTGGGGTCGGAATGGGTGATTCGCAACCCCAACCCCCAGCTGGGGTCGGGGCGATCTCTCCGGGTTCGGGCGGGCGGTCCGCCTCCGGGATGGGCAGCACCGGCACGCTGGCCGGCGCGGGCGCCGCCAGCGGCGGCAACACCCCCGGCTCCGACTCCGGCTCTGGCGCTGGAGCTTCGACGCCACCGTCCGCCACCGGCGGCGTCCCTGCGCCGGGAAACGCCGGCGTCGCCGCGGCGGGCAGCGGGACCGCCGGCGGTGGCTCAGGCGGCCCCCTGATGGGCTCCGGGGGCGTCCCCGGCACCGGTGTCGACGGTGCTTCGAGCCCCCTCACGGCGACCCGCCTGCGCACCGAGCTGCGCGAGAGCCCGCTCGGCGTTCAGACGGCCACCCCGCGCCTCGCCTGGGAGCTCGTCTCCTCGGATCCGAGCGCGCGCGGAGAGAGCCAGAGCACCTACGAGGTGCTGGTCTCCTCCACCGCGGACAAGCTGGCCGCGGGGCAGGGGGATCTCTGGGCGAGCGGCTTGGTGATGTCCGCGGACTCGAACACCGTCTATGCCGGCCAGCCGCTCGGCTCGCTGACGGCCGCCACCTGGAAGGTCCGCGTCCGCGACGGTGCCGGGCGCCTGTCGGACTGGAGCGCCCCCGCCACCTTCACCGTCGGCTTGCTGGCCGCCACCGACTGGGGAGGCGCCGCGTGGATCACCCCGGCGACGCCCGCCACCCCGCCGGCGACCACGGCGCTGCCGATCTTCCGCCGCGAGGTGCAGGTGGCGAAGGCGATCACCCGGGCCCGCCTCGCCATCTGCGGCCTCGGTCAATACGAGGTGCGCATCAACGGGTCGAACGTCACCGACGCGGTGATGGAGCCGAGCTGGACCACCTTCGGCAAGACCTGCCACTACGCCATCTACGACGTGACCCGGCTGCTCGTCACCGGGCCAAATGCGATTGGCGTCTTGCTCGGCAACGGGATGTACAACGTCCCCACCAGCACCCGCTACGCCAAGTTCACCGGCTCGTTCGGCCCGCCCAAGCTGATCGCCCGCCTGCAGATCGAGCTCACCGACGGCACCACCACCGCGCTGGTCACGGACACCGCCTGGAAGTCGACCCCCGGGCCCATCACCTTCAGCAACATCTACGGCGGCGAGGACTTCGATGCGCGCCTCGAGCCCGCGGGCTGGGATCGCCCCGGCTTCGCCGACGGGGCCTGGACCTCGGCCACCGTGGTCGCGGGAGCCGGACCCACCCTGACCGCCCGCTCGGCGCCCCCCATCACCGTCGCCGAGGAGCTGGCCACCGCCAAGGTCACCCAGCCCCAGCCCGGCATCTTCGTCTACGATCTCGGGCAGAACTTCGCCGGCTGGCCCGAGATCACCGTCAGCGGCGCGGCCGGGATGGCGGTGAAGCTCACCCCCGGCGAGTTGCTCGCCACCACCGGACTCGTGACCCAGGCCAACGTCGGGGGCCCGGTCTGGTTCTCGTACACCCCGCGCGGCACCGCGGCGGAGACCTGGCATCCCCGCTTCTCGTTCACGGGATTCCGCTACGTGCAGGTCGAGGGGGCGGTCCCCGCCAGCCAGGCCGCGAGCTTCCCCGGGCGCCCCCAGATCGCCTCCTTGACCGGAAAGTTCCTGCACGCCTCGGCCGAGAGTGTCGGGACCTTCACCTCGTCCGACTCGGATCTGAACAAGATCCACGCGCTGATCCTGGCGGCCCTGCGCAGCAACCTGCAGAGCGTCCTCACCGACTGCCCCCAGCGCGAGAAGCTCGGGTGGCTCGAGACCTCGCACCTGCTCGCCACCAGCCTGGCGTTCGATCACGACGTCGCGGCCTTCTACGAGAAGATCCTGCGTGACATGAGCGACGCCCAGACCAGCGCCGGGCTCATCCCCGACATCGCGCCCGAGGTCACGGTCTTCGCCGGGAACTTCCGCGATTCACCGGAGTGGGGGAGCGCCTTCGTGATCAACCCCTGGTTCGTCTACCAGATGTACGGCGACCGACAGCCGCTCGACGAGCACTATGCCGACATGAAGCGGTACGTCTCGTACCTCGGCAGCAAGGCCACCCAGAACATCATCACCTACGGACTCGGCGACTGGTACGACGTGGGGCCCAACCCGCCCGGGGCCTCGCAGCTGACCACGGCCGGCGTGACGGCGACGGCGATCTGGCTGCAGGATCTCGAGGTCCTGCGTCAGGCCGCGACCCTGCTCGGAAAGACCGCCGAGGCTGCCCAGTTCCAGACCACCGAGACCGCGGTGACCGCCGCGTTCAATGCCAGGTTCCTCAACCCAACCGGGAGCTACGACAAGAACAGCCAGACGGCCAACGCCATGCCGCTCGCGCTCGGGCTGGTTCCGGCCGCCCAGCGCACCGCCGTGGTGAGCAGCCTGGTCGCGAGCGTCACCACCGCCCAGAGCCGGGTCAAGGCCGGCGACATCGGGTTCGTCTACCTCGTGCGCGCCCTCTCCGAGGCAGGGCGGAGCGACGTCCTTTACGCCATGCTCAAGCAGTCGTCCGGCCCGGGATACCTCTACCAGATCGCCCACGGGGCCACCGCGCTCGCCGAGGCCTGGGACGCGGGGCCAACGAGCTCGCAGAACCACGCCATGCTCGGGCACGCCGAGGAATGGCTCTACCGCGGCCTCGGCGGCCTCAACCCCGATCCGAGCGGCCCTGGCTTCAAGAAGTTCATCGTCAAGCCCCAGCCGCAGCCCGGGCTCGCCTCGGTCGACGTCCAGTACCACTCCATCCGCGGGCCCATCGCCGTGAGCTGGCAGCAGCAAGCCGCCACGGGACCGACACGGCTCACGCTCTCCGTCACCGTCCCGGTCAACACGACCGCGACGGTCTACGTCCCCACCACCAGCACGGACCCTGCCGCGGTCACCGAGGGCGGGCGCCCGGTCGCGACCGTCCCCGGGATCGTGGTCATGCCTCCCGTGGCCGGCGCCGCCGTGCTGGTGGTCGGCTCAGGACACTACGTCTTCGCCGCTCCCTGACCCAAACCCGTCCTCGTCCTCGTTCCCCGTCGCGCCGGGTCCTGGGACGAGGCCGGTCACGAAATCGCGGGGAACCTGTACTAAGCTCCTGGTCCTCGCACGTGTCCAGCCCCGCCGCTCCGTCGCCGTCCTCCGCGTCCTCCCCGTCTTCGCCGCCCACAGGCGGCGCGCCGCCGGCGCCGTTCACGGTCGCGTACCTCGTCAACCAGTATCCCCATGTCAGCCACAGCTTCATCCGGCGGGAGATCGCCGCGCTCGAGAAGCAGGGGCTCGTCGTGCTCCGGTTCTCGGTGCGGCCTGCACCAGCGGGGCTGGTGGACCCCGCGGATCTCGGCGAGCGCGAACGAACCCGGGTCCTGCTCGCGGCCGGGCCCCTGGCCCTCGCATGGGCGACCGCCGCCAGCGCGCTCGCCGGTCCACGCCGCTTCGGACAGGCCCTGCGCGCCGCCATCCGGCTCGGCCGCCGGTCCGAGCGTGGCGTGCTCCGCCACCTCGCGTACCTGGCCGAGGCCTGCCTGCTCGTGCGCTGGCTGCGCGCGGCTGGCGAAGCCGGGCACCCGAACGTCCAGCACCTCCACGCCCACTTCGGCACCAACTCGGCGGCGGTGGCGATGCTGGCCCGGCTGCTCGGCGGCCCGCCCTACAGCTTCACGGTCCACGGCCCGGAGGAGTTCGATCATCCGGTCGAGCTCTCCTTGCCCGAGAAGATCCGGCACGCGGCCGCGGTGGTGGCGGTCAGCAGCTTCGGGCGTAGCCAGCTCTTTCGATGGATCCCCTACACCGAGTGGCCGAAGGTCCAGGTGGTCCGGTGCGGCGTCGATGCCGCCTTCCTGGCGGCCGGACCCCGTCCGGTGGTGGACAACCGCCGGCTCGTGTGCGTGGGACGGCTGTGCGAGCAGAAGGGGCAGTTGTTGATCCTCGAAGCCCTCGGCGCGCTCGGCGCCGAGGGGATCGACTGCGAGCTGGTCCTGGCCGGCGACGGCCCCATGCGCGCCGCCCTCGAGGGGCGCATCCAGGCGCTCGGCCTCGAGCGCGCCGTGCGCATCACCGGCTGGATCAGCAACGAGACGGTGCGGGCGGAGATCCTCGGGGCGCGGGTGTTCCTGCTGCCGTCCTTCGCCGAGGGGCTACCGGTTGCCCTGATGGAGGCCCTGGCGCTCGGCCGCCCGGCCATCAGCACCAGCATCGCCGGCATCCCGGAGTTGCTGGAGGACGGTCGAAACGGGTGGCTGATCACCGCGGGCTCGGTCGAGGCCCTGGTGGGCGCCATCCGGCAGGCGCTCGCGGCCCCGCTCGAGCGGCTCGGCGACCTTGGTCGCCATGGCGCCGACGCGGTGGCCAGCCGCCACGACGCCGAGCGCGAGGCCGGCCGCCTGGCTCAGCTCTTTCGCTCGGCGTCGATGACCACCACGACCACCTCCTCCAGCGCCTGATCGTCCTTGGCTCCCGGGTCGGGGGTCCTGAAGGCGACCGGGCCGCGCGCCGGCCGACCGGCAGAGCGCTCGCTCCGCACCAGCGGGCGAGCCGGGATTCCGACCACGGTCGAGTGGGGCGGGCAGCTCCGGACCACCACCGCGTTGGCGCCGATGAAGCTGTCGTGTCCGACGGTGACGTCCCCGAGCACGCAGGCGCCGACCCCCACGTCGACCCGATCCTCGATGGTCGGCAGCTTCCAGCTCTGGTCGCGGCGCGCCACCCCGAAGGTGGTGTTGTGCCGGATGTGCACGTCGTCGCCGATGGCGCGCGCGCTCAGCACCATGGTGCCGTGGTGCCACAGCCGCACGCGCCGCCCGAGCTTGACGTTGTAGCCGATGTCGATCCCCCACAGCCAGTTCACGCCCGTGAACAGGGTGCGATAGGCCACGGTCAACGGCGCCCGCACCACCCTCGGGCCAATGCCCATGCGCCAGTTTCCGAAGCGGTGCACGGCCACCGCCCAGAACCCGGGCTCGAGCAGGTTGCGATCGTGGGTCGCGAAGTCTTCCCGCAGGAGCTCGAGGAGGCCGATCCCTTCGGGATTGGCGTTGCGATCGCCGAGCGGCAGCTGGCGATGCTCCGGTCCGGCCCCGGGCCCGACCCGAACGGTTACCCCCTCCACCGCCCCTTCGCGCGCGCTGGCGTGGGCCCCAAGCTCGCCCCCCGGAGCCCGCGCCAGCTCGGCCGCCTCGGACGGATGCAGGATGTTGGTCCAGATGTCGCGGGCCTCGCGATCGCGTGCGACCGGCTGCCTTCCCTCCACGAGCTCGCGGGTCCGCGAGATCGCCCGACCGGCCATCCACAGCGCGTTGGCCGCCAGCAGCCCGGCCCCGCCGTGGTACTTG
>Ga0265318_10001277_pt1 | contig 15173 bp, 11 predicted proteins | sample 4821metaG_FD_192431 | JGI IMG/M metagenome (GOLD analysis project Ga0265318, IMG submission 192431) | Rhizosphere microbial communities from Carex aquatilis grown in University of Washington, Seatle, WA, United States - 4-8-21 metaG | ecosystem: Host-associated > Plants > Roots > Rhizosphere >... | reverse complement strand
GAGTTCTTGGTAGTGAATGAATGCTCTAGCCACCCCACTATGCCACCCCTCGCGATGCCGCGAAAGCGCCACCACCAAGGGTCACCTGACTATGAGTTCCCTCACCGCTCGATCGAGCCTCTGGACCAGCGCGCGCAGCAAGCGAGCTGCGCCCGCGTTCGCTCTTCCAGCCTCAGCCGCGACCATTCAACTGGCCGCGAAGCTGGTCCGCCTCCACAACCAAGTAAGCGCCCTTGCCTACGAGGAGATGCATCCCGCATATGAGCTCGATGTTTCAAATTCCTTGTCTCTGGACGACTGTCAAGCGCTGAACGCGCTTGCAGCGATAGCTACCGATCTAACCACCGAACTGTATGAGGCGGCCGGTACTGAAGCATTCTTCTACGAGTATCAGCCGATATCCGACATACGAACGCGCCAGGTGAAAGGATACGAGGCGTTGCTGCGGTGGACACATCGGGGTCACACGGTACTGCCAGCCTCGTTCATTCCCATTGCTGACGAGACCGGCTCGCTGATTCTCATCCAGCAATGTCTGCTGGACAGTGTCGCGGCATTACAGCAGACCCTGCCGAAAGACACCTCCATCGCCATTAATTGGTCTCCTTCCCAGTTGTCCCATCCGCGCGCCGTGTCAGCGTTCATCGATCGCGTGCATGACTTGCAACTCGACAGTACGCGGCTCGTCGTTGAAATCACCGAGCACACTTTGACGATCAATCCTGACGCCGCATATTCCAACATTCGTCGCTTGAAGGAGCAGGGCTTTCAGATAGCACTCGATGATTTCGGCAGGGGCTACTGCGGCCTTTCCTATCTCCGTCATCTGCCAGTCGACTGCATCAAACTCGATCGGTCGCTGATCCAGGATATGGGCGCGTCACCACGCGCCTCGTTGATCGCGACCGCGATCATCGACTTCGCCCACATGCTTGGGACGACCGTGGTGGCCGAAGGCGTAGAAACCGAGTGTCAGCTCAGCTCGCTTCGCCACGCAGGTTGTGATTTCGCTCAGGGCTATTTAATCGGTCGCCCTTCGCGACTGGTCTCCTCCACTTCATAGGATCCGCCGGCAATGCACACCAATCCCTCAGAACTTCATCGGGACGCGGTCCGGGCAACATCACCCGCGTCCTCCTGGAACAAGTGTCTCTGCTTCCGACTGCACGAGGTGGAATACGGAATAGATCTGCTTCTGGTCCGCGAGATCAGGGTCTATGAGCAGCCGACCTGGCTTGCAGGAGCCCCGCCGTCCGTCGTCGGAATGCTCAACATGCGCAGCGAGATCGTGCCGATTATCGACTTGCGCTTGCGATTTGGCCTCCCCGCCTGCTTCGAGAAGCACACGATTACCGTCGTCGTGACCCTGGCCGATCGAACGGCGGGATTGGTAGTCGATTCAGTGTCCGACGTACTGGAACTCGACTCCTCGCAGATCACGACGGCCCCGCCTCTCGCCGGTACGGCCGAAACACCGCTGGTTGCACGCATGGGTCTTGTTCGCCAGGGCGAGCGAGAACGGATGCTCATGCTGCTCGAACTCGAACCCTTACTGGCAGATATCGATACCGTTGCACAGCTCGCCGCCTAGCGGCCACACTTTCAGTCATAGGATCAGTAACATGAAGCTTTCTAATCTCAAAATTGGCACGAAGCTCGGCGGTGCCTTCCTGGCGGTGATCTGTATGACGGTCAGCGTCGGAGGCTTCGCCATCGCACAGCTCGCAAGAATCAACGCCAACACGACCGAACTTGCCACGAACTGGCTACCGAGCATACGTGTGCTCGGCGAATTGCAGCTCGCCTTGAACACCATACGGCGATCCGAGAACGATCTGGCGCTCTGTGCCGGTTGCGAGGATGCCGCGGCCATCGACAGGCAGATTACGGAGCGGCGGGAGGCGCTGCAGAAGTCGCAGAGCCAATACGAGCCGATGGTCACTCCCGGGGCCGAAAAGCAAGGCTACGAGCAGTTCGAGCGGCACCTTGATGCCTTCTATGCGACTCATAGTCGGCTTGCTCTACTCGCGCGCGGAGGAGAGAAATCACTGCCCGAGACCAGAACCTATCTATGGGGTGAATCGCGCGCTGCGTTCCAGGCAACGATGGCAGACGCAACGGAGCTTATCAAGATCAATGATGAGGGCGCCGACGCCGCGTATCACTCGGCCGAAGCCACCTTCTCTCGGGTGCGCGCCTGGGTCATCGCTATGCTGGGCTTTACCATCGCCATTGCCGCCATTCTGGCGTACTGGATCACCCGCCTGATTACCGCACCCGTGTCGCAGGCCCTCGGCGCGGCGACTCGCATAGCAGGCGGCGATCTCACCGTGCACTTGTCCGCCAGCGGCAGCGACGAGCCCGCGCAGCTGGTGCAAGCGCTCTCCTTGATGAAGGAGAATCTGGCCAATATCGTCCGGGGGGTGCGCGACAGCGCTGACAACGTGGCAACTGCCAGTAGTCAGATTGCGCAAGGCAACCTTGATCTGAGCGGCCGTACGGAACAGCAGGCCGGGTCACTGGAAGAGACGGCCGCCACGATGGAGGAGCTGAGCACCACGGTACGCAACAACTCGGACCGCGCCGAGGAAGCCAACAAGCTCGCGACCAGCGCCTCCGGCGTTGCCGCCAAGGGAGGCGAAGTCGTCTCGCAGGTGGTCGACACCATGAAGGAGATCAATGAAAGCTCCAAGAAGATCGCCGACATCATCAGCGTCATAGACGGCATCGCCTTTCAGACCAACCTGCTCGCCCTCAACGCGGCAGTGGAAGCCGCTCGCGCCGGCGAACAAGGACGGGGCTTTGCGGTCGTGGCAACGGAAGTGCGAAACCTGGCGGGACGCAGCGCTCAGGCGGCCAAGGAGATCAAGGCGCTCATCACGAGCAGCGTCCAACAGATCGAGCAGGGCTCGGCGCTGGTGGATCGGGCCGGGGAGACCATGGAAGAGATCGTGGGCGCCATCAAGCGCGTCAACATCATTGTTGGCGAGATCAGCACGGCCAGTGTTGAGCAGAGCACCGGGGTGAGTCAGGTTGGGCACGCAGTGTCGCAGATGGACCAGGCAACGCAGCAGAATGCGGCACTGGTGGAGCAGAGTGCGGCGGCAGCTGAAAGCCTCAATCAGCTCGCGCAGCATCTCGTGCAAGCCGTAAGCGTATTCAAGCTCGCGACGATCGATCCCCAGACGCCAGCTCCCGCGACCAAATCTTCTTCGCATGCCAGCGTCGCGCAACGGCCCGCGTCACGTGCCGCGATCGTGACGAGATTGAAGTCGGGTAGCACATCGGCCGCTCCGGCAAAGAGCACGATTCGCAGCCCTGGCGGCGAACCAGCACGGTTGGCAGTCGGCGGCGAGGATTGGCAGGAATTCTGAGGGCTATGCAAGTGCAGCTTCATGAACATCATCGCGCGTCGTCTGGGACAATTTGTGTCGCGCGTCAACCGATCTTCAACGCGCGCGTGGACGTTGTAGCCTACGAACTGCTGTACCGATCCGCTGCGGGTGATACAACGGCGACATTCCTGGACGGCGCCCGCGCCACCGCTCGCGTAGTCGTCGGAAGCGTCGCGGAAATTGGACTGAAAACCTTGAGCAACGGCTGTGATGTGCATGTGAACCTGCCACGGGAACTCGTCGTCAATCCCATTGAGTTGCCGTTACGTCCGGAAACGACCGTACTTGAGATTCTTGAATCGGTTCGCTCAGACGCCGAGGTGATATCCGGCATTCAGTATTTTAGAGAAAGGGGATTTCGCATTGCTCTCGATGACTACGCGAGCGACGACCATGACGAACTTCTGGTTGGCCTGGCCGATATTGTGAAGATCGACCTTCTTGCCGAGCCTGAACACCTTTGGCCGCAAACTGCATCCATGTTGCTTGATCGCGGGATAGACGTTGTCGCCGAGAAAGTGGAAACATACGACCAATTTGAGAAATGCAGAGCCTGTGGAATTCAGTCGTTCCAGGGATACTGGTTCCAACGGCCAGAGACATTCGTGGCACCCAGCGTTCCGGCAAATCGGCTTGCCTCCATGCAAGTGCTTTCCGCGTTGCATGATCCGGATATCGCCATAGGCACACTTGCCCAGGTGGTTCAACAGGATTTGTCGCTGGTCTACCGTCTCCTGCGTCTGATCAATTCCGGCTATTACAATCTTCCCAGGACTGTGACTTCCGTCGACGATGCATTGTTGCTGCTTGGAATCGACAATGTGCGGCGCTTCTGCGCGCTCATGTCTCTGGCCGCATTCGATGACCGGCCCCAGGAATTGCTGATAAGTGCATTGATACGTGGCCGTATGTGCGAGCTGCTATCCGCACGCACGTTTCCAGAACGCGGCGCTGAGCTGTTTCTAGTCGGATTGCTGTCGCACATCGACGCGCTGCTGGGGGTGCCTGCGTCAGAGGCTATCAGGGCGTTGCCGCTGGGGACTGATATCGAAATGGCATTGACTGCGTATGCGGGCCCGATAGGACCTGTGTTGAAGTATGTCGTCGATTTTGAGCGCGGACGCTGGCCTGAATCGAGAGGAGGCATCGAGTCGCACATTGCGCAGAAGCTTTATCAACTTGCTGTGCAATGGGCCGATGAGGCTCGCGGCCTTCTGCTTTCCTGAACTGCGCACAGGGTGGACCGCAGGGGTATCTGGGTCAGTTGGGACACTCTGGCCTGACCTGTTGGTCGATTTTCGGTTCAGTTCATACCTCGTACGGATCGCTGCTTGACCGGCGCGTTTTATCCGATCCAGCCCTCTGGCTACACGCCCACTGTTAGGACTTGACCGGGAAGAACTTGGCCCGCAGCCTGAAGTAGATCCGTAATGTGCGGGACCACGTCGATAAGGCGGTTGGAGCGAGAACTCACGACCACGATCCCAAACGGCAGTAGCTTGATGTTCTGCTGAAATTCCAGATTGCGATCGAGCGTGACGAACACGTCGCAAACGCCGTGGGCGCGGCGCGGCAGCTCGCCGTTCTTGATGCCCGCCCAACCGTGAGTGTGCACGTTCGACGCCTCATGACCCCACAGTAGCGCCGCGAAGTCGGCCGGAAAGTTCTCATCAAGCAGTATGCGCATCGGCCGCCATGGTGTCGTAAGCAGCGTCGAGCACTGCTATGGCGAATTCGCGCTTCACGGACGGGAACTGATGCAGAAACTCGTCCAAGCTCTCGCCACCTTCCAGGTAATCGAAGAGCGAGCGCACTGGAATACGCGTACCGACAAACACAAGACTTCCGTTGAGGATATCCGGGTCTCGGTGCGTGACTCGAGCAAGCGGAAGCATGGTCATTCTCCGTACGGCTTGTAGGCCGATGCTACCGTAATGGTCGAACGCCCGGAAATTGGGGGTCTAACCAGGCGTGCAAACCGATGTAAATTCCGAAACAGACGAACCCGGCCGGTCACTGGTGCCGATCCAGGAGGTGGGCTGTAGTGGGATGTCCGGGGCCGGATTGCACCACCGAATCCGGCGGGAACCACGATTTTCGGCCCTGAGTCAGCCTGGAGTCGCTCTGCAGCCGAGTTTTAAGTACGCAGAGGGAGGTCCTGGGCGGTGCTGAACCATGTTTGCAGCGCGACCGGTCGCGGCTATATGCGCGGGTAGCTCTCGAGGCGTGGCACGCATAACTATTTGTTCTTATTCGAGAAAGCCCCAGAATTCAGAGTCCTCTCCTGGGCACAATAATCAACAAGTTATCGTACATTATTAAAGTAAAAGGTAAAAAAAGCCGGGCGAACCGCCCGAGGCCGCGCAGCCTATCCGCAATTGTTCGTAGGAGGCACTGAAACGAGGGAGCAAGTCCCAATTCGGGATCAATGATCTCGACCTACGCGGGCCACCGTAGGCGACTTCGCCTCACACAAAGCCTGTGCGACGTTATCCCCGGCACTGCAATCGGCGAGCAGGTCACGGGCGATTTTCGTGGTTCCATTCCCGTCCCAAAGCGAGAAAGTTATTCGTCTCCGACGTGAAAATACCAAGCTGCTCACAACCCATCCCTGCCAACGGCGGCATCGTTCTTCTGTGACCGTTCGCTAGCGACCGGCGCGGTCGCAGCGCCAACCTCGTTCGAAGCCCCGGCCACATCTAGGGAGATCGCGAAATCGGGGGGACGCGAGAGTACCAAGGACGGCAGCAAGGTCGACACAGCCGCATAGACCAGTAGCGCACCATAGAGCGTGTCTGCGATATGGAACCGATCACGCAGAATGGCTGCCAAGACCAAAGTAATAATGAGCGTGGGCGTAAGCGCCGTGGCCACGCGTAGACTCCCTATGGCGCTCTCGCCCTTAAAAAATCTGCGTTGCACCCAGATCGTCGCAATGCGAAACGGTAACACGACACCCGTGAAGATCAGTCCCGTTCTCAGAGCGTCCCAACTTAATGCTCCCGCGGGTACTCCCATGCCCGCGTAGAAGAAATAGAAAGGCACGAAGAATGACGCGAATAGCTGTATTGCTCGCAAGTTCTCCTGGGAGGCCAACCGCGGCATGCGTTGACGAAGGAGTCGTGCAACGAATCCAGCAAGAAATGCCCCGACCAAATAGTGCACTCCGAGGGTCTCGGTAATATAGGCCGCGATCAGACCGATCATGACCAGCAATGAGAACTCGGATCCAGGGGCATAGGGGATCACCAGGCGCCCGAGCCACTTAAACAGAACCGGGATACCTATGAGCATTCCCAGCAGCGCCAGAGTTGATTCCGTCAGCTTGCTCACCGAGTCGGACTGAAGCACAATGAACAGCACCAGCAGCGCCAATATCTCGCCGCCAATCGCCTTTATACTTACCCAGTAGCGCTCCTCGGCGTTCAAACCCAGGCGCGGCAGCGATTCGAGGATGAACCCAGTCGAGGGTGTCAGCAATGCAAGCGCGAGCAGGGCGGCCGTCTTCCAGCCTAAGCCGAAATATCGAATACCCAGACAGACCGCCGCCGTCAGGACCAGCGATCGTATGAAAAGATGCGCGAGCAGCTGCCAGCGTCCGCGCTTCACGCTCGCCAAATCGATCTCGAGTCCCGCGAATAGAAATAGCGACGAAATGCCTAGGGTAGCAAGCAATATCAGCGTGGGATCGTGGTAAGCGGCGCCGACCACAGTGGCCGCGAGCATTCCCAGACCAAAACTCGTCAGCGGCGCAGGCAGCCGAAAGCGCTGCAACGCGCGCGGAATTACGATCAGCGCAAACAGGAGCGCTAGGTACGCAAGATTATTGGTTAACGACGGGAGAATTGCCATTAGTGCAGTTCAATCAACAGGCCCTGGCCGGCACGAGCCAATCGCAAGCAAACCGGCTGCGATTGGGAGCACTCAACAAACTCAGGTGGCTTTATTGCCTTTCCACTTTGACTTTAGACGGCGATATTCCACCCAAGTCTTTTGAAGAGGGCGTACGCCCCGATACTAGCTCCGACCCACCCAGCGGATTGCAGATCACCCCAGGCCCAGTGGTCGTTCAGGTTTTCTTGCGCCGGCAACAGACTGAACACGCTAAAAAAAGCCTTGGGCCGAGCATGAGCCGTCATGGAAGCTGCTGGGACAACGCGGTCGCGGAATTATTTTTCAGCAGCCTTAAGAAAGAATTCATAAAGAATACCATCTACAGAACGCGCGAACTCGCGAAGACCGCCATATCGAACCACACCGATTCGTTCTACAATCCAACGCGCCACCACAGCCAATAAGACGGCGTAAGTCCTGAGTAATTTGAAAGAGTCGGACAAAGACGCCGACGTGTCCAGTGAATCCTGGGAAGTCCAGATTCGTATAGACTTGATTCTCAGGGTGTTTACGGGTCATCAATTCGGTGCAGCCTTCGCGGCGTTGGGCGGCGGCACGCCCCGCCATGCGCTGCGCATCCACCGGCCGGCTCCCGCGGCGGCGGCACGCAGCCTGCCTGATTGCACCGCCCGCGGCCGCGCCATTAGACTACGGGCGCTAATTGTCACCTCGGCCTATTGCACACCCAGACGGACAGGATGTTCACGATGAGGAATCGGCTCGTCGCGCCATTGTTCGGCTGCGCACTGTCGCTGTTTCTGCTTGCGACGATCTCCCCTGCACCCGCGCTTGCGGATGCTGACGCCGCGCCATCGCCTAGGCCATTCGTTCGCGCGCCACTGAGCTTCGAACCCAACGAAGGACAGACCCGCGCCGATATTCAATATTCGGCCTATGCATCCGGCTACGCGGTGCAGTTCGAAGGCAGCGGTATCCGACTGGTCTACGCCGCGTACCCGAACCAGAGCCTGGCGGACCATTTGAAATCGCAGTTCATCGCACGCTGGACCGGACAGGCGGCCGACAACCAGGCCGCGGCCCGAACCATCGGGATCGAGTTCGTACACGCCCGATCATCCCTCCGATGGCAGGGTGAGGGTGCACTCGCCGGACGCAGCAACTATTTCCGTGGCAGCGATCCGGCCCGATGGCACCGTCAGATTCCCCATTATGCGCGCGTCGGGGCGCAGGGCGTCTATCCCGGCATCGACGTGACGTTCTACGACACGGCCGGGAAGCTGGAGTATGACTTCGATGTCGCCGCAGGCGCCGACCCCGGGCGGATCCGACTGCGCGCGAGCGGCGCCTCGGCGCCGCATTTGGCCGGGGATGGTGCGCTCGAGTGGAACTCCGATCGGGGAGCGATGCGCCTTGAGCCTCCGGTCGCCTACCAGACCCAGGGCGGCGAACGTCATCTTGTCGCCGCCACCTACACGTTGCGTGGTCGCGAGGTCGGGCTGAGCTTGGGTGCGTACGACCGCACGGTCCCCCTGACGATCGATCCGGTGCTGGACTTCGCTGCGCTGGTGGGCGGCGGCGGCTACGGTACCTGGCCCTTCGGCATGGCGATCGATGCCAGCGGCAACACCTATATTTCGGGCTTTACGTGCAGCGAAAATTATCCGTCGACACCCGGCAGCGCCTACACTCGGGGCGGCGCCAACATTGCTTTCGTGGACGCCTGCGATGTGGCTTTCGTGACCAAGCTGTCGGCCGACGGCTCGACGCTGGTGTATTCCACGTTTCTCGGCGGCAGTCTCTACAATTTCGGCAGCCGACTCGCGGTTGATGCGGCCGGGGAAGTCTACGTGACCGGGGGTACCTCCTCGACAGACTTCCCGGTGACCGAGGGCGCGTACCAAACCACCTACCAGAGTGGCAGTTCTCCGTATGCGGCCTCCTGTGTGGCGGGCCTGACGCCCTGTGGCGATGCGTTCGTGGTCAAGCTCAGCGCCGACGGCTCGCAGCTGCTGTATTCGACCTATATCGGCCAGTCCGACATCAACTGCGCGACGGCGATTGCGATCGACAGCGCGGGGGCCGCCTATGTGACGGGGGGGACGAACTCGGCGTCGTTTCCGGTCACGGCCTCGGCGCCGCAGAAGACCTTCGAAGGCGGCAACACCTGTTTCGGGCTGTCGCTGCCATGCCTGAACGCCTTCGCCGCCAAACTCTCCGCCGATGGCTCCCAGCTGCTCTATGCCACCTATATGGGCGGCAGCGAACAGACCATGGGACAGGCGATTGCCGTCGATGCATCCGGCGAGGCCTTCATCGGGGGTAGCACCGCCGCTGCCAACTTTCCAACGACAACCGGCGCGCTGCAGGCCACGGCGGCCTATACCTATGATGGCCAGTACCACGGCTTCGTGACCAAGCTCAGCGCGAACGGCAGCCAGTTCCTGTACTCAACCTATCTGGGCGGATCCGGCTCGGAGTACTTGATCGACCTCAAGCTCAATAGCGCCGGTAACGCCTACCTGACGGGCGCGACGACTTCCCCGAACTTTCCGGTGACCGCCGGCGTCTACCAGACGACCTATGGCGGTTCCCCCTCCTTCCTGGTCTCTCCGACTTCGCCCAGCGGCTGCGTCGCCAACCTCTCGGTGACGCAGCCCTGTGGCGACGTGTTCGTCGCTGAGCTCAATTCCGCGGGCTCCGGGTTGCTGTTGTCCACCTACCTCGGCGGCCAGGGGGGCGACAGCGCGACCAGCCTCAGCCTCGATGCCGCGCAAGACATCTGGCTCACCGGAGCGACCTCCACGCCCTGCCAGGGGAGCTGCCCCTCCGGCACGGTGTACTTTCCGACCACATCGAATGCGTATTACCCCACGCTGGCTCCCACGAACTACGAAGGTTTTCTCGTCGAGCTCAATCCGTCTGCCAAGCAGCTGCTGTACTCGACTTTCGTGATGCCGACGCAGGCCTCGACGGGTACCGCTGTCAGCGCCGCTTCCAACGGCGATATCTATCTGTTGGGCCAGGTCCTGTACCCGTCCGCCGGGGAGCCAGTGACCACGTACAACGCCTTCAACGCCGACCCCGGCGGCGGCGCCTTCGTGATGCGCTGGTCACCGGGCGGGGCCGCGCCCGCGGTGCTGCTGAACCCCACGACGCTGAGCTTTGCGTCGACGACGGTCGACGCCAGTACTGCATCGCAGCCCATCACGCTGACCAACGTCGGCACCGGTGTGCTGAATTTCGGACTGTCGCTGGAGCAGGGCATCAACAGTACCTTCGCGCAGTCCAGCAACTGCACCGGCACGCTGGCCGCCAATGTGAGCTGCACGATCAACGTGAGCTTCGCTCCGACGTCGGTGGCAGCGGCCGCCGCCGGCGCCAACCTGAATCCCGGCAGTCTGAGCGATACCCTGGTCGTGACCAGCAATGCGCCCGGCGCCAATGACGTCACGCTCGCCGGCACGGTGAACGACCCGCTCGGGGTCGCCTTCGTCCCCGCGAGTCTCACATTCGGCACCCAGGCTGCCGGCTCGACACCCGCCAGCTCCTTCTCTCAGACCTCGAACCTGGTGGAGCAATCCGCGGTCAACGTGCAGGGCGGTTCGGCGCCGGACGTAACCTCGGTGACCGTCGGCGGCGTGAATCCAGGGGATTTCACCGTGAACGTCGGAGGTTGTGCGGTCGGCTCCACCTCCGGCTGCGACATCACCGCGAGCTTCACGCCTGCTGTCAGCGCCACCGGCACGCGCAGCGCTACCGTGACGGTGGGTAGCAGCGCACCGGGCGCGCCGTTCGTGCTGAACCTCACCGGCACGGTCGCCAGCGGACCGGCGCTGCAGTTCTATCCGCAGTCGGTGGATTCGGGTACGCAGACTGTCGGAGTGCTCTTCTCCAATGTCAGCGCCGTCTATCTGTGGAATACGGGATCGTCCGCCTTGACCGTGACGGGCTACAGCTTTGGGACCGACTACGTGCTGGACGGAGTCGGCGGCGGAAACGGCAACTGCAGCGCGCTCCCCATCCAGCTCGCGGCGCAAGGCTCCTGCGAAATCCTGTTCCAGTTCGAGCCCACCGTGGTCGGCAACCGCAACACGACCGTGACCTTTGCCTCCAACAGCTTAGGTACTCCCGCGGTATTGAGCCTGCTCGGCAGCGGGGCACCGGCGAGCGGGCCGCGCCTGTCGCTCTCGCCGCACAGCTATCAGTTCGGCTCGGTGCAGGTCGGCACGACGTTGAATGCTCCCGAGTACATCGGGCTGGGCAACAACGGCACGAGCGCGCTGACGTATACGTTGAGCTACACGGGCGACTTCGTCGCACCCCCGGCGGGGTCGGCGGGGAGCTGCGGTTCGCCATTGGCCGCAGCCGGATTCTGCTACCTGGGCGTCACCTTTGCGCCGAGCACCAGCGGGGTACGAAATGGCGGCGTGACGATCACCAGCAATGCGCCCGACAGCCCTTCGGTGGTCGCGCTGTCCGGGACCGGCGTACTGCTGCCGACACTGACGTTCACGCCCGCCGCCGTGAATTTCGGGCCAACGGCGATCAATGTCGTCGGTCCGGCCGTCAACGTCATTGCGAGCAATTCCGGCAATGGGCCGCTGACGCTCAGCGCGGCCAGCGTCACTGGGCCGTTCGTGCTCCAGCACAACGGCTGCACCGCCGCGGTTGCACCGGGCGGCAGCTGCACGATCAGCGTGAGCGCGGACCCGGTGGCAGCGGGCATCGCGAGCGGCACACTGCTGGTCACGAATAATACGGTCGTCGGACATCAGACACCGGTCGCGCTCAGCGCCTTCGGCACGACGGGACCCGCGCTGCTGCTGTCCGCCACGGCGCTGAACTTCGGCAACCAGCCGGTGCTGACGCAGAGCGCTCCGCAGACCGTCACGGTCAACAGCACGGGTAGTGCCGCGGCAAGTCTTGCCGGCGTGGTCGCCAACGGCGACTACGTGCAGACCAATAATTGCCCGAGTAGCCTGGCACCGGGCGTGAGCTGTACCGTCAGTGTGAGCTTCCTGCCGTCCGTGAACAGCGCCAACACCATCCCAGCGGCGCTGATCGGCAACCTCGAGATTGGAGGAAACTTCAGCGGCAGCCCGGCGCTGGTGAGATTGACTGGCATCGGTACGGCCGCGACCGCCGCCGCCAGCGTCACGGGACTGACGGTGCTGCCGAATCCTGCGAGCGCCGGTCAATCGGTCTCGATCACCGCGCACGTCACTTCCAGTATCGCCGGCACGCCCAGCGGGTCGGTGAACTTCTATGACGGCGACCAGTTCATTGGGAGTGTGGCGCTCGGGGCGCAGCAGAGCGCAGCGCTGTCGGTCACGCCGGCCACCGGCGGAGCCCATTCCATCAAGGCCGTGTACGGCGGCAATGGGACCTATGCGGGCAGTGCCTCCAGCATCCTTAGCCTGCAGGTCGGTAGCAGTTCCTCTGGCAGCAGCTCTTCGGGCGGCGGTGGTACGCCCGACTTCAGCATCGCTGACTACCCGGGCTCGCAAACCGTTAGCCCAGGACATCCAGCGCAGACTACCCTGACGCTGACGCCACTCAACGGATTCGACCAGACCGTCGCGTTGAGCTGCTCGGGATTGCCAACGGGCGCGCAGTGCCAGTTCTCCCCCGCATCGGTGTTGCTCAACGGCGCCGCGATGTCGCCGACGCTGACCATCACCACGACCGCGAACATGGCGATGAATTTCCGCGGCCGGGGCGTCGATCCGCTGATGCCAGGCGGCCTGCTGCTGGCCGGGGTCGGACTGCTGCCACTCGTGCTGCGCCGTCGGCGCACGCCCCCGCGCCGATGGGCCCGCCGTGCGTGGGTCGCGGTGCTGGGGCTGGGTGCCGTCGCGCTGCTGCAGGCCTGCAGCAGCGGCGGCAGCAACGGCACCGCAGGAGGTGGCAGCAGCGGTGGCGGTTCCGGCGGTACGCCGGCCGGCACCTATGCGGTGATCATCACCGGCACCGGCTCATCAGCGACGCATACGGCCCAGTTCACACTGACCGTGAGTTGACCGCCGCGCATCAGGCGAATCGCCCTTTATTTGTAGGCGCGGAGAGCGTATTTGCCGGACTGACCGCATCTTTCGATGACGACCGCTTCTCGTATGACGAACCTCGCTTCGTTACCTTGGGCTTGCTGGTCGGGCGAGCGTGACTTGCAGCGCGACCCCATTAGAGAGGCCGTGCAAGCAGCAACTGCCCCGTTACCGGTTTGCGCCCTTGACATCCCTTAACTCGTGATACATATCAGAATATCGAACGATGTACTCGCGTTCTTTCGTGCCTCAGGCAATGGTTGGCAGACGCATATGGACGAAGCGCTCAAGAAGCAGGTTGCAGGCCAGCGGCGGTAACGGATCGGAATCACTGCCACAGCTTTGATTGGTCGGACTGCCGATGCTGAACTTTCCCTATTTGGACCCAGCCCCCATCGCAACTACTCTGAGCTTTTTGAATGAACCAGGGATTTACTCAGTTATCCCCACCACTAAAGCTGGGGACAGGTCAGTACGGCGGAGCGGTGACGCATGCACACCAGCGTCACGATCAGCGCGACGGCGAGCAGCAGCAGACTGCCTGGTACGAGCCAGCTCCTTCGGTGGCGCGTGAACGTCGATACGGGTGCGGCGATCTGGCATTCGGGCCCGATGACCCGAGGCTTACTGGGCGGATCGCTCAGCGAAGCACTCTCATCAAGAGCACTCCAGCTGACAGCAGTACCGAGAAGTACAGCTCGAGGCGGAAGGTGCGAAACAGAATGTCGGTGTAGGCGGCGCCCGGCGCGCAGCTCAGAAAATCCCGCAGCAGGCGCACCGCGGCAGGCAGCAGCAGCAGCGGCAGCACGAGGGTCGGTGCGCGTGCCAGCAGCGTCATCGGCAGCAGCGCCGCGAACGGACCGAGCAGCAGCACCCCATAGAGACGACGCGAGCTGTCGTCACCGGCGATGACCGCAAAGGTGCGACGGCCGCCAGCAACGAGGCCGTGCCGATCAACAGTAGGGGCCAGCCGCGGTACACGATCAACAGCAGGCCGAGACCCAGCGACAGCAGTGCGATCAGGACAATGGCGGCGCGCAACTGGCTGACGCTGAGCCAGCCGCGCGCGGTGGCCCGAGGCAGCCCGGCGCGCGTGCCCGTGCCGTCCCCGCCCCGCACGGTGTAGCCAACATCGTTCTGCATATTGGTCGTACTCTGCATCAGCACGGCCGCACACAGCGCGAGCGACCCTACGAGCAGATTCAAGGCTCCGGCACGCTCGAATCCAATCGACGCGCCGACCAATACCGGGCTGATGGCCACCAGCAGGGTGCGCGGTCGCACCGCAGCCTGCCAGGCTCGAAGCGAGCCGGCACGGATCGGCCCCGTTGCAGCCCCGTCACGGGGGCTGGCCGTGGCGGGATGAAAAGAGGAGGATCCCACGACAGTGGTCCTCAAGCGCCCCTGACGGCACTGTTCAGGCAGGACTGCGATTGACTGCACTGCGCGCAGCGCGCCGAGGGCAGGTGGTTGGGATTCAGGCGCCGCTCGGAACCGAGCCACAGCAGGATATTGGCGAGCACGCAGTAGCCGGTGGCGGCAAACCAGACCATCGCCCGCCCAGGGGCGCACGGCCTATCAGCCGATAGAGTGAATACGCTGACACTTGCCAAGGAGGATCGCGGGCGAGCAGCAACGGCGGATGCAGGGATGGCCCTTAGCCTGCCCCGGACCGTCAGACGGGGCGGCGGCGGGACGCCGGGACCCCAATTGGCGCCCTTTTTGTTGCCTGGAATGGCAACAATCTAGATCGTCGCCCCCGCGTTGTGCTAGCCTTTGTCCCCAGTGACGAAACGCCAAATCACAAGGCGTTCGGTGACCAGGGAGTAAGACCATGAACAGAAGAACAGCCGTGTGCGTCGTGGCTTTGATCTGCACC
>Ga0265318_10001276_pt1 | contig 15174 bp, 13 predicted proteins | sample 4821metaG_FD_192431 | JGI IMG/M metagenome (GOLD analysis project Ga0265318, IMG submission 192431) | Rhizosphere microbial communities from Carex aquatilis grown in University of Washington, Seatle, WA, United States - 4-8-21 metaG | ecosystem: Host-associated > Plants > Roots > Rhizosphere >... | reverse complement strand
GCACCACCGCCGCCCAGATCGGCCTGACGGTCATGTAAATTTGGAGCGGCGGGGGCGCCCGTTGCGGCCCTTGGGTGGGCCTTCGGGCACGCCCGTTCCTACTAGATGGGGCACCTCCGTCACTCCTTCGCGTCCGCTTGATTAGATCATGGTGCGCTGCCCACCGGGCATGCGCGGATATTAGGTTAAGCCCGGCCGCCTTGGCCGCCGCTCTGCGCGAGGGAGCCGCTTCTCACCTTTTCAATGCCTACTCCAATCTTCAAACCGCCTTAGAAGAGGAAGCTTGACGAAGCTCTCCCCATATTAGGGCCGCAGGGAGGGGACGTCCTTCCCGGGCCAGACCTTGAGGACCGCGGCCGTCAGGGGGCGCCATCCGAAGGGCTTCTGCAGGCGCATTTTGAGCCGCTTCAGCCGGCAAAGCTCGTGCTCGATCGGCTCAAGGTTGTGGCCGGAAATCATGATGAACGCGGCCTGGGGGGCAATCTTCGAGGCCCGCCTGATGAACTCCACGCCGTCCATCTGGGGCATGAAGTAGTCGGTCACGACCACCCCCGCCGATATCGTGGCGAGCCCGCTGAGGGCCTCCTCGGGCCGCGTGAAGGGGTGGACCTCGCAGTCGAGGTTGTCCGCGATCATCTGGGCCATGAGCTCCACATACGACTTCTCGTCATCGACTATGACGACCGACCGGCTTGATTCCGCTGGCTTTTTCCGGGCGGGTTTCACGACACGGGTTGGAGAATCCCCCAAGGCTGCCCGAAGGGTGGCAAATTGCAATGCGCAAGGCCCTTGCGTTAGTTTGGTGCCTAACAAAATACTGCCGGTGGCGTTTCCCGACGCCCCGCCCGCCGATGATCCATATCGTCCTGTTCCAGCCCGAGATCCCCCAGAACACGGGCAACGTGGGCCGGATGTGCGCCCTGACGAAGTCGCGCCTCCACCTGATCCACCCGCTGGGATTCAAGGTGACGGACCGCAACCTGAGGCGCGCGGGGATGGACTACTGGTTCACCCTGGACGTCCACGAGCACGCAAGCTGGGAGGCGTTCAGGGCGAGCCCCGCCGCGCCGGGGCGCCTGTGGCTCTTCACGACCCGCGCGGAGCTCTCGTTCTGGGACGCCGGCTTCGAGGACGGCGACGGCCTCGTCTTCGGGAACGAGGGGAGCGGGGCCCCGGAACGGCTGCACGAGGAGCTCCGCGGCCGGCGGGTGACGATACCTCACGCAAATCCCGACCTGAGGTCGCTCAACCTGAGCACGGCGGCGGGCGTCGCGGCCTACGAGGCCCTGAGGCAGATCGGCGGATTCCCAGCCTAGTCCGAATTTTTGGGTAGCCTCCCGCAGGGCACGCCCCAAGATGGCCCGCTCATATGAGAGAGTCCCGACTCAAGATCTTCTCAGGCAATTCCAACCGGGCGCTGGCCGAGGACATCTGCCGCAGCATAGGCGTCCCCCTCGGGCAGGCCACCGTGACCAGCTTCCCGGACGGCGAGACGTTCGTTAAGATAGACGAGAACATCCGCGGCCACGACGTGTTCATCATACAGTCGACCTGTCCGCCGACGAACCACCACCTGATGGAGCTCCTCATCATGATCGACGCGGCGAGACGCGCCTCGGCCAACAGGATCACGGCCGTTCTCCCCTTCTACGGCTACGCCCGGCAGGACCGCAAGGACCAGCCCAGGGTCCCGATCACGGCGAAGCTGGTCGCGAACCTCCTCGTCTCGGCGGGCGCCAACCGCATCCTGACGATGGACCTCCACAGCCAGCAGATACAGGGGTTCTTCGACATTCCCGTGGACCACCTCTACGCCTCGCCGGTGTTCTTCGACTACCTCTCGAAGACAAAGAGCGAGAACCTCGTCGTATGCTCGCCGGACATCGGCGGCATGAAGATGGCGGCAGCCTATGCGGACCTCCTTGGCGGGAGCCTCGGCATGGTCGCGAAGAGGCGCAAGAGCGCCACGAGCGTCGAGGCGATCAGCGTGGTCGGCGAGGTGGAGGGATGCGACATCCTCCTGGTCGACGACATCACCGAGACGGCCGGCACGCTCATCGCCGCCGCCACCATGCTCCGCGAGCGCGGCGGGAAAAGGATCCGGGCGGCCGTCAGCCACTGCATCCTCAACGAGATCGCCTACGAGCGGATCCGGGGCGGGATAATCGACGAGCTGATCACCACCAACTCGGTGCCGATTGACACCAAGGGGCTCCCGGTGACCGTCCTGAGCGTGGCGCGCCTCCTGGGCCAGGCCATCGAGCGCATCAACACCAACGAGAGCATCACGAGCCTGTTTCGGATCAAAGGCTTCTAATAGACCCTACCACCGCCGGGATTGTGGAACATGGCCCGCGCGCCGCGGGTCACCCCGATTCCCAACCACACATGAGATACAGATCCGTCCCAGGAATCATCCTTTCAACCGCGCTCGCCGCCGCAATCGGACTGGCCGCCTCCGCCCGGGACTCGGCGGCCGCGACAGCCCCGGCGAAGATGCCGGAGCTGAAGAAGGACACCACGTCGGTCAGCGAGGGCAAGTTGACGGCCATCTCCAGCTACGCGGACATCGTCGAGCCGGTCGAGAAGGAGGTCGTCTCCATCAACTCGAGCAGGACCATCCACGAGCGGGTCCAGGCGAACCCGCTCCTGCGCCAGTTCTTCGGCGACATTCCCGACCAGGACCGCGAGAGCAAGGAGATGGGCCTCGGGTCGGGCGTCATCGTGTCGTCCGACGGCTACATCCTGACGAACAACCACGTCGTCGCCGACGCGGACGAGCTGACGGCCGTCCTCTCGGACGGGCGCAAGTTCACGGCGAAGGTCGTCGGGGCCGACCCGAAGACGGACATCGCCGTCGTGAAGATCGAGGCGACCGGCCTGCCCGCGGCCACCTTTGCGGACAGCGACAAGCTCCGGGTCGGGGACGTCGTGTTCGCGGTGGGCAATCCGCTCGGCGTCGGCGAGACCGTCACGATGGGCATCGTCTCCGCCAAGAGCCGCAACGTGGGCATCCTGGACGACGTCCAGGGCTACGAGGACTTCATCCAGACCGACGCGGCCATCAACATGGGCAACTCCGGGGGAGCCCTCATCGACGCCAAGGGCAGGTTCGTCGGGATCAACAGCGCCATCGTCTCGCCCTCGCGCGGGAACATCGGGATAGGCTTTGCGGTGCCGGTCAACATGGCCATCAACGTCATGAAGAGCCTTATCGAGACGGGCACGGTCACGCGCGGTTTCCTGGGGGTGATCGCCGACCCGCTGACGCCCGACATCGCCGAGCAGGTCCACCTCCCGAAGGACGCGAAGGGCGTCATCGTCACCGACGTGTCGCAGGACGGCCCCGCGGACAAGGCGGGCTTGAAGCACGGGGACGTGATCATTTCGGTGAACGGCAAGCCGATCCTCAACCACGACGAGCTCAGGCTTACGATCGCCCAAATGTCCCCGGGCACAAAGGTCACCCTCAATGTCGCCCGCGACGGCAAGCCGATGGAGGTGAACGTCACCCTGGGGCAGTTCGCCGAGAAGCCGAACGAGCTCCTGACCGGGATCGAGGTCGGCAGGCTGACCGATGACGTGAGGAGGCGCCTCGGGATCGACTCGAGGATCACCGGGCTGGTGGTGACCAGCGTCGCGGAGAAGTCGGAGTACGCCGAGAACCTTCCCCAGGGCGCGGTCATCGTTGAGATCAACCGCTCCCCGGTCGAGGACGTCGCGACGGCGAAGGGGCTCCTCCACGCCGGGCACAACCTCCTGCTGATCTACTACCAGGGCTACCAGCGCTACGTGGTCGTGACCAAGGGCTGATCCGCGGCCGGGCCCGCGCCTCAGCTCCCGGGCTTTTCCACGGGAAGCCTCGCGAGGGCCTCGGGCACCTGGTCGGCCGGATAGGTCGGGAAGCTGAGCTCGAGCAGCGAGACGGACGGCACGTCAAACCGGGCCGCCCCCGCGCTCCTGTCCACCAGCATGGCGACGCCCGCGACCGCGCCGCCGGCCCTGCGCACGATCTCGATGCACTCGTGCACCCGGCCCCCCCGCGTCACGACGTCCTCGACCACGAGGACCGGCTCGCCCGGGGCCAGGGTGAAGCCGCGGCGCAGCACGAGCGCGTTGCTCTCCTTCTCGCAGAAGATGTACCTGGCCTTTGCCTGGCGCGCGACCTCCTGGCCCATCACGAGCCCGCCCATGGCGGGCGCCAGCACGGTCTCGAACCCCAGGCCCCCGGCGCGGACCTTTGCGAGCAGGAGCTCGGAAAGCCGCTCGACGGCGTCCATGCGCTGGCAGACCTGCGCGCACTGGAAGTAGTGGCCGCTATGGAGCCCCGATCGAAGGACGAAGTGCCCGGTCAGGAGCGCCCGCGTGCGGGTGAATATGTCGAGCACCTCCAGTTGCGTGGCGTCCATGCGCGGGCGATTCCAGACGGTTCCCAATCCAAGATCAACGCTTCACCGAGCGCTGCAGCGTTGAATATTCCGGGCGGCGGGACTAAAGTGCGCGAAGTCAGCCAACAAGGACCCATTGACGCCGATCCTACAGATCCCACTCGAAGACGAGCTCGGCGACGTGCTCGAGAAGGCGATGACCTGCGCGGGCCTCACCGCCGAGGCGCTGTCCGAGAGATCCGGCGTGCCGGTCGGCTCGATCTGCGACGCCATCGACTACCGCCCAGAGCTCAGCGCCGACCAATGCGAACGCCTCGCGTCGGTCCTCGGGCTGAACGAGGTCGGCCTGTGCGCGCTCGCCTCCGGGAAGTATCCCCTTCCCGAGCCGATGGGGCTGCCGTTCCAGGTGTGGCCGCTTCGGATGGCGCACGGAATCGGCGTCGTGAACGCCTACATCGTCACGGAGGACGGCGGCCGCGGGCTGCTCTTTGACACGGGGCCCGGCTCGGGCGCCCTCGAGGCCGTCTGGCCCCAGGCCGTCAGCGCCGTCGACGGGATCTTCGTCACCCACATCGAGGCGGAGCACGCGGGCGGCCTGCGCGAGGCGGCGGTGCGCTTCGGGGTGGCCCATGCATTCATGCCCGCCGGGGCCGACGCCCCGCCGGCGCGGCCGATGGGGGAGGGGGAAACCTTCTCCGCGGGTTCGCTCCAGGTCACGGCGTTCAGGACGCCGGGCCACTGCGCGATGCACAACTGCTACCATGTGCGCTCGGCCGCAGTGCCGTCGGCCAGGACGCTCCTGGTCTCGGGCGACCTCATCTTTGCGGGATCGGCGGGAGGCCCCTACCACTGCCACAAGCAGCTGAGGGCCCACCTTCGCCGCGTGCTTGCGGCCGTCCCCGCCGACACGGTCGTCGCCCCGGGCCACGGCCCGATGACGACCGCCGGCAACGAGCTGCGCTTCAACCCGTTCGTGGCCTAGCGGGACCGCCGGCCCGAACGGGGGATCAGACCGAGTCGACGATCACCGCCACCACCGTGGCGTTGTCGGGACCCCCACGCTCGACCGCCAGCTCGACAAGCGCGTGCGCGATCACGTCAGGCTCCGTGGCGCTTCCGACGCATTCCCTCAGTTCACCCTCTGAGATGAGACGGGTGACTCCGTCGGTGCAGAAGATGAAGCGGTCGCCGGGCTGCAGCGGCACGTCGATGAGGTCGACCTCCGGCGCCACGATCTGGCCGATGCATCGCGTCAGCGCCCCGCGCTGCGACTCGCTGTAGTAGACAACCTCCCCGCGCTCCCTGCGTCGGCGCGCCTCGTTCTCGACCGAGTGGTCCTCGGTCAGGCATGTGAATTCGCCATTCCGCCATGAGAACGCCCGCGAGTCCCCGACGTGGGCGATCTCCAGTCGCCTTCCGCGGATGCATCCCATCGTGAGGGTTGAGCCGATCCCGAGGCCGGGGCTCATCCTGACGCCCAGGGCCGCGACGGAATCGTTTGCCAGGGTCACGATGGTCCGGAGATCGAGCTGCGCGTCGGGCTCCGTGGCCAGCACGGCGGCCGTCACCACGTTGACCGTCTCCTGCGCGGCCTCGCCGCCGCCGGGGAGCCCGCCGACCCCGTCGGCGACCCCGAAGAGCCTTGCCGCCTCGTCGAAGAGGATGCGGTCCTCGTTTTCCTTCCGGACCTTGCCGAGATCGGAGAAGCAGGCGGCGCGGAGGATAGTCATCGGCAGAACGCCACGATAGGCCCGGGGCTGTCAGGTGAAAGGACGAAATTGCTCAAGCCGGTTCTCCAGTGTCAGCCTTGTGAAGGACCGCTGGGGCAGCCCCTCTATGAACAAACGGCCGTATGACTTCGCCAGGATGCGGCTGTCGAGAACCGTTATGATTCCCCGGTCGGTCTTCGTTCGGATGAGGCGGCCCACGCCCTGCCGGAATTTTATAACCGCCTCGGGAAGCGTGAGTTCATTGAACGGATCCCCTCCGCGGTCCCTGATGAGCTCAGCCTTCGCCTCGGCGATGGGGTGGGTGGGAGGGCTGAAGGGAAGCCGGGCGATCACCACCTGGGAAAGCGCGTCGCCGGGGACATCGACGCCCATCCAGAAGCTGTCCGTTCCGAAGAGCACGGCGTTTCCCGAATCGCGCATCCTCTGCGCGAGCTCGGTCCTGGAGATGTCGCCGCCCTGCACGAGGAAGGGGCGCCCCTGCGAGCCAAGGCGCGGGCCTATGGCTGCGGCGACCGCCTGCATGTCGCGGTAGCTCGTAAAGAGCACGAGCGAACCCCCGGCGACCCGCTCGCAGCAGAAGGCGACGTAGTCGGCCAGGGCGTCGATCGACGACCGAGAATCCTGGGCCGACGGGGGCGGTATGTCGGCTGCCACGAAGACGCGCATGTTCCGCTCGAAGTCGAAGGGCGACTCCGTGACCCGGGCCCTCGCGGTGCGCGCGCCGATGGCGGCCGCGAAGGGGCCCATGTCATCGGCCACCGCCAGCGTCGCGCTGGTGCAGATGACGCTCACCCCCGCCCCGAAGAGGCAGCGCTCGAGCTCCGGGGCAACGTCGACTGGGGCGCTTCGCAGCGTCACGATCGTCTGCTTGCGCCCTCCCTTTTCCGCCCAGTACACGTGCCCCGGGTTCGCGAGCCCCAGCCATTCGTCGGCGCCTCCCCGGATGGCACGCAGGCGCGACCTCTGCTCCAGGAGTTCGTCCCGTTCGCGCCCTTCCTCGAGCGCGTCCGCGATCTTCGCGACCGACCGCTCCAGCGCCGCGAGCGGCTCGCCCAGGAGGGGCTCCGCCACCCCCGCCTCGCGGATCCGCACGATCGGCCGCTCGGAAAGGAGCGTCCCCGCTAGGAAGCTGAAGAACTGGCCCGCCGCGTCCAGCGCGTCCGCGACCCTCTGGCGGAACTCGGAGTCGCCGCGCTTCTTCATGATCCCCCGCCGCGTCCTCGGGTTGTAGAGATGCTTCAGGGTCCGCTCGACCCCGAGACTGCTCAGGCTCAGTCCGAAGCTCTCCTCGGCGACCTCGGGCACGGTGTGCGCCTCGTCGAGCACGACGAAATCCCCCGGGAAGAGGACGCCCGACGCGCCCGCGGCGGCCCCCTCGGCCCGGGCGCCCCCCGCGTTGATGAGCGAGAACAGGAGCGAGTGGTTAACAACGATCACCTGGGCGGACCTCACGCGCGCCCGCGCCCGCTGGTAGAAGCAGCGGTCGCAGTCGCAGTTGCGCCTGGAGCAGGTCGAAGAGTCCGCGTTCACGCAGTCCCAGACGTCGGCGTTCGGAGGGGGCTGCAGGTCGTGGCGGAGCCCGGTCGCGGTCGTCTCGGCCCAGTCCGCGATCCGCTGCAGCTCGGCGTACCCGGCGTCGTCGAAGAGGCTGGCCCGCTCCGCGAGCGCGTGGGACAGCCTCGATGTGCAGAGGTAGTTCGCCTTGCCGACGAGGACGGTGGAGACGAACCCGGCGTACTTCCCGAGCTCAGGCGCCGAGCCGAAGAGCCTCCTGCAGAGCGGCAGGTCCTTCTTCTCGATCTGCTCCTGCAGCGAGATCGTGTTCGTCGACACGATGAGCTGCCGCCCGCAGTCGGTAGCGTGGATGATGCCCGGCACCAGGTAGGCCAGCGACTTCCCGATCCCCGTGCCGGCCTCGACAAGCAGGGGCTCGTCGTCCCGGAGGGCCGCCGCCACTGCAAGGGCCATCCCCTCCTGTCCCGGCCTGTGCTCGAGGTCCAGGTTCGCCTGCAGCCAGCCCCCCTCGGGGAAGATCCGGGCGGCAAGCTCGGGCGCCCTGCTCGGGGGCGCATGGGCCTGGGCCTCGTCGTCGCGGATTCCGATCATGATGGGGCCCTATCAAACAGCCGGATCCGGCCCGCGGCGAGCGGAAGCTTCGGCCGCGGCCCTAGTCGCAGATCCACACGAGGTCGCCTGCGCGGACCTCATCGTACAGCTCGATGATGTCGGTGTTTCGCATGAGGACGCATCCCGCGCTGATGGGCTCCCCGATGCGGTCCTCGCGCTGGGTGCCGTGGATGTAGACGTACCGCTTGTAGGTGTCGACGTCGCCGCCGGCGTTCACGCCCGGCTCGAGGCCGCGCAGCCACAGGATCCGGCTCGTGATGAGGTTCCGGGATTCGGACTCGGCCGGGGGGATTTCCGAGAAGTGCCGGCCGGTCGGCACTCTGGACCTGAACACCATCCCGGCCGGCTGGCCCGCCCCGATCCGTTCGGCGATCTCATGAAGGCCCCTAGGGGTCCCCATGGAATTCGCGACATTCGAGGAAGGGCGCTTGGAAGTGGATATGGAATAGGATCTTACGACAACACCGGCACGGCAGAATTGAAGCGTAGCTGCTCCGATCCTGACAAGGAGGACCCGGTCTGCGTGCTTGATGCCGAGCGCAGATCGGGTTTTGTTGAACGATTCCCAAGACGATTCTATGGAAAAGACGGCTTCCTTCACGGTCGGTATCGTCGGCGCCACGGGCGCCGTCGGTCAAGAGTTGCTGCGCCTCCTAGACGAGCGCGGCTTCCCGATTGCGACGCTTCGGCTCTTTGCCTCGGCGCGGTCAGCCGGGAAAACCGTTGAATTCAGGGGACGGGGCATCGTCGTGGAGGAGGCGAAGCCGGGCGTCTTCGCAAACGTCGACGTTGCATTCTTCGCGGCGGGCGGACCGGTGACCCGGGCGCTCGCCCCGGACGCCGTCAAGGCGGGCTGCCTCGTGATCGACAAGAGCTCGGCCATGAGGATGGACCCGGATGTCCCGCTGGTGATCCCTGAAATCAACCCGGAGGCGCTCAGGCGCCACAAGGGCATCATCGCCAACCCGAACTGCTCGACGGCCGTCGCTCTTATGGGGCTCTTTCCGCTGCACCGCCGATTTGGGCTCAAGCGGTATATCGCCGCATCCTACCAGTCCGTCTCTGGCGCGGGCGCCGAGGGCGTGCGCGAGCTCGAGGCGCAGGTCGTCGCGCACACGAGGGGCGCCGATCTGGTGCGAAAGATCTTCCCGCACCAGATCGCCTTCAACGTGATCCCGCAGGTCGATACCTTTGGGCCGAACGGCTACACCGGCGAGGAGACAAAGATCATGCTGGAAAGCCGCAAGATCCTGGGGCTCCCCAATCTCGCCGTTTCCGCCACCTGTGTCCGTGTGCCCGTTGTGCGCGCCCATTCCGTCGCAATAAACGCGGAGTTCGAGCGCCCGGTGAGCGTCGCCGAGGCGCGCGAGGCCATCGCCTCGTTCCCAGGTGCGCAGCTTGTGGACGAGCCGTCCCGCTGCGAATACCCAACGCCCGTCGATTTTAGCCGAAAGGTGAAGTGCGGGGTGGGCCGCATCCGTCTGGACACGGCGCTCCCCAACGGACTGGCGTTTTGGGTAAGCGGCGACAACCTTTGGAAGGGCGCCGCGCTCAACGCGATCCAGGTCGCGGAAGTCATGGTGCGCGACGGCCTGCTGAGGCCAAGGGCTGCGCTCGCGGCCGTCTGATTGGAATGGACGCCTAGCTCAGTTGGTTAGAGCACCTCGTTTACACCGAGGGGGTCGGGGGTTCGAGTCCCTCGGCGTCCACCAATTAGTAAGCAATTAACCCAAAGCAAATTACGCAATTGGCCGGGCTCAGAATCTCTCGAGTCACAGCGTCAGGCACCGCAAGTGTGCCGATATTTGCATCGCTCCCCGGTCAATTTCGACGGCCCAACCGGATTACCGCAGGAGGGCGGGGGTTGGCTGAGGGCCAAGCAATGTATGGCAATTCATCCGGTCCCGGGTTCTCGCCAAGTTTGGCGCCGTGATTCACGTCCAAGATGATTCAAGGACTACCCTCAATGGCGGGTTTAGGGCCACGACCCCGGCTCGGGCATTGTTGCTCCCCAATCAGGCGGTCTCTCCGGAAGGTCGCGCAAACGGGCTCTGCGATCCCGCGTCAAGGAACATCATACACCTCGACTAGCGCTGTTCCCGTTTCGCCATTGGTCCCAGAGACATTGGCCGTGTAAGGTCCAGGTTGGAGGGTGACTAGCATAGCGGAGTCCTTCGTCGTAGCGCTCCCCCACGAAAAGGCCCCAACAGAGGAGGAGGCAGCTATAATCTTGGGATCCGCGTTCCACCCCGTATTTGACGCCAGGAGGACATTCCCCGAGGCCGTGCTAAAGAGCTGAAGCTGCGGATCGGCAAGCACGCCTTGCACGCCGAATGTCGTAAGCGCCGGACCCGAGGCTCGGATGAGGACCGTCTTGGCGGTCGAACCTCCGATAACAAATCCGGCAATCAGAATGTTGCCGCCCGTCCCGACCTGCACCCGCGCTGAAACGTTTATTAGCCGCGGCGATGCCAGAGTGTAAAACCCATCGGGAGTGGCGTCGTAGACCTCTGCCAGGGAGACACCTGTGTCCCCCGCATCTCCAGAAACGTTGGCTGTATAGGGGCCCGGCGGCAGCGTCTCCAGCAGTGCCGCGTCATGGCTTGTGATATTGCTCCACGAAAATGCGCCAACCTGTGTCGCCACTTCGGCAATTGCAGCCGCGCCTCCCCAGCCGGTGTTGACCGCGATCTGGCTCGACCCAGATCCCGTGCTGAACAGCTGGAGGTCTGGGTCAGGAATTGTGCCGGAAACGCCAAACGCCCCGAGCGCTGGGCCCGACGCCCTGAGAAGGATCGGGGTAGCTCCAAAGTTCGCCCCGCCCCCAACCACAAAACCGGCAATGAGCATATTCGCCGATGTTCCCACCCGCGCTCGGCACGACACGTTTACCAGCCTCCCCCTATTTCCAATGTCTCCTAAGGTGATGATCGCGGGCTGACTCAGGACCGAACCTACGGCATTCGCCAATAGGCAAACATAGGTTCCGCGTTGCGTTGCCTGTCCTGTTAGTTCAAGGACGGCAGTTTGAGACCCGATGATCCCGCCACCGTCTACGAGTGGCGCCCCATCGCAGTACCATTGGTAGGCCAAGGAAGACACTGCGCCTACCGCACGTGTAGCAGAGTTCTCGGCCTGGGCGTTCGCCGCGGCGACCGACAAGATGATTGTCTCGCCCGGATAGACAGCAACGGATTGGGGCTGTGCTCCCACTGCCGGCCCGCCGGCCGAGGCGGTCACCGTAAGGAACGCGGTCTGTCTCGTCGCATTTCCCTCGGAACTCGCAACGACAACGGAATAAGCTCCCGATTCGGATGCCTGCACGCCCGAAATCAGGTAGGTTGCACCCGTGGCTCCAGGAATGGCTCGTCCATTGAAGTACCATTGAAAGGTTGGAAGCGGGTTTCCACTGACTGATACCGCGAATGTCACGCTTTCCCCAGTGTTCACGGCCTGGCTTGCTGGCTGTGTAGTGATCATGGGAGCCGAACCGACTGTCAATGCGACGGAGGTTCCTGTGATCGAAGTCCTCAGCGTGTCCGTCGCCGTAACCGTCTGATCGCCGACTGTGTTCAAGGTGACCAGAAAGGTGCCGACTCCGTTCGTCAGCGAGGAATCGGGCGTCAGGATTGCGTTTGGGTCGCTGCTTGAGAGGTGTACTTTGCCTGAATAGAAGTCCACTATGTTGCCAGAGGCGTCCAAAGCAGTGACCGTAATGCTAGTCGTGGCGCCCACACCAACGGCAGATGGTGTGCCGACAAGGAAGTGAATCACAACCGGCGTCAGCAGGAAGGCGCCAACGCCATTCGAGGAATCCTGCACCAAGATCTGGCCCTGGTCGTTAATCGCGTACGCGCTACCCATGACAACGCCAGGGTAATTCACCAAAGAGTTCAGATCCGCTAGTACACCGTTCTCGTAAATGAATCCGTGTGCTTGCCCATCACCCGTCAAATACCCTCCGACGATAGTGCCAGCGTTATTGATAGCGTTGGGAGACATCCAGCTGCCCCCGGGAAACTGTCCTAAGTCGGTGAAGACACCATTTGAATAGCTCACCCCTCGCGGTCCCGCGGTTCCAATATTCCGATAGCCGATGATGGTTCCAGCGTTATTGATGGCGTTCGCCACGCTTGAGTCCGTGCCGGAGCTCCAATTCAGGTCCCTTATTGACCCGTCAATGTAGGTCACCGCGCGAAAAAAGCTGTTCTCGTCTGCCCAACCTACAGCAGTTCCGGCATTGTTAACGCTGACCGCGATGCTGTAAGTCCCCTCTGGGAGAATACCCATGTCTACAATTTTTCCGGATACGGGATTGAAAATGAACGCATGGGAATAGAATCCAGCTCCGGAGAAATTGCCTGCGCTGGTGCCCACGATAACGCCGGAATCATTGATACCAATGACGTTCGCAAAGTTTGCATACGGCAGGTTGCCAAGGTCGGTTGGCACTCCGTTCCTGTAGGTGATTATCTCGTCTATATATTGATTCCCGATCGGATCTTGCGAATAACCGGCCATGAGTCCTGTGTTGTTAATCACGCTAGCTGAGCTGTCCCGTGATGCGGCGATCGAGCCCAATTCTGTCACTGTTCCATTAGCGTAGACAATCGCGTGACTAGTGCCGTTGGACATAAAGTAGCCAACAATAGTGCCGGCGTTGTTTATGCTTACCGGGAAGAATCCGCCCCCGACGCCAAGCGCGCCAATGTCGGTTACTTTGTAGAATTGCGCCTCAACCGATGGGTTCGCTGAAACTAGCGCCAGAAGCAACAAAGCGGTGGCGAGCATCCGCATTGGGCTGTTGTGTTGGGTGCTCACGGGCAGGAAGGCCTATGTTCGCTTAGCCTAACTCGGCGCCAAGACCCAAGTGAGCGCTCAGCCCAAATAGAAACTGGGCGCAAGGACCGTAGTAGAATAGATGCGAGTGATGGGAGTCGAAATCGATCGAGCCGATAGGTGAATTGCTCGCAATTTAGAGGGACAGAGTGTGAAGTTTCGCTAAGGACTATTCGATTCTGCGCTAAAGCGCATGCAACCGGCTGCAACTAGAACAGGCAACTCCCTCGGTGGCGATCGACTCCCTCGGCGTCCACCAAGTCATTGTTCATTAGATCTTTATATACAAGATTTCTAATTTGTACAATTTGGAGCCAGCAAGACTTGGTACGGCTCGAGGGCTTTCGGAATGGGCGCCTAGTCCTGCGTCAGTTTAGGCAGAAGATTTCCAATATTCTATCCGCTGCGGACGTGATGTAATGAATCGGTTGTGACGCGGGGATGAACATTATTGGTGCTGTGCCGAATCTGCTCAGAAGAGTGTCTCCCCGAAACGGGCGGTTCCACCGATCTTCCTCTGTCGGCTTTCGCGTCTCCAGTCGACTCATGGTGTGCGCGAAGTTCTCTTTCTGCCTGTAGCCAGTTCATTGTCTCGTTGCCCTCGCGCCGACCGGTTTCTTCCCAAATCTGATGGGCCCGTCGTGCAATGTTTTCGTGAGTGATCAAAGAAACTGAATTCATACTCCAGAGCCTAACGTGCAAATGGCATTTCACAACCGGAGCGCGCCGATAGTTCAGTGCCTCAATGTTCATGCCGCTGTGTCTACGCTCGGAGGTTAAGCGATCACGTCGAGTTCACTCCACGACACCCATTTCCAAGAGGAACATTTTGGGAGTGCAGACATTGACGCCGTAGACCGCAGTTCCAAAAACATGGGCGAAATCGGGACAGTTTTGCTCATACAGAAATGCGGCAATACTGAGATACGGAAATCAATCGGAAGGGGTTTAGAAACGGTCTTAAGGCCCGATAGCGCCTGGCAGGGCCAAGAGTCGCTGTCGCCAAAGCTTCACATCTTCGCCCACCGAACATCCGGCGGTAATGTGTGCAAGAGCGTGCAACCAGCTGCAACTGGAGCATCCGCTTCACTCGGCAGCGTGCGACTCCCTCGGCGTTCACAAGTCAGCAAGATATTAATATTAAGTGACTTAAAAATCTTAATCTCCCGTCATTCGAGTCCCTGTGGGTGGGATTATCCCACTTGAGCCCAAGTGGGATTTATGCTTTGTTCGGTGCCATGGAATACGTAATCAAGGAAACCCATTTCGAATTGCTCACGGAAATCCAAAAGACAGACGCCAAGAGGCGCCTGTCGCTGGGCTCGGCTGTGGAAGAGGCAGGCTCAGCCTACAACATCTACCGCAATAGCCTCGGACAGATAATGCTCGATCCCGTAAAGGCGGTGCCCACGTACGAGACTTGGCTCTTCGACAACAAACCGGCCTTTGCCTCAGTCAAGCGTGGCTTGGAGGATTCGGCCGCGGGCCGAACCAAGAATCTCGGTTCATTCGCTGCACACGCCAAGGATTGAGCTGTGCAACGGCAATTGCGTTTCGCGGACGAGTCCGACGGGCAGCTTAGGGCGTTGGCGGCCGACCCAGCGAAAAGGGGCCTGCACAAACAGGTATTAAAGACGCTGGGCTTACTCGAACTCAACAGCCGGCATCCGGGTCTGAAGACACACGAATACCATTCGTTGGAGGGCATGAAGGGCGAGCGGGTGTGGGAGGCTTACGCGCAGAACAAGACGCCCGGAGCTTACCGCGTCTTTTTTCATTACGGTCCGGATGAGGTCTCCGGGAAGAGTCGAATTCCCATTTTGACCATCATAGCCATTACCCCACATCCATAGTTTGGCAGGTTGCCAAAATCCGTGATCTCGCAAGATCGTGCAACCAGCTGCAACTATATCGCCTGTTTCGCTCGGCAGCGATGGAGTCCCTCGGCGTCCACCAGTCAGCAAATACCTTATGAAATCGGACCTTATGTGACTTTGACATTCGTGAGATTCCAAAGTCACAGCGCCGATTACAGCAAGTGCGGTCTAATTTGAGAATATTTGCGGAGTGTTTCCGTGATTGACTCAAGT
>Ga0265318_10001271_pt1 | contig 15221 bp, 10 predicted proteins | sample 4821metaG_FD_192431 | JGI IMG/M metagenome (GOLD analysis project Ga0265318, IMG submission 192431) | Rhizosphere microbial communities from Carex aquatilis grown in University of Washington, Seatle, WA, United States - 4-8-21 metaG | ecosystem: Host-associated > Plants > Roots > Rhizosphere >... | reverse complement strand
CCCCTTCGGGGCCACAGAGACACGGGTAAGCAAAGGCTTTTTAGTAAACCCAAAAGATGATTTCTTGATTTTATCAAAGGGTCTTTTCCAACCTGTGTCTCTGTGGTCCTGAAGGGACCTGTGGTGAAAGATTTTGTCTTGTCGTTCGCTTTTACCGGTTTATCTCTGTGGTAAATGAGCCTTAATTCTTAAGAGGTGAATGTAAATGAAAGTTCTCGTTACCGGCGCCGCCGGGTTCATTGGTTCCCACGTGGTGGCTCGCCTCCTCAAGGAGGGGCATGACGTGGTGGGCGTGGACAACTTCGATATTTATTACTCCCGGGGCCAAAAAGAAAAAAACCTCATGCCGGTCCTGCTCCACCCCAAGTTCAAGCTCATCGAGGACAACCTCGCCACCATGGCCTTGGTCACGGTATTGAAGGGAACGGAAGCCATTATCCACCTGGCGGCCCAGCCGGGAGTCCGGGGCTCCTGGGGCCCCTCCTTCCACCGCTACGTCACCAACAATATCCAGGTCACCCAAAGGCTTTTGGAGGAATCCAAGGGAAGCAAACTCAAGCGTTTCGTCAACGCCTCCTCCTCGTCGGTTTACGGCGATGTGGGCGAGGTCTTGCATGAGGAAATGAGGATCCAGCCCAAAAGCCCCTACGGGGTCACGAAGCTGGCGGCGGAGCATTTGTGCCAGCTTTACAACATCGAGTACAAAATGCCGACCGTCTCTCTTCGGTTCTTTTCGGTTTACGGCCCCGGCCAGAGGCCGGACATGGCTTTCCACCGTTTCTGCCAAAACATCCTCCGCGACGCCCCCATGACCATTTACGGGGACGGCCAACAGGTCCGGGACTTCACCTACGTGGACGACGTGGCGGAGATCATCACCGCCGCCCTGACGGCGGACGTGGTGGGCCAAGTGGTGAACGTAGGCGGAGGCTCGCCGGCCACGCTCTTGGAGGCGGCTGCCATCCTGGAGGAAGTGAGCGGCAAGAACGCGCCGAAGACTTTTTTGGAAAGGCAAAAGGGCGATGTTTTTTCCACCAGGGCCGATACGGCCAAACTGGAAAGGCTTTTTGGGACCAAGCCCAGGACTTCCTTAAGGGAGGGCCTGGCGCGGGAGTGGGAATGGATGAAAAAGTTCGTCCAAAGCGGGGATGAGGAAATCGCCATCAAGGCGGCGGTCCAGCCGATCACGGACGTGGACCAGGCAGCCCTGGCGGAATCCAAGGCCGATGAGAAGGCCGCCAAGAAAGCCGCCCGCAAGGCCAAGAGCGGCAAGGCCGCCAAAACCAACCAAGAGCCGCTCCTGGAAGAAAAAGAGAATCCAAAATCCTAATTCCTTTTCGCCACAGATGAACAGGGATTAACACGGATGGAATTAATTCCTTGAACAAAAGATATTTTTTGGCGAACTTTTATTCACCCTACTGATCCGTGATTCAATTCATTGCCGTTGGTTTCCCCGATGAATCTGTGTTCATCCGTGTTCATCTGTGGCAAAAATGGGATTGAGGTTTTTCAATGGCTTTTCGCCGGCTTAAAGTTGCCCATATCATCACCCGCCTGGAGCTGGGCGGGGCGCAGCAAAACACCCTCTATTGCTGCGCCAACCACGATCCCAAAAAATACGAAGTCATCCTCATCACGGGTCCCGGCGGTTACTTGGATGACGAGGCCCTCCGAAACGCCGGCCGGTACAAGACCATTTTCCTGCCTGAACTCAAGCACCCCATCCGACCCTGGTGGGACCTGCTGGCGCTTCTCAAGATCACCTCCGTCCTCAGGACTGAACAAGTGAAACTCGTCCATACCCACAGCTCCAAGGCAGGCATTCTGGGACGGTTGGCGGCTCGTCGGGCTGGGGTGGCCAAAGTGATCCATACGGTCCACGGCTGGGGTTTTTACCCTGGACAATTTTTCGTCACGAGCTGGGTATATAAAACCCTGGAGCGTTGGGCCGCGGGCTTTACCCATAACTTGATCACGGTCAGCTCGGCCAATCAGGTTGAGGGTTTGGCTGCTGGTATCGGCCGGCAAGAGCAGTACCGGGTTATCCACAGCGGTATCGAGGCGGAGGCCCTCCGCCTTTCGCTCGCCGCCGCCGCTAAGGCTCGAAAGAAACTGGGCAGGGATGACAGGCCCAGGGTGCTGGTCCTCTCCAACCTCAAAAAGCAAAAATCCCCCCTGGATGTTGTGGCAACAGCCGTGAAGCTGGTTGAAAAAATCCCGCTGGTTCTTTTCGTCTGGGCGGGGGATGGCCCGCAGAGACAAAAGGTGGAAAAGGCCATCGCGAAAAATAAACTGGAAAAAAACTTCATGTTCCTGGGCTGGCGGGAGGATGTGGCGGAGCTGTTGGCGGCCTGCGACGTTTTATTTCTGCCTTCCCTTCATGAGGGCCTGCCCCGGGTGGTCCTTCAAGCCATGGCGGCGGAAAAACCGGTCGTGGCCACTTCGGTCAACGGCACCCCGGAGGCGGTCCGGGACGGCATGACGGGATTCCTGCGGGAACCCCATGACGCCGAGGGGATGGCGGAGGGCCTTTTCAAGGTCCTGGTGGATAGGGACTTGGCGCGAAAGATGGGCCTGGCCGGGCGAAGGGCCCTCAAGGGAACCTTTCTAATCAAAGAAATGCTCCGGCAAATTGAAAAGTTATATGGTGAAAATTCCATTAACCCCTGAGGTTTCCGTTACCCTTAAAAACAACGAGAGTTGGTATTCTTCAGGGGCCCCAGCGGATAAAATGAACCGGCTTGTGGAATTCCTGGATCAACCGTCTCAGAATCCTCGGGAGTAATCATGCGTAAGATCATATCCGCGGGAATAACCATCCTTCGTTTTCTGGCGTCCCTAACAATGGCCGCTCCGCTTTGGGCCCAAACGGCCGCCACCGTCACCACGAACGCCGGCGGCTACAGCCCCGGGTCCCTCGTGGAAGCGGTTTCCATCATCAACAACCAAGGCCCCGGCGTTATTGATTTTCAATTCACCGGCAGCGGTTCCATCACCCTCTCCACGGCCGCGCCCTTGTCCCTTACCCAAAGCGTCACTTTCCAAGGACTCCCGGCCAGCGTGATCGGCCAGGACACCACTCAAGCCTCCCTGCTTTTTCAACAAACCCTCACCCAAGACACGGGAACTTTTCTTTCCTTGTCTAATAACGGGGCGAACAGCTCGGGATTGGACGCCTCGGTGACGGCCCAATCCTGGAACTTGTACAGTACGGCCGGCGCTTCCATCACCGGCGGCAACGGCCTTGGGATCGTGGCGGCCGGGAGCAATGGAGCGGCGGGCGGCGGCGGGGGCCAAGCTTCCGTCGCAACGGATTCCTTAGCACTCGGCGGCTCTTCATCCTTTTTCGCGGGAGGCGGTACGGGAGGGATTGGGGGCACGGGGGATCCGGGAATTCTCGGCGGAGCCGGCGGCGGCGGCGGGTCGGTTTCGATGGCGGTAGGAAACCTATCGCTGGACCTATCCTCCGGAATGACCGTGAAAGGCGGAGTGGGAGGCGGCGGCGGGAGCGCGGCGGGGGGCACCGGCGGGGCGGGCGGCGATGGCGGCAGCGCGGCTTTAACCGCCGATTCGGTCACCTTGAACGCGGCCAGTCTTTTGTCGGTTCAAGGCGGGGCGGGCGGGTTAGGGGGAGCCTCCGATGTGAACGGATCGAATGGGGATGAGGGCGGGGCATCCGTTTCCCTCGGCGCATTATATGGGACGGGAAGCTTGATCATTTCCGGGAACGACGCCTCGCTTCAAATTGGAGCCGGAAGTTATTCCGGCGGAATAAACGGAAACACCGGCCTGGAGAAAATCGGCGGGGGAGCCCTCACCCTCTCCGGGTTCAATCAATATACGGGGGGAACCACCATCACCAGCGGGACCCTTTCGGTCGCTGGGAATGGGATGTTGGGACCGGGAAGTGTTTTAAACAACAACGGGCTGAATTTTTTGGACAACGCCTCGGCCCAAAACTTGATCCTGCAAAACAACGGCGCCGTTTCCTTTGGCGGCAACGCGACCGCGGGCAACGCGGTCATCACGAACAATTTTTACTTAATCTTTGGCGGAAACTCGAACGGGGGCACCGCCTCCCTTACGACCAACAATTTCGGGACCATTTCATTTAGGGGATCCTCCCTTGGAGGGTCCTCAAATATTACGGTGAATCCCGGCGGGGTGTTTGACATGAGCTCCCATACGGGCGACCTATCGGTGGGTTCAATCGCCGGCGCGGGCTACTTCGATCTTGGGGCAAACAGCTTGACCACGGGTTTGAACAACCTGGATAGCGCCGTTTCGGGATACCTCCATGGGACCGGAGGGTTAACGAAAATCGGAACGGGAGTCTTGACGATGTCGGGCTCGGGCGATTATTCAGGAGGAACCCTTTTGACCGACGGAATCTTGGTGGTGGGAGGGTCGAGTCCGCTTGGGACGGGAGCGGTGGTCGTAACGGGCGGGTTGTTGGAGACCGACGGCGCTGGTTTAACTTACGGCGTCGGCGGCAATTACTCCCAAGGGCCTTTGGGAAAATGGCGGGTTGGGTTGGGGGGGGCCGCTGCGGGGTCCTCTGACTTAATGGCAATCACTGGCAGCGCCGCCTTGAACGGAACCTTGGACTTGGCCGATTTCGGCGGTTTAACGGCGCCGGCGGTCGGCCAGTCCGTGACGGTCATGACGGCCTCCGCGGTGAGCGGCCGATTCACCCTAGTGGACCAGTCCTTTGCCGGAATGAGATTTCTTCCGCTCTATCACAGTGATTCGTTAGCCTTGCTTTCGGTTGTGCCTTCCTTCGCGGCGGTCGCTTTGACCGCCAATCAAGGCGCGGTGGGTTTGGATTTGGACAAATTTTTCGGCGACGGAAGGGAATATGATTTGATGCTGGGTCTCGCGGCTCAAGCCCCATCCGCCTTGCCGGCATCTTTCGATCAAATTTCGCCCGAGGCCTTTACCGCCTACTCCCAAGCGGCTTTCCAAACCGCCGGCCTCCAGTCAACCTTCGCCAGCCAGCGCCTGGAACAATTGAGGGCCCAAAGGTCGGGCCGGAAATTATTTAGTTGGGAAAAGAAGGGGGAATGGCCGCGCTTCGCCGCGGACCTTTCACCAGCCGCGGAGGCCTCGATGGCGCCGGCTCCCGCGGGGGACGGATGGGAAGTGTTTCTTAACAGTTCCGGCGGGTTCCTCAATGTTTCGGATGACGGAAACGCGGTTGGCTACAAGATCACCACCCTTGGCGTTACGGGAGCCGGGATGGACCGCCGCTTCGGTGAAAACCTGGCGGCGGGATTGCTGCTGGGCTATGGAAGGTCCACGATTTCTCCCGGCGGGGGAGGAAACTTAACCGCCAACGGGGGACAGGCGGGCCTCTATGGCACCTGGTTTTCAGGGATTTTTTACGCCGACCTTTTTGCCATGGGGGGGCTCAATCAATACCAATCGACTCGCGCCTCTTTCGGTGGAACCGCCTCGGGCTCCACCCAGGGAACCCAATATGGCGGATCGCTGTTAATTGGATGCCAGTGGAAAAAAAGCGAAATGACCTTCGGCCCCTGGGCCCAGGTCCAATGGACCCAAGTCCATTGGGACGCTTTTAGCGAGTCGGGCTCATTGGCTCCCCTGACCCTCGCGGCCCAAACCGCGGACTCGGTCTTGGGAAAGGCGGGGATGAAGGCGGGCGGACGATGGGAATCGGGAGGCCTGGTCTGGTTCCCGAGTCTTTCCGCCGCATGGGTGAGCGAGTTCAATGACAAGGGCGGTTCCATCCAAGCCGGATTGGGCCGGGGCGACAGCTTCACCGTGGCGGGGCCCCTGGTGGGGCAAAGGGGGGTGGCGATCGGCGCAGGCTTAGGGGTTGGTTTCTCCGAGGATCTTCAAATCAACTTGAGTTACCAGGGCCTTTTGGCCAGGACGAATTTGGATTCCCAACAAATCAGCGGGGCATTGAGCCTCGGGATTTAAACCGGAAGAACCGCCAAATTAAATCAACGTTTTTTCGGAAAATATCCAAACGCCATTGAAGCACCCTCGGCATAAGATCCTAAAGTGGGGGACAAAATTCCGGACAGGAACTTTTGGCCGCCGTTAAATTCAATTTTTGCCACCAGCCTGATAGAATTGGCACCTCGAAACCAGATAAGGGTTAATCGGAATCTCCCGCTTGGGATAAATAGAGGAGCGGCTTTTGAACCTCCGCGATCTAAGCTTGTTCTTCATGGTGTTGATTTCAGGCGCGCCGGTTTTGACCGCGGCGGAAGAAAAGGCCTTTTACAGTCCCGAGGAACTGGAAAAAATCTACGAACTCTCCCCCTTGCCCAAACTACCCCCGGACAGGACCAACGCCTTCGCGGACAACGAAAAGGCGGCGGCCTTCGGCAAGATCCTATTTTTCGACAAGCGCCTTTCCTGCGCCCAGAACGTATCCTGCGCCACCTGCCATGACCCGAAAAAAGGCTGGAGCGACGGACTGCCCACCCCCAAAGTCTTTTCCAATCCCCACTTAAATGACGGGCCCAAGGCCGTTTCCATAAGAAGGGTTCCCTCGCTTTGGAATATCGGCTATAGCCGCTGGCTTTTTTGGGATGGGCGCATGGACTCCCTTTGGTCCCAGGCCCTGGGCCCCCCGGAAAATCCCATCGAGATGGAGGGCGGCAGCCGCCTGCTCTACGCCCATGAAGTTTATAACGATAAAAACCTTAAGGAAAAATACGAGAGTCTCTTCGGAAAAATGCCGGACTTGGCCGACCTCAAGCGGTTTCCGGTTAAAGGCTGTCCCCAGCCCTCCAACGTGAAAAGCGAGGAGAACTTGGCCTGGGAGTCCATGGCCCCGGCGGACCAAACCGCCGTCAACCGGGTCTATTCGAACCTGGGAAAATCCCTGGAGGCCTTCGAGCGGAAAATCATCAGCAAGAACTCCAAGTTTGATTCCTATGTGGCCGCTCTCAAGGGGAATAATAAAGAAAAGCAGGCGCTATTCTCGGACCAGGAGAAAAGGGGATTGAAATTATTCGTCGGAGCGGGGAAATGCGTTGACTGCCACAGCGGGCCCAACTTCACCGATGGGGGCTTCCATAACCTGAGGGTCCCCTCCAAGAACCGGGCCTTGCCGGAGGATCCGGGAAGGTTCGCCGGAATCGCCCAGGTCAAAAGCAACCTCTTTAACGGGGCTGGCCCCTTCAGCGACGACCCTGGTCCCGCCAAGGAAAGGCTGGATCATTTAAAGGCTTCCGCTGTCAACCGGGGCCAGTTCAAGACGCCGGGCTTGAGGAATACCGGGGTGTCCGGTCCCTACATGCACCAGGGCCAAGTAAGGACCCTGAGGGAAGTGGTGGAATATTATTCCACCTTAAAGGGAGCAACGAGGCTGAAGGGCCCGGATGAGGGGCTTCTGACGGCCCTCCACTTGAGCGTTTCGGATATCGACGCGCTGGTGGCCTTCTTGAACACCCTGACGGACGAGAGCGCGAACGCAAAACTAGGCCTGCCGTGATAGGGTAGAGGGATATCGACTCAAATTTATTTCATTCGGAGGCGTTCATGGGTTTCACCGGTTTTTTTCGGGTTTTAGTTTTTACGGTCCTTCTAGGATCCATAACAGGGGCCGGAGCTGAGGCCGCGGGCGTCTTGGCCGGCAGGGTCGAGATCCGCTCAAAGAACCAACAGCCCCTGGGCGACAATTCCGGAGTGGTCGTCTACTTGAAGGAAGTGAACGGCAACAAAGGGTTCGCCGCGATGAAGGGAAAACCTTCCATGGCCTCTGAAAACATGAAGTTTGCGCCGGCGATCCTTCCTATATTGGTCGGAACCTCGGTCGTTTTTCCCAACAAGGACGATACCATTCACAATGTCTTTTCCGCCTCGGACGCCAAAAAATTTGATTTCGGGCGCTACGGCTATGGCGAGGAAAATTCCATCCGCTTTGACAAGCCAGGCGTCGTCAATATTTACTGCAAAATCCATCCCTTGATGGCGGGGACGATTTTGGTGTTGGAAAATCCGTTTTTCGCCGCGACCGACGAGCAGGGCCGTTACTCCATCACGGGAATCCCCCCGGGGAGCTACCAGGCGGTTTGCTGGTTCCCCTATGGCGAGGCCCAAGTCAAGCAGGTGGAACTATCGGGGGACTCGAAAATCGAAGCCGATTTTTCCCTGGTGAAGCTCCGCAACGCCAATCCCCGCAAGAAACCCGCGGAAAAAATGAAACCTTAAAGGCGCCCGCCGGGAGAGCCCCGCCGAAAGGAACGGGATTTCGCCGAAGTTGGCTGGAATGGTTCCGGGGGTTGGCGTTGGCTGGCCCTGCGGCCGCACCCCTGAATTCATCCGATTTTAACAAGGTCCTGCTAGAATAATCCCCATGAGACCAAAGACCCTTCGGCGGGACATTACCGGAAGTTTCATCGGCATCCTGTTCCTGGCCCTTATTCCCCTTTCGGCCCTTATTCCCCCTGCGTCCAACTGGCTTGCCCAGGATCTGGTGGCTCGCTGGGTTTCCGCCCTGCTTTTCCTCTTTTGCCTTTCCCGTTTTTTCCGGGAGGCGAAGGATCGGGCGCCCTTGGAACTGGATTTCCTCAACCTTTCGGTCCTAGCCTTGACGGCCTGGATTCTGCTTTCGGTCAAAAATTCGAGGGAAGCTTTCGAGAGCTTTTACGCTTTCCGTAATTTCGCCGCGATGGTCCTGTTATGGTTCTCCCTGAGAATGATCTGGGATCGGGATTCAGCCCTCTACGCTTGGTTTGAGAAGGTATTCTTCTGGACTTCCGTCGCCGCGGCCGGCTGGATCTGCGTGACGACCCTGGGACACGCCTCCTCGATCGTCTTTTTCCAGGAAATCGTCCCGCGCAGGGGTTTTTTCTTTAACGAGAACGTGGCAGCGGGATTTCTCGGCATGGCCCTGGTCTGGGCGGTCCTCAAGCGCCTGCACCTCAAGCCGGTCCCCTTTTGGTCGATCGGGCTTTTTTTCCTGGGCTGGACCCTGACCCAAAGCCGCGGTTCCTTCGTGGCGATGCTGGCGGTGGTCACCCTCTACCTGTTGATCCACATGAGGGAATTTGAGGGAAGGCTCCGGGCTTGGAAAAAATTCCAATGGGTCTGGTTCACCCTGGCCGTGGTGGTCTTCCTCTTTTGCATTTCTTTCACCCTCCATAAGCTGTTCAGTCCCCAGGAGGTGGACAGCCGGGCCTCCAACCGCCTAGGACTTTGGAACAGCTGTTTGAGAATGGCGCTGGATCAGCCCCTGCTGGGATTCGGCCCCGGCACCTTCCAGGACGCATTCGCCTCGTATAAATCCGCCTCGATTTGGAATACCTTCGTGCCAGCCGCCCATAACGAGTTCCTTCAGGTGGCGGTGGAATGCGGCTGGCCCGCCCTGCTCTTGCTGTCGCTTTTGCTTTGGGCTGTCCTGAGGGAAACGGGAAGCCGGCTTTTCCAAACCCCCGCTTTCAAGGCCGCCGCACCGGGGGCGCTGGTTTCGGAAAGCGTTTTTTTCCTCGTCCTGTTGGAGGCGGTCCATAACTGCGTTGATTTCACCTTTCACGATTGGTCCCACCGTCTATTATTGATAGGCTTCGTGGCCTACGCCTTGAAGGAAAAAACGGCCGCCGACGATGTTCGGACGACTTTATATTTTTCCCGCAGGGCCCTTTGGGGAGGCGCGGGGTTCCTGGTCCTGGCGGTCGTTTGGATCATGGGAGTCGGGGCTTTCCGCGATTTTTGGGCCCAGGTTGACGCCTTTCAAGGCACCCTCGCCTACAAGCAGAACCGTTTGGACGAGGCCGAGGCTTTCGCGAACGTCAGCTTAAGGTTGAGGGTGGATTTCATGAAGCCCTGGAATCTGTTGGGGGCCGTCGCCGATGTCCGGGGAGAGAGGGCATCCGGCGCGGCGGAAAGAAAAAAATATTTCCAAGGTGCGGAGGAATATTACGGCAAAGCCGCCCAGTTGGCTCCCTACTCCCTGGAACCCCTGGAAAACAAGGTTCACTTCCTGGTGGTCCAGAGGCGCTTGAGCGAGGCCCTTGAACTGCAGAATCTTTTGGTGGACTTGGCCCCGCGCAATCCCATTGAGCAGATCCAGAGGGCCCAAATCCTATTGGCGATGGGGCGGGCCCAGGAGTCGATCGTCTCGGCCCAAAAGGCCGTGGACCTGGATGACTATTTCATTCCCGGTTACCTGGCCAAGGCCCAAGCGATGGAAGCCCTCGGCAAGCGGGCGGACGCCATCCTCATCTACCGGAACATCGAGGAAATCATCAAGCAGCAGAATATCCCTGAATTAGAGGCGAGGCTTAGCCAGGTGGAAGCGGACATCCGCCGGCTTCAAGCCAAACCCTAATGGGCATGGGTTCGGGCGAGACTTCACGGAGGGACGGGAATTTTCCCTGGGCCGCGACGCTCTTTGTCCTTTTATTGTCCCTCAACGCCGCGCTGGTGTCGCCCTTTATCGGATGGTATGACTCGGGCGAGATGATCGGCGCCACTGTCTGCCTGGGAATTTCCCACCCTTCCGGCCAGGTTTTGTTCCATCTCCTTGGCAAGTGCTTCCTGCTCCTGCCATGGGGGACTCCCGCTTACCGCCTGGGGTTGATGTCGGCTTTTTGCTCGGCCCTGGCCTCGGTTTTATTTTGGACCCTATCCTTAAGGCTGGCGGGTTCCCCACCCAGTCCAAGGCTCAAGGGGTGGTGCGCCCTGTTGGCGCTGGCTTGGAGCTTCAGCCTTCCCTGGTGGCGCTATTCCCTGATGCCCTTGGTCTACGCCCTGCACCTGCTATTGGGCCTGCTTGTCCTTTGGGCCCTCAGCTTGGAAAAACCGGCTAAATGGCCGTTGGCTTTTTTGATCCTGGGAGCCGCCACGGTGTTTCGCCCGACCCAATTTTTCGCCCTGCCTTTCGTGGGGCTGGCCTTTTTACATTACCTCCAGCGCGAAAGCGCGAAGCCGTTTGGCGCCGCAGACAAGCGGCGGGGGCCAAAAATCACTTTCGCGGAAAAACTTTTAAAAGCCATCGCATCACCCCTCGTCCCTTTATCGCTGTCGGCCTTCATCCTGGGGAGGAGTACGGCTTTTTATCTGCCCCTCCGCTCTTCCCGTCAGCCTGAATTGGCCTACGCTTCCTTGACCCATTTTCGCGACGCGTTCCGTCATCTTTTCGCCCTGCGTTTTTCCCGCTACGTGGGTGAGGTTACGGTTTCCAGCGCCGCCTCGGTCCTCTCTCAAATGTTTTCCCATTTTTGGAACGATTTGTCGGTGCTGGGACTGGTGATCCTGGGAGGGGGCCTTCTGCTCGCGGTTCGGCAAAGGCGGAACATCTCGGTTTTCCTCTGGGTAGGATTGGCTTGGGGCGCTTTGGAAATTTTGTTCGTTTTTACCATTCCCTTTCCCACCTTCGAGTCCCACCAGATGCTCTTGGGTTGGGTTTTTTCGGGGCTATTGGGCGGTTTGGTCCTCGCCTGGTTGGATCAAAGGACCGGAAAGGACAAGGCAAGGTCCCTGGCGGTTGCGGTCCTTCTCGTTCTTTGGGTCCTCGTCCAGGGCCTCGCTTGGGGGCATTTAAGGGAGCGCCGCGGCGAAAGGGGCGCGCAGGATTACGCCAGGAATATCTTGGACCTGATGCCTCCCGGGGCCCTTTATCTTCCCACTGAGGAAAATGAATTTTTCCCCGTAATCGGGTACCAACAATCCTTTCAATACCGCAAGAGCGTCGAGGTGGTGGAGCCGGGGACCAAACCAGAGGCCGTCGCCCCCAAGATCCGGGAATGCCTGGAAGGGGGGCGGTCCCTGTTCGTGAGCCGAAAGTGGCCCCTGCCGCCCGGCTGGTCTTTCCGGGCGGTTGGACCTCTCTTGAGGGTCGCTAAAAATTTTGAGCCCCAAACGCCCCGCGAAAGTTCCCCCCGGGGATCATTGCTGGCCCTTTGGGGAAAAATCGGATTGGTCCAGGCCTCCCTCTCCCCGGGGATGGTTCGGGCGGGGGGCATGGTGGAAATAAGCTACCGTTGGATCCGGCGAGGTGAAAGTCCCTGCGACGCGACCGAGTCGGTGGTGGGGCTCTTTTCCGACGAGAAGGGGAACGTTTGGATGAAAAACGGGGTCTTCTGGTTTCATGACATCCACGAGGGTCCTTTGGGGCTTTTGGCCAGGATGAGGCCAGGCCTGGAGTACGAGGAAAAAAGAATTTTGTTCGTTCCCTCGGACTTCCCCCCGGGACGGTACCAACTGGCGGTGGGCCTCCAAAAAGCCGCCCCGGATCGGTTCGCGGGAAAGGAAGCCTTTGGCCGGGAATTTTACGAAAGGGGCGGCTATCAAGACCTGGGAAAATTCATGGGCAGGGGCGAGGATGGGGCGGTGGTGCAATTTTCCGCGGCCGCCGCTGGCCCCTTAGGGTTGGGATTATGGCCCACGGCCCAAGTTTCGGGAAAAAACCGGGAGATCCGCTTCGTTCCCGCGGCGGAACTTGAAATTCTGCCGGCGGAAAAGGAATAAGTAAATCCTCCTGAGCCACAGATGAACAGGGATGAACGCAGTTGGCAAAAAATCAAAGCCAAAGATTCTTCGTTGGATCAAAATAGATCCCATTCATCCGCTGCGGACGATTTTTCTGGTTTATGCCCAGGGTTAATCCCTGTTCATCCCTGTTCCTCTGTGGCGAATAGCCTTTTGGTTTGTTTTTTTGGTTTTTCCGTGGTTATGTCCGAGGATGGTTTTGATTTTTGGCAGCGAGGGTCTTACAATACGCACTTCTCATCCTAGCTTCATGAAGAGGAATCCATGGCCGAACCGATCAAGCGTCAATTTGTTAGTTTTTCTTTCTACAAGATATCCGAGGATTTCCGGAAGCTGGCTCAAGCGGACCGGCAAAAGGCGAAGGATTCCTTTATCCAAGCCGCGGAAGAGTTCCGCAAGGACGGCATCCTGCTCTGCTATTCCACCCTGGGGTTCAAGGCCGGGGTGGATCTCATGCTCTGGCAGATCAGTTATGAATTGGACAACTTCCAGAAGATGGACTCGAGGCTGAACCAGTCGGCCATGGGCCCTTACCTCACCAAACCCGCCTGCTACATTTCCCAAACGAAGCGCAGCAGCTATATCGACAAGCATAACCACGTGGGGGGGTCCGAGGAGTCGCGGACCAACATCCTTCCGGGAAAGTTCAAGTACATCTTCGTTTATCCCTTCGTCAAAAGCAGGGAATGGTACCTTCTCTCGAAGGAAGACCGCCAGACAGTGATGGATGAGCACATCCGGGTGGGCAATATGTATCCCTCGGTTAAGCTCAACACCACCTATTCCTTCGGCCTGGACGACCAGGATTTTGTGGTGGCCTTTGAGTCGGATATCCCGGGCGACTTCCTCGACCTGGTGATGGCCCTGCGCGAAACCGTGGGATCCAAATATACGGTGCGCGACACGCCTATTTACACTTGCCGCCTGCGGGAATTGAAGGAAGCGCTGGATTTTCTCGGATAAAGCCTGAAATCAGGTTCAAGGGAACAGGTGCCGGGTTCCAGTTTTAAAAGACGAACCAGGCGCCTTGAACCTGGGGCCTGGCACCTGCCGCTAAGTAACTTGTTCTCCGAGTCCATCGTATCTGCAAGGAACCGCCTTGAGCCCCAAACCCAACCAATCCTTCGACAAGCTCCAATGGGAATCCTGGGCCCAATTGATGAGGCTGGTCCAGGAAGGCGACCAGGAGGCCTACCGCCTTTTCTTGGACGAGATTGGGCCTGTTCTTTTCAATTTCGTCCGGCGCCGCGTTTTCAATCCTGAAATGGTCCTGGATGTCTACCAGGAAGTTCTTTTGACCCTGCACAAGGCCCGCCACACTTATGACCCGGGCCGTCCCTTAGGGCCCTGGCTGTTCACCGTGGCGCGGAATTCCATGCTGGACGCTTTGGGGCGGAACCGGAAGTTCGCCGAGAGGGAAGTGCCGGTGGAGTTCCTGCCCGAGTCCGTCGAGGCCGAGAGGGACGGAAGCTTGGATGACCGGCTTTACCAAGCCCTCCAGGAACTGTCGCCCTTGAATCGGGAAGCGGTGGAGTTGCTAAAGATCAAGGGTTTGTCCCTGGAAGAAGCCTCGGCGGTTCTCAAGATATCGGTGCCGGCGGTAAAGGTACGGGCCCACCGGGGCTACGAACAGCTTCGAAAATTATTGGCGGAAGAAAAACATGAAGGCTAAAATCAAAAACATCAACCAGGTCCATGGTGAATTGGTGGATCAAATTCTTTCGCGGACCGCCCCTGCCGAGAGGGTCTGGCCGGCTTGGATCCAGTGGCTGGCCTGGCTGGGGCTGTCGCTTGCCTGCATGGCGGTACTGCTTCTCAAAATGGGGGTCTTGAACAACTGGGGACTGCTTTACCGGCAAATGCCGCCGGTGGCTTTCCTGGGAACAGCCTTGCTGGGTTCGGCTTTGGCGGCTTGGGAAGCTATTACTTCCAGCCTTCCCGGACGGCAAACGGGCGGGCGCTTTCGAATCTTTTCGTTTTTGGTCCTTCTCGCCCTGCTCTTGATCCCTTTTCTATTTTTCGTGAGGGGGGCGGAAGGATTGGACCTGATGGCCGCCTGCCGCAACGGCTGGGGCTGTATCCAGGCCGCTTCCCTCGCGGGCCTTTTGCCCTGGGTTTTCCTCGGTTTCATCCTCTCGAAGAACGCCTCCTTTCATCCCGGCTGGACCGGCGCCTGGTCAGGGTTATCAGCTTTTCTCTTGGGAGCAGTCACCATTCAAATCCATTGTCCGGATTGGGAGATGGGCCACATGGTTTTTGCCCACCTCCTGCCGGTGGCCTTCTTTGCCTTCCTCACAACCTTTGCCGGGGCCTTTTGGTTTTCCCGTTGGAAAAGGTAAAACCCAGCCCTTTCGCCCCTACAACACCCTTAACCGCGGTCAGGGTTTGGCCTTGGCACTGGAATTTTTATGGCGAGACAGCAAAAAGGCCAAAATTCCAAGGGTTTATCCGGAAAAAGCCCCTTGAAAGAAATGGCGCCTAAATGGAATAAAGGGGTAAAATCTACCTCTATATAAGTGCGACACCATCCGAACGACATCTATTGCCTCAAACTTGAAACTCATATTAAAGAAAAAATGAAACCCGAAAAATTAAAAACCAACCGACTGGGAAAGACCTCCCGATCCCCCTTCCTAATTATTTCGTTTTTGTCATGTCTTCTGGTTGCCGCTCTCCCGAGATTGGCGGGTGCCCAAACACCTACCTTTACCAACACCCCCATCGTCACCCCGACTTCCTCCACT
>Ga0265318_10001270_pt1 | contig 15239 bp, 8 predicted proteins | sample 4821metaG_FD_192431 | JGI IMG/M metagenome (GOLD analysis project Ga0265318, IMG submission 192431) | Rhizosphere microbial communities from Carex aquatilis grown in University of Washington, Seatle, WA, United States - 4-8-21 metaG | ecosystem: Host-associated > Plants > Roots > Rhizosphere >... | reverse complement strand
ATAGCCGCGTTCGCGCTCCTCCTCCTCCTCCTGGCGCGCGCGGATGCGGCCGATGGCGGCCGGCGCGTGATGTCCCTGGACGGCGCCTGGGCGATCGCCGAGGGTCGCCTGGACCAGGTCCCGGCCGACTTCAGCCGGACGGTTGCCGTGCCGGGCCTCGTCTCCCTCGCGCAGCCCGGCTTCGCGGAGCCCGGCCTTGAGGGCGCGGGGGACAAGGGGAACCCGCGCAAGGATACCCGGCGCGACGCCTTCTGGTACCGGCGCACGTTTCGCTGCGACGGGCCCCTGCCGGCGGTCGCGACCCTGAAGATCGGCAAGGCCATGTTCGGGGCCCGGGTCATCCTGAACGGCCAGGCCGTCGGCGACCACCTGCCGTGCTTCACCCCGGGCTACTTCGACGTCCGGGGCGCCCTGAGAGCCGGCCTGAACGAGATCCTGGTGCGGGTCGGCGCGGACCGCGACGCGCTTCCGCCGGGCGTCCCCGACGGGTTCGACTTCGAGAAGACGCGCTACATCCCGGGAATCTTCGACTCGGTCGAGCTGGTCCTCTGCGGCACGCCGAACCTCGTGAACCTCCAGGTGGCCCCGGACGTCGGGAGCGGCACGGCGCGCGTCGAGGCCCAGGTCCGGAACGCGGGCGCCGACACGGTGGCCGCGCTTCGATTCACCGTGCGCGAGGCGCGGTCGGGGAAGGTGGTCGGCACGGCGACGAGCGACCCCGTGGCCCTGCGGGGCGGCGGCGAGGCCGCCGTCGGCGTGCGGATTGCGATCGCCGGCTGCCACCCCTGGTCGCCGGAGGATCCCTTCCTTTACCGGCTCGAGGCCGACAGCGGCGCCGACCGCATGGAAACGCGGTTTGGCATGAGGACCTTCCGGTTCGACGCCGCCACGGGGACCGCGGTCCTGAACGGCAAGCCGTACTACATGCGCGGCAGCAACGTCACGCTCTACCGTTTCTTCGAGGACGGGGCGTGCGGGGAACTGCCCTGGAATCCCGGCTGGGTGCGCCTCTTCCACAGGCGGATGAAGGAGATGCACTGGAACTGCCTGCGCTACTGCATCGGGTTCCCGCCCGAGGCGTGGTACCGGATCGCGGACGAGGAGGGGATCCTGATCCAGGATGAGTTCCCGATCTGGTACGGGGGCGCCGGCTGGTCGAAGCTGCCGAAGGCGCTTGGCAGCGCGGAGCTTGCCGTCGAGTACGCGGAATGGATGCGGGAGCGGTGGAACCACCCCTGCGTGGCCATCTGGGACGCGAGCAACGAGACGACCTCGACCGAGACCGCCGTCGCCGTCCAGCGGGTGCGCGGCATGGACCTGTCCGTGCGCCCCTGGGACAACAGCTACGCGACGCCGCGGGTGCCGGGCGACGTCTTCGAGTCCCATCCCTATCACTTCCAAAACGCGAAGTACCGGCTCTCGGACCTCGCCCGGGAGAATCCCGTGCCCCAGGGCAACGAGCTGCCCAACCCGGGCGACTCCCCCGTCGTCATCAACGAGTACGGCTGGCTGTGGCTGAACCGGGACGGTTCCCCCACGACGCTGACCCGGGAGCTGTACGCGAACCTCCTCGGCCCAAGCTCCACGACGGCCGAGCGCCGGCGCCTCTATGCCCGCATCCTGGCGGCGGAGACGGAGTTCTGGCGCAGCCACCGGCAGGCCGCCGCCGTGATGCACTTCACCTCGCTCGGGTATTCGCGGCCCGACGGGCAGACGAGCGACCATTGGCTCGACGTCGCAAGGCTCACCTGGGAGCCCGAGTTCCTGAAGTACGTGAGGGATGCGTTTGCGCCCGTCGGCGTCATGGTCGACGCGTGGGCGGAGTCCTACGAGGCCGGAAGCGCGCACGCGTTCACGGTCGCCGTGGTCAATGACCTCTACCAGGGCTGGACGGGCACGTTGCGGGTGCGGCTGCTGCGGGACGGGGTGCCCCTCGGGCTGCAGCAAATGAGCGCGGCCGTCCCCGCGCTCGGGCGGGTGGAGATGAAGGCGACCCTGCGGATGCCCGCGGAGCCGGGCCCGTGCCAGGTGGAGGCCGTCCTCGTCGCGACGCCCGCCGGCGACGTGCGCAGCCTGCGCGACTTCACGGTCCTGCGCCGCTAGACCGCCCGCAAGGCGCGCGGCCGCACCACGGCCCCCGCCCCTGCGGGAGCCGTCGGGCGATGCGGCGGGGAGGCGCCCTGCCGGGCCCTCCCCGCGTCCGGGATTCCGATCAGAACCGGAACGTGGTCCCGACCGCGAACTCGTTGCCGGATATCTCCGACGTGAGGTTCGTGCCCGGGACGGCCCCGTACGGCGTGTACCAGGAGCTCGACTGGGAGTGCGAGAGGCCCCGCGTGTACGAGACGTCGAGGGTCGCGTTCGGCGCCAGGATGAACGAGGCCCCGATGGAGAGGTGGTGCGCCAGGTGGAGCGGGGACCCGACGTTGTAGAACGTCATGTTGTCCGGGATGGGATCCGAGCAGTAGTTGTACCCCGCGCGGACGACGAAGTTAGAGTTCACGGCCTGCTGGATCCCGATCTCGAACGTGTAGGAGTCGTTCCAGCCGAGTCCGGCGATCGATCCGTCGGCGCGGAAGCCGCTGTTGTCGAAGCCGTGCGTCGAGGCGTAGGCGATGTAGCCGACATCGGCGACGACATGCGTGGACTGCGCCAGGGCGTAGTTGAGCCCGACCTGGGCCGTGAGCGGGCGATCCATCCGGAACGTGACCGTGCGGGAGCCGCCCGTGGGGACGGAGACGTTCCAGGAATACGTGTGAAACCACGTGGGGGTGGCGAGGGAGACGCCGACAGAGAGGTCCTTGTCGGCCTGCCAGCGAAGGCCGCCCTGCGCGCCCATGCCGAGCTCGACGTCCTGCTGCTGGACCGTGGCGTAGACCGGGGCCCCGTTGGTGCCGAGGGCCGGCGCCGCAAACGCGGCCGGGGTGAACAGGTTCCTTCCGATCGAGGGCGCGAGCTCGACGCCCCAGGACCAGCCTCCCGGGTTGGAGCCCGCCAGTCCGAGCGGCAGGCGGATGACGTAGAGACTCGAGCGAACGTCGCCAAAGCCCCCGAAATGCCCGCCGTAGGGGTTGCCCGCGGCCCCGGACTGCGGGAAGAAGATCGGGTTCGTGAGGGTGGACGCCGCATGGAAGCTAAGGCCGGCCTCGCTGACCACGCCGGCGAACCACGCCGTGTCGGGGGTTGAGCCCTTCCACGTGGCCATGAGGGACATGTAGGGCACGCCGTTGATGGTCGAGTTCGAGGTGCCGTTCAGGCCGAGCCCGGCGACGGAGCTGTCGATCTTCACGTTCGGGATGATGTCGCCGAAGATGACCGAGGCCGTCCGATCGGGGAACAGGACGGCGGTGGCCGGATTCTTGTAGATGCTGCCGATCAGGTCCTGGTCGTTGCCGGCGGTAGCGGCGCCGCCGAGCGAGGAATTCACGGCGCCAAAGCCCTGGACGAAATAGCCGTCCGTCGCCAGCACGGGAGTGCTGAGAACAGCGCAGGCTGCGGCAAGGAACGCGGTCTGGAGGAGGAATCTTTGTGGGGTCTTCACGGGTTTAGGGGTTGGTGTTGGCGAACGAAAGTGGGTCAATCCCTGTGCCGCCTCGGCATCAGGAAAAAGGACTCTGCCACCTGGATGAGCAAAGTCCTCTTGGAATCCGCTCAGAAGGTTGGGGAAACGAATCCTGGATTTCGAGCCAATTGAAGGGTCGTCCCAGGCGAAAAACTAATATCAGGAAGTATTTACGCTTATCGCCACGCAGGGGCGGCACCGGAATGCGCCGGCGCCGCGCTTGAGTTGACCCGCTGCGCGGCGCAGGATCCGGCAATGGCCCAGCCGAGTTCCAACGACCCCCTGCACGGCGTCACCCTGGAGCGGCTGCTCACCGAACTTGTGGCCCGCCACGGATGGGAGGAGCTGGGCCGGCGCGTCCCGGTCCGGTGCTTTCTCTTCGACCCGAGCATCAAGTCCAGCCTGACCTTCCTGCGCAAGACGCCGTGGGCGAGGGCGAAGGTCGAGGCGTTGTACGTGGACCTCAAGGCGCCGCGCTGAAAGAAACCCGCGAACCGTTCGCGCTGGCGGCTGTCAAGGCCGGCAACGTTGAGCGCGCCGTCCGAAGTCCTCCTTAGACATGCCCCGCCTTGGATCGAGGTCGGGCGGGTGTACCGGCGCATCTGCTTTTTGCGCTCGGAGGGGCTTTCGGAAGAGGCGCAGCTCGTCCAGGGTACGGAGTTCGCCGAGGCCGCGGCGCGGGCCCGCAGCCTGTGCCCCACGGGGCCCGCGGCGGATTCGCTCCTGCGGGAGCTGATGGCCGAGGAGGAGGAACGGGTGGCGCAGGCCGTCGCCTTCGCCGAGGTGCTGGTGCCGATGCTGGCGCGGCGCCTTCCGTTGCGTCCGTCCGCGCCGCACGCCGGGCCGCCCGAGACCCGGGCGCGCCCCCGGGTGGGTCCGGGCGAGGCGCGCGGAGTCGCCGACTTCATCGACGACATGCTGGCGCAGGACCGCCTGGCGTCCCGCTGACCCTTCCCATGGCCCCCAACTCCCTGACCTTCCCTCCCATGACCACCGCCACCCTCGAAAAACAGCCCGCCGCTCCCGCCCCGTCCCCCGCCGCCTCGGCGCTTCCCCCGGCCCGCCCGGGCCAGTCCAAGTCGAACACCCTCCTCATCGGGCTCGACCTGGGCACCAACAAGTCCTGCATCCTCGCCGGGCCGCCCGGCTCGACCGACATCACCGTGAGCAAGGTGATCCCTTCGGTCGTGGGCTATGTTAAGGACGGCATCGTCGACGGGATCATCACGGGCAACGCCAGGATCCTCTACGGGGAGGACGCCCTGAGCCAGATGCTCCACGTGGAGCTCGTGGCGCCGCTCGCCGAGGGGGTCATCTCGCGCCCCGAGGCGGCGCGCGACTTCATGCTGCACCTGCGACAGCTGGCCGACCCGTCCGGAAAGGCCGAGATTCGCGCCGTGGTCGGTGTTCCGGCGAATGCGGGCGAGCCGGCGCGCGTGGGGATCCGTCACTCGGCCCAGGGCATCTTCTCGCGCATCCTCCTCATCCCCGAGCCGTTCCTCGCCGCCCTCGGGTTCCGGGACGACGCGCGGGTCCGGCAGTCGGGCTATGTCGACCCGGTGGTCAACTCGCTCTTCATCGACATCGGGGGCGGCACGAGCGACCTGTGCCTGGTGCAGGGCTACTTCCCGACGCGCGACGACCAGATCAGCATCCCGTTCGCGGGCGACGCGATCGACGAGCTGCTCTACAACGAGCTTGGCCGGACCTATCCCAACAACGGGCTGTCCCGGATAACGGTCCGCGAGATCAAGGAGGCGCACGCCTATGTGGGGCCGAGCCGCAAGCCCATGGACATCAAGGTCGTCATCGGCGGCAAGAGCCGCACCCTCGAACTCGGGGACGCGATAGGGAGCGCCTGCAACACGCTCATCGACCGGATCTACCCCGCGCTCACGACCCTCATCTCCTCGGCCTCGTCCGACTCCGTGGTGACGCTGCTCCAGAACATCATCGTCACCGGGGGGGGCTCGCAGATCCGCGGGATCGACACCGTGCTCCAGAAGCGGCTTGCGGACGACGGATACGAGTCGCCCAAGGTCCGGCTCGCGGGGCAGGACTTCCAGAGGTACGTGGCGATCGGGGCCCTGAAGGCGGCGCGCGCCGCCCGCGAGAACCAGTGGCAGGTGCTTCTGGAGTAGCGCGGCCCGCGCCGGCCGTCAGGCGTCGACCCTGATCGGCAGGACCACGAAGGGCATGCTCGACAGGAAGAACCGGCGCTGGAGCGTGAAGACCGTGTGGTTGTGGAGCCACCGGGTGAGGTTCGTCTCGTAGGTGAAGAGCAGCTGCCCGGCGAAGAAGACCTGGTTCGGGAACTCGTCGGCGGCCTGGCGGGCGAGCTTCATCACCTCGCTCGTGATGTCGTAGCCGATCGCCGTGTACGCCTTCGAGCCGTAGCCGCGGGCGTGCGCGAACTGGACGTAGCGCTGCGCCTCCGACTCGGTGTGCGCGCGCAGCGCCTCGATGTCCGCGGCGCCCTTGAAGTTGCCGGCGTCGACCGAGCCCACCTGCACGAAGAGGAAGTTGCGGAACGTGTTCCCGAACATGCGCGGCACGTTGAGGATGGTGTGCAGGCCGAGCCCGTTGAACCCGTTCACGAGGATCACCGCCGTGCGGGCCTTGGGATCGGCGAACGGCGCGGTCGCCGGCGCGGCCTTCGACTCCATCTCCGCGGCCTCGACGATGCTGTCGAGGCGGTTGAGCTGCATCCGGACCCCGTTGTAGTGGCGCTTGATGGCGAAGGCGGCGAAGACCAGGACCCCGGTCACCAGGAGGGTCGCCCAGCCGCCCTCGTTGAACTTGACGAGCGTCAGCGAGATGAGGATCGAGGCCGTCAGCACGAGCCCGAAGCCGTTGATCGCCAGCTTGTGCCTCCAGCCGTCCTCCGTGGCGCGCGCCTGCCACCAGTGGCGCACCATCCCGGCCTGGGAGAGCGAGAAGGTGATGAAGACGTTGATCGAGTAGAAGATCACCAGGAGGTCCACCGAGCCCCGGGTCGCCCACATCATGGCGAGCGCCGCGAGCCCCATGAGCAGCACCCCGTTGCGGGTCACGAGGCGCTCGCTCAGGTTGGCGAACTGCGCGGGGAACCACCGGTCGAGGGCCATGTTCGCGAGCACCCGGGGCCCGTCGAGGAAGCCGGTCTGCGCCGCGATGATGAGGAGCGCCGCCTCCGAGAACAGGGTGACGATGACGAAGGCGCCGCCGGTGGAGCGGCCCCATCCCGCCGTCATCTTCTCGAAGAGCACGGCATTGAGCGTCTTGTCCGGGCTTATCTGGACGTCGTAGAGCTGGTAGGCGACGAGGAGCCCCGCGACCGTCAGGGCGAGGGAGACCCCCATGTAGACCATGGTGCGCCGTCCCGTGCGCACCCGGGGCTCGCGCAGGATCGGCAGGCCGTTGCTCACGGCCTCGATGCCCGTGTACGTGCCCGCGCCCATGCTGTAGCTCTTGAGAAGGAGGGCCATCAGGCCGAACCCCCCGACGCTCGCGCTCACGGCGTGGACCTCGTGCGAGGTGGCCGCCGGGATGCTGAGCAGGCCCGACCCGTGCGCGATCATCGCGTAGGCGATCACGAAGAGGTGCGTGAGCACGAAGACGGCGAAGATCGGCACCCAGATGAGCACGGACTCCTTGACGCCGCGCAGGTTGATGAGCGTCAGCCCGATCACGCCCGCGATCGCGAAGAGGAGCTTCACGTGCTGCGCGGACTCCGGGAAGAGGCTGAAGAGGGCGTCGGACCCGCTGGCCACCGAGATCGTCACGGTCAGGACGTAGTCGATCAGGAGCGCGCATCCCGAGACGACGCCGGTGGCCGGCGAAAGGAGCTTGCTGGCGACCAGGTAGCCGCCGCCCCCCGTCGGGAAGAGCGAGATGATCTGCGAGTAGCTCGCGCAGATCGCGACGATCGTCACCACGCAGGCCAGCGCCACGAAGAGGCTCAGGTGGGTGCTGCTGCCGAGCGCCTTGAACGTCTCCTCCGGGCCGTAGCACGACGACGAGAGGCCGTCGGCGCCCAGGCCGACCCACGCGAAGAGCGCGATCAGCGAGATGCTGTGAAAGAGATTCCGGTCCGTCAGGGACTTGGCCCTGCCGAAGAGCAGTGATTTAAGGGACATTGAGGAGGGCGTCCGCCGAAACCTCTCGAACGATTCGGCGCCGCGCGGGACCGAGGGACGATGCGGGGTGCCCAAGAACGGGCAAGAACGACGTGCCAGGGCTTATCGTAAGCATTTTGTGTCCGCGTACTAACGCAGTTTTAATGCCAACTTAACGCTCAGGCCGCCGCTTGACAGTCGAGGCGGGAAATCACTATTTCGAAACCGCGCATGGAGGCAGCCCTTGAACAGCCGGTCCTCGTCCTGAACCGCCTATGGCAGGCGGTCAACGTGATTGGCGCCAAGCGGGCGTTCGGGCTCCTGGCCCGGGGGCACGCCCATGTCGTCCACCAGCAGGAGGACGACTTCAGGATGTTCTCGATGATGGACTGGATCGACTTCTCCGAGGACAACCCGCCGGTCGTGGAGCTTGAGACGGTCCACACGCCGACCCGGACGATCCGGCTGCCGCGCGTCATCCTGCTCACCTTCTTCGACAAGCTGCCGTGCAAGGAGATCAAGCTCACCCGCAACAACGTCTTCGAGCGCGACAAGAACTCGTGCCAGTACTGCTCGAGGGTGTATCCGCGCGAGCAGCTCAACCTGGACCACGTGATCCCGCGCGACTACGGCGGGAAGACCACATGGGAGAATATTGTCTGCTCGTGCATCCGGTGCAACACGCGCAAGGCCAATCGCTTGCCGCACGAGGCGGGCATGCGCCTGATCCGCAAGCCCTCCCGCCCGAAGTGGAGGCCGGTCATCTCGATGGTGCTCGGCAACCAGCACCGCGAGATCTGGAAGGACTTCCTCGACATCGCCTACTGGAACGTCGAGCTGGAGGAGTGACCGGCCCCGCCTAGCCGCGGACCAGGGGGATCGTTATCCGGAACGTCGTTCCCGCGGGGCTCGTGTCCACGAGCTGGATGTCGCCGTGGTGGCTCAGGAGCACCCGCTTGGCGATGGCCAGGCCGAGGCCGGTCCCGTCCGGCCGGCCGGTGAGGAACGAGTCGAAGATCCGCCCCCGGATGGCGTCGGGTATCCCGGAGCCCGTGTCCGACACCTCGAGGACCGCGTGGCCCCCCGCCTCCCGGGACTCCGCCGCCAGCCGGATCGTGATCGCCCCGCCCCCCGGCATCGCCTGCATCGAGTTGATGAGGAGGTTGAGGAGCACCTGCTGCAGCTGGCCCTTGTGCCCCTCGACGACAATCGACTGCGCGGGCGGCTCGAAGGTCACCCGGATGTCGCCCTGCGCGAGCTTCAGGCGCACCAGGACCAGCGTGTCGGCGACGACCTCGGCGAACTGGTGGCGGGCGTGCAGGCTCGTGGGCGCCTTGGCGAAGTTGAGCACCCGGCTCACGATCGACTCGAGCTGGTCGAGCTTCTCGCCGATGACGCGCATGTCGGTGCGCCTCGGGTCGCCCTCGGCGAAGTCCGAGCCGAGGCCGCCGTTCAGGAGCTTGAGGACCGTGAGCGGGTTGCGGATCTCGTGGGCGATCTCGGCCGCCAGGAGGCCGAGCGTCGTCAGGCGCTCGTTCTTGCGCAGCGACTCCTCGCTCATGAAGACGCGCGAGTAGAGCCGCGAGTTCTGCAGGGCGACCGCGCCGAGGCTCGCGAGCGCGCTGCAGAGGCGCTTCTCGTCGTTGTCGAAGATCCGTATCCTGTCCATGAATATGACCAGGACGGCCAGCACCTCGGACTCGAACAGGAGCGGCGTCGCGATCACCGACCGCAGCTCGGGGTCCCGGGGCAGGTCGAGGAGGTCGCGGAACTCGGGCGACTGGATGTCGGCGAACGAGACCGGCCTGCGGGTCCTTACGGCCGACGCCGCCAGGCACAGGCGCAGCGGCAGGTCCCCCTCGGGCGCCAGCGTCCCGGGCGCGCCGCGGTACGAGGCGAGCCGCAGGTCGCCGGACCCGGGGTCGAGGAGGTAGAGGGCGCAGGCCTTGGCCTGCATCATGGCGGTGGCATCCCGGGTCAGCGTGTCGAAGAGCTGACGCTGCTCGAGCTTGCCGACGAGCGCCTGGCCGGTGGCGATCAGCGTCTCCAGCTGCCGGGCCTTCTCCCTGAGGTGGCTTAGGTCCCAGAGGCGGCGAAGGACCCGGGCCGCCACGTCCGCCAACCTCACGAGGGCGTCCATGTCGGCGGGTCCGTAGGCGCCGGCGGCGTCACGGCTGAGCGCCAGGACGCCCAGCAGGTGGCCGTCGGCCAGCAGCATCGGCGCCGCCAGCTCGCAGCGGGTCTGGGCGCGGACCGGCCGGCTCCGCGCGTCGGCGCAGGTGTTGGCGACGAGGGCCGGCCTGCCGTGCCACGCGACCCATCCCGGGATGCCCTGGCCCGGGGCGAACGAGCGCTCCGCGTCCGCCGGCAGGCCCACGGCCGCCTCGATCTCGAGCCTGCCCGTCTCGGGGTTCTGGAACGCGACGATGCCGCCGTCGGAGGCGAACGCGGCCGAGGCGATGGCAAGGATCTCGCGCGTCGCCGCGCCCGGGTCGTCGGTGCCCGACGCCAGCGAGGACACGGCGTGAAGCGCCCTCAGTTCCGCGTCTTCGGTCATGCCCACAAGTCGTGCAGGCGCTGGGGGCGCGTGCAAGGGATTACGCGGCGCCCTCAGGCCTCGTCCGGCACGGCGACCGGGGCGGGCGTGATCACCTCCGCAAGGGCCGAGCGCAGCTTCTGAAGGCGCTCCGGGTCCTCGACGGGCTCGTGGTTCGCGCTCTCGATGTAGAAGGTGTCGATCGCGACGCCCCGCTCGGTCCCGATGCGGGCGAACGTGATGTCAAAGCCGAAGTCCGAGATCGCCTTCGCGAGGCGGTAGAGGAGCCCGATCTGGTCGCGGGCCTGCACCTCGACGATGGTGCGCTGCATCGAGATCTCGTGGTAAACGTCGACGGTCGGGGGGAACGAGCTGTGGAGCGTCTCCCCGCCCTTGGCGTAGAGGTAGCGGGTCGCCGCGATCTTCTTGGCCTGGGCGAGGATGTCGGGGTAGAGGTCCGCGTTCGACATGAGCGAGGACTCGATGATCTTCGCGAACGACTCCTGCGCGGCCGAGTTCTGCACGACGCCGCGCCCGGGCTCGACGACGTAGAACGTGTCGATCGCGATATGGTCGGTGCGCGAGATCACCTTGGCGCCGAGGATGTTCAGGCCGGCCACGCTGAACGCGCCGGCGAGCTTGTAGAAGAGCCCGGCCCTGTCCCACGTGACCACGTTGACGACCGTCAGCGAGCGGTTGAGGTCGTCCTTCCAGTCGATCACGGGCCGAAGCGAGCCGACCGAGTCGGTCGCCGTGATCGACTTGAGCAGCTTGTTGACCATCTGGATGTGCAGCGTGATCTCGCTCGCATCCGTGAGGATGAAGTAGCGGTCGGGCAGAAGGCTGAAATGGGCGGCGATTTCGTCGTCGCTGATTCCCGGGATCCTCTTGGCGATCAGTTCCTGTTCGGTCATTTTGCGTTTTTCCTCGAAGCTTGCGTCGACTGCGGCCCCGAGCCTCAGGCGCTCGAGGGTGTTGCGGTACAGCGTAGTGTGAAGGGTGTCCTTGTAGCTATTCCAAAGATCAGACGAGGTCCCCCGGGCGTCGCAGAACGTGTGCACGTAGAGGCACCGCAGGCGCTCGGGATCCCCGACCAATTCGGCAAAGGCGGCTGATGTCTTGGGGTCATCAACATCCCGCTTCTGCCAGAATCGTGCCATCGCGAGATGATTCTTTATAACAAATGAAACAAGTGAGCGGCCCCGCTCGGAAACGCCGAGGCGCTCCATCGTGGGGCCCGCCAGTCGCTCGCCCGAATCCGAGTGGTTCTTGATCCCGACGGCCTTGCCGATGTCGTGGAGGAGGAGGGTGAGGTAGACCAGGGCGATATCCTCCACCTCGTGGAGGACGCTCCGGTACTTCATCTTCATCGGCTCGGCCTCCGTGAAGATCAGGTCGAGCTCCCTTATCGCATTAAGTGTATGGATGTCAGCTGTATAGCGATGGTAGAACTCGTGCTGCACGAGGCAGGTGAGCGCCGCGAACTCGGGGATGTACCCCCCCAGGACCCCCAGCTCGTGCATCTTCTGGAGCACCTCGGAGACTGCGCCCGACTCGGACAGGATCGCCCGGAACGCCATCGACGCGTCCGGGGAGTGGAGGATGCCGGCCATGAGGGGGAGCGACTCCCGGATCAGCTGGGCCAGATGGAAGTCGAGCGTGCAGTCCAGCTGCTGGCAGTGCCGGAAGACCCGGATCAGCCTCGCCGGATCCTCCTGGAAGACGCCCGGGTCCTCCGCCGCGAGCTCGCTGCCCCTGACCACGAACCCGTCCACCCGCCGCGACCGGCGAAGGCGGGCGATCTTCAGGGCCTCGCGGATCGGGACCTTTGCCCCGCTCGAGGTCCTGCCAATGGCCAGGGCAAGCCGGCTCTCCACGGTCTTGGAGGTCTGGAAGATCGCCTGGGCGCTCCGGTAATAGTCCTGCATGAACGCCTCCACGCGGGCGAGGAGGGCCTCCTGGGTGTAGCCCAGGTTGAGGGCGACCCGGGGCTGCGAGTCCAGGTTGAGGATGTCCGTCGGGCGGGCGCTCTGGAAGTGCAGGTCGTTGCGCACGCGCAGCAGGAAGTCGTACGACCGGATGAACTCGCCCACCTCGGCGGCGCTCAGGTGGCCCTGCGTGGCGAGCTCGTCCATCCTCGTGATCCCGAGCTTCACCCGGGCCATCCAGAGCGTGTTCTGGTAGTCCCGAAGCCCGCCGACCCCGTTCTTGATGTCGGGCTCCTGGTTGAAGACCGTGTTGCCGAACTTGGCGCGCCGGGCCGACTGGTCCTCGAGCCTCGCCAGGATGTACCCCTTCGGGTCGTCCGACGTGTAGAAGGTCCGGTACGCCTGCTGGAACGAGTCGCAGAGCGCGGCGGAGCCGGCGACGTACCGCGACTCGAGGAGCGCGGTCATCGTCTGGATCTCCTTCTCGGCCTGCGCGAACACCTCGTCGACCTTGCGCGTGGAGTGGCCGACCTTGAGCCCGCAGTCCCAGAGCGGGTAGAGGACCTCCTGGGTGAGATGAGCCTGGAAGGGCTCGACGACCGCGGGCCTCGACTTGGTGGGGTAGAGGAACATGACGTCGACGTCGCTCCAGGGCGCCAGCTCCGCGCGGCCGTACCCCCCGAGCGCCAGCATCGAGACCGCGGCCGGCGTCGGGCCCTTGGTGCTCGCGAAGCGCGCGACCGCGTGGTCGAAGAGCCGGGAGATCAGCGCGTCGATGATCGCCGAGCGGCCGTGCTCGACCTCGAGGCCCGAGGCGCCCTGGTCGTGCCGGGCGCGCAGGTCGGCCATGGCTTCCCTCAGGAAACCCTTGCAGGCGGCGATCCGGTCGGCGCCGCTCGTCTCCCGCGTGAAGGCGAGTTGGGAGCGCGCCTGCTCATCAAGGGTTTTGGGCATCTAGGGGGCCCATTGAAGGGCGCGCGCGGCCGGATTCAATCCCCGATGCCGCGCACCCCGGACTTGCCTGCCGCAGGGCCAGCGGGTTTGCTAGCGGGCCTTCATGCCCGAGATCACAAAGAGCTACGAGCCGCGCGAGGTCGAAAAGAGGTGGTACGCCGCCTGGCTGGCGGCCGGCGCCTTCGCCGGGAGGCCGGCCGCGGGCAAGGACACGTACTGCATCGTGATGCCGCCGCCCAACGTCACGGGCGTCCTCACGATGGGCCACGTGCTCAACAACACTCTCCAGGACATCCTGATACGGCGGGCCCGGCTGGAGGGCCTCTCGACGCTCTGGATCCCGGGCCTCGACCACGCGGGCATCGCCACCCAGACGGTCGTCGAGCGCGAGATGCGCAGGCAGAAGAAGACCCGCCGCGACTACGGCCGCGAGAAGTTCGTCGAGCGGGTCTGGGACTGGCGCCGGGAGAAGGGCGGCAAGATCCTCGAGCAGCTCCAGCGCCTCGGCGCCTCGTGCGACTGGAGCCGGACCCAGTTCACCATGGATTCGGCGTACTCGCGGGCCGTCTTCAGGGTGTTCACCGACATGTTCAGGCGCGGGCACATCTACCGCGGCAAGCGCATGGTCAACTGGTGCCCGGCCTCGCTGACCGCGCTCTCCGACGAGGAGGTGATCATGAAGCCCGTGAACGGCACCCTCTACCGGGTGCGCTACGAGCTCGTCGACGCCCCGGGCCAGTTCATCCAGGTGGCGACCACCCGGCCCGAGACCATTCCGGGCGACGTGGCGATCGCGGTCCACCCCGACGACCTGCGCTATGCGGGGATGGTCGGGCGCAGGGTCTGGCGCCCGCTCAACCGGGCCGAGATCGCCGTCATCGCCGATGCCGCGGTGGACCCGAAGTTCGGCTCGGGCGCGCTCAAGATCACGCCCGCCCACGACAGGGTCGACCATGAGATCGGCCTGCGCCACCGGCTCCCGGTCCTGGATATCCTGAACGCCGACGCGACCCTGAACGACCTGGCCGGGCCCGAGCTCGCCGGGATGGAGCGGTTCGCCGCCCGAAAGAAGGCGGCTGAGCTCCTGGCCGCGTCCGGGGCCCTGGTCGGGGAGGAGGCCTACCAGAACAGCGTGGGGTACTCCGAGCGGGCCGACGTTCCGGTCGAGCCCCGCCTCACCTGGCAGTGGTGGCTGCGCTATCCCAGGGTCGAGGAGGCCAAGGCGGCCGTCGGCCAGGGGCTCATCCAGTTCCACCCCGAGCGCTGGACGAAGGTCTACCTGCACTGGCTCGAGAACATCCAGGACTGGTGCATCAGCCGCCAGCTCTGGTGGGGCCACCGGATCCCGGTCTGGTACCGCAAGGGACTCGACCGCGACAGCCTCACCGAGGCGGACCTGCGGGACCCCGACAAGGTCCACGTCTCCACGGACGGCCCCGGCGACCCGCAGAACTGGGAGCAGGAGGAGGACGTGCTCGACACGTGGGCGTCGTCCTGGCTCTGGCCCTTCGCCACGATGGGCTGGCCCGACGAGGGCGAGATGGCCAAGGCGGGCTTCGATCAGTTCTACCCGACGAGCACGCTGGTCACGGGCCCGGACATCATCTTCTTCTGGGTGGCGCGCATGATCATGGCCGGCCTCGAGTTCGTGCGGCCCGGCGAGGCCCTGGAGCGCAGGATACCCTTCCGGAATGTCTACTTCACCGGGATCATCCGCGACGCACAGGGCCGCAAGATGTCCAAGTCGCTGGGAAACTCGCCCGACCCCCTCGACCTGATCGACACGTACGGGGCCGACGGGCTGCGCTTCGGGATCGTCTCCACGGCGCCCCAGGGCCAGGACATCCGCTTCCAGGAGGAGCGGATCGAGGGCGGGAAGAACTTCTGCAACAAGCTCTGGAACGCGTGCCGGTTCCGGCAGATGAGCGGTCCGGCCGGCGACAACTCCTCGACCAAGGCCATCCTCTCGCGCATCGACCCGGCGAAGTTCGACGCCGACGACCACGCGATCCTCGAGCGGCTGCTGGCGACCACCCGGGAGGTCGACCGCTTCTTCAGCTACTTCGAGTTCAGCGCGGCGGCCCAGGCGCTCTACGGATTCTTCTGGAACGACTTCTGCGACTGGTACGTCGAGGTGTCGAAGACGAAGCTCCAGGCGGAGG
>Ga0265318_10001269_pt1 | contig 15280 bp, 16 predicted proteins | sample 4821metaG_FD_192431 | JGI IMG/M metagenome (GOLD analysis project Ga0265318, IMG submission 192431) | Rhizosphere microbial communities from Carex aquatilis grown in University of Washington, Seatle, WA, United States - 4-8-21 metaG | ecosystem: Host-associated > Plants > Roots > Rhizosphere >... | reverse complement strand
GGCCCCCTCCGTCACGCGCGACTGATGTCGCGCGCGCCACCTCCCCCGCTTCGCAGGGGAGGATAACCAATCTGATTCAATTCCAGTGAAGAACGCCCCAGCGAATTCCGATTGCGGCACACGGCGAAATCCCGCACCGTCCCGCCCATGCCGGCCCCGGAAGAACCCGTCGCAAGAATGCGCGTCTGCGTCATCGGCGATTCCCACACCGCGGCCTTGAAGGCGGGCTGGACGTCCATTGCGGGCGAATTCGCCCACGCCGATCTCACCTTCTTCGCTGCGCGGCGCGAGCTGCTCGTGAACCTCGCGGTGCAGGACGGCGCGCTGGTGCCGACGGACCCGCGCCTGCGCCGCGCCTTCAAGGAGCGCGCGGGCGGCGCGACCCGCATAGAGCCGCGCTTCGACAGCTACATCCTGTGCGGCATGGGAAGCGGGGTGAAAGCCGTCCTGCCTCTCTTGTCGCACCATCGTCCGGCCACCATCGCGCCGGATGGGCGGCAGGGCCTCTCGAACGCCTGCTACGCCGCGTGCATGGCACGCGTGCTCGGCTTGACGCCGATGATGTGGCTGCTGGGGCTGCTCAGGCAGGTGAGCGACGCGCCCGCCGCGCTCGTCGCCACGCCGGCCTCCGCGCCGCGGCCCGCTTTCGACATGCTTGCGCAGCGCGGCGAAGACGCAGCACTCGTCTCTCTCTACACCCGCGCCTTCGAGAGCCTGGCGGAGCCCCTGGGCGCGCGCTTCCTCGCGCAGCCGCGCGAGACGCTGCACAAGAGCGTGCTGAGCACCGATCCCGTCTATTTCCGCGGCGGCGAACATCTTGCCGGCGACGAGGACGACCAGAGCCACGCCAACGCCGAATACGGCGCGATCGTCCTGCGACGGGCGCTGGAGGCGCTGGGGCAGCGGTGATGCCCCTCATGCTTCGACAAGCTCAGCATGAGGGACTGCTTCAGCCTGCCGCTTGCTCAGACCCTCACCCTGAGCCTGTCGAAGGGTGAGCTTGTCGAGGCGCTCCCGGACACCGCCGCCCGCCCAAACACCCTTAACGCGCTGTTAACGTCATTTTGTTACACAGACCGTCCGCTCCAAAACGGGGCGTTTGGGCGCAGAAGCGATGGGGCATGCCTTGGGTTTGACGGCGCGCGACTTGAACGACATGGGCAGGCTCGCCCAGCTCGCGGCCAACCCGCAAGGCACGACAAGGGAGGAGATCTTCCTCGCCGTCGCCTCGCTCTACCGCATCCAGGGCTCCTATCTGAACGAGCGCGAGCGCGCGCTGATGCAGGATATCCTGAAGATGCTGGCGCGCGACGTCGAGATGGCGATCCGCATCTCGCTCGCCGAGCGCCTCGCCGACGATTCCAACGCCCCGCACGACCTGATCCTTCTCCTCGCCGACGACGCGATCGAGGTCGCGCGGCCGCTGATCCTGAGAAGTCCCTTGCTCACCGAGACCGACGTGCTGCGCATGATCGGCGAATGCGGCGAGGGCCACCAGGAAGCCGCGGCCAGCCGTCCCAATATCGGCGAGCCGGTCACCGAGGCCCTCGTCAAGCTCGAAGCCGAGAGCGTGCTGACCGCGCTGGTCAGGAACATCACCGCGAAGATCTCGCCCATGGCGTTCGAGGCGCTGGTGGAGAAATCGCGCCGCATCGCCAATCTCCAGGACCCGCTCGCGCGGCGCGCCGACCTGCCGCCGGAACTCGCCACGAAGATGTGCGAATGGGTCTCCGACGCGCTCAAGGGCTTCATCGCGCGCAACTACGCGATAGAACCGGCCAAGCTCGACAAGGCGCTGGGCGAGGCCGAGCACGTCGTCAGGAGCGAGCCCGCGCCGCCCAGACTCGAGCCGGCCGAAAGCGCGCAGAAGCTGATCGACAAGCTCGCGGCGTCCGGCCAGCTCAAGGCCGGCTTCCTTCTGCGCGTGCTGCATCAGGGACAGATCGATCTCTTCGACCTCGCCTTCTCCAAGCTGCTGAACGCGGGTCTCCCCGACACGCGGCGCAGGCTCTACGAGATGGGGCCCAGGCCCGTCGCGCTCGCCTGCCGCGCGGTGGGCATCGACCGCTGCGTCTTCGCCACGGTGTTCAACCTCTCCCGCCAGGCGCGCGCCATGCGCCCGGTGCTGAGCCAGACAGAGCTCACCGAGGTCCAATCCGTCTTCGCCGGCTTCACCAAGCAGGCGGCGATGAGCGAGTTCCGGAAGCTCTGACCACCCGTCCAACTGTCATCCCCGCGGTGCATCGGCGCGACAGCGTCGATGCGAGGGTGCGTAGCGGCAGCGTACGCACGGGACCCAGGTGGATAGACTGGTCTGGCTCTCTCCACCTGGGTCCCCTTCCCCTCGCGCCGCGTTGCGGCGCTCGGCCGGGGATGACAATTGGGGGAATTTCCATAGAGAAGCCGCCTGCTCTACAATCCCCCCATGATCGACCCGTTCGGCCGGCACATCACCTATCTGCGCGTCTCGGTGACGGACCGCTGCGATTTGCGCTGCGTCTATTGCATGGCCGAGCACCAGACCTTCCTGCCGAAGAAGGAGCTCCTCACGCTGGAGGAGCTGGAACGGCTCTGCGGCGTGTTCATCGAAAAAGGCGTCAGGCGCCTGCGCATCACCGGCGGCGAGCCCTTGGTGCGCAAGGACGTGACGCGCCTGATCGCACGGCTGGGCGCGCGCATCGGCAACGGCCTCGACGAGCTGACGCTGACCACCAACGGCTCGCAGCTCGCGCGCCATGCCGAAGCGCTTGCACAAGCGGGCGTCAAGCGTATCAACGTCTCGCTCGACACCCTGGACGCGGGCCGGTTCCGCGCCATCACGCGCTGGGGCGAGCTCGCGCAGGTGCTCGCCGGCATCGATGCGGCGCAGGAGGCCGGCCTCAAGATCAAGATCAACACGGTGGCGCTGCAGGGTCTCAACCGCGACGAGATCCCGCGGATGATCGAATGGGCGCATGGCCGGGGCATGGACCTGACGCTGATCGAGACCATGCCGCTGGGCGAGACCGGCGCCGACCGCGTGGAGCAGTATCTGCCGCTGTCGCTGGTGCGCGCGGAGCTTGCGCGCCGCTTCACGCTCGACGACGTCGACTATCGCACGGGCGGACCGGCGCGCTACGTCCGCGTCGCCGAGACCGGCGGGCGTCTCGGCTTCATCACGCCGCTGACCCACAATTTCTGCGAAAGCTGCAACCGAGTGCGCGTGACCTGCACCGGCACGCTGTTCATGTGCCTGGGCCAGGAGGACGCGGCCGATCTGCGCGAACCCCTTCGCGCATCGGGCGAGGACGCGCTCTTGTCGGCGGCGATCGACGCGGCGATCACGAGGAAGCCCAAGGGCCACGACTTCATCATCGACCGCCGCCACAAGACGCCGGCGCTCGCCCGTCCCATGTCCATGACGGGCGGCTGATGACGAAGATCCATTTCTTCGCGTCCGAATCTCCCGACGCCCAGGCGGGGCTCGCCCTGCTGCGCCAGCGCTACGGCGATGCCGGGCCGGACGGCGCAGACGTCATCGTGGCGCTGGGCGGCGACGGCTTCATGCTGCAGACGCTGCACACCTTCCTCGACAGCGACAAGCCGATATACGGCATGAATCTCGGCTCGGTCGGGTTCCTGATGAACGAGTTCCACGAGGACTCGCTGCTGGAGCGGCTGGCGGCGGCGGAATCGGCGAAGGTCCATCCCTTGCGGATGCGCGCCAAGACCTCGCAGACCACGATCGAATCCTGCGCCTTCAACGAGGTCTCGCTGCTGCGCCAGACGCGCCAGGCGGCGAAGATCCGCATCGTCGTCGACGACAAGGTGCGCACGGCGGAGCTGATCTGCGACGGCGTGCTGGTCTCCACGCCGGCCGGCAGCACGGCCTACAACCTCTCCGCCCACGGACCGATCCTGCCCATCGACGCGGCGCTCCTGGCGCTGACGCCGATCAGCGCGTTCAGGCCGCGGCGCTGGCGCGGCGCGCTGCTGTCGCACCGCGCGCATGTGCGCTTCGAGATCCTCGAGGCGCGCAAGCGCCCCGTGAGCGCCGTCGCCGACGACCTGGAGGTGCGCGACGTGGTCTCGGTCGACGTCGCCGAGGACCGCTCCATCGGCAAGACCATGCTGTTCGACGCCGGCCACAGCCTGGATGAACGAATCCTTGCCGAGCAGTTCGTGGATTAAGGGCTGATTTACAGAGCTCAAATCTGATGGGTCATCCTTCGAGGCTCGCTACGCTCGCACCTCAGGATGACGAGCTCGCTTCTATCAGTAGGTACGTCACCCTGAGGTGCGAGCCGAAGGCGGGCCTCGAAGGGCGGCGTGCCGTTTCGACGCCGCGACCCACAAATCCGCCGCCGCTTCACGCTCGCTTAACGCCCGTTAAGTATCCTCTGCCGGTTGCATGGGTGGGTCGATCGCAAGCAATCGGCATGAACGGCTATAGATTCGATAGGCTGAAGCTCCTGGTCGTCGACGACAACGCGCATATGCGCAAGCTCGTCAGCGCGATCCTGCGTGCCTTCGGCGTGCTCGACATCTTCGAGGCGGCCGACGGCGAGAAGGCGTGGTCGATGCTGCGCGAGGCGCAGCCCGACGTCGTCGTGCTCGACTGGATGCTCGAAGGCATGTCCGGTCTCGACCTCACGATCAAGGTGCGCACCTCGCCCGACACCCCCAACCCTTTCGTGCCGATCATCATGCTGACCGGCCATACCCATATCGAGCGCGTCCGTCAGGCGCGCGACGCGGGCGTCAACGAGTTCCTCGCCAAGCCCGTCTCGGTCAGCGCGATCTTCTCGCGCCTGGTCTCGGTGATCGAGCATCCAAGGCCTTACGTGCGGACCAAATTCTATTTCGGCCCCTGCCGCAGGCGCCGTCCTTCCGATTCCTACGGCGGGCCGGAACGGCGCGGCGGGGCGGAAACAACCTCGGTGGAATGATCATGCCCAAGGACCAGCCGATCGAGCTCTTCATGCCGCCGAACATGCTCAAAGCCAAGGTCGGCAGCAGCATCGGCGGCATCGACATGGCCGCGCTCAAGCGCGCCGAGGCGGCGGTCGACGTCCTCAAGGTGGATTTCCAGGAATGGATCGGCGAGGACGTCGAGCGGCTCGCGAAGGCGCGCGAGCGCTTCGCCGGCGGCGCCGACGACGACGCGCGCAGCGCGCTGTTCCGCGCCTGCCACGACATCAAGGGGCAGGCTTCGACGTTCGAGTTCCCGCTCATCGCCCGCGTGGCCACGTCGCTGTGCAAGCTCATCGACGCGCTGGCCGCGCCCGAGAGCATCCCGCTGGGTCTCATCGACGCCCATGTCGCCGCGATCCGCATCATCTTCCGCGACAAGATCAAGGACCCGTCGAACCGCATGGCGATGGAGCTCTGCGAAGAGCTCGAAGCCCGCGTGACCGAAGCGCTGCAGCTGGCGGCGTAGCATCTTCCTCTCCCCTTGAGGGAGAGGAAGAAAAATCATGGGTTTGGGCTGAGCGAAGCGAAGACCAAGCCCTTGATTTTTCAGGTGAGGGGTGAGTCGCCGGCGCCTAGACTGGTTCCCCCTCACCAGCGAAATCTAAGCACTTAACTGCGCTGCGCTCCGTTAAGTGCAAGATTTCGCGTCCTCTCCCACAAGGGGAGAGGACATTTCACATCGCCTCTTTCAATTTCACGCTCGTCTGCGCATAGCCCGCGTCTTCGCGGATGCGCAGGATAGGGCCGTCCTCGCTCTTCTCGATCCAGGGCGTGACGGTGAGCGGCGGCGCGGCGCGCGCGGCTGCGACGGCGTCCGCCACCGTCTTCGAGGCGGCGAGCTTCATCAGGTTGAGCTTGGTCGGGAACACGACGTTCCAGCTCTTGCGGTCGGCGACGGCGCGCTCGGGCGCAATCCACACCGAATCCACCGACTCGCGCCCGTCATGACGTCCCAGATGGCCCACCGGCGACGGCGCGATGAAGAAAAGCGTGTCGAAGCGCTTGGGCATGTGCTCGGGCGTGATCCAATGGGCGAAGGCCTGGAGCGCGTCGAGCGCGAGGCGCAGGTTCTCCTTGCGCAGCATGTCCGCCATGCCGATCTCGTGCCTGTCGAGCGCGCCGCGATAGGGCTCCAGATCCGCGAGGCGCTCGGGCGCGATCATCGCGCCCGTCGCCGCGTCGCGCGCGAGCAGGATGCCGGACTCCTCGAACGCCTCGCGGACGGCGCAGACCCCGAGCGCGCGCATCGCCTCGTCGCCCCCTTCGCCGCCGTCGAGGAAGCCTTCGAGCGATGCCTCGCGATCGGTCTTGTCGACCTTGCCGCCCGGGAAGACGAGCGCGCCCGAGACGAAATCCACCTGGTGATGGCGCTTGACCATGAAGACTTCGATGCCGTCCGGCGCATCGCGCACCAGAAGGATCGTCGCGGCCGGAAGCGGCGTTGCGGCTGTGCTCATGCACGCATTGTGGAAGCCGCGCACAAGCGGTGCAACACTTACCTCAGGGAAGGCGCGACCGTCCCCGCATGCTCATCGCCGCTGATGCGCAAACGGCCCATGGAGGACACCGCAAAGCTCCGCTTTCGGGCGTGTTCAGGCTGTCGTAAGCTTCGCCGGCGATAAACGGGCCGATCGATGTTTCGCCGTACATGTCTTGCGGCTCTGCTATGGGCGGCCGTCGTTCAGCCGGGGCTGGCCGCCGACAAGCCCATGCTCCAAGCCTGGACGGAAGTACCGATGAAGGGGGAAGTCCGGCCTTCGAAGGAGCTGGTCCGTGCCCTTCTCGGCGTGATCGACAAGGACGATGTCGAAGAGCTCCATGACTGCCTTTCACAGCAGGGGCTCAAGCGGGCCGGTTATGCCGCGCTGCTTCGCGCGGTAAGAATCGATGCGGGCGGCGGCCGCAATCTCTGGTTCGTGAGGCCTGCGCTGGAGCCTTATTGCCAGGCCCTGTATGGGGCGCACCTGTTTCGATATTTTTGGATCGAGGAGAAGCCGCCCGGCTCACCGAAGCGCTATCGCCTCCTCTTCCAGAACGGCGGCGACGGGTTCGCCGTATACGCCAAGCAAAGCCATGGCCTGAACGACATCGAAGCGACCGGATGCATCGTCGACGAATGCCGCAGCGCAAGAATGTCTTTCGACGGACGCGGGTACCGGCCGGTCCGGTGCACCTGCACGTTATTGGGGCCGCCGGAAGTGACGAAGGTGCGACGCTGCGGGTCCGACTTCAGGGACGACCAATCCTCCGGCTTTGCCAGCCCATGCGGCGGCTGAGGAACCGCTTTCGCGGGCCGTGACACCTAATGTCCTTCCCCGATGGCCCCGATGGCCCCGATGGCCCCGATGGAAGGAGAAATCTTCGCAAGCACGTCCATCACGCCGGGGGTGAGGAGGAACGGCGTCGTGGGGATCACCGGATCGGTGTTGCCGTCGTCGTCGGAGAGGGCGGAGAAGCTCGGACGCTGCGGCGACCACGCGAGCACGTTGGTCAGCAGATCGCTGCTCGCGTCGCCGTCGCCCGCGGAGGCCATGCGCGGCGGAGCTGCGGGCACGGCACGCGCCGTCGCGACGGCAACGCCGGACGTGGAAGGCTGCCTGAGCGCCCAGTCATAGACCTCGCGCACCGTCTTGGACGTCCCGTCCGCGTGATAGAACACGCTGCGGTTTGCGCCGGCGGCTTGCGGGAAGGCGTCCGCCGCGCTGGCGCCGGGATGCTGCGCGCTCATCTGGATCAGCCTTGTCGCGGCCGCGGGGCCCAGGAAATGCGCCGCGTACAATTCGCCGTCGCAGACATTGCGCCCGAGCGCGGAAGTGAGCGCGGCCTTGGTCCTGTTGGTGAACTCGCCCGCCATCAGGGCGGCGATCTTGGGGTCCTTGCGCAGGGCAAGAATTGCCTGGCGGTCGGCGTGGCTGTCGACCGAGAAATGCCCATCGCCGTCCTTGGCGATGACGTTGGCGCAGCTGCCCAGGCCGTATTTCGCGCCGTTCTCCTTGATCAGGCCGAGCCAGGTCTGGCCGGTGAACTGGAACAGCCCGCAGGCGGACGAAGTGCTTGCCTGGGCGCCCGTTTTCAGCCCGCTCTCGCGGATCGCGGTGCCCAGCAGGTAGTGGAAATCCGAGCCCGTCTGGACGCTCGCCTGCTTGAGGGCTGCGATCACCTGGGACTTGTCGGACGCGGTCTGTGCGGCTTCTGCCAGCATGGTCTTGGGTTCTCCCGCGCGATCAGGAGCAAGCGCCGTGCCAGAGAGGGTTAACGGGGGTTTACGGGTTGACCGCATAGTCCCACTGCGTCATCGCCCGGCCCGTAAGGGTCCGGGCGATCCAATTTGGCAACGAGAAGAAAAAGGAAATTGGGTCGCCCGGACGCTTCGCGCCGGGCGATGACGGTTGAGGTGGTGTTGTCAATGCGCGTCCGGCGCCGTCGCGTAGAGGGTCTTCTCCTTGTAGGAGATGAGCACGTGCAGCTTGGACAGCTCGCGCAGGCCCAGGAGGAAATCGCGCTTCACCTCGCCCTGCTGGCCGCCGGCCAGATAGATCGTGGGATTGGAGATCGCGATGCCGCCCAGCGCCAGCGACCTGAACTGATGGAGATAGACGGCTGCGTCCTTCTTCGTCACGCCGGGCGAATCCGGCGCGAGCCCGAAATCGCGCTGCGCGTTCTTCAGCGTCATCGAGGAAAGCGGCGCGCCGGTGTCGAGATGGGCGGGGATCGTCTTGCCGTCGAGGGCGACGTCGAGATCGACATGCCCGAAGCCGTCGACGCGGATCGGCACGGTGACCACAGGATCGTGCGTCCAATAGACGACCTGGCCCGGGCAATGATCGGGCGCGAACAGGTTCATCTTCTTCTTCGCGAAGTCGAGCTCGACTTCATAGTGCATCAACAGATCGGGACCGATCACGCCGGCGGCCGGCGGCGTCAAGGGCTGGGTGAGGATCAGCGCGTGGACGTCGCGGGCGAGCAGGTTGCCGGTCTGCAGGAACGGGATGACGGCGCCCTGGCGGATCGGATTGCCGTAATAGTCCTGCATGCTGAAATGCCGCGACACGTCGGTGCGCAGCAGGTCGAACTGCCTGACGACCGCCTCGTCGATCATGGTCTGCGTCGCGCCGGTGTCGATGATCATCTTCTGCGGCGTGTCCTTGATCACGGCATCGATCATCGCGCGGCCCGGAAGCTCTGCCGGATCGAGATCGAGCGAGGCCGTGAGCTCCAGCTCGCAGGACCGCGCCGCCCAGGCGGGCTGCGCGCCGAAGCCCGCGAGGATCGCAAGCAGGCAAGCGCGAAAGATGCGGCGGCGCGGGATCGTCATACCGAACACGAACCCATTCCGGCGCCGGCGGTCAAGCTCGGACGGTTCGCCGGCTTACGCTCGCAACCAGCCCTCCGGCAGGCCGAGCCACGCGCAGCGTCCGCCATCCGTCGCGGAGAGAGCAGGCTCCGGCAAGGGATCGTCCACGAAGCAGCCGCCCGCGACGCCGGTGTCGCCCGGCAGGAACGCGAAGGACTTCCAATACAAGGTGGTGCCGCAGCGCGCGCAGAAATAGCGGTTGTATCCGGCCTCGCCGTCTTTCGCGTAGACGTTGAAACTGCCGCGCGTACTCACGATTCTGTCATCGGGAAAATACGCCGACCAGCCGAACGCCGAGCCCGTGCGCCGCTTGCAGCTCGTGCAATGGCAGATGCCGTTGAGCGTGGGTGCGCCCTCGACCGTGATGGCGCAATCCCGGCAGCAGCAGCGGGCGGTGCGGGTGGCGGTCATGGGACCATTTGCTCAGTGGAGCCGAATCGCCTCTGCCACCGTCGCGATTTCGTCGATGGCACAGTCGACATCGTGAAGATGGGTGCGAAATGAGAGGATAGCGAGACGCAAGGTCCGCCTGCCCTCTATCGTCGTTGAGCTCAGAAACATCTTGCCGCCGTGCTTGAGTTCCTGCTCCAGCTCTTTGTTCGCCTTCTCGGCATCGATCCCGGACGGCAAGAAACGAAACGTCACGACCGATAGGTCCGGCTCGGGCCCGACTTCGAAGTCCGCGAGGGCCTTCAGTCGCTCACGCGCGTGACGGGCGAGCAGCAACTTCTCCTCCAGCGCCGCGCGGAACGATGCGACGCCTCCCAGCTGCAGCGACATCCACAGCCGCATGCCGCGGAAATGGCGCGTCAATTCCGGCGACAGGTTGCTTGCCGAAAACCTGCCGTCCGGCTCCTTCATATAGTCCGCCTCGTCCGCGAACGACTTCCACAGCTTTTCGCCGTCACGGGCGATGACCGCGCCGGTGCCGTAAGGCAGGAACAGCCCCTTGTGCGGATCCAGCACGATCGTGTCGGCGAGTTCCATGCCGCGCAGGATGTTCCGGCCTTCGGCGCAAAGCGCGAACATGCCTCCATAGGCGGCGTCGACATGGAACCAAAGCCCGTGGCGCTTGCAGACGGCGGCGATTTCGGCCAGCGGATCGACAGCGCCGGAATTGGTGGTTCCCGCCGTGCCCACGACCAGCCAAGGACGGATGAAGTTTCTTCGATCCTGCACGATCATTTCCTCGAGTGCGTCGGCGCGCATGCGCAAGCCCTCGTCCACGGCGACTTGTCGTATCTTGACGCGCTTCAGGCCCGCTATGCGCATCGCCTTTTCGATGCAGTGATGTGTCTGCGACGTCTTGTAAACCGCCACGCCCGCCGTCGCGTCAGGCTCGATATCGCAGGCGTCCCGCGCCGCGACGATGGCCGTCAAATGGGCAATGCTGCCGCCCGAGGTCAATGTGCCGGCGAAGCCTGCCGGAAGACCCACGATATCGCCCATCCAGCGGACCAGATCGCTTTCGATCCGCGCCGCGCTTGGAGCGACGGTGATCATCCCTGCATAGGGGTTGGTCACGGCGGCGAGGAAATCGCCAAGCGCGGCATGGAACAGGCCGCCCGCGGGAATGTAGGCCATATATCTCGGTGAGGTCGGAACAACGCCCGAGCGGTCATAGTGCTTCGCGAGGAGATCGAGCACTTCGTCGATGTTCCGGCCTTCCTCGGCAATTCCCCATTGCGATATCGCGGCAGGGCCGTCGGCTGGATCGCAATAGGCCGGTGCGGTGTCGAGTGCGCCCAGGAAATTCTGCGCGTGGACACCGACTTTCTCCATCAAAACCTGCCGCTCGGAGGCTACGGGATCCAGCAGCGCCGTCCGGCGTTCCAAATCCAGGATGCGCGCCACCAACGAAGTATTCGCCAGATCCTGCTTTCCAGTCATGCGTTCTCTCCGGCCTGCAAAAGCGCGCCGAATGCTTATCCGGCCATCGCTTTCTTCAGATTCTCGTCGACCTTGTCGAGGAAGCCCTCGGTGGTGAGCCATTTCTGGTCCGGGCCGACGAGGAGGGCCAGGTCCTTGGTCATGAAGCCCGCCTCCACCGTGTCGACGCAGACTTTCTCGAGCGTGTGCGCGAACTTGTCTAGGGCCGCGTTGCCGTCGAGCTTGGCGCGGTGCGCCAGGCCCCGCGTCCAGGCGAAGATCGAGGCGATGGAGTTCGTCGACGTCGCCTTGCCCTTCTGGTGCTCGCGGTAGTGGCGCGTGACGGTGCCGTGCGCGGCCTCGGCCTCGACGACCTTGCCGTCGGGCGTGGTGAGCACGCTGGTCATCAGGCCGAGCGAGCCGAAGCCCTGCGCCACCGTGTCGGACTGCACGTCGCCGTCATAGTTCTTGCACGCCCACACATAGCCGCCTTCCCATTTCAGCGCCGAGGCGACCATGTCGTCGATCAGGCGGTGCTCGTAGACGATGCCGGCCGCCTTGAACTTGTCGGCGAACTCCGCGTCGAAGACCTCCTGGAAGATGTCCTTGAAGCGGCCGTCATAGGCTTTGAGGATCGTGTTCTTGGTCGAGAGATAGACGGGATAGTTGCGCGCCAGCCCGTAGTTCAGCGAGGCGCGCGCGAAGTCGCGGATCGAATCGTCGAGATTGTACATCGCCATCGCCACGCCCGAGCCCGGCGCCTTGAAGACTTCCTTCTCGATCACCGCCCCGTCGGCGCCGACGAACTTGATGGTGAGCGTGCCCTTGCCCGGGAAGCGGAAATCGGTCGCGCGGTACTGGTCGCCGAAAGCATGGCGGCCGACGATGATCGGCTTCGTCCAGCCGGGCACGAGGCGCGGCACGTTCCTGCAGATGATCGGCTCGCGGAAGATCACGCCGCCCAGGATGTTGCGGATCGTGCCGTTGGGCGACTTCCACATTTCATGGAGCTTGAACTCCTTCACCCGCGCCTCGTCCGGCGTGATGGTCGCGCATTTGACGCCGACGCCGTGCTTCTGGATCGCGTGCGCCGCGTCGACCGTCACCTGGTCCTTGGTCGCGTCGCGGTGCTCGATGCCGAGGTCGTAATATTCGAGCTTGATGTCGAGATAGGGCAGGATCAGCTTCTTCTTGATGAGGTCCCAGATGATGCGGGTCATCTCGTCCCCGTCGAGCTCGACGACGGGATTTAAGACTTTGATCTTGTCCATGGGGGCTCTCGCGATTGTCCGGCGCGGGGTATAACGGGGGCCGGCCCGGCGCGTCAAAGCCGACATTGTGGAAAAACCCGTTGACTTGTCAAAAGGAGGGAATCGGCAATCGAGCCAACCCAATGCAGAAGAAAGCGAAAACAGAGATATTCTGGAGTCAGTTTCTTCGGGCGGTCGAAACTGAGCCGCTTGAACTCACTCAATTGAGGGGCCTGTCGGGGATAGATCATCCGATGCTGGCATGTGGCAAGGATGACGCCCGGAAGCGGCTCGTAGTGATATCGGCAGATGCTAATAGCCGGACTGCCGCATTGGCACAGTCAGACCTTCAAGCGGCTTTTGATTCTTACAAAGTCCTTCTGTGTAGACCGTTCTGGCTCGATCTCGGGTCTGACCGCGGAATACCGAGACACATAAAAACTGCTTTGGGTGATACAGCACTTTCCAATTCCATTGGAAGGCTGGAGTTGGTGATGAGAAAGGACATGGCAAATCTGTCTCCTGACGACATAACGCGTTTCGTCATAGAGTTGGATCTAAAGCTCGGAAACTGCCCGATTTACTTAGACGATTTTTCTGCTCGCGATGTCGATACGATCTGCGCATCGAAAGGCCTGGAAGACGCAAGGGAAGTCTTGAAAAAGCTGAGCTTGCTCGAGTATTTCTTTCCGAGCCCCGATGGATTGGCCCTTGGTCTTGTGGATCGAGCGCGGTTCAACCGCTCCACATTGCTGAAGAACCTGAAAGCAACCCCGGCACTAGGCCATCCTTACGAAGTCGGGAGTATATCTCACACTAGGAGAATTTCGACCATCGTCGATGAATTGCACGAAAAAGGACTGGTCGTCGACGGCGAGATCAGCTTAGAGACGACGGAGGCAGGGCGTAGTGTTCGGAGCAGCATCAGATTCAAACCGAAAGAAGGACTCGTGTCGAAGATACTGAATCGAATTTCGCTGAGCTTAAGCATCAAAGACCTGTTGGGTAGATAGTCGAAAGCTTCGCATGCAGCTGGAAAACCCTCCCGCCATCATCCTCTCCTACCCCCAGCTCGGCGAGAACATCGGGGCCGCGGCCCGGGCGATGAAGAATTTCGGGCTCTCGGATCTGAGGCTCGTGGGGCCGCGCGCGCCGTGGCCCAACCCCAGGGCCGAGGCGATGGCGGTGGGCGCATCGGATGTGCTCGACACAGCCCGCGTCTATCCCGACCTTAAGGCGGGATTGGGCGACCTTCATCTCGTCTACGCCACCACGGCGCGCGAGCGCGGCGTGACCAAGGAGGTGCTCACGCCCGGCGAAGCCGTGCGGCGCCTCAGGCTTGCCCAGGCCCAAGGGCAGAAGACCGGCATCCTGTTCGGCAACGAGCGCGCGGGGCTGGAGAACGACGAGATCTCGCTCGCCGACGCGGTGATCACCGTGCCGACCTCCGGCTTCTCCTCGATCAATCTGGGCCAGGCGGTGCTGCTCGTCGGCCATGAATGGTTCAAGGCCGCGGACGCGACCCCGGCCTCGCGCATCGAGCACAGCCCCTTCCACAGGAAGCCCACGCGTGAGGAGATGTTCCAGCTTTTCGAACACCTGGAGAAGGAGCTGCTCGACAGCGGCTTCCTCTTCCCACCCGACAAGCGCGGCGCCATGATCCGCGCCATCCGCGCGACGCTGCATCGCGCCCATCTGACGTATCAGGAGATCCAGACCTTGCGCGGCATGATCGTGGCGCTCTCCAAGGGCAAGCACCGGGTGAGCCGGCCGTGAGCGCAGCCCTCATCGCCCTGTTCGGCGTCATTGTCGTCGCAGCGGCATCGTTCGCGGCATGGCCCGCGCTGCGCGCATCAAGCGGGCGCGCGCGTCTCGTGGCGGGCGCCGTGCTGGCGCTGTTCGTGGCGGTGGCGGGCGCGGGCAGCTATCTCGCGCTCGGACGGCCCGCGCTCGCCCTGCGCGCGCTTCGGGGCCACGACGTCGAGGACATCAACGGCGCGGTGACGCTGATGGTGCATCACCTGCGCGCCCAGCCGGACGACCTGCGCGGCTGGGCGATCCTGGGCCAAGCCTATATGAGCGCGCATGACGGCGAGGACGCCGCCAAGGCGTATCAGCGCGCGATCGCGCTGTCTCAGGCGGCGGGCCGGCCCATCCCCGCGCTCTATTCGAACTACGGCATGGCGCTGACGGCGCTCTCGACCAATGGCGTGCCCGAGGAGGCCGAGCGCGCCTTCCGCTATGCGCTGTCGCTCGATCCCAGCGACCGCATCTCGCTGTTCTTCTTAGGACAGCTCAGCGCCTCGCGCGGGCGCAACGCCGACGCGGTGATGCTGTGGCAGCGCCTGCTGGACGAAATCCCCGCCGACTCCGAACTCCATCAGCAGCTCGTCGACAGCATCGCGCATCTGAAGCAGGCGCAGGGAGCCGCTCCCGACATCGGCGCGATGGTGGCCGGTCTGGCCGCGCGGCTGAAGCAATCGCCCGACGACGCGCTCGGCTGGCAGCGTCTGGTGCGCGCCTATGCGGTCCTGGGCGACGCCGCCAAGGCCAGATCCGCCCTCGCCGACGCCCGCGCGGCGATGGCGAAGAGCCCCGACGCGCTGAACGCGCTCGAGGCGGAGGCGAAGGAATTGAAGCTGGAGAACTGATCATTCTCCCCCGTCCTTACGGGGGAGACGCCGAGCGTAGCGGTGCGTAGCGACAGCGTACGCACGAGGGGGAAGTCCCCATAGGCGCTAACTTAGAGCGCCAACAAGCGGCACGTCGCCCTTCGAGGCTCGCTGCGCTCGCGCCTCAGGGTGACGTACCTACTGCAGCAGTAGCGTCATGCTGAGGTGCCCGCCGAAGGCGG
>Ga0265318_10001265_pt1 | contig 15294 bp, 13 predicted proteins | sample 4821metaG_FD_192431 | JGI IMG/M metagenome (GOLD analysis project Ga0265318, IMG submission 192431) | Rhizosphere microbial communities from Carex aquatilis grown in University of Washington, Seatle, WA, United States - 4-8-21 metaG | ecosystem: Host-associated > Plants > Roots > Rhizosphere >... | reverse complement strand
AATTGCCAAACCACGTTGGAAATGTCCGAGACCAACAGCCCGCCGTTCGGGTACAGGGCCACTCCCACCGGATAGGAGAAGCTGTCCCCGCCCAAGGAGGCGGAATCGAATTGTTTCACGAAATTTCCGGCCGCGTCCATCTCCTCAACCCGCCGATTGCCCGAATCGGCGACGTACAAGAGCCCGTCAGCGCTCACGGCCAAACCGAAGGGATGCTTAAACTGGCCCGCTCCGGTTCCCATGCTTCCCCAAGCCGTAACCGCGTTCCCGTTGGAATCGAACTTGAGAACCTGGTTCCCGTCCACATCCACCACGTAAATGTTATTGTTCGCATCGACTCCCACCCCCGCCGGGGAGCTGCCGCTGCTCCATTGGCTGACAAAGGAAGCTCTTTCGACCTGCGTACCGGGAGCCACTGCCAAGGAGGTATTGGGAGCCGAGGGCAAATTGGCTTTCGTACAGCCCAACGGCCCTCCCAGTAGGAATCCCGCCGCTAAGATCAGTAGTAATTTTTTCATTCGAGCACCGCCCCTTTGTTGTTGGTCTCCGGGTTTGAACTTCAAACTTCAATTCATTCCGGATGCCTATCCTTAAGGCAACGGTTGTGCCAAGTGGAAAGGGACTTATTCACTGAAAATATTGGATTCTACTGGGAGAGGGGAAAGCGGAATTTGGGTTAAAAGGGAACGAGCGGGTAAAAATGACTCAAGGGGTTTTGACCGAGATAACCGCATCATGAAACGGCCGGGAAATATCCAGGCCAGGGGCCGCTATTCCGCGTATGACGCGAGGGCCATTTCCTCCACAAACGATCTACGGACCTGTTGGTCCAATAAATAGCAATCGGGGCAATCATGGATATGCTTTTGGATCCATTCCAATTGTGAGGGTGTAAGCTGGCGTCGGAGATAGACACTGTAAGCCTGATGAACTTGCCGACAATCCATGGTTTCCCCCCAAAAAAGGTATTTTCCACGAAAGCTTTCAAATGGCGGTTAAAAACATACCCCATCACGAACCCATTTCATAACAAAAAATGGGCGCCGGGGAATCGTGAAACCTTGGGAAGTAAGGGGAAAACATCTGCCGAATCACCGCGGAGAACCAGCGACCACAAGGTTTGGCGGAAAACACTGGAAATCGGAAGCCAGGGAGGGGAGGGGATTTTTCACGGCCTCGTCAGATTCGGCCTTATCTTCCCCTCAAAAAAGAAAAGGCCGCCTCATTCAAGAAGCGGCCTTTTTTCAACTGACTTTTAACTAAAACTTATTCAAACCCGTAGAACGAATAAGGAATCGACTTCGAGTCCTTGACCGTGCTGTTGACGTAGACATTTCCAAAGCTGCTGTCGTACATCCAACCGGTCGAGCCAGTGTTTGGCACGCCGCTGCCGGCCGTCATCGTCACCAAGGCTCCAGCGGGACTCTGGGCACCCGCCACGAAGGCCGCCGTCACCTTCACTGGCGAAATGTTATCCAAGTACCTGCTGAAAGAGTAGGTTGAAACGGACGAAAGAGTGGTCGGCCAGATGCCTTGGGTGTCTCCATAATAAATGGAGGCGGCTGACTTGATGCTACCCAAGTTACCTTTGGTCGATCCTTCCCTGGATTTTTCCAACATTTGGGCAAACCGCGGAATCGCGATCGCCGCCAAAATACCGATGATCGCGACAACGATCATCAGCTCAATCAACGTAAAACCTTTTGCTTTTAAACGCATCATAATAACCTCCGCTTAATCTTGGCCAAATCTTATTTAAAAATCAATGATTCAGCGTGAAATCATTTTATCGTTTTGAAAACCAGATGTCAACAAACCCCAATATGTCGCGAATAACCGTTAACCAACAATATTTCCCAATTCAAACATTGGCATAAACATGGCCACAACGATAAATCCAATCGTTACCCCTAAAAAAACGATCAAAATCGGCTCAATAATGGAGGTCAATCCCTCAACCGCCGCGTCCACCTCAGACTCATAGAAATCGGCGATTTTGCTCAACATTTGATCCAATGCGCCTGTTTCCTCACCGACATTAATCATTTGGGTGACCATGGGAGGAAAAACTTTGCTTTCTTTTAACGGCTGGGTGAGCGTCTTACCTTCACGGACCGAGTCCCTGGCGTTAAATACCGCCCTTTCCACCACTAAATTGCCGGCGGTTTTCGCCACGGTCTCCAACGCGTCCATAATGGGTACGCCCGACTTGATCAGCGTTCCAAGGGTTCTGGCGAATTTCGCGACAGCGGCTTTTCGGGCCAAAACTCCAAAAACCGGAATCTTCATCAGCATATTATCCCAATTATAGGCCCCTGTTTTGGTTTTCCGGTACATCGAAACAAGAAACCCGAAACCCACCAAGGCTCCCAACAGTAAGAATGCTTTCTTGCTCGATAAAAATTCACTCACATCAATGATCAGCTGGGTGGGCCAGGGCAATTTCGCGCCAAAGGAGGTGAAAACATCCCTGAAGGTCGGCACCACCTTGACCATTAAGAAAATGATGACCAATACCGCGACGGACATAACCACAATGGGGTACATCATGGCTGATTTCACTTTGCGGGAAACACCCTCGGCTTTTTCCATGTACTCCGAAAGTCTTTCCAAAATAACATCCAATATACCGCCTTGTTCACCCGCCTTGATCATATTCACGTAAAGGGTCGTAAAGGCTTTCGGGTGTTTCGCCATAGCCTCCGATAAGGGAACGCCGTTGGAAATATCATCCCGGACCTTGGTCATCACCACCCGAAAATCCGGATTTTCGGCCTGCTCCGCCACGATGGTCAAGCCTTGAAGGATCGGCAGCCCAGCGTTCACCATAACCGAAAATTGACGGCTGAAAACGACAACGTCTTTCATGGTGATATTGCCGCTTTTTTTCGTCAAGGCGGTTAAAAAAGTGCTGAATCCGCTCACCGAGGAAATGGAAACGACTTCTAATCTTTTTTGACGGAGGGCCCCAGCCGCTGCGGCCTCGCTATCAGCCTCAATAACGCCATCCGTTACTTTTCCCAGATTGTTCCGAGCTTGGTATTTAAACGCTGGCATAGGTTAAGCCTTCCAGGGGGATAAAATTAAATGACACCCTTCACCATTCTTTGAAGCTCTTTGGGATCCAACGTTCTCGAGAAAATTTCGTTATAGCTTACGAGCTGCTTTTGATAAAGTTCGAAGAGCGCTTGATTCATGGTTTGCATGCCGTACTCGGTTCCAGTTTGCATTGCCGAATAAATTTGGTGGATTTTTTCCTCCCTTATCAAATTCCGGACCGCGGCCGTCGGTATTAAAATTTCGACCGCCATGACCCGGCCCGCGCCGTATGCCTTGGGTAAAAGTTGCTGTGATAATACGGCCTGAAGCACAAAGGAAATCTGGGCGCGAACCTGCGTCTGTTGGGTTGATGGAAAAACGTCGATGATGCGGTTAATGGTTTGAATACAATCCACCGTATGCAGGGTCGCGAACACCAAATGTCCCGTCTCTGCGATCGTCAAGGCGGCGTTGATGGTCTCCAAGTCGCGCATTTCCCCGATGAGAATGACATCCGGGTCCTGGCGGAGGGCATATTTCAGCGCCGAAGTGAAGGAGTGGGTGTCGGTTCCCACTTCCCGCTGATTGACGATGCAAGACTTATGGGTATGAACATATTCAATGGGATCCTCAATGGTAATAATATGATGCTGTTGATTCGTGTTGATCCAATCCAGCATCGCGGCCAAGGTCGTCGATTTTCCCGACCCGGTCGGTCCCGTCACCAACACCAAACCTTTTGGTAATTTCACGATATCCTGAACCACTTGAGGCAGTTTCAAATCGTCAAACGTTCGGATCGAGGTAGGAATATTCCGAAGGGCGGCGGCGACGGCGCCGCGCTGTTGAAACACATTCATACGGACGCGGCCGACCCCTTCCACGCCGAAAGACACGTCCAATTCATTGTCTTTCTCAAATTTTTCCTTTTGTTCGTCCGTCAAAATACTGTAAATCAATTGCTGCGTTGTTTCGGGCCTAAGTTTTTCATACTCGGTCGCCGTCATGACTCCGTCGATCCGAAGCATGGGCGGTGCGCCGGCGGTAATGTGCAAATCGGATGCTCCCCGCTCAAACATTAGCCTTAAAAGAGTGTCAATATTGACCATAAAACTTGATCCCCCTGGTAATTATCCTAAATTAATCAGCCTCGTCAGCATGGGCCACCCGCAACAACTCCTCAACCGTTGTCATTCCTTTTAATATTTTCCTTACACCGCATTCCCGAAGGGTCTGCATACCGCTCTCACGGGCTATTTTCTTGAGTTCGGTCGCCGGCCTCCGCTGCAAAACAGCCTTTCTAAACTCATCCGAAAGAACCATCACCTCATGGATCGCCATACGACCTTTGTAACCCGTACTCGAACAGGTTGCGCAGCCCACCCCCCGATGAAGAGTGACCGTTTCACCAGCGTTGGGCTTGTAATTAAGCTCTTCCAATATTTCCGGGGTCGCCTCATAGGCTTCTTTGCAATCCTTGCAGATACGGCGAATTAACCGCTGGGCCACCACGCAATGGACCGTGGAGGTAATCAAGAAAGGTTCCACCCCCATATTGCCCATGCGGGTAACCGCTCCGGGAGCATCGTTGGTATGTAACGTCGAAAAAACCAAATGACCCGTCAGCGCCGCGTTAATGGCGATTTCAGCCGTTTCCTTGTCCCGGATTTCTCCCACCATGACGATGTCCGGGTCCTGCCGTAAAAAAGACCTTAGCCCCGCGGCGAAGGTCAACCCGATCCCAGCCCTCGCGTTAACTTGGTTGATTCCTTGGAGGTTGTATTCCACCGGATCCTCAATGGTGGAAATATTTACGTCTGGGTTGTTGATGTAATGGAGGGCCGAATAAAGGGTGGTTGATTTTCCGGAACCGGTCGGTCCAGTGACCAACACCAAGCCGTAGGGTTCAACGATAGCCTTCTCGAACTTTGGAAGGACGTCGTCCTCAAAACCAAGTTTGGGCAGGTCCAAAGATAGGTTGGAGGAATCCAAAATACGCATGACGATCTTTTCGCCGAATTGGACGGGACATATGGACACGCGAAGGTCGATTTCCTTGCCCAACACCTTGATTTTAATGCGTCCGTCCTGCGGCAATCTCCGTTCGGCGATATCCAGCGCGGACATGATCTTGATGCGAGAGGAGATCGCCGCCGCCAGGGAACGGGGGGGTGATTGGACCTCGTGCAAAACGCCGTCAATTCGATAACGGCAGCGGAGGCTTTTCTCGTAGGGCTCGATATGAATATCGCTCGCGCCGGAACGAACCGCTTCGGTTAAGACAAGGTTGACCAGTCGCACAACGGGAGCGTCCTCGCCCGCCGCTTCCAATTTCGAAATATCAATTTCATCGGCCTTCTCTTCCAAGACCTCGAGATTGTTGTCGCCGCCCATTGAATTTAGGATTTCCTGCATATCCCCGCCGGCTTCCCCGCCGCCGCCGCTCCCGCCGGCCGATCCGCCGGCCGCGGCCGAACCGTAATACTTCGCCTGCATGGCCTTGATTTCAGTCTCGCTGGCAATCGCCGGATCCACCTCAAAACCCGTCATCATTTTTATGTCATCAATGGCGAAAACATTAAGGGGGTCGGCCATGGCGACCGTTAAGCGTTTGTCTTTTTTAACAATGGGGATTAAACAGTGGTTGATCGCGATGGACTCGGGAACCGAGAAAACAACATCGTTGGGGATTTCACCGATTTCCGTCAGGCTGACGTGGGGAATTCCCAGCTGGGTTCCCACAAAGGCCATTATCACGTCCTGGGTGACATACCCTTGGCTGATCAGGATCTTCTCCAGGCGGCCGCCCTTGATCTTTTGCTCGTGCATGGCCTCTTGGAGCTGTTCCTCGGAAATAATACCCTCATCCACCAACATTTCGCCCAGGCGCTTTTTCATGGATTCAGGCATTGAACACCTCAGAGGGGTGAGAGTCATTGACACAACATGAAATCTTCACAAAAGAGTATAGAATCGTTGAAAATTGAAGTCAACGATTGTTCCTGTTGGCCGAAAAATCAACGAGGCGAAGCCAAACGACCCAGCAAGACCCCTCGCATGACTTTTAAGGGAGCTTTTCGACCGGTCCATTTTTCAAATGACAAGGCCCCTTGCTGCAAGAGCATTTCCCTTCCATCCAGAGTGGGTAAACGCCTCACCTTGGCCTCCGTCAAAAATTCAGTCTGTCGATGGTAAATTAGATCAACCGCCCAAGCCGAGGAAGCGGCGGCTTTAAGGGACAGCGGCGAGGGGTCTCCCTTTTTCAACCCTACCGATGTGGCTTGAATCACCCAGTCGCAACGGGTCAGGTATTTTTCCCCTTCACCCAGCGTTAACTTTTCCACCTGCAACCCGGGATAACGCCGCCCTAACGACCGCGCCAATTCCTCCGCCCTGCGAGGGGAGCGGTTGGCGATTCCCATTTCCTTCACTCCTGATCCCGCCAAAGCCCCCGCCACGGCCCTGGCGGCCCCACCCGCTCCCACCAGGAGCCCCCGGGAGCCCCCCAATTTTTTCCGCAAGGGTCCCAAGGACCTTAAAAATCCCTCACCGTCGGTGGAAGCGCCGCAAAGTTTTTTCCCTTTTTTATAGATTGTATTGATGGACCCCAGCCAACGGGCTTCCGGTTCCACCCAATCCAGATAGGCTGCCACCGATTCCTTATAGGGAACCGTGACATTGGCTCCCCCCAGCGGCAGAATCCTCATAGCGGGAAAGACATCTTTAAGCCGGTTCGGCAAAATGTCCAAGGGAACATAGAGCCAAGGCAGCCCGATTTTTTGGAAAGCGGCGTTTTGCATGGCGGGCGAGAGGGAATGGCCCAGGGGATGGCCCAGGATAAAAACCAATTTACCCGAACCGGGCGGCGCCTGAGCGTAAGAAAGCGTCATCGGCCTTTACTCCGTTTGACCAGGGGGTTGGCTCATAAAGAATTGAACCATCGAAACAACGGCCAGTCCCGCCGTTTCGGTCCGCAGGATGGGGGTGGGCAGGTGGACCGGACAGGCTCCTTTTTCCTCAGCTTCCCTTATCTCGCCTCTCGACCATCCGCCTTCCGGACCCACCAAAATTAAAATCTTTCGGCGGGAGAAATTCGATTCTAACACTGTTTTAAGGGTCGGAGCCTCTTTTTCATAAGGCATCAGCACCAGGTCAAATTCGGCGAACCTATTCAACCCCTCCTCCCACGAAACCACCGGATCCAGCCGGGGAAGGTCGCTGCGGCCGCACTGTCGGCAGGCCTCCACCAATATTTTCCCCCACCTTTCGCTTTTATGGTCCTGGCGGGAGGCGTCGGGCCGGGAGACGCTCCGCTCGGTGACCATCGGGATAAAGCGGTGAACGCCTAATTCCGTTCCCTGGCGGAGAATCAAATCCATCTTGGCGGCCTTGGGAAGGCTTTGTCCGAGGGCGATCCTGCACTCAATCGCACCCAAATCTTTTTCCGTCCGGGAAAGGACCGAACCAATCGACGATTGGGGATCGGCTTTTTTGAGGGACAATTCATACTGTGAGGATTGTGCGTCAAACCCAAAAAAGCGGGAGCCCTCGGTCAGGCGGAGCACCTTCACTAAATACCGGGAAGCCGACTCGTCCAGGTTAATTTCTTTTTGATCCGCTGGAATCGATGGCAGGAAAAGACGGGGGATAAAACTCATTTTTTTCTGGCGAAAAGATTCTTCATTTTGGCCATGAACTTCGCGATTTCGGGCGTGTTGCCCTCGGCGGAAATCGCCTGGAATTCCTCCAGCAATTTTTTTTGTTTAGAATTCAAGTCGGTCGGCGTTTCCACCGTCACCGTCACCAGTAAATCCCCCACTCCCGAGTGCTGGGGATCCTTTAAGCCCTTTTCCTTCAGGCGAAAAACTTTGCCCGACTGGGTTCCCGAGGGCACCTTCATTTTGACCGGACCCTCCAGGGTCGGGACTTCAATTTCCGTTCCCAGGGCCGCGTGAACGAAGGAGATGGGAATCTCACAATGAAGATCGCTCCCCTGTCTCTCAAAAAAATCGTGGGCTTCCACGTGTAAAAAAACATAAAGGTCTCCCGCGGGACCACCGTTCAATCCCGCTTCCCCCTCGCCCCTTAAGCGCAAGCGGGATCCCTCGTCCACTCCCGGCGGAACCTTGACCGAAATGACCCTTTCTTTTTCCACCCGGCCTTGGCCGTGACAGGTGGGGCAGGGGCTGCCAGGCATCTCGCCCTGGCCCCCGCAGCGGGAACAGGTACGGGCGATGGTGAAAAATCCCTGGGACTGGCGGACTTGCCCGCTGCCCTTACAAGTGGAGCAGACCACCCGGCCCGATCCAGCCTTGGCTCCTGAGCCATGGCAGGTTTCACAAGTTGAAAGTTTGCGGACCTTAATCTCTCGGGAGACCCCGAAAGCGGCTTCCTCGAAAGCGAGGGTTAGGTCGTAGCGGAGGTCGTCGCCTTCCTGGGCCTGGGAGCGGGCTCGCCCTCCCCTGCCCCCGGCCGCCCCTCCAAAGAAGTTGCTGAAGACATCGCCGAAAATATCCTCGAAGTCCGCGGCATTACCCATGTCGGGCCTGAACCCGCCGGCTCCGCCGCCAAATCCCCCAGGCCCCCCGGCTCCCACGCCCGCGTGGCCAAATTGGTCATAGGCCGCTTTCTTCTGGGGATCGGAGAGGACTTCATAAGCCTCGTTGATTTCCTTGAACTTTTCTTCCGCTTCCTTATTGTTGGGATTGGCGTCCGGATGATGTTTTTTAGCCATGGTGCGGTAGGCCTTTTTCAGGTCGTCCGCCGAGGCGCCTTTGGCCACCCCCAATAAATCGTAATAATCTTTTTTCGAAGCCATTTTTTCCTTCATGGATAGTCACCGTCCGTATTTTGCTGGGAAAATCTAGGACCCCAACGGTGAGTTTTCAATCCGGGCCGGTACTCCCTCTCGGGTGATCGGGTAGCCAAACCCCTCGGACTCTTTCAAACTACCATCATCAACCAAAGGCGTAAAGGGCCGATTTACCAATAAAAAACCTAAAAATGCTCTTGCGAAAGAAAGCCCAACTCTTCTAAACTAGCGACGTTTTCGGTGAATAGGCTTAAAACCTCTCCCCAACCAGAGAGCGAAATTCGAAGGAGGCAAGTTATGCCGTATGTCATTACTGAGAAGTGCGTGGACGAAGTTTACGCGCAATGCGTCGATGTCTGCCCGGTGAATTGCATTCACCCCGGCCCTTACAATGGAAAACCCTTCATGATCATCGATCCTGAAGAGTGCACCGAGTGCACCAGCTGTTTCTCCGCCTGCCCGATCGGCGCGATCGTGGAAGACGCGAGCAAGGATCCGGCTTTCGCCAAGATCAACGCGGAATTGGCCCCGGCGTTCAAGAACAACGCCCCCGTCGCCACCCGCCCGGCGAACGACCCGCCGAAGCGCCCCGATGTGAACAAGTTGGTCAACTAAGCCTTCAAGCATTAAAGCCGAAAACAAAAAAGGCTCCACCCTCACGGGCGGGGCCTTTTTTTATTCTCAAATAAAATTCTAAACTTCCTTAAACCTTTTGGTAAATCTCAGAACCCGTCTCAACAAAGGTCTCGGACATTTTCTTCATGCCCTCTTCCAAAGCCTTTTCCTCGGTGAAGCCCTGCTCCTTGGCGTAGTCCCGGACATCCTGGGTGATCTTCATGCTGCAGAACTTGGGACCGCACATGGAGCAGAAATGAGCCACCTTGGCTCCGTCCGCCGGCAGGGTCTCGTCGTGATAGGAGCGGGCCATCTCCGGGTCCAGCGCCAGGTTGAACTGGTCCTCCCAACGGAACTCAAAACGCGCCTTGGACAAGGCGTTGTCCCAACGCTGGGCGGTCTGGTTCCCCTTGGCCAAATCCGCGGCATGGGCCGCGATCTTGTAGGCGATGACGCCGGCCCGGACATCGTCGCGGTTCGGGAGGCCCAAGTGTTCTTTGGGCGTCACGTAGCACAACATGGCCGTACCAAACCATCCGATCATGGCGGCTCCGATGGCGCTGGTGATGTGGTCGTAGCCCGGCGCGATATCCGTGGTCAAGGGCCCCAGGGTGTAGAAGGGCGCTTCGTGGCATTCGGCCAATTGCTTATCCATGTTTTCCTTGATCATGTGCATCGGCACGTGGCCCGGTCCCTCGATCATGACCTGCACATCGTGGTTCCAAGCGGTCTTGGTCAATTCACCGAGTGTTTTCAGCTCCGAGAACTGAGCCTCATCATTGGCGTCCTCAATGGAACCGGGGCGGAGTCCGTCTCCCAGGCTGAAGGAAACGTTGTAGGCCTTCATGATTTCGCAAATTTCATCGAAGTGCGTGTAGGTGAAGTTTTCCTTGTGGTGGGCCAGGCACCATTTGGCGTGGATGGAACCGCCCCGGGAGACGATGCCGGTGCGGCGGTAGGCCGTCAGGGGCACATATCGCAGAAGCACTCCCGCGTGGATGGTGAAATAATCGACGCCTTGCTCAGCCTGCTCGATGAGGGTGTCCCGGTAAAGTTCCCAGGTCAAATCCTCGGCGATGCCCCCGACCTTTTCCAGGGCCTGGTAGATGGGCACGGTTCCGATCGGCACGGGTGAGTTGCGGAGGATCCATTCCCGGGTCTCGTGGATATTCTTTCCCGTGGAAAGATCCATCACCGTGTCCCCGCCCCAGCGGATGGACCAAATCATCTTTTCCACCTCTTCCTCAATGGAGGAAGCGACGGCGGAGTTGCCGATGTTGGAGTTGATCTTCACCAAAAAGTTGCGGCCGATGATCATGGGCTCGATTTCGGGATGGTTGATGTTGGAGGGAATAATGGCCCTACCCCTGGCGACCTCGTCCCGGACGAACTCGGGCGTAATGACTTTCGGCATGATGGCGCCCAATCCCTGGCCTTGATGGAACCGGCCCTTTTCCACACGCTCCCCCGCCAGTTGGTTCTCGCGAATCGCGATATATTCCATCTCGGTGGTAATGATCCCCTTCTTGGCGTAGTGCATCTGGCTGACATTGGCGCCCTTCTTGGCCCTTAAAGGTTTGCGTCGGGACGAAGCCGGGAAAGACTCAACCCCCGGGGTTTCCTTGTGGTGATAAGAGGGTTCTACTTCTTCCACATCGCCGGTCCTCAAGGTCCAGTCCAACCTCAAGGGCTTTAATCCCTTCTTCAGGTCGATGGAAACGGCGGGATCCGTATAGGGGCCGCTGCAATCGTAAACACAGAGGGGAGCGTTTTCTTCCGTTCCCTCGGCGGTTTTAGTGGGGCTTAACTTGATTTCCCTCATGGGAACTTGGATATCGTGAAGCTTGCCTTGGACATACCTTTTGCTGGATCCGGGGAAGGGTTTTCGGCTGATCCCCTCGGCCGCAGGATCTTTTCCATTTCCATTATGATTCGGCATTGAGAACCCCTCGTTTTGGATGGTTTGTGTCAAATCGCGTCAACAGGACAAGCATACCGATTGGTCAAGGGGATTGCAACGCTCTCCCTCCCCTACAGCCATTCTTCCTCGATTTTATAGCACTCATAGCGGAGATGTTTAAAACGCACGGAAGCCGGATGCTTCAGGAGTTTCGAGAACTCCTCCAGGGAACGCAGGGCCTCCTGGGCCCTTTTCAAGTTCACCCTCAATAATTCAAGCGGAGTGGCCCGAACCTTCTCGTTTTTTTCACGGTTTCCCCTGCCTAAATCTTTTTTCACGTCCCGGGCCAAGACCCGGAGCCTGTGGGATTTAAACAAGGATTTTTCGGCCGCCGTCACGGCATGGCGCAGTTTTTTGAGGCGGGATAACAAGCGGGGTTGGTTCAAGACAAAGCGGGCCACGTCTTCCGCGACCCGGAACCCTTCCCTGGCGCGGTTGCAGTTGGCGTCCAAAGCCCTGAGAACGGGAAGATTTTTAGATTTAGACGCCATTTAGGACAACCCCAACAAAACCAAAATTTTCAGCACAAGCCCCGATAGGGGCTTGTGGCAAAGATTATTTTAGAAGTTATCTCGGTTTTTTGATCATCTTGACCACCGCGGTGGCGATGGTTTTTTTGCTGAACATGGGTTTAGGCGGGCCGGACTTCTTGGACTTCTTCTCCCCCGGCGCCTTCACGTCCCCCTTTTTAGGGGCGGCCGCCACGGGAGCCTTCTCGTTCTTCTTATCCGCCGGTTTTTTGCCGTCATGCTTCTTGTCCTCATGGCCGTGGGCGCCTTTTTTACCGGACTTTTCCATGCCAGGCACGGGATGCTCCGGGTTCTTCGGGAAGAGCGGGACGGTCACCTTGATGGATTTTCCTTTTTGGGGGGCCGAGGACTTGGATTTCCCCTGGTCATCCAACTTCCGCGGTTTGGGAGTGTCTTCCTTCTCAAACATGGTTTCTTTCCAGAAAGGAACGGAAGAAACCTTGTTGACCTTCACGCAAAAGTCCAAGTCCTTCTCAAATCCCTTTTGGATCAAGGATTTTCCCTCGGGCGATTCTTTGAGCAGGTCGATTAACCTTCCCTGCCAAGGCTTATAGAGGGCGATGGCGTCCTTGGCGCTTTCCGCCAAGACGATCGGCGTCGACCCCAGGGTGCTTTGGAGGAAATCCACCAGCATTCCCGCGAAAGCCGAATCCTCGGGCCCGCCGGCGCAAACCACCACCACATCCCTTTTACCCCGGAGACAGGAATCGTAAACATCGTTCAGGTTGATGAAGGATCCCATCATCAAATACTTGGCCTCTTTCAAGTGACGCAGGGGCGAGGGGCTGCTGAAACAAATGATCCGGTCCTTCACTTTTTCCCGGCTCGAATCCAAGGGCGAGCCGCCTAGGGGAAATCCGGGTATTTTTTCCCAGTCCCTTTCGCCCGCCAGCATCCCCTCGCCCCGCTTCATTTTCTCAAAAGCCTTCTTCGCGGCACCAGGGTCCGGGCAGAGAATGACTCCGGCGGCTCCGTGGTAAAGATACATGGTAATCGTCGTCGAGGCCCGCAGGATATCCACCAGCACCACTGTGGCGTTTTGGATGACGGTGGGCTTTACGTCTTTAGGATTAAAATAAACGGTTATCTTCAATTTCTTCTCCAGGACTTAAGAACTTGTGGCAAAGGCGATTGTCCATCCCATCATCCATCGTTGGTGCTATTTGGCCGGGCCTTCCTCACCCTTATCCTTCTTGTTTTTCATGAATTTTTCCACAAAATGCGTCGAGTAGTCGCCGCGGCGGAAAGACTCGCTTTCCAATATGGTCTTGAGAAAGCCCGTCGTGGTATGGACTCCCTCCACCACCAGCTCATCCAAGGCCCGGATCATCCGGCGGATGGCCTCATTGCGGTTCGGCGAATGCACGATAATCTTGGCCAACATGGAATCGTAATAGGGGGGGACCTTGTAGCCCTGGTAGAGATGGGTATCCACCCGGACGCCCGGACCGCCCGGAACGTGATAGGTCGTGATGGTTCCCGGCGACGGCCTGAAGTTGTCATCGGGATTTTCCGCGTTGATGCGGCACTCGATGGCATGGCCCCTAGGTTCCAAAATATCCTTGGTGATGGAAAGGCGCTCGCCCGCGGCGATCTTGATTTGTTCCTTAATGATATCCACGCCCATGATCAACTCCGTGACCGGATGCTCCACCTGGACGCGGGTATTCATTTCCATGAAATAAAAATCGCTGTGTTTATCCATTAAAAACTCGATGGTTCCGGCCGAGGTGTATTTCACCTGCTTGGCCAGCTTCAGGGCGTATTTCCCGATCCTCTTGCGTTGGCGGGCGGACAATACCTGTGAGGGGGCCTCTTCAATGAGCTTTTGATGGGACCTTTGGATGGTGCAGTCCCTCTCTCCCAGGTGGACGATATGGCCGTATTCGTCCCCCAATATCTGCACCTCAATATGCCGGGGTTCCTCGATGTATTTCTCAATATAGACCTCGGGATTCCCAAAAGCCGCCTCCGCCTCAGCCCGGCAGGTTTGGAAGGCCTGGGTCAGTGAAATATCCGTATGGGCGATGCGCATCCCGCGGCCGCCGCCGCCGGCGGAAGCCTTGATGATCACCGGGTACTTGATGCGTTTGGCCACTTCCAGGGCCTGCTTCCCGTCCAGGACGGGGCCGTCGCTTCCCGGCGTGGTGGGGGTCCCGGCCTTCTTCGCGGTCCGGATGGCGGCGACTTTGTCGCCCATCAAGCGCATTACTTCCGGCTTGGGACCGATGAATTTGATCTGGCAGCTGGCGCAAACCTCGGCGAAATGCGCGTTCTCGGCGAGAAAGCCATAGCCCGGATGGATGGCCTCGGCGTCGGTGATCTCGGCCGCGCTGATAATGGCCGGGATATTCAAGTAGCTTTCCTTGCTGGAGGCCCGGCCGATACAGACGCTTTCGTCGGCCAAGTGAACATGAAGGGATTCGGCGTCGGCCTCGGAATAAACCGCCACGGTCTTGACGCCCAGCTCCTTGCAGGCCCGGATGATGCGCAAGGCGATTTCCCCGCGGTTGGCGATGAGAACTTTATTGAACACGTTTATCCTTAAAAAGGTTCCAGGCGCCAGGTTCCAGGTTTTTGCTTGAACCTAGTCCCCAGAAACCCCGTACCTGAGTTTTAGCTGGGATCGATCACTATCAAAGGCTGGTTGAACTCTACGGCTTGGCCGTTCTGAGCGATGATCTTCACCACTTTGCCCGCCACTTCGGCCTTCACTTCGTTCATGAGCTTCATGGCCTCGATGATGCAATAGACTTGGCCTACCGCCACCTTATCACCTTCCTCAATGAAGGACTTGGCGTCGGGCGAGGGAGCCCGGTAAAAAGTCCCCACCATCGGGGATTTCACGGTCACCGTATTGTCATTGGCCGAGGGCGATGCCGCGGCGGTGGCGCCCGCCGAAGGGGCGGAGGAGGCTGCGGCCGGGACGGCGGCCGGGGCCGGGGACTGGGCGATGACAGGAGCCATGACCGTTTGGAAAGGCATGCCGGGGCCGCGGCGCAGGTGGATTTTCATCCCCGATTGCTCAAAGCTGAGCTCGCTGATGTCCGCCTCGTTCATCAAATGGATCACATCCTGGACCAGCGCCAGTTTGGAGCTGACCTTCACTTTTTTAGGCGCCGGTGTTTTTTTCTTTTTCTCCGGCTTGGAACCCTCGTTTTTTTCGGGACTTGTCGACATCAGTTGCTCCTTTCGCGTGAACGGCTTAAAGCGTATGGATGCGGGGTTTAAACTCTTTCTAAATACTCCCCGGTTCTGGTATCAACCTTAATGACATCCCCTTCTTTAACGAAAAGGGGCACTTGAATGGAGGCGCCGGACTCCAAGGTGGCGAGTTT
>Ga0265318_10001262_pt1 | contig 15301 bp, 16 predicted proteins | sample 4821metaG_FD_192431 | JGI IMG/M metagenome (GOLD analysis project Ga0265318, IMG submission 192431) | Rhizosphere microbial communities from Carex aquatilis grown in University of Washington, Seatle, WA, United States - 4-8-21 metaG | ecosystem: Host-associated > Plants > Roots > Rhizosphere >... | reverse complement strand
GTCCATGCCGGTTTTGGTCGACTTGTCGCCGGAGGCACTCAGGGATTTCGCCAGCGTGGAGAGATCGCCGGTGAGCGCGGTCGCCGTGCCCTTGGCGGGGTTGCTGCCGAACAACCCGGTGAGCAGCGAGGCCCCTTCGCCGATGAGATTCGCGCCGCCGTTGGCGAGGAAGCTGTTGCCGTCGCCGCCGCCCGAGGACGACGGGTTGTTGCCCGATCCCCCCGTGGGGAGGAAACCCAAATTACCACCCGCGACCGGCGAGGAGTTGAGATCAGGCATGGCGATCTACGCGAAAGTCTATCACGGCCGGGCGGCCAGCCGGTCCCACGCGGGTTTGTCCTCAATCCCGAACGTGTCGAGATTCGTGCAACCCGTCCCCGAGGGGCGCTGGTAGATCGCCACCAGCGTGACATTCGGCACGGTCGACAACTGGGCGATCATCGCGTCGATGTAATTCGCTTGGGCGATCCACTGGCTGGTGCCGCAGCCGGTGGGTGATCCTGTCTCGGTGACAGCCACGGGCACACCCAACGCCGCAAGCCAATCCAGATCCGCCTGCGACAACGCCTCATAGAGATGTACGCCGAGTGTCGCGCCAGGACACGCATCGCGCGCGGCGAGCATCCGTTGCTTGGTGTCGGTGTTCAGCGTGTAGACCGCGCCGGTGATGAGAGGCTGCGCCCCATTGACCGCGCGCACGGCGGTGCACATCTGCGCCTGCGCCACCGCGTACTGCGCCAGCGATAAATTATACGGGGCCAATTCCAGCTCGTTGCCTAACTCGATATACGCCGCGCCCGCCGACGCGAGCGACTGCGCGAGGAGGGGATCCGGCGCCTCCACGAGCGCAATCGTGGACAGCCCGACACACCCCGCGATGGACGCTTGAAAGGTCTGGAACGCATCACGCGTCAACTGCGGCGTGCGCAGCGTCGGGCGATGCACCCATTGGCAGTACTTGGCGACGAGATCCGCGGGCAGCGGACCATGAAAGCCGTCAACGACGGCGATCGTGACGGGATGCGTCGCAGCGCCGCTACTGGGTGGGGTGACGACGGGCGTGGGCGTCACGCCGCCGCACGCGACGCCACTAACGACCGCGAGGAGCCACAGCGCGTGTTTCACCATAATTTGGTCATCGCCGCGTACGACGCGCCACCGATGCCCACGCCGCCGTTGGTGCCGACGTTCAAGTTGCCGCCGGAATCTTGGAACACCAAGACTTCAATGTAATCAGACGCGGCGAGGGTGATCAAACAGGTATTTGAGATCCCGTTGGCCGCAGCCGCTGAACTCGGGGCGACCGCCAATCCGCACACGGCCGTCACCCCATTTTTCTGAAAGTACAGCCGGCGCTGTGCCGTGGCGGAGGCCGCAAAAAACGCCGTCGCGGTGACGAGGTAATACCCACCCGCCCCTTGTGTCGTCATCGGGACATCTACCACAGTTTCACAATCGTCAGTTGGCTCTCGTTACGTCGAGTGCCCGCGTTCCCCACGCTCAAGGCGCCCCCAGACGACTGATACGCCAGTATGCGAATATAGTCAGCGGCGGCCAAGACCGCGAGAAAGGATACCTCGATGCCACCAGCCACGGTCGCGTTGTTGGGGATAGTCGTAAAGGGGCCGATCTGGGTGGTGCCATTTAACTCAAACACCAGACCGATTTGTCCCGTGGCACTCACGGAAAAATTCGTAAAAGCCGTGAACAGGTACAACCCGCCCCCGCCTGTCGGCACGGTGAAGCGATCCGTATTTGACACCGTGGAGTGCATAGACCCGACATCAAGGTCCTCACTGTCAAAGGTAAGCGCCGTGAATGTTGCGGAGTTGATGCTTTGGGTCGAAGTGTTGAACGCCGCGCATCGTGGTTGCGTGCTAGAGGACAATGAATGGGCCGTTTGTTCGATGGTCCAATTACTGTCGGTGAACGGCGCCGCCGCCGCCCCGCCGCCCAGCGCCAGCGCATTGGCCCCTAACAGCGCACTCGCGGAGACATTCGTCCCCGACGACATATAGAGCAGCGATCCTGACGCCCCACTCGCGGTGAGGCCGAGAGTGCCGGTGGTGGTGACGGGACTGCCCGAGATGCCGAACGCGCCGCCGCTCGGGACGGTCATCGCGACGGAGGTGACGCCACTGCTTGTCGGCACCGCCCATGTGGAGTCGCCACGCCAGAAGGTGGTCGCGCCGGCGCTCGTCCCACTATTCAGATTGGTGACGGGGAGATTGCCCGTGACATCGCTCGCCAAATTGACTGCCGCGCAGGTGGCAGCCCCGGAGGCGTTCAAACTCCGTGCGAACTGATTCGTGCAGGTCGTACCCGCAAAGATCGACTGCACGCCGGTCGTGGTGGTGTTGATGACCAGGCCCGTCCCCAGCGACGCCATCACCTGCGCGTTGGTGGGTTTGTTGGCGACCGTCTGCACGAGATATGTGGCGAGGGTCGGTGCGCCGCCGCCTCCGCCAAACCCAGTGCAGGTGCCGGTGCACGTGGCGTTGACCGTGTTCAACTGGGTGAACACGAGTGCGCCGGTGCGCAGCATGTTCCAGAATTGCTGAATCTGGGCGGAGAAGGTTTGTGCGCGTGGGACGGCCACGGCCAGCACCACCAGCACGAGCGCAACAAGTCCGGTGCGAAATTTGGTCAGCATCGGCGATTACCCCTGCACCATCATCATCGGCTCCAGATAGAACGTGGCGACGATCGCGCCTGCGGCCCCGGCGGGTTTCGCCACCGTGTCGACGTTCTGCACGCCGACATGCAGCGTGGGCGGATTCACCGTGTTGATCGTGTCGAGATCGTAGTAGGGGATCGCCAGCCCATCCACGTAGTAGTTGAACAGCCCGGCGGCGTTGTACTGCGCGCCGTTGGCGGCGGCGAACTGGAAGCGCGACAGAAACTTGGTCCCGGCCGCGTCGGCAAAGAAATCGAACTCCAGCCCCGCGCCGACCACACAGGTGTAACCGATGGCGCGAATCAGAAACCGCCGCGCTTGAATCGGCGGCACCCCGTACAATTTGTTGATGGCAGTGCCGACAAACGGCGCGGTGCCGAAGGCGCTGGCGCCCGCGAGCACCTCAGTGAAATTGGTACCGGGGACCGAGATCACCGGATAAAGCTGTGTTGCGCTCATTCATCCACTCCTGCTGAAAGTCGGCCCTAGTATAGCCCTACAACACCCCGAGGGCGCTTGGCAACCCCGTCACTTTGAGCGGCGCCGTCCCGGTCGCTTGGAGCGCCGTCGACACCTGCTGCAGTTGGGTCGTGGTCAACGCCGGCGGGGATGCCTTCGCGGTGGCGAGTGCCGATTGCAAATCCGCCACCTGTTGCTGGAGTTGCTGCACCACTTCAATCAGACTGTCCATGTTCTGCTGCGCGGCGTACGGCAGTCCACTGCCCTTGGTGCTGAGGAAGCGTGTCGTCGGCGTGGTCGGCGCGGCTCCGGCCATTACGACGCCTTCGTCGACTGCGCAAACGGCAGCGTGCGCTGATAGTCATTGCGCCCAAACGGCGTCACGTAGATTTCGGTGTCATCGTGGAATAACAAACAGGGCGCGGTGGATTGCAGCCCGTACTGGAACAGCAAGCCCTTGACGGTTTTGAACCACAGGAAGGTTTTGGCGTACGCCCCGCTGGTGGACGGCAGCGCGTAGGTGTAGGTGACGCCGTCCACGATCACCGTCAACGTGCAGGCCGCGGTCGCGAGATACGCCACCCACGCATAACTGGCCACCTGCCAGCCGCGCAGGCCGTGCGTGGTCGGTCCCGACAGCCAGTTCTCGGCGAGCTCCACGTTGGGCTGGTAGCCGGCATCGACCACAAACAACTGCGGGGTGTGCGCCGCCGCCTGCGTCCACGAGAGATCCACTACCAGGTTGCTGGCGAGCGTGCCTTGGGCGCTGTTGATGTTGGCGAGATATTCGGCGCGCCCTGCCGTGCCGATGAAGGTCTGCGCCGCGCCCATCGACACGCTGCCGTTGCTGCCTGACGGCGTGACTGACAACGTGGTGCCGGTCAAATCGGCGTCGATCATCACGTCGCGGTAGATTTTCTGCCGGCGTGCATCTGCCTGGTCGCGCACGAGCCGAAGTTTGGGGACGATGGCTGTGCCAGCGTCGGTCACGCCCGCCGGCGTATACACCGACCCGTTGGCGCCGCCCAGCAGCTCCTCGTAGACTTGTGGCCCCGGCGACTCCAACCGGGTGATGACGCCGACGGCATAGGTATCGGGCCACCACGTGAAATCGCTTTCGCGCATCACGAGGGTCTGGTTGACCGACGCCGTGTCGATGTAGTCGAAGTACAACCACCCGTTGACATACGACAGGCGCATGCGCGTCGCCTGCGAGAAGTCGGGCGGGTTGTAGCCATTGACGGCCAGCCCCACCACGCCATCATGTGGGAACAATGGAGACAGATCGCGATCCGTCACGAGGATCGCGGGCGATCCCCCGGCGGTCAGCCCAATGCCGTCCTTGCAGATGAAGTACATGCCCTTCGGGGAAGCTGCGGTTTGTCCCCAGCGGTTCCACAAGCCACGTCCACACGAGGTAATCGACGCGGTCCAGCCGCCCCGGCCATCGGGCTGAATCTGATAGAGGTTCTCCGTCGACCACACAAACGGGATGCCGTCCCAGAAGCAGCCATTCATCAATGGCTCACTCCCCGAGGTGACAATCACCACCTGTGCATCAGAGGTGCGATCCGCATCGAGCGGCGCGGTCCAATAGAGGGCACCGGGGTTGTTGGGGTCGCCGCACGCAAACGTGACGCCGGTCTGCGCGTCCGGTCCCCAGTAGCCCGGCAACGGCTGACCGAGTAGCGTCGGCACCGGCACCGTGAAGGTGAGGCCGGTCCCCTGCCCCGCGTTCTCATTCAGGAATAGCAGCGTCGTGGACACCGGCTGCGCGCGCAGCGTATACGTGCGCCCGTTGATGATGATCGGGGTGCCCGCCGCCCAACTGGTGTTGAACGTGTCGGTGCCGCCGGTTTGGCGCACGGCGTTGCCCGCGACGGTGCACGTGCCGGTGCGTTGCTTGTCGGTCGTCGCCCACGGCTGGAAATAGCTGTAGTCGAGCGCTTCGCCGCCCACAATATCCGCGTCGCGGAACGTGGCGTGGAAGGTGGGCGGACTGCCATTCGCCGTGGTGCCGTCGTAGGTGTACCCGGTCAACACCCCACCCATGCGAAACCAATCGACGACATCGACTTGGGGGTCCGCGGAGTGTGTCCCGGTCAGCGCGACACCCTGGCGCTGCGGAATCACGCCAGCCGCCATCGCGGGAGACGGATTGCTGCGCGCGCCGGTCGTCGTCGAGCGATACCGGAACGCCCACGTGTACGGCGCAAACAACCCGCCGACGTCGGGGCCGAACCCGCCCGAGATCCACAGCGCGGAGAAATCATGTTGCAGCGCGGCCGCGCCGTGGAAGCCCACCAAGATCGACACGGCCGCGACATTCGCCAGCGTCCGCGAGGGGTCGGTGCCAACGCGCGTGAGCTGGCCGATCTTGGCGGACAGATCCAGCCACTGGTTGTTGCCGAGCGCGAGCTGATCGCTCGTCGTGGTGGACGCCGTGCCAAGACCCGACTGTACGGGGAGCGGGGCGTTGCTGACCGCCGAATTGTCGTACACCTGCGTCAGCGCGTTGTTGAGGATCGTGTTGCCGACGGTGGTCGATCGTACGTCTTGGATGGTGGCGACGGGCGCCGCCAGTGCGGATTGAATCGCGGCCACCAAATCACTAGGGCGCCACTCAAAGAAATAGTAATTCTGCGTGAAGTCGTTCGTGACGGCATCGACGTCGAGATACACGCGCACAAAGTCGATGATCGTGCAGTCGTCGAGGCGGCAACTCAAATGGAGATCATCATCCGGCAGCGTCGCGCGGGTGTTAATCGTCGCCATGTTGTTGACGATCGTCCAGCCGCCGGGGGACTGGATGCCGCCCACGGTCTGTGCGGGCGGACCCGCCGGGGGCGTCGTGACGCACGAGAACGCGGCGGCCTGCAACGGGTTGCCGCCCGCGTAGGTGCCGGCCGTATTGACCCGGAAACTCGCGATGCCGGTGATGCTGTCGCCGGCGCTGTGCGTGCCCGTCGTCACGCAGCGGAACGCCTGCACGCCATCTGGGGACACCGACACCGACAGGATCCGCACGTTCTCGGTGGCCCCGCCGAGCGTCACGAGGCAGTTGACCGGGAAGTCGAGCTCGCGAATCGTGGTCGTGAATGGTGTCGCCATGCTCGCCGACGGCGGCGTGCCGAGCGTGCCGGGATCGGCCACATACCCAGGATTGCGCCCGAGATAGTCGGCGAGGCCGGGGGGCTTCGACTTGCCCCACGCCGAGCGAGGCGGTGGGATAAATGGTACACAGCCCCGTCGATCCCGTGTCGTAGATGATGCGCTGAATCGTGGTGGGCGCGACCGCCACGCAGGTTTCAAGCACCGGCACGGATTCTACGCTGTTGAAGACGATGATGGCGCCCTTGGAGATGCCCACGAAGCTCGTGGGGACGACGGACGCATTGCCGGTCGACCCACTGTCGTACGCGATGTAGGTGATCCCGGTGTTGATGCGGAAGATCGACGTGACCGCGCCGGTGTTGGCCCCCGCGGCGATAAACGCGGGCGCCGCACCGGTGTCGAACACAAATCCCGTATAGAGCGGATCCGTGACGGCGGTCGGCTCCACGGCGGGCGGCGCAATCCCAATCGGGTACACATGCCCGTTCACGTCGAACTTGCGCATGCGCGAGGAGTCGCCCACGTACATATACGGGTTGGGCGCGGCAAACGGCGCGATGGTCAACAGCGCGAGGGGATTGCCCGAATAGCCGGTGTCGATGTTGGCGTAGGTCGTGGCCCCCGCGAAGATCGACGCGCCGGCGCCAAACACCCGCCATTGGGCCGCTGCCGCAAACGGCGTCGGGTCGTTCAGTTTGCCGATGCTGTGGATGGCGCCGCCGCCCAGCGCGCTGTTGGCGAGCAGGGTCTGCCCCGCGCGGCCGACAATCGTCCCGTCCTGATAGCTGCGGATGTTCTGGACGATCGGATACTTGCCTTCGGGGCACGCGTCCTGCGGGGCGTTGAGGCAGATGCCCTTGCAAAATAACCGAATCTGATCGCGCTGGAAGGCGGACATGCTGGTAGCTTACGCTGTGCCCCCGGCAGGGTCTACCGCCGTCGGCGTGATGTCCTGATTGCGCTGGCTCTCGCGCAGGGTCGCTTTGCGTGTCGCGAGTTGATTGGCCGTGTCGATCGCAATCGCGACGCTGGTGGCTTGAAGGAACGACTGCAGCAGCGTGGTGGCCTCGTCGGCTTGCGCTGGGCCTTCCTTGAAGCGGGCGCAGAACTCCGCGTAGTCGAGCAGCGCCTGGGTGAGCGCCACGCCCCCCTCAAAGTAGCAATCGAGGATGCTCGTGGGGATGGGCTGGTTGCGCACCACGTCCAGCAGAATCGTGTACGGCGTGACACTATCCGGCACCGGTGCCAGCGCGATCAAATTCGGCGCGGCGGTGAGCACCCGCGTTGGCACGCCGCTGCTATTCTGCCACCCGCGCTGGTAGTGGTCAGCATCGGCCACCCCCGCGATGCGCACGAGCGACCCATTCACACGCGCGTCGAGCAACACCGCGGAGGCTTTGCCGGAGGCGACGCTGAGATCCCACAACTGCCCGGCGATGGCCGCACGCTGCGGATCGTTGGCGGGACCAGGCGCGGAGAGCAGATCGCGCAGCGCGCCCCATTTGGTGCCCCACGCGAAGTCGTCGGGGACGCCCAGCAGCACACCCGTGGCGGGATTCAGGGTGGCGCCCAGCACCGTTGAGATTGTGTCGAGCGTTCCGGCCACCGTCGGGGGCGGCGCGAGCTGCAATGTGAGCGGGGGCGTGACCCCGACACTCCACGCCACGGGTGTGATCGCCGTGCCCGCGACCGGCGTCGGCCAATTCCGCGCGTAGGCGTTCATCCCCCATTCGGCATCGCGCAGCATCGGAGCAATCGCCGCCGGCGAGGCCGTGGCCCACGCCGCGCGCAGCACCGTGATGACATCGGACGGGAGCGCGACGCGGCCGTTGGCATCTGGCGTGACCGATTTCAGTTCGCGTGTCGCTACCGTACGCGTCTCCCAGAGGAAGCGGTCACGGCGGCGCTGAATGGCTTCGGTCAGGCCATCCAGCGAAAACATCGCGGTGCCGGTCCATGTGGTCGCGGACGGCGGCTCCTGCAGCAAGTACTCCAGATCGAGAATGAGATCCTGGTCGTGCAGGGTGTACGCACGCAGCGCCGAGATCACCGTGGGCAGATCATAAAACGCCTGTCCCGCAGTCGCCGTGAACGTCCCACGATCCCGTGCGCTGCAAGTAATCCCATTCCAGACGTGCAGGGCTTCGATCAGGTACCGCTGACATTCGGCCACAGTCCAATGCACCCCCAGCGGATCGCCGAGACGGGTGAGCAATTCTAAGATGGCTGTGCCAAGCGGATACAGCCAGGGTCAGTGACCGGCGGGGTCGGTGGGGGCGTGTACGGCCCCGGCGTCGGGCGCTGAATCGTGGGGACGACGTTGATCGGCACGCCGCCGGGATTGCCCGACCAGTTGCCGGGGCTGATCGCGCCCGCGAGCACGAACACGTCATAGACGATGCCGTTGCTGTTGAGCGCGCTGCCAATCGTAATCGTGTTGAGATCGCCGCCCACAATGGCCGTCGCGGCGTTGGGCGTCCCCCCGATGGTCTGACTCGTCGTGCCGGTGTGCGACGGGTCGCGGAAATAGCTGAATCCGTTGTGTGGGGTGACAATCGCAAACAGCGGCGACCGCCCCGCGAGATTGCACGTGAGCGCGCGCGTGCCCCCCGCGCCGTTACCCGTGTAGGTAAACTGGTCGAACCAGCCCGTGTTGCCGCTGCCATCGTCTTTGCGCCACACCGAGTAGGCGGTCTGCGCTTCGCCGGTGTTGAGAATCGCTTGTGAGGTGACACTCCCAGCGGCAAGACTCGCGACGCTCGCCACGACCGCGTTATCAAGCGGGGAGGCGGTGGTGCCCGTATGGCCCGCGCCCTTGACGTAGCTCGCCGAGGTAGTCCCACCGAATTTCTCTGCGAACAGAAACGCCATGTCTGGCGTGAAGCCGTTATCGATCAGTGGATTTGCCGTCGCACCCGCATTCAACTTATGACTGAACGCTCCGTTGATCATGTAGCGCATCGCTGGGTCGCTGACGCTGATCCACTGGAAGGTTTCCCCGTTGGAGTTGTTCTGCCCATCACCGCCGGCGAGCCGTAACCGCCCTGGCTGTGCCTGCACGATGCCGTTCGCCCGGAACCCCTGCTGCACATAGTTGTGCGCAGCCTCCATCGACGAGAACAGGAGGGTTCCTAACTGTCCGCTCGTGACGTTGCGCAGCCAGCACCAATGACTCGGGCTGCAGAGAATGTCTTGGCCGGTGCCATTCCCGACATAGGTGCCCGACTCCACGATGACTTGCCCAACGGGGGTAAACGGCGACGCGGCGGCGGTGAGTTGCAGTAGTCCTTGTGGTGTCGTAAACGGCCCGTTGTGCAAGCCGAGATTCGGGGGCGCGGTGGTCCCGGCCTTGTCCTCCGGTCCCCACGTACCCAGCAGTTCGGCGGAGGCCAACAGGGTTTGGATCGACACCGCCGTGCCGCCCGGATCCTTTGTGACCGATAACGACACCGGCCCGATGTTGGCTAATGGCAGCGTCGCCCCATCCGCGACGGAATACAACGGCGCTTGGACTTCGGCGCCGCCGCTGCTGGAGAGTTGCGCCCACGCGTTGCTCGGGAGCTTGATCGATTGCGACAGCCCCGGCGAGGCCGTAATCACCGATCCAGCGACCACACTACTGGTCACAACATAGACGCCGACGGCCATCGCCGCGCAGCCGAGTTGCTGATCAATGTAGTCGGTCGTCACGGTGTAGGTCGCGCTCGGCGTTGAGGTCGCGAGGACATCCCCTGCGGGAGAATTACTTTGTGGATTGCCGATCAATGTGCGGAAATCACCCGTCCACGCCCCGGCACCGCCGGTGGGACGGACCAACTGCACGCGACTTCCTGTGGTGAGATCAAACCCCGGCATCGGCGTTGACGCGACGAGAAACTCATTCGCGCTGATCCAGTCGTCGAAATCGATCTCGGAGCCGAAGGCCGATCCCCCACTGGCACCGATTTGGCTCCCGACGTGTCCTTGAATGGTGTGCAGGCCGGTGCCCGCTACGAGGACCGTGGTGAAGATTGGCGTGCCATTCAGATAGAGTGAGAAACTTCCCCCAAACGACGGGACGGCGGTTGCGTACGCAATGCGTAGATCCAGCCGAAACCAGACATTCGTACCGAGTGGGGCGGTCGTGCCCATCGCCGCGCCGGGATACGACGCACTCCCCTGGTTGTAGGCGGTGATGACGCCCGTCGGGGACAGCGTCAGCAGCGCCGACAAGGATCCCTCGGCGTCGCCGAAGCACGCCCAGAAGCTATCCGAGCCACCGACCGGGTACGTGCGGATGCGCAGGTAGAACCGCTCCCACGACACCGTTGGGAATGGACTCGTGATGCTCGTGTTCATCACGCGCGCGTTGCCGCCGCGGAACGCGAGCCCAAATCCCCCGAGATGCCGTGACGCGTCACGGTTCTGTGTGAGGCCGTTACCGCTGCCGCCCTCGCCGAGATCGGGGATTTCAAACCCGTTCACCCAGCGGCGTTTCCCCACCATCGCGGGGAGCGGGGGTGGCGGCCCTGTGAGATAGACCAGATCGCCGACCCAGATGGCGGTTTGTACGGTGTAGACCGGCGTCCCGGTGTTGGTACTGTGGTCGTACGCGAGGACGGAGAAACTCGCTTGGTTCAGGTACAACCCAAAATCAATGTTGATGTAGTCGGCGGTTGGGGGATTGGGCGATGCCGGGTAAATCCCGTACGGATCGCCCCACGAGATCCCCGGTACCCCGCTAATCTGTGTCCCGTCATACGGGGGCACCGGTTCCACCGCGTCCACGTGCGGTCCCCACCCACCACGAATCGGCAACCCAAACACCGCCGACGCGGCTTGGGGCGAGAGAAACACCCCGTTGGGAAACTGCGCGGTAATCGACGCCGCGAGCACCGGATCTGCCGTCTGAATATAGAAGGGGATAGTCAGCGCCATCGGCGTTGCTGGACTATTTCAACTGGAGCGACTTCGCCACGCACCCTGGCGCGTTCAAACAAACCCACGCCTGCTCGCCGTTGAGCGCGCGGGTGTAGGTGATCATCGTCTGGACGACGACCCACGCCACGAGCAACACGAGTAACATCCCGAGCGCGCCGCGCAGGACCGCACTACGGGCGAGGTGATCGCCGGCCGACACGAGCCACACCACGCCCAGCGTCAGCACGATGTTGACGAGTGCGAACAGCAGAAACCCCCACGCGGGCATCATTTGCTGAACCGGCGGTCGTTCATCGACTTGCGCTCGCGGTTGTTGCCGCCGGCGGCGTCCGCCATGCCTGCGCTGTGGCCTTGACGGCGTGGTGAGGCCACGGGCATGTCTTCAAAGAATTTCGTGGGGATGCCGCCATTCCCCATCGACTGCGGCGCGTCGAACGGGCCGTGGTTGTGGCCGTACGTGCCGGGGTTGCCGTGCGCGCTGAGGCGCATCTTGGGCATCTGCGAGTTGACGACGGATCCTTTGCGGGCCATCTGGGTGATCTCCTCTGCTAATCGGCGTTGGCGGACTCGACAATCGTCACATCGCTGACGACCTCGCCCCGCAGCCACGTTTTGTTGTTGACGACGCGCGCGCGCGAGGACGGCGAATCGGTGAGTTGCGCCTGCACCTTGGCGACACCCTCGTCGATCGACTCGACGCCACTCACCATGACGTCGAGATATTCTTCCACCTGTCGAGCGATCGTGACGCGGACGCGCATAGTTGCCTATGACGGTAACACGATGTAGGGGATTTCTTCCCAGAAGATCGACACCGACCACTTGGCGGAGGTCAGCGCCGCGTTGGCGCCTAGCATGAACTGACTCCCCGGCTGCACCGTGCCAATCCCGGCGAGATCAAACCACCCCGGCGCCATGAAGGCCGCCGCCGCCGTCGCCCAGTAATACGACGCGAGCGCCCCGAGAAACGTCAGCGCGCTGGAATTAGTCATCGCCGCGTTTGACACACCGACCATCGCCGAGCCACTCGCGATGAGCGACAGGGCGTTGCGCGGTGTGGCGACCGTGCCGCCGGGGATCACCGACTGCCCGCCGTACATGTCGATTTCGACCGTGCCGGCCGCCGAGGACGCGACGTTGCTGGCCACGGTCGCAAACAGCGGCACGGCATATTTGCCACTGCCAGTGGGGTTGTGGATGCCGAGCAAGGGCGTGCCGCCGGCCGCGCCCGCATACGCCGTCGGCGTCGCGGCGTTGACCGACAACATGAACACGCGGTTGCTGAGGATCGCGTCCATGTAGCGGGCGTGGGCGTCGGTGACGCGCTGCGCGCCTGACAACGTCGCGCTGAACGGGGCCGCGTCGCCGGGACCGCCCCACGTCGTGCCGATGCGCTGGACTTCACTCATGGAAACACATCTCCTGGGTCAAAGGTGATCGTGCCCGGCCACAGCTCGTGATCCTCGGGGGCAAAAAACTCCACCGGGCCAATCGCGCCCTCGTCCACCACACGGAGTTGCCCTTCGGTGGTGAGCGTCAAGGGTTGTGTCGTCCCCGGCTGCACAAGCGGGATCCCCACCCCGGTCACGATCGCGTCGAGCGTCGTCGAGACTTTGACGGCGCCGCCGGCGGTCAGGACTTGAAACCCGTTCGCGTCCGAGTAGGTCAGCAAATCTCCCGCGTTGAGCACCGCGGTGTAGATGGGCACCAGCGTCCCGCTGACATTGTAGGCGATCAGCAGACTGGTGCTGACCGCCGACGCGTTGGTGATCGACAGGCTGGTGACGGTGCGGCTGATCTGCTGCTGCACGATCGCCGGGACGAGGGTCGAGGTCGTCGTGGCGAGCGCGCCGGTGACGCCCCCGTTGACGGTCTGCGAGGGCGTGCGCCACACGTCCACGAAATCCACGCTGAACGGCCACGCGGGGGACGGCGCGCTGCCGAGGATCGCTTGGATAAGACTGCCGGGGATAGTGAGAATCATCGCGACATCACCAGAAAATCGGATGCGACTGGAAGAAATTACTATCGATCGGGTACGGGAACCCGACACCGCCAAACCGCCCCTGCCGCAACCCGTGCCCACGGTTCCACACCGACGAGGACGATAACCCTTGCTCGTCGTCCTGCTTTTTGGCGAGCTTCAAGCGATTACTGTACTCCGTGCGCGCCTGGTTGATGAGCAGCGCGAAATTCGATCCCTTGAACTGCGGGAACAGCCCGACGTTGGCAGCGACGTGCGGATACCCGGATTCGGCGAGCGCGTGCGCCATCACCAAGCTGGTGGGGATCTGCGGCGGGAGGACATCACCGGGAGCGGGATCCACCCCGCGGCGCCGGAACCGCACGTAGAAGTTCTGCCCTTGCGTTGAGCCGGGCCACAGCTCGTAAATTGGCGCGCTGTCGGCGGCGACGACATCCACCGAGTTGGCGGCCCGGTAGAAGCCACAGAAATACGCCAGCCCGAACGCCTGGCGCTGCGGGTCGCGCGCGTCGAAATACGCGCTGGTGTAGGTGAGCTTCGCTCCACCGATGTTGAAGCCGTTCACCATGTCGACGAGCGACTCCCAGCGCAGGAAGTCGGTCATGGGCGGCACGATGTAGGCGCGGTAGACCATATATTGCGAGGCGGCGTTGGTCGGCTCCTGCACGATGCGATCAAGGGTGAGCACCGCGGCCGTTGGCACCGTGACGTTATAGCCGGTGATGTTGTAAATCTGACTGGTCTTGCCCAGTCCCATGAAACGGATTTGCAACGAGGTCACACCCACACCGGTGATGGCCGCGAGCGCCGCGCTGGCGGCAGCATTCGCCGTCACCGTCTGCGTGTACTGGGTGATGGCGAACGTGCCGGCCGACACGAGTGTGGGGCATACCACCGCGCCGTCGTAGATCAGGAAATTCCACAGGCGCTCGTCGCGGATGGACGACCACGCACGGCTGATGAAGGTCTGGGCGAGGAACGGCGAGAGGCTGGGGAGCCTCCCGGAGAGTTCAGCGGCGAGATCGTCGAAGGTCGGCACCGGGAATCACGCCTCCACGCCGAGGCGCATCCCCGGCGCCTGAATTAGATACCGTACGCCGCGAGCCGCACGCAGAAGCCAGTGAGATTGGTCCCGGCCACGGCTTCGCTGCCCGCGGTCTGCGCCTGGCCGCCCATCGTGGCGGTCTTGTTGGCGACCCACTTGAGCCGGTAGGTCGTCTTCGGGATGCCCGACAGCACGCCCGTGGACGGGTTGCTCGGCGAGATCGGGATGGCGCTGACCGAGAACGCGCCGTCGTCGGTCGTGCCGCCCTCGACCTTGTCGAAGTTCTTGAGGCCGGCTTCGCCCGCGTTGACCGTATCGCCCCCGGTGATGGGAACGGTACCGGGGGTGATCGAGACTTGGACGTAGCTGGTCGGCCCGAGGTGCGGGAAGATCGACTGCATCACCGCGCCGACCGACGAGGGGTAATTGCCGAGGGGACGCCGTGCCGCCATTACTGGGTACCTCCCGATGGGGGTTCAGGCGCCTGCACGTCAGTCGCCGGGGTCGTGACAACCGTCTCGTGGAGATCCACCGGGGCAGGCGCACTGGACGATCCGCTCTGCACGAGCGTCAGCGGCGGGGCGTCAGTCGCCGGGGGAGCCGGTGCCACAGGCGCCGCAGGCACGGCAGGCACGGCCGCCGGGCGCTCGTCCACACGCTGTGCCGCAGTCGCCTCGTCGGCGGTCATTTCAAACACCAGCACGTCGACCGGCTGGGAGTACGAATACGGCCCCGGCACGCGCGAGCGAATCTGCACGCCGAGGGCGGTGGTCGCGATGATCAACGTCCGCATCTTCTGTTCCATGACCATCCTTAGCTGGTGAAGTGCACCATCACGCCGGGCGTGTTGATGGTCGTGGCCTGCGTGGTGTTGCACAGCACGGTCATCGACACGTAGTACTGGGTGTCGTCGCCGGTCAGCGCAAACGGTGTCGCGGGCGTGAAGCGCTGCGTGAAGAACGCGCCCGCCGATGTCACCAGCGAGTTGAACGAGGCCAGCGCAGGCGTCACCGCCAACGTGCCCGCATCGGCGCGCACCGGCGCCACGGTCGAGGGCGTCTCAGAGGCGCCCGCCGTCGGCATGACGACCTTGCTGAACACC
>Ga0265318_10001259_pt1 | contig 15315 bp, 13 predicted proteins | sample 4821metaG_FD_192431 | JGI IMG/M metagenome (GOLD analysis project Ga0265318, IMG submission 192431) | Rhizosphere microbial communities from Carex aquatilis grown in University of Washington, Seatle, WA, United States - 4-8-21 metaG | ecosystem: Host-associated > Plants > Roots > Rhizosphere >... | reverse complement strand
GATCGCCTTGCCGGTGAGATCGCCGGCGAGCAGCGCGACGTCCGCCTTGTAGACGTCGAGCCGGATCGCGTTGACGAACTTCCGCCACGCCTTCTCGGCGGCATGGAAGTCGCTCGCTATGTACAGCCGGGTCACTAGTCGGGCGGGATCTCCGTGAACAGCATCTTCGTGTCGACGCCCTTCGCTCTCGTGCGGAGCAGCATGACTACGTAGATGGCGACGCCGAGCCCGTAGAAGATGAGCGCGTCGAGGATGCCGTTCGTCTCGAGGTAGTGCAGCTGGCCGGAGCCCTGGAGGCTCTTCTCGATCGGCTTGCCGACGGCGAAGACGTACACCCACACCGGGAAGACGAGCCACACGAGCCCGAGCCACGGCAGCGCCTTCGCGAAGGGCGCGTTCCTGACGAGGTCCGGCCGCCTGAGACGCACGAGCAGGGCGTTCACGCCCGGCATCAGCCAGGTGAGGATCGCCATCACGATCGAGAACCACGCCGTGCCGGCGAGGTTGAGCTTGTTGCCGGTCGTTGCCAGCACGTGCGGCAGCGCGTTGTAGCTCTGGAAGAAGAGGAACACCGCCGCGAGACCGAGGGTGGCGAGGATCGCGTTCAACGGCGCCCGCAGCTTCTCGTTGACGGTGCCGAACCACTCGGGCACCTGCCGGTCGAGGCTCCACGCGAGCTGCATGCGGCTGATGAAGTTGATGTACACGGGGCAGAGCAGCAGCGGAAACACCGTGCCGCCGAGGCTGATCAGGGCCCAGATCGGCCACAGCCCCTTGTTGGCGACCGCCGCCAGCAGCGGCATCGAGTTCGGCTGCCCCATCGGCAACGCGGTCAGGTGAGAGTTGAAGCCCCAGTAGGCGGCGCCCCAGCTGACGTTCGTGCCGAAGCCGAGGTGGCTCGAGATCAGGTCGACGAAGAACGAGTTGGCAAAGACGCCGATCGCGAGCGCTCCGAGCAGCGCGACGAGCACGCCGCGCTTGACGTTGCCGCGCACCTCGCCGGCGATGTACGCCGAGTACTGGAAGCCGATGTACTGGAAGAGCAGGATCGAGAGCACGAACGGGAACACCGACGTCGAGAACAGGTCGCTCAGGAAATGGTGCGTCGCTCCGGGCAGGAAGGCGGCCTTGCCCGAGGCGGCGATCTGCGCCGCGGTGACGCCGCCGGTGTAGCTCGGCAGGTGCGCCTCGAAGCTCGACCGGCTCGTCGCGGCAAGGCCGAAGACGAACATGGCCGCAAAGCAGAGGACGCCGTAGCCGGCGAGCCCAGTGACGACCTTGTGGAAGGTCCGCGTCGGCAGGCACACGACGGCGCCGATCACGAGCAGCACGACGAGCGATCCGATGAAGCCCGGCGAGCCGGTGATCCCGCCCGTCGAGTCGGTGAACCACGAGTTTGCGTGCTTGAAGAAGTGCCCGCCGGCACCGATCCCGATGATCCGCGCGGTGATCTGGAGGTTGCGGAGCACGAGCGGGACCTCGAAGGCCATGATCAGCACGGAGGCGATCACGAGCGTCCACGACTCCATCCAGCCGAGGAACGGATGGACGATGCGGCTCGTGAACACGTAGTCGCCGCCGGAGCGCGGCATCACCGACGTGAGCGACGCGAAGATGAGCGCGAGCACTGCGCAGAAGAGCCCGGCGACGATCGCCGCCCAGCCGTAGTTCGAGAGCGGCCCGAACTTCCAGACGGGCACGAAGCCGAGCGAATAGAAGATCGGGTAGAGCGTCAGGCCGACGCCGACGAACGCAGCGACGTTGAAGAAGAGCGCGTTCGTGACGCTCACGTTGCGCACGAGTCCCGACGACTGGCGAACGAACAGCTTGGCACTGGTGCCGGCAGCGGCTGCAGACGGCGGGGTCGCTTCAGACAACGCTGGCCTCCATCCTCGATCCGGGGAAGAGAAGCTCTGGATTATCTCGCCGCGCGCCGGAGCAGATCAACCGGCAACAACCGGGAGCGGCCCCGGTAGTTGCCTCAAGTAGTCGATGCTCTCGTCGACGGCGCCCGCCGTCTCGACCGGAGCGACGAGCAGCGCCTCGCCGGCGCCCGCCTCGGCCAGCACCTCGCCGGACGGTGAGACCGAGCGGCTGCGGCCGACGAAGCTGAGCCTGCCGATCGTCCCGACGGCGTTCGCGTAGAGATGCGGCAGGCGGTTCTCGAGCGCGCGGGCGCGCGTCGCCAGCTCGTGGTCGGCCCCGTACGGCTCCATGTTCGCGGACGCCGTGACGAGCAGCTCGGCGCCGGCGCACGCGAGCGAGCGCGGCAGCTCGGGGAACTCGACGTCGAAGCAGATCAGCGGCGCGACCGCGAGGCCTGCGAGCTGCACGATCCGCAGCTCCCGGCCGGCCCGGAAGACCGTGCGCTCACCGGCGAAGAGCTGCGCCTTCCGGTAGACGCCCGCCGGACTCCCGTCGCGGTCGATGCACGCGACCGAGTTGAAGAGGCTCCCGCGGCCGCCGCGCTCGGCGAACCCGATCACGACCGCCGTCGCGGTGCGCGCGGCGGCCTCGGCGACCGCCGCCAGCTCGTCGCAGTCCGCCGGCCGGGCTGTCTCGTCGAGCGAACGGAGGTCGTAGGCGCTGAGGAACAGCTCCGGGAAAACGGCGAGGTCCGCCTCCGGATGCGCCGCGAGCGCCTCGGCCGCCCGCTCCGCGTTCGCGCGCGGGTTCCGCAACGCCGACTCGAGCTGGGCGAGCAGGGCGAGCACGCCGCAAGCCTAAAGAGTCAGCCGCGCGGGAAGCCGGGCGTCGAGAGCACGCGTCCGTCGGCGAGGATCGTCAGCGACTCGTAGCCGTCGAGCCGCCCGGTCCACGCGGGGCCTTCGGCTCCCATCGCAAAGGCCGCCGTGGCGTACGCGTCGGCGGTGCCGAGCTCGGGACCGGTGATCGTCACCGAGAGGACGCCCGCCGGCGGCAGCCCGCTGTGCGGGTCGAGGACGTGCTGCCCCCGCTCGTACTCTCCGGACGTCGCAACTGCGAGGTCGGTGCCGTGGACGACGGCGGCGATCGCGTCGCGCTGCTGCGGGTGCTGAATGCCGATGCTCCAGTGCTCTTCGCCGTCAGGGCAGCCGCGCACGAGCACGTCGCCGCCCGCGTAGATCGACCAGTTGCGCGCACCGTACGCGGCGAGGATGGCGCCGGCCCGGTCGACCGACCAGCCCTTGACGAGACCGGACGGATCGAGCCCCATGCCGCCCGCGCGCACGTCGAAGTAGCCGCCGGTGCGCTCCCGCAGCTGTTCGCACTCGGCGAGCACCGCCTGCACGTCGGGGTGCGCGTCCGGCAACGCGAGCTCGCCGCTGTTGAGGCGGCTGATCTCGCTGTCCTCCCTGAACGTGCTGAAGGCCGCGTCGACGAAGCGCAGCCAGTCGAACGCCTCGGCGACCGCCGTCGCAGACACCTCGCCGTCTCGCACGTCGACGCCGACCGGCATGCCCATCACGTGCTCGAGCCGGTGCACCTGTAAAGGCTAGATCTTGGCCTGGTTGAGCGCCGCCTGAAGCGACATCGCGTACGCCTCGCTCGTCATCGTCGCGCCGCCGATGAGCTGGATGTGCGCGCTCTGCGCCTGGAGCGTCTCCTGCTTCAGCCAGGGAATCGCCTGCAGGTTGATGAACTGCGAGCGCGGCCTCTCCGTCGGATACGTCGCGCTGATGTCGACGATCTTCTTGCCCTTCACCTTGAGGGTCACCTGGATCGGCCCCCACTGCATGTCGACCGACGGGCCCTGGATCGTCTTGACGACAGCCTTCGGCTTCGTCTTCGCGAGCGCGGCGCCGGGCGCGGCCAGCGCGACGGCGGTGAGGACTGCGGGAATTGCTCTGTTCATGAGGCTCCTCGGGTCAGAGTGCGAACCGTTCGACATGGACGAAAGCACGCGGCACACCGGCGCCGCGGACGCTCTTCTCGATCACGTTGGTCATCGCGGGCGGGCCGCAGAGGAAGACCTCGCGGTCGGCGACGTCGGGCACGAGCTCGTGCAGGTGCTCCGCCGAGAGGAGGCGCTCGCCGCCGGGTGCGGCATGGTCGCCGACCACGTACTCGAGCCGAGCGCCGCGCTCGTGTGCCAGCGCGTCGAGCTCGTCGCGGAAGACGACGTCCTCGTCGCGGACGACGCGGTAGAGCACGGCCACGTCGCCGTCGAGGTCCTCGAGCAGCGTGCGCACGGGCGTGATCCCGATTCCGCCGGCGATCAGGAGCACCTTGTGGCGGCGTCGCACCGCGTCGGTGAACGTGCCGAAGGGGCCCTCCGCGAGCACGCGCGTCCCGGGCCGCACCTCCGCGAGCCGGCGCGAGTAGGCGCCCACGCCCTTGACCGTGATCCGGAGCGAGCCGCCGCGGTCCGGCAGGGCCGAGAGCGAGAACGGGTGCGCCTCCCACCAGCGGCCGGGCACCGAGAGGAAGCGCCAGAGGAAGAACTGCCCCGCCTGCACCCGCAGGCGGTCGAGGCGGCGGCCGGCGATCCGCAGCGAGACGACGCCCGGCCCCTCGACCACGACCTCTTCGACCCGCAGGCCGTGGGCGAACGAGCGCGCGAGCGGCTGCACAACGCGGAAGCCGAGCAGGAGCGCAAGCGTGGCCGCGTAGAGCGAGCGCCAGTAGTCGGCCGCGACCGGGTGCACGGTGAGCTCGTTGCCGGTCGGGATCTGGTGGAACCAGCCGAGCGCGATCGCCGCGTAGGCCGTGAAGTGGACGGCGTACCACCACTCGTACGGCAGCCTGCGCCGCACGATCACGAGCGACGAGACGACCACGACGATCATCAGCGCGGTGCCGACGGTGGCCGTGATCATGCCGGGGTAGCTGCTGAGCAGCCGCGAGATCTCGCTCGGGATGCCGATCCGGTCCATCGCCGCGTAGCCGATCGTGATCAGGACGACGTGGGCGAGGACGAGGTAGAGGGTCAGCTTGCCGTTGCGGCGGTGCCAGACCGTGAGCCGGTCGAAGCCGGTGAGCCGCTCCAGCCACGGGAGCCGGGCGAGCAGCAGCACCTGGACGAGCGCGAAGTACGCCCCGAGCAGGCCTGTCAGCCGGCCGGTGCTCGTCGCCAGGTCGCCCCAGGTGTGGACGGCCGAGACGCCGCCGCCGCGCAGCCAGAGCCAGGTGACGACTCCGGCGTTGACGGCGACGACGGCCCAGACCGCGATTCCGAAGGCGAGCGCATGGGCACGCCGGCGCGCGCGACTGCGCGCCGGCGCCGGGGTGGGGAGGGCAAGCCCTAGCTCGGTCATCGGTACCGCGCATCGAAGCAGCGGAATCTGAGTGTTCCGTGAGAAGTGCTGCGCACTTCTCACGGGGGAGTGTTGTGCTCCGCAGAGTGCGCGGCGGCAGAGCCGCCACGCTCCTATGTGACCAAGGGCGGGATGGGGTTGGAAGCGCGGCCGGTGGTGGCTTCGCCATCCCCAGCCGCGTGAGGTCGGCCTCCGCCTAACGCCTACGGCGTTAGCCTCCGGCCCTGATGAGAGTTTCGAGCGCAGGGTGAACGACTGCGACCAGGTCGCGACGAGGTCGCGACCTGGTCGCATGCCGTAAGCCGTCGCCCCAGAGAGGCGGGATCCACGCGCGCAGAACCCTCAGCCCACGTCGGTAAGAGCTCTGCGGAGCACACCCTCACCAGCGGGGAAACGCGCAGCGTTACCCCGCTTCTCTTAGCGGGCTCTCACCTCAAAGGGCAGACTTTGTACTGAGATGCTGGTTCTCGTTGTCGACGACGATCGCGCCGTGCGGGAGGCGCTCGAGCGGGCGCTCCAGCTCGCGGGCTACGAGGTCGTCCTGGCCCCGGACGGCGACAGCGCGCTGGCCGCGATCGAGGCGCGGACACCGGACGCGGTCGTGCTCGACGTGATGATGCCCGGCCTCGACGGCCTCGACGTGACCCGCCGGCTGCGGCGCGAGGGCAACCGCGTCCCGATTCTGCTGCTGACGGCCAGGGACGCGGTCGGCGACCGGGTGGACGGGCTGGACGCGGGGGCGGACGACTACCTGCCCAAGCCGTTCGCCCTCGAGGAGCTGCTCGCCAGACTGCGCGCCCTCCTCCGCAGGGCGCTCGACAAGGAGCCCGCGGACGTCCTGCGCTTCGCCGATCTCTCCTTCGACCTCGGCTCGATGGACGCCCGCCGCGGCGGACGCCGCTTCGAGCTGACGACCACCGAGGCCCATCTGCTCGAGCTGTTCATGCGCAATCCCCGCCAGGTGCTGCCGCGGCCGCTCATCTACGAGCGGGTCTGGGGCTACGACTTCAGCCATTCGTCGAACGCGCTCGACGTGTACGTCGGCTATCTCCGGCGCAAGACCGAGGGCGACGGCGACGCGCGCCTGATCCACACCGTTCGCGGCACCGGCTACGTGCTCCGCGAGCCATGACCCTTCGCCTCCGTCTCACGCTCGTCGCGACTGGGGTCGTCGCGATCGTCGTCGCGGCTGCCTCGATGACGACGTACTTCGTGATGCGGCACGAGCTGTACAAACAGGTCGACAGCACGCTCACGCAGGATGCGGCCCAGCAGGTGCAGCACCCGCGCATCGGCCTTCGCGGCTTCGGGCCGTATGCGAACGACTACGTCGCGTTCATTGCCCCGAGCGGCACGCAGGCGCCGAACTATCGGTTCCCCATCACCGACGACGTCAAGGCCGCCGCCAATGGCTCGCGAAGCAGGTACTTCTTCGCGGACACGCGAGTACAGGGCCAGCCCGTGCGCGCGATCGTCGTTCCGATCACCAGCGGCGGGGCGGTCGTCGTGTTCCAGGCGATCGAGAACATCACTCGCGAGCTGAGCCGCCTGCGTTTGATCCTCATCCTGGTCTCTGCCGGTGGCGTCCTCGCGGCGGCGCTCGCCGGCGCGCTCGTCTCGCGCGCGACACTCGCGCCGGTGCGGCGCCTCACCGGCGCGGCCGAGCGGATCACGCAGACCGGCGATCCAAGCGAGCGCGTCCCCGAGGTCGGTCGGGGCGAGATGGCGCGCCTCGGCAGGTCGTTCAACACGATGCTCGCCGCGCTCCAGGAGGCGATCGAGACGCAGCGCCGCTTCGTCGCCGACGCATCCCACGAGCTGCGCACGCCGCTGACGAGCATGCAGACGAACATCGACGTCCTGAAGCAACAGGACCGCCTCGACCCGGAAGCCCGGGAGCGGCTGTTCGACGACCTCCAGCGCGAGTCGCACGAGATGCGCGACCTGATCGCCGGGCTGATCGAGCTCGCCCGGGGCGACGATGCACGCCTCGAACACACGACGGTTCAGCTCGACGAGCTCGTCGAGAGCTCCGTCGAGCGCGCCCGCTCGCGCTTCCCGCAGCTGACGTTCGAGACGTCGCTGGCGCCGGCGACCGTCGAAGGCGTTCCCGAGCGGCTCGAGCGAGCCGTCTGGAACCTGCTCGAGAACGCCGGCAAGTGGAGCGCGCCGGGAGCGACGGTCGAGGTGACGCTCGAGGACGGAGAGCTGCGCGTCCGCGACCACGGCCCGGGGATCGCGGAAGAGGACCGGCCGCACATCTTCGAGCGCTTCTACCGAGCGACCGCGGCGCGCTCGCTGCCGGGCTCGGGCCTCGGGTTGTCAATCGTGCGCGAGGTCGCGGAGGCGCACGGCGGAACCGTGACTGCGGAAGACGCGCCCGGCGGCGGCGCGCTGCTCCGCCTTCGCTTCACTCCGTGAGAGCGTTTCGACAACTGCGACCAGGTCGCGACGTCGTCGCGACCTGGTCGCTGCGGTAGACCTTCACCCAAACTTTGCGCGGCTCTTAGCCGCCGCTCATTTCCGTCTGGTCAGATGACTGTGCTTCATCGATCCTCCGACACGGCCGGCCGGCGCCTCCTCCTTCCCCTGGCGAGGAGGCGCCGGTACGGCAAACCACACGTCGGCCCCGCCCGTGGGACGGTTGGAGGCGCCGGCGTCGCAGCCGTGCGCACGCGCGATCAGCGCCACGATCGAGAGTCCGAGCCCGGTGCCGCCGCGGCTGCGCGCGTCGTCGGCGCGGCTGAAGCGGTCGAACGCGCGGTCGACGAAGCCCTCGGGGAAGCCGGGGCCGTCGTCGGTCACGTGCAGCTCGACGACGCCGTCGCGCAACCGCGCCTCGAGCGTGACGGTGCCGCCGCCGTAGGCGAGCGCGTTGTCGACGAGGTTGCCGAGCGCCTGCTCCACGCGGAGCGGGTCGGCGTCGAGCACCACGTCGCCGTCCTCGACGCGCAGCGTCTGCGCGTGCGAGCGAGCCCGCACCGCGAACCGCTCCGCGACGGTCGTGAGCACGTCCGTTGCCGGCACGTGCTCGCGCCGGATCGGGAGCGCGCCCTGGTCGGCGCGCGCGATCAGCAGCAAATCCTCGGCGAGCCGGGACAGCCGCTCGGTCTCCTCCGCCGCAGAGCGCAGCGCAAGCTCGAGCTCGTCGACCGAGCGGGGCCGCCGCAGCGCGAGCTCCAGCTCGGCGCGGAGCAGCGCGAGCGGAGTGCGCAGCTCGTGGCTCGCGTCGGAGAGGAAGCGGCGCTCGTGCTGGAAGGCCGCCTCCAGCCGGCCGAGCATGTCGTTGAGCGTGAGCGCCAGGCGCGACACCTCGTCACGGGAGCGCGGGACCGGCAGGCGGCCCGGGCGAGTCGCCGTCACCGCGGCGGCGCGGCGGCGCATCGCCTCCACCGGCCGGAGCGCACCGGCCGCCAGGGCGTAACCCGCGACCGCGGCGAGCAGCAGCGCGAGCGGGAAGGCGATCGTCAGCTCGTGGAGGAGCCGGTGCAGCGTCTCTTCGCGCGGCTCGAGCGAGCGAGCGACCGCGACGACTCCGCCGCCTCGCGCCCGGACGCCGAGCACACGCCAGTCTCCGGAGGGCGTCTTGAGCGTGATCGACCGCCACACCGTCCCGCCGGCGGAAACGCGTGCGGCATCGCCCGGCGAGAGCAGAGGCGTCAGCCCGCCGATCGTCGTCCGCGTGACAGTGCCGTTGCCGTCGAGCAGCTGCGCCAGCGTGGTTCCGCCCGACGCGTCCTGGTCGACGAGCCCGTGCTCGTCGTGCGCGCGCGTTGAGGCCTCGGTCGCCTGCGAGCGGAGCGTCTGGTCGACCGAGGTGAGGAGCGCGTCCCCCACGCGGACGTAGACGAAGCCGCCCGTGGCGGCGAGCACGACCGCCATCACGAGCGCAAAGGTGAGCATGAGCCGGAGGCGGATCGGCAGCCGGCTCATGCGTCCGCTTTCAGCCGGTACCCGACTCCGCGCACCGTCTCGATCGAGTCGCAGCCGAACGGGCGGTCGATCTTCTCGCGTAGGTAGCGGACGTAGACGTCCACGACGTTGGAGCGGCTCTCGAACGCGATGTCCCAGGCGCCCTCGAGCAGCCGCCCGCGCGTGAGCACGGCGCCCGGCCGGCGCATGAACAGCTCGAGCAGCGCGAACTCCTTCGCCGACAGGTCGAGCTCGGTGTCGCCGCGCCAGGCCCGGTGCGCGGCCGGGTCGAGTCGCAGCCCGCCGACCGCCAGCACCGGCGGCCGCTCCACCGGCGCCCGCCGGGTCAAGGAGCGCAGCCGGGCGAGCAGCTCCTCGAACGAGAACGGCTTCGTCAGATAGTCGTCCGCGCCGGCGTCCAGCCCCACGACGCGGTCGTCGACCTCGTCGCGCGCCGTGAGCATCAGCACCGGGCTCCAGACACCCTCCTGCCGCAGCCGCCGGCAGACGGCGAACCCGTCCAGCCCCGGCAGCATCACGTCGAGCACGATCGCGTCGTACGAGACGGCGTGCGCCATCCAGAGCGCCTCCTCGCCGCGGTCGGCAAGGTCGGCGGCGTAGCCCTCCTCGCGGAGGCCGCGCGCGAGCAGGTTCGCCAGCTTCTTCTCGTCCTCGACCACGAGTATGCGCATGTCCCCATTGTCGCGCCGAGCGTCTGAGAGCGCGATGAAGGCCGTCTCATCGCTCCTTCATCCCCGGTTGCTCCACTGAGACTCGTGGACACCCCACTCCAGCGCGTCCGCACGGCCGGCCGTAGCCGCCGCGCGACGGGAGGCCCGGAGGGCAACGAGCGGCTGACGGCCGCAACCGGAGCCGTGCTGTTCCTGCTGCTCGCGGCAGAGGGCGTAACCATTCTCTTCATCCGGCCGCTCCTCTCCACGCATGTCTTCATCGGCATGCTGCTGATCCCGCCGGTCGCTCTGAAGACGGCGAGCGCCGGCTGGCGCTTCTTCCGCTACTACGCGGGCGACCGCGCGTACCGGGTGAAGGGGCCGCCGATCCTGCCGCTGCGCCTGCTTGCGCCGCTCGTCGTCGCCTCGACGGTCGTGCTCTTCGCGACCGGCGTCGCGCTCCTCGTCGTCGGGCCGGGCCGCGGCTTCGTGCTGGGTCTGCACAAGGCGAGCTTCGTCGTGTGGCTCGTGGCCACGGGTATCCACGTGCTCGCGTACGTGTGGCGCATCCCCGCGCTCGCCACGTCCGACTGGCGCCGCCGCGACCCGGAGCGGGTCGGCGGCTCGTTCCTACGCCGGACGCTCGTCGCAGGCGCACTCGTCGCCGGCGTGATCCTCGCGCTTCTGACCGTCCGCTACGCCCAGCCGTGGATCCACTGGAGCGCCGCCTTTCGCGGCCACGACGGCTAGCGAACGAGCTTCAGCACGGTGGTGTCCCAGCGCCAGGTGTTGTCGGGCGTGATGTGGGTGCCGCCGATCCAGCGGTCGATCCCGAGGAGCTCGACCCGGTCGGCTCCGCCGCGGAGCGTGAGCTCTCCGGTTGCGGTCAGACGCAGCTGGAGGCGTGCGAACTGCTGGCTGTCGCTGAGCGGAGGAGGCGGTGGAAGCGGTGCGCCTGCGTCGGTTTCGAGCAGCCTTGCCGTTCCCTGCCCGAGCGCCGAGAGGGCTCGATAGAACCAGGCGTCGCCCAGGAAGGGCGCGTCCTCGAGTCGTTGCGCTGCAACGAAGGCGGCGGGAGGTGAGGACGCGCCGGCGCCGACGGCGTGGAGCGCACGCCGTTCGGTCCCCGAGAGCCCGTCTGCCGGCGCAGGCAGCTCCTCGAGCAGCCGCCGGAGCGCGGGCGCGAGAAACGGCAGCTGCATGGTGTCCCTCGTTGCCCACTCGGCCAGTGCGGTGGGCTCCGGCGCCTGGAGCGCGGCCCAGGCGCCCGCGGCCGCCTCGAGCGCGGCCCGGGTCGCGCGGCCGCGGGAGGGCCAGAGTGTCTCGAGCTCGCCCGCCGTCAGCTCGCCCAGACCGGCGAACGACGGCCTGCCCGGGAAGGAGCCGACGACGATCAGCTCGGGCGCGGCCCCCTCGGTGAGGGCGAGCGCAAGCACGTCGAGGAGTTGGAGCTGGTCGTAGAGGTCGTGCTCGAACCAGAGCACCACCTGCAGGTCGTCGCGGAGCGCCTCGAGCAGCTGCCGGTCGCGCCGTTCGAGCGAGGAGAGCAGCGCGGCCGGGCGGCCCCAGCCGCAGTCGGCGAGGAAGCGGGCGCGCGCGCGCAGCAGTTCCTGCCGTGGCAGCGCCGGCACCGGCCCCTCGTGGAGCGCGTCCTGCCAGGGCAGCACGGCACCACCGAGCCCGGTCTGCCGGAGGGTGTTGCCGGCGCTTTCGCCGTTGGTGACGTGGAGGAGCGACGGCCGCGACGTCGGCGCGCCGCCGCGGCGGACGAGGTAGGCGGCGCCGCAGGTGCAGTGGTCGAGCGAGGTGCAGGCGCAGCCGGCGACGCGTGCGAGCTCGTCGCGCATGCGCCGGAGCGCCGCGATCCGCGCGTCGATCTGGTCGATCTTCGCCGCCATTCGCACGCGCAGCGCCTCCGACGGTGCGGTCGAGCGGCGTGCCGCGCGCAGGTACTCGGCGATCTCCGCCAGCGTGAAGCCGACGGCTTGCGCCTCCTTGATCGCGCCGAGGAAGCGCACGGTCTCCTCGTCGTAGCGGCGGTGCCCGCTCGGCGTGCGATCCGGCGCCGGCAACAGTCCCCGCCGCTCGTAGTAGCGCAGCGTCTCGACGTTCACTCCTGCGCGTTCCGCGACCTCGCCGACTCTCATGCCGCGGACTATAGACCCGTACCTAGGTACGGAAATCAACCGCGCTCGCCGGCGGCGGGCAGATCAGCTTCACGTAGCGCGCAACCGGTCCAGAGCCGAGAGAGCGTCGTCGAGCGAGTTCACGATCTCGCCCACGGCCGCGATGCAGCCTTCGACGAAGAGGTTGAGGCCGTGCCCCTCCTCCAGCCGCAGGCTGCGGAGGTCGGTGAGCAGTCCGACGATCCCCTTCTTTGCCGGGTCCGACTGCATGAGCGCGTAGAAGAGCCCGATCTCGCACGCGGTGCCGTCGTCGACCTGGGACCCGTCCAGGAGCGCGAACACCGCGTCGGCGGCGGCCAGCCCCTCCAGGTCCTTGGCGAAGATCGCCGTCGCCGTCACGTCGGTGCCGAGCGCGAGCGCCTGCTCGTGCGGGACGAAGACCTCGAACCCGGCCTCGCGCAGCCGCGCAGCGCACGTGTCGAGGTAGCCGCGCTCGTACGGCGTGAACAGCGGCCCGGCGAGGTAGATCCGCACGCGGGGAGCCTAGACGCGCCGGAGCACGGTCAGCGAGAGATCCGGCACCGTCACCGCCGCCCGGGCCGGGAACCCGTCTCCGGACTTGACCTCGCCCGTGGCCAGCTCCAGCTCCCAGCTCGCGCCGAACCGGCGCGTCGGCAGCGTGAACGTCACCGGCTCGACCTGCGCATTGAAGAGGAGCAGGAACGAGTCGTCGACGATCTCCTCGCCGCGCTCCGTCCGCGACGGGATCTCGCAGCCGTTGAGGAAGACACCGAGCACGCGGGCGTCCGGACGCTGCCAGTCACGCTGCGTCATCCGCCGCCCGTCGGGCCGGAACCACCAGACGTCCGGCAGGCCCGAGCCTTGCGTCTCGCGCCCGGTGAGAAACGCCGAGCGGCGGAACACGGGATGCGCGGCACGCAGCCGGATCAGCCGCTGCACGAATCCGACCAGCTCGTGGTCCGCATGCTCCCAGTCGAACCACGACAGCTCGTTGTCCTGGCACCAGGCGTTGTTGTTGCCGCGCTGCGTCCGCCCGAGCTCGTCTCCACCGAGCAGCATCGGCACGCCCTGCGAGAGCAGCAGCGTGGCGAGGAAGTTCCGCTGCTGGCGCGCGCGCAACGCCCGCACCGCCGCGTCGGCCGTCTCGCCTTCGACGCCGTGGTTCCAGGAGCGGTTGTCGTCGCTGCCGTCCCTGCTCTGCTCGCCGTTCGCCTCGTTGTGCTTCTCGTTGTAGGAGACGAGATCGCGCAGCGTGAAGCCGTCGTGCGCGGTGATGAAGTTGATCGACGCGAACGGATCGCGGCCGTCACGGTCGTAGAGGTCGCTCGACCCCGTGAACCGCCGCGCGAAGTCGGCGACGTTCGCGTGTCCGCGCCAGGCGTCGCGCATCGTGTCGCGGTACACGCCGTTCCATTCGGCCCAGAGCACCGGGAAGTTGCCGACCTGGTAGCCGCCCGGGCCGACGTCCCACGGCTCCGCGATCAGCTTCACCTGTGAGATGACGGGGTCCTGGTGGATCGTGTCGAAGAACGTCGACAGGCGGTCGACTTCGTAGAACTCGCGCGCGAGCGCGGATGCGAGATCGAAGCGGAAGCCGTCGACGTGGCACTCGAGCACGAAGTAGCGCAGCGAGTCCATGATCAGCCGGAGCACCGACGGGTGCGCCGGGTTGAGCGAGTTCCCGGTTCCCGTGAAGTCCTGGTAGTAGCGCGGCGCGTCCGGCATCAGCCGGTAGTACGAGAGGTTGTCCACGCCGCGGAACGAGAGCATCGGCCCGAGGTGGTTCCCCTCCGCCGTGTGGTTGTAGACGACGTCGAGGATCACCTCGATTCCGCCCCGGTGCAGCGCCTTCACCATCCCCTTGAACTCGCGCACCTGCTCGCCGCGCGTGCCCGTCGCCGAATAGAGCGCGTGCGGCGCGAGGAAGCCGATCGACGAGTACCCCCAGTAGTTCGTGAGCCCGAGGCCGTGCAGGAAGCCCTCGTCGGCGATGTGGTGCACCGGCAGCAGCTCGACGGCCGTGACGCCCAGCTCGCGGAAGTGGGCGAGCGCCCCCTCGGAGGCGAGACCGGCGTACGTGCCGCGCAGGTCCTCGCGCACACCAGGGTGCAAGCGTGTGAAGCCCTTCACGTGCACTTCGTAGATGACGGTGTCGGGCCACGGCGTCGCCGGGGGCCGGTCGTCCTCCCAGTCGAAGTGCGGGTCGATGACGACGCACTTCGGAATCGCCGCCGAGTCGTCCTTGCCGTCCGGAACGAGATCGGCGTCACCGCCGCCGGCCGGCACGTACGGCAGCGTGTTCCCGCGGTCCGGCCGCACCGGCCCCTCGATCGACTTCGCGTACGGGTCGATCAGCAGCTTGTGCGAGTTGAAGCGCCGGCCCGTGGCCGGGTCGTAGGGGCCGTGGACGCGGTACCCGTAGCGCTGCCCGGCGCCGACGCCGCGCACGTAGCAGTGCCAGTGGAACGCCGTGCGCTCGGTCAGCTCGATCCGAGTCTCACGGTCGCCGTCGTCGAACAGGCAGAGCACGACGCGCTCCGCGTTCTCGGAGAAGAGGGCGAAGTTCGTGCCGTCGCCGTCCCAGCTCGCGCCCAGGGGAAACGGCTTGCCCGGCCAGATCTCCACCCGTCAACGCCCTACGGCGTAGCCCTGCATGCCGCGCGCGTTGGCGCCCGCCTTCAGCTGCCCGTCCGGCTCGCGGCCGACGGCGCTGACGCGGCCGAGCGACCACGGCGCGCACACCTCGACCTCGTGGCCGCGCGCCCGCAGGCCCGCGACCGTGTCCAGCCCGGCGCGCTCCTCGACGGCGACGTGCCGCGGCCGGGTCTCCCGCGGGTAGAACGAGCTCGGGAACGCCTCCGTGTGATGGTTCGGAGCGTCGATCGCGGCCTGCAGGTCCAGCCCGAAGTGGACGTGCGCGAGGAAGACGTGCAGCGTCCACTGGTCCTGCTGGTCGCCGCCCGGCGTGCCCAGCGCGAGCGCCGGCTCGCCGTTCCGGGCGACGAGCGTCGGCGAGAGCGTCGTACGCGGCCGCTTCCCCGGCTCGAGCGAGTTCGGCAGTCCCTCCTCGAGCCAGAACATCTGCGCGCGCGTGCCGAGGCAGAAGCCGAGCTCCGGGATCACCGGCGCGCCCCAGAGCCAGCCCCCGCTCGGGGTGGCCGCAACCATGTTCCCCCAACGGTCCACGATGTCGAGGTGGACGGTGTCGCCTCGCGTAGGTTCACCAATGCCCGGAGCCGTCGACATACGTTCCACAGGTCCCGGCAGCCGCGGGACGCGGCCGCCGGGACTACCCGGGCGGAGCTCCGTGGAGGAGCTGTCCGTGACGAGACTGCGACGTTCGTTCGC
>Ga0265318_10001257_pt1 | contig 15341 bp, 17 predicted proteins | sample 4821metaG_FD_192431 | JGI IMG/M metagenome (GOLD analysis project Ga0265318, IMG submission 192431) | Rhizosphere microbial communities from Carex aquatilis grown in University of Washington, Seatle, WA, United States - 4-8-21 metaG | ecosystem: Host-associated > Plants > Roots > Rhizosphere >... | reverse complement strand
GACTCCGCGCTTCCGTCCCGGCAAGCAGCTCAAGGAATCTCTCAACTGAGCCGGGAAGTGATGCGTCGAGATCGGCCGCGCGCCAGGTCCGTCCTGGTTCCCTTGCTCATGGTCTGGCTGGCGGTGTATGCCGTCTTGCTGCTTCTGATCCTCAGCCTGAAATTCCTGGGCGTGAAGACGCTGGCGCTTCTACTTCTGCTGACGGCGGCGTTCTGGTTCCTGACGGGCCGGCGTCGGCCATCCTTGCCGCGTCTTTCCGGCATGGTATGAGGCGATAGCCTCAGGGGCGGTTAGCTCAGCTGGTAGAGCATGTCGTTTACACCGATAGGGTCGGCGGTTCGAGCCCGTCACCGCCCACCACAGGATTTTGGCAAGCGCTCAATTTGCCCCCGCGCTGTCTGTGATGTCACCGCTGTCATTCGCCATCGCTGCTGGGTCAGGCTAGGTTCGCGGCATGAAAACCAGACTATTTTTACTTTGCGGGTTGCTGCTTCTGACCGCCTGCGGCTCGAAAAAGCCGCCGGATCCATCGGCATGGAACCCCTATACCGCCGACCCGCCGCGCGACGAGAATTTCCATGGCGGGCCGGGCGAGGCGCTGAAGAAATACGACGCCAACAAGGACGGCACCCTGACCCGCGACGAGCTGTTCGCGGGGCTTCGGGCCGAGTTCAAACTTGCCGATACCAGCAAGACCGGCTGCCTGCCGCCGGACCAGGTCGCCGCCATCAACCGGGCGCGGATCGAGGCCGACCAGTCCACCGCCACGCCGTTGCAGGACTGGAACCAAGACGGCTGCGTCAGTTTCCAGGAATTCGCCACCGCGCCGGGCTCGCTGTTCGATGACCTCGACCGCAACCATGACGGCAAGATCACGCCGCAGGAGTTCGACCAGGCGGCGGGGCGCGGCGGCCGTGGCCAACCTGGCCAGCCTGGACGCGAGGAAGAGGGCCGCGGCCGGGGCGGGCGTGGCGGACGGCCTTAGCGTTCCTTGACTTGCGCGGATGCGCCCCCTAAACCGGCGCCCTTCGCGTGAAACGCGGGGGCGTAGCTCAGTTGGTTAGAGTGACGGCCTGTCACGCCGTAGGTCGCGGGTTCGAGCCCCGTCGCTCCCGCCATTTCTCTCCGGAAATGGCTCAGTTCATCCCCCGCGACGTCGCGGGTTCATCTCGCCGTGCCTGACGCTGCTGCCAGGCACGGCTCGATCCCGTCGCTCCCGCAATTTCCCCCCAAAGGAATGGCCCTTATTAAGAACGGTTCGCAAGTTTGCGAACGGTTTCCACTGTCATTTTTGACAGCGACAGAGTGCGCGAATTTTCCGGTTTTTATGCCCCGAATCTTGCTTTACACCCGCGTTGCGCGAGGGCGGTGCCGGCCTATACTGCACCCGCGAAATAACACATTGGTCCGACCCGAAAGGGGGCGTTCAAGCGCTGGGTCGGACTTTCGGGGTTTGGCATGGAAAAGCTGCTGCTCGAATATCTTCCGATCCTGATCTTCCTCGGGATCGCGGGCGTTCTGGGCAGTGCCCTGATCGTCGTGCCGCTGATCGTCGCCCCGTCCAAGCCCGATCCGGAGAAGCTCTCGGCCTATGAATGCGGCTTCCCCGCCTTTGGCGACGCCCGCATGAAGTTCGATGTCCGCTTCTACCTGGTTTCGCTGCTCTTCATCATCTTCGATCTGGAGGTCGCATTCCTGTTTCCCTGGGCGATTACCCTGACGGATGGAAAATGGGGCGATGGGGGCGTCTTCGCCTTCTGGTCGATGATGGCGTTCCTGGGCGTGCTGACGGTCGGCTTCATCTATGAATGGAAGAAGGGCGCGCTCGAATGGGAGTGATCCTCACGCCTCATGGCAGCGCCGCCCGCACCGGCGTCGAAGGCGGCAATCCGCAGATTTCCGACAACGATCCCTATTTCAAGGCGCTGCAGGCCGAGATGGCCGACAAGGGCTTCCTCGTCACCAATGCCGAAGCGTTGGTGAACTGGGCCCGCACCGGTTCGCTGATGTGGATGACCTTCGGCCTGGCCTGCTGTGCCGTCGAGATGATGCAGGCTTCGATGCCGCGCTATGATCTGGAGCGCTTCGGTTTCGCCCCGCGCGCTTCACCGCGCCAGAGCGACGTGATGATCGTCGCCGGCACTCTGACCAACAAGATGGCCCCCGCCCTGCGCAAGGTCTATGACCAGATGCCGGAGCCGCGCTACGTCATCTCGATGGGCAGCTGCGCCAATGGCGGCGGCTATTACCATTATTCCTATGCCGTGGTGCGCGGCTGCGACCGCATCGTGCCGGTGGACATCTATGTTCCCGGCTGCCCGCCCACTGCCGAGGCCTTGGTCTATGGCGTTCTTCTGTTGCAGCGGAAGATCCGCCGCACCGGCACCATCGAGCGCTGAATGAGCGACCCTCAAGCCCTTTCCGAAAAGCTCTCCGGCGCGCTCTCCGCGCTGATTGCGGAAACCAGGATCGCGCGTGGCGAGCTGACCATCACGGTGGAGCCGGGGCATCTGCTCAGCGTACTGGGCTGGCTGCAATGGCAGGGCGAGTTCAAGATCCTGGTCGATCTCTGCGGCGTGGACTGGCCGCAGCGGGCCAAGCGTTTCGACGTGGTCTATCATTTGCTGTCGCTGACCAACAACCAGCGCATCCGGGTCAAGGTCATGGTGGGCGAGGGCGAGGCGGTGGCGTCCTGTGCCCGGGTCTATCCTGCCGCCAACTGGTTCGAGCGCGAGGCCTTCGACATGTACGGCATCGCCTTCGAGGAGCATCCCGACCTGCGCCGCATCCTCACCGATTACGGCTTCTCCGGCTATCCGCTGCGCAAGGATTTTCCGCTCACCGGCTATGTCGAGCTGCGCTATGACGAGGAACTCAAGCGCGTGGTCTATCAGCCTGTGCAGCTGGTGCAGGAGTTCCGCGATTTCGATTTCATGAGCCCCTGGGAGGGCGCGCCGCACATCCTGCCCGGCGACGAGAAGGCGGCGATGGCCCCTGGCGCAACTTCCGGCGATCCGGGGAAGAAGCCATGACCACAGTCACTGTCGACAATAAGCTGGGCAACGCAGCGGAAGAGCCGACCCTGACCATCAATTTCGGGCCGCAACATCCGGCCGCGCATGGCGTGCTGCGTCTGATCCTGGACCTGGACGGCGAGATCGTCACCCGCGTCGATCCCCATATCGGCCTGCTGCATCGCGGCACCGAGAAGCTGATCGAGCACAAGACCTATCTGCAGGCGCTGCCCTATTTCGACCGGCTGGATTACGTCGCGCCGATGAACCAGGAGCATGCCTTCTGCCTGGCGATTGAAAAGCTGCTGGGCCTCGAGGTGCCGAAGCGCGGCCAGTATATCCGCGTGCTGTTCTCGGAAATCGGGCGTCTGCTCAACCATCTGCTCAACGTCACGACCCAGGCGATGGATGTGGGTGCACTCACCCCGCCGCTCTGGGGCTTCGAGGAGCGCGAGAAGCTGATGGTGTTCTATGAGCGCATCAGCGGCAGCCGCATGCACGCCGCCTTCTTCCGCGCCGGCGGCGTCCATCAGGACATGCCGCCGGGCCTTGGCGAGGACATCCTCAAATTCTGCGATCACTTCCTCACTGTGCTGGACGATATCGAAGGCCTGCTCACCGAGAACCGCATCTTCAAGCAGCGCAATGCCGATATCGGCAAGATCACCCGCAAGGAAGCCGAGATGTGGGGCATGTCCGGCGTGATGCTGCGTTCCACCGGCGTCGCCTGGGATTTGCGCCGCGCCCAGCCCTATGAGTGCTACAACGAACTGGATTTCAAAATCCCCATCGGCAAGAACGGCGACAATTACGATCGCTATGTCATGCGCATGGAGGAAATGCGCGAATCCACCAAGATCATGCGTCAGTGCATTGAGAAGATGCCCGCCGGTCCCGTGATCTCCGCCGACAACAAGATTGTGCCGCCCCGCCGCGGCGAGATGAAGAGTTCGATGGAAGCGCTGATCCATCACTTCAAGCTCTATACCGAGGGTTATCACGTCCCCGCCGGCGAGGCTTATGCCGCGGTGGAAGCGCCCAAGGGCGAGTTCGGCGTCTATCTGGTGGCCGACGGCTCCAACAAGCCCTATCGCTGCAAGATCAGGGCGCCCAGCTTCGTGCACCTCCAGGCGATGGATTACATGTGCAAGGGCCATATGCTGGCCGACGTATCCGCCGTTCTGGGTTCGCTCGACATCGTTTTTGGCGAGGTGGATCGGTGAGCCAGCAGAACCTCATCGTCGCCCAGAAGCAGTTGGACGCCTACAACGCCCAGGACCTGGAGACCTATGTCTCCTATTTCACGGAAGACTGCGTTGTTTCCGGCCTCAACGGCACGCCCACCGAGACCAGCCGCGACGCCATCAAGGCCCGCTACGCCAAGGCCTTCGCCACCTTCCCGCAGAACAAGGCCTATCTCAAAGGCCGCGTCGCCACCGGCAGCACCGTGGTGGATCACGAGCTGGTGGTCCGCGCGCCCGGCAGCGAGCAGTTTGAGATCATCGCCATCTATTCCTTCCGCGACGGGCTGATCAGCCGCGTCGATTTCGCAAAGTAACCCCATGTCGCTCCGCCGCCTCGCACCGCCCGATATCCAGCCCGCCGGCTTTGCCTTCAATGCGGCGAACGCGGAATGGGCCAGGGCGACCATCGCCAAATATCCGCCGGGCCGTCAGGCCAGCGCCGTGATTCCGCTTTTGTGGAAGGGGCAGGAGCAGGAAGGCTGGGTGACGCACCCGATGATCGAAGAGATTGCCAGAATGCTCTCCATGGCCTTCATCCGGGTGCTGGAAGTGGCGACCTTCTACACCATGTTCAACCTGGAGCCGGTGGGCCAGCATCTGGTGCAGGTCTGCACCACCACGCCTTGCTGGCTGCGCGGCTCCGACGCCGTGGTTGAGGCCTGCAAGAACCATATTCATCCCCATCCGCAGACCATCTCGGACGACGGCAAATTCTCCTGGATGGAAGTCGAATGCCTGGGCGCCTGCGTCAACGCTCCCGTGCTGCAGATTCATAGCGACTTCTATGAAGATTTGGATGGTCCGTTGACGGAAAAGCTGATCGCGGATTTTCGCGCCGGCAACGCGCCCAAGCCCGGTCCGCAGAATGCTCGCCGCGTCTCCTCTGAACCCGAAGGCGGCGCGGAGACGTTGAAAGACCCGTCGCTCTATGACGGCTCGATGATCGGCAAATATGTGCCGACGGCGCCGCCGCCGCCGCCCGCCGAACCCAAGAAACCGGGTGCCGCCTGATGCTCGCCGACAAGGATCGCATTTTCACCAATCTCTATGGCTTCCAGAGCCCCGGCCTCGAGGCGGCGAAGAAGCGCGGCCAATGGGACAACACCAAGGCCATTCTCGAACTCGGTCCCGAAACCATTGTCGACATCATGAAGAAGTCGGGCCTGCGCGGCCGCGGCGGCGCCGGATTCCCCACCGGCCTGAAATGGTCGTTCATGCCCAAGGAAGTGAAGGAGCGGCCGCATTATCTCGTCGTCAATGCGGACGAGTCCGAGCCGGGCACCTGCAAGGACCGCGACATCCTGCGCAATGACCCGCACACGCTGGTCGAGGGTTGCCTGGTCGCCAGCTTCGCGATGCGGGCGCATGCCTGCTACATCTATCTTCGCGGCGAGTTCATCCGCGAACGCGAGGCGCTGCAGCGCGCGGTGGACGAAGCCTATGCCGCGAAACTGATCGGCAAGAACAACATCCATGGCTGGGATTTCGACCTTTATGTCCATCACGGGGCAGGGGCCTATATCTGCGGCGAGGAAACTGCGTTGCTGGAATCGCTGGAAGGCAAGAAAGGCCAGCCGCGCCTGAAGCCGCCATTCCCGGCGAACATGGGTCTTTATGGCTGTCCCACTACCGTCAACAATGTCGAAACGATCGCGGTGGCGCCGACCATCCTGCGCCGCGGCGCCGGTTGGTTTTCCAGCTTCGGCCGCCCCAACAACACCGGCACCAAGCTCTTCTGCATCTCCGGCCATGTGAACAAGCCGTGCAATGTCGAGGAGGCGATGAGCATTCCGCTGCGCGAGCTGATCGAGCGGCATGCCGGCGGCGTGCGCGGCGGCTGGGACAATCTGATGGCGGTGATCCCTGGCGGCTCGTCGATGCCTGTGCTCAACAAGGAGCAGGCCGACACGATGCTGATGGATTTCGACTCGCTGTCGGCGATCAAGTCGGGTCTCGGCACGGCGGGCGTGGTGGTGATGGACAAGTCCACTGACATCATCAAGGCCTATGCGCGGCTGGCCTACTTCTACCGCCATGAAAGCTGCGGCCAATGCACGCCGTGCCGCGAAGGCACAGGCTGGATGTGGCGCGTACTCACGCGCATGCAGAAGGGCGAGGCGCGGATCGAGGAGATCGACCTGCTGCAGGAAGTCACCAAGCAGATCGAGGGTCACACCATCTGCGCCTTCGGCGAGGGCGCGTCGTGGCCGGTGCAGGGCTTCCTGCGCAATTTCCGTCCCGAGATCGAACGGCGCATCGCCGCGCACAAGCAGGCGGCGGAGTAAGCGCGATGGCCACACGCAAGCTCATCATCAACGGCAAGGAAATCGAGGCGGAAGAGACGATCACCCTTCTGTCCGCCTGTGAGCAGGCGGGCGCGGAGATTCCGCGCTTCTGCTATCATGAGCGCCTGTCGGTGGCGGGCAATTGTCGCATGTGCCTGGTGGAATGGGTGGGCGCGCCGAAGCCGCAGGCGTCCTGCGCCCTGCAGGTGAAGGACATCTTCCCCAACAAGGACGGCACGCCCGCGAAAATCAACACGACCTCGCCTTACGCTCGCAAGGCGCGCGAAGGGGTGATGGAATTTCTGCTGATCAACCATCCGCTCGACTGCCCGATCTGCGACCAGGGCGGCGAATGCGATCTGCAGGACCAGGCGATGGGCTATGGCCGCGCCGCGTTCCACCGCTTCAACGAGAACAAGCGCGCCGTCGAAGACAAATATATGGGGCCGCTGGTCAAGACCATCATGACCCGCTGCATCGCCTGCACCCGCTGCGTCCGTTTCGCCACCGAAGTGGCGGGCGTGCCCGATCTGGGCGCCACCGGCCGCGGCGAGGATGTCGAGATCACCACCTATCTGGAAAAGGCCTTTGCCAGCGAGCTGTCCGGGAATGTCGTGGACCTTTGCCCGGTGGGGGCGCTGACCAGCAAGCCCTATGCTTTCAACGCCCGGCCCTGGGAGTTGAAGAAGACCGAAAGCGTCGATGTAATGGACGCGCAGGGCTGCAATATCCGCGTCGATACGCGCGGGCCGCAGGTGATGCGGGTGCTGCCGCGCCTCAACGAGGAAGTGAACGAGGAATGGATCAGCGACAAGGCGCGCCATGCCTGTGACGGGCTGGTCCGCCAGCGCCTCGACCGGCCTTACATCCGGGTCGGCGGCAAGCTGAAGCCGGCCAGTTGGGCCGAAGCCTTTGCCGCCATCGCCGCCAAGGTGAAGGAGACCTCGCCGGAGAAGATGGCCGCCATCGTTGGCGATCTCGCTGCCGCCGAGGAAATCAAGGCGCTGAAGGATCTGATGACGGCGCTGAAGGTGAAGAATCTCGACTGCCGCCAGGACGGCGCCAAGATCAAGGCCGGCCCGCGGCAGACCTATCTTTTCAACTCCGGCATCGCCGGCGTCGAAGCCGCCGACGCCATCCTGCTGGTCGGCGCCAATCCGCGCTGGGAAGCGCCGGTGCTCAACGCCCGCATCCGCAAGACCTGGCTGGCCGGCGGCGTGAAAGTGGCCAATCTCGGCCCGGCGGTGGACCTCACCTATGCGGCGGAGCAGTTGGGCACCGACATCAACACCCTGGCATCCATCGCCAACGGCACCCATCCCTTCGCCAAGGTGCTGGCGGACGCCAAGCGGCCGATGCTGATCCTGGGGCAGGGGGCGCTGACCCGTGCCGACGGCGCGGCGGTGCTGGCGCTGGCGGCGCGCATCGCCGGCGACACCGGCATGATCGGTCCGGCGGGAAGCCACGCCGAAGGCGGCTGGAACGGCTTCAACATCCTGCACACTGCGGCGAGCCGCGTCGCCGCGCTCGATCTCGGCTTCCTGCCCGGCGAAGGCGGACGCGACGTGGCCGGCATCATGGATGGCGCCCAGAAGGGCGGGATCGACTTCATCTATCTGCTGGGCGCCGACGAATTCGACCTCGCCCATCTCGGCCGCGCTTTCATCGTCTATCAGGGCAGCCATGGCGACGCCGGCGCCCATCATGCCGACGTGATTTTGCCGGGCGCGGCCTATACCGAGAAGGACGGCCTCTATGCCAATTTCGAGGGCCGGGTGCAGCGCGGCCGCCGCGCCGCCTTCCCGCCGGGCGAGGCCAGGGAGGACTGGACCATCCTGCGCGCGCTTTCCGACGTGCTGGGCGTGCGCCTGCCTTATGACAACCGCGCCCAGTTGCTGGCGGCGCTGGAGAAGGACGCCACTCATTTCGCCGCGCTCGGTAACGCGCCGGTCCATGCCGATGCCTCGGGAACGACCTGGAGCGGCGTGGGGGAAAGCGGCCCGCTTGATCCGGCGCCGCTCGGCCACGCCATCAATGACTATTACCTGACCAATCCGGTGGCGCGCGCCAGCGAGACCATGGCCCAGTGTTCCCGCGAATTCGTCTCCACAGCCAAGATGGCGGCGGAATAGATGGCGCTGATCCCCTTCTTCCAGATGCTGCCGGTCTGGCTGGGTCACATCCTCAACACCGGTTGGGGTGAGATGGATTATGGCTGGGCCTGGTTCCTCAGCCAGGCGGTGTTCATCCTGATCATCTGCCTGGTGCTGATGCTGTCGGTGGCCGCGGTGATTCTGGCCGATCGCAAGATCTGGGCGGCGGTGCAGATGCGCCGCGGCCCCAATGTCGTGGGCCCCTTCGGCCTGCTGCAGACCATCGCCGATGCGATGAAGTTCCTCTTCAAGGAAGTTATCATTCCCGCCGGCGCCAACAAGGTGCTTTTCCTCCTGGCGCCGCTGGTCAGCGTGATGACCGCCTTCCTTGCCTGGGCGGTGATCCCCTTCAACAAGGGCTGGGTGATCGCCGATCTCAATGTCGGCATCCTTTATCTCTTCGCGGTCTCGTCACTGGGGGTTTACGGCACGGTGATGGCCGGCTGGGCCTCGAACTCCAAATACGCCTTTCTCTCTGCCCTGCGGGCGGCGGCCCAGATGGTGTCCTACGAGGTTTCCATCGGCTTCGTCTTGATCACGGTGCTGCTGTTCGCGGGCTCGCTCAACATCTCCGAGATCGTGCAGGCCCAGCAGACCACCAGCGTGCTGGCGCTGTTCCACTGGAACTGGTTCTCCCTCCTCTTCCCCATGCTGGTGATCTTCTTTGTTTCGTCCCTGGCCGAGACCCAGCGACCGCCTTTCGACCTGCTGGAAGCGGAGTCGGAGCTGGTGGCGGGGTTCTTCGTGGAATATTCCTCCGGCCCCTTCCTGCTCTTCTTCCTCGCCGAGTACATGAACGTGATCATGCTGTGCGGCATGATGAGCATCCTGTTCCTCGGCGGCTGGCTGTCGCCGATCAATGTCTGGCCGCTGAACATTCCGGTACTGGGGATTTTCTGGTTCCTGGGCAAGCTGGCCTTGATATTCTTCCTGATGGCGATGGTGAAGGCGATGGTGCCGCGCTACCGCTATGACCAGTTGATGCGACTGGGCTGGAAAATCTTCCTGCCCACCTCGCTGATCTGGGTTGTCCTCACCGCGGCCTACGTCACGTTCCTGCGGCCTTACATTCATCTTCCGGGGTGGCTATGAGCTTCGATCGAACCGCGCGCCAGATTTTCTTCGTGGAGTTCGTCAAGAGCTTCCTGCTGACGATGCGCTACTTCTTCGCGCCCAAGGCGACGCTCAACTATCCCTTCGAGAAGGGCCCGCTCTCGCCCCGTTTCCGCGGCGAGCACGCCCTGCGCCGCTATTCCAACGGCGAGGAGCGCTGTATCGCCTGCAAGCTGTGCGAGGCGATCTGTCCCGCCCAGGCCATCACCATTGAGGCCGAGCCGCGCCGGGACGGCAGCCGCCGCACCACCCGCTACGACATCGACATGGTGAAATGCATCTATTGCGGCTTCTGCCAGGAAGCCTGCCCGGTGGACGCGATCGTGGAGGGACCGAATTTCGAGTTCGCCACCGAGACGCGCGAGGAACTCTATTACGACAAGACTCGGCTGCTCGCGAATGGCGACCGCTGGGAACGGGAGATTGCCCGCAATCTGGAACTGGACGCGCCTTATCGGTAGGGGAAGTGGGCCGCTAGGGCCCGAGAGGAATGCATGTTTGAGGCAATAGCCTTTTATTTCTTCGCGGCGATGCTGCTGCTCAGCGCGGTCATGGTGATCGGCGCGCGCAATCCCGTGCATTCGGTGCTGTTCCTGATCCTCGCCTTCTTCAACGCCGCCGGCCTGTTCGTTCTGCTGGGGGCGGAGTTCCTGGCGATGATCCTTATCGTGGTCTATGTGGGCGCCGTCGCCGTGCTTTTCCTTTTCGTGGTGATGATGCTGGACATCGATTTCGCCGAACTGAAGAAGGGCGCGATGCAATATCTGCCTTTCGGCATGGTGGTCGGCCTGGTGCTGGTGGCCGAGCTGGTGATGATCGGTGGTGCCTGGGTGCTGAAACCCGGCGCCCGCGCCCAGCCCTTGCCTGCTGGGATGCAGAACACCAGAGCGCTGGGGCACATCCTCTATACCGACTATGTCTATTATTTCCAGATCGCCGGGCTGGTGCTGCTGGTCGCCATGATCGGCGCCATCGTGCTGACTCTGCGCAGCCGTCCGGGCGTCCGACGCCAGGTGGTCGCGGTGCAGAACGCCCGCACCGCCGCCATGTCGGTGGAGATGCTGGACGTCAAGCCAGGGGAGGGTGCGTAAATGGCCATCGGCCTGACCCAGTATCTCACCGTCGCCGCCATTCTTTTCACTATCGGCGTGGTCGGGATTTTCCTCAACCGCAAGAACATCATCGTCATCCTGATGTCGATCGAACTGATCCTGCTGGCGGTCAATATCAACTTCGTCACCTTCTCCGCGGCGCTCGGCGACCTGGTGGGACAGGTCTTCGCCCTGTTCATTCTCACCGTCGCGGCGGCCGAGGCCGCCATCGGCCTCGCGATCCTGGTGATCTATTTCCGCAACCGCGGCACCATCGCGGTTGAGGACGTTAATGTGATGAAGGGCTAGCGATGTACGCTGCGATCGTATTCCTGCCGCTTCTCGGTTCCGCCATCGCCGGGCTGCTGGGCCGCGTCATCGGCGCCCGCGCCAGCGAGCTGGTGACCACGGGCCTGCTGTTCGTTTCCGCCGCCCTGTCGATGTTGGTCTTCAACGACGTCGCCCTGCAGGGCCATAACCATATCGTCCAGATCCTGCCCTGGATTCATTCCGGCGACTTTGCTGCCGACTGGACTGTGCGGGTCGACAGCATCACGGCGGTCATGCTGGTGGTGGTGACGGGCGTGTCGTCGCTGGTGCACCTCTATTCCATCGGCTACATGCACGAGGATCCGCACCAGCCCCGTTTCTTCAGCTATTTGTCGCTGTTCACCTTCGCCATGCTGATGCTGGTGACGGCCAACAATTTCCTCCAGCTGTTCTTCGGCTGGGAGGGTGTCGGTCTGGCCTCCTATCTGCTGATCGGCTTCTGGTACGAGAAGCCTTCCGCCAACGCCGCCGCGATCAAGGCGTTTGTTGTCAACCGTGTCGGCGATTTCGGCTTTGCCCTGGGAATTTTCGGCGTCTGGGCGGTGTTTCACACCCTCGACTTCGACGCCGTCTTCGCCGCCGCCCCGGCGATGGCCGGCAAGACCATGATCTTTGCCGGGCATTCGGTGGACATTCTCACCACGCTCTGCCTGCTGCTGTTTATCGGCGCCATGGGCAAGTCGGCGCAGTTGGGGCTGCACACCTGGTTGCCGGACGCCATGGAAGGCCCCACGCCGGTCTCCGCCCTGATCCATGCCGCCACTATGGTGACAGCGGGCGTCTTTCTGGTCTGCCGCTGCTCGCCTTTGTTTCAATTGGCGCCGCACGCCGCGGAATTCGTCACTTTCATCGGCGCCACCACCGCCTTCTTCGCCGCCTCGGTCGGCCTGTTCCAGAATGACATCAAGCGGGTGATCGCCTATTCGACCTGCTCGCAGCTGGGCTACATGTTCGCCGCCGCCGGCGTCGCCGCCTACGACAGCGCCATGTTCCACCTTTTCACCCATGCCTTCTTCAAGGCGCTTCTGTTTCTTTCGGCGGGCGCGGTGATCCATTCCATGCATCACGAGCAGGACATGCGGAAGATGGGCGGGCTGCGCAAGCAGATACCTTTCACCTACACCATGATGCTGATCGGCAATCTGGCCCTGACTGGCGCCGGTCTTCCCTATATTTTCGGGGGCATCGGCCTGGCGGGCTTCTATTCCAAGGACGCCATCATCAATTCCACTTTCCTGGCCGGCACCTCCATCGGCACCTATGCCTTCACCCTGCTGATCGTTTCGGCGGGCATGACAAGCTTCTATTCCTGGCGCCAGTTCCTGATGACCTTCCATGGCCGTTATCGCGGGCTGGATCATGACCATGGCCATGCGCATGACGATCACGGCCATCACGCGCCGAAGCTGGAAGAGGTGCATGAATCGCCCAAGGTGATGCTGGTGCCGCTGGCGCTGCTGGCGCTGGGTGCGGTTTTCGCCGGCATGGTGTTCGCGCATTTCTTCATCGGTGAAGGCGCACACGCGTTCTGGCGCGCCTCGATCTTCGTCGGCAAGGGTGGGGAGGGCGAGCTGCCCATGTGGGTCGAGTTGGCGCCGCTGACCGTCACCATCATCGGCTTCCTGATCGCCTTCTACTATTACATCCTGCACCCGGATCTGCCGCGCAAGCTGGCGGCTCGGAAGGGACTGCTCTACCTCTTTCTCTACAACAAATGGTATTTCGACGAGCTCTATGACTTCCTGTTCGTGCGCCCGGCTTTCCGCATCGGCCGCTTCCTGTGGAAGAAGGGCGACGGCCTGGTGATTGACGGGTTGGGCCCCGACGGCGTTTCCGCCCGCGTGCTCGACGCCAGCCGCGGCGCGGTCAGGCTGCAGTCCGGCTACATCTATCACTACGCCCTGGCGATGCTGCTGGGCGTGGTGGCGCTGGCGACCTGGTTCATGGTGACGCGAGGTGCGCTGTGAGCCTGCCGATCCTTTCGCTCGTCACCTTCTTCCCGCTGCTGGGCGCGCTCGCCATTCTGGCGCTGCCCAAGGCCAATGCGGCGCGCTGGATCGCGCTCATCACCACTGTCGTCACCTTCCTGCTCTCGCTGGTGATGCTGGCGCATTTCAACGCTGCCAATCCCGGCTTCCAGCTGGTGGAGAAGCTGGCCTGGCTGGGCGGCGGCATCTCCTATCACATGGGCGTGGACGGCATCTCCGTGCTGTTCGTGATCCTCACCACCGCCCTGATGCCCTTCGCCATCGCCGCCAGCTGGGAAAGCGTCGAAAGCCGCGTCGCCGAATACATGATCGCCTTCCTGGTGCTGGAAACCATGATGATCGGGGTGTTCTGCGCCCTCGACCTGGTGCTTTTTTATGTGCTGTTCGAGGGCGGCCTGATCCCGATGTTCCTGATCATCGGCATCTGGGGCGGCAAGCGCCGGGTCTATGCCAGTTTCAAATTCTTCCTCTACACCTTTGTCGGCTCGGTGCTGATGCTGCTCGCGATCATGAGCATGTACTGGTATTCCGGCACCACCGACATCGCCGAGCTGATCGCTACCAGCCATTTCCCGGCGCAGATGCAGACCTGGCTGTGGCTGGCCTTCTTCGCCAGCTTCGCGGTCAAGATGCCGATGTGGCCGGTCCATACCTGGCTGCCCGACGCCCATGTCGAGGCGCCCACCGCCGGCTCGGTGATCCTGGCCGCCATCCTGCTGAAAATGGGCGGCTATGGTTTCCTGCGCTTCTCCCTGCCGATGTTCCCGGCAGCCACCGAGATGTTCGCGCCGCTTGTCTTCACCCTCTCCATCGTCGCCATCATCTACACCTCGCTGGTCGCCCTGGCGCAGGAGGACATGAAGAAGCTGATTGCCTATTCGTCAGTGGCGCATATGGGTTTCGTCACCATGGGCATCTTCACCCTGACGCATCAGGGCGTCGAAGGCGGCATCTTCCAGATGCTGAGCCATGGCGTGGTCTCCGGCGCGCTCTTCCTGTGCGTCGGCGTGGTCTATGACCGCATGCACACCCGCGAGATCGCCGCCTATGGCGGGCTGGTCAACCGCATGCCGGTCTATGCCGCCTGCTTCATGATCTTTACCCTGGCCAATGTCGGCCTGCCTGGCACTTCAGGCTTTGTCGGTGAGTTCCTCACCATGCTGGGCGCTTTCCTGCACAATAGCTGGATCGCCATTTTCGCCGCGAGCGGTGTGATCCTGTCGGCGGCTTATGCACTTTTCCTTTATCGCCGCGTTATTTTCGGGGCGCTGGTCAAGCCGTCGCTGCAGGCGATTACGGACCTGACGCTGCGGGAGAAGGCGCTGTTGCTGCCGCTGGTGGCGGCCACCATCATCCTGGGCATCTATCCCAATGCGGTGTTCCGGATCACCACCCCGGCGGTGGCCAAGCTGGTGCATGACACCAAGGCGGCGATCACGCTGGAGCATGCGCCAGGAGCGTTCGCGCGAGCGAGAGCGACCCAAAATGAACTTGCGGCCAACAAGGGGGCGAGCCAGTGAACCTCCAGGCCGACCTTCTCGTTCTTCTGCCCGAGTTGATCCTCGCCATCGGCGCCATGGCGCTGTTGCTGGCTGGGGCCATCGGCGGCGAAAAGACCGCGCCCGCCATCAACTGGGCAGCGATCCTGCTGCTGGGTCTTGCCGGAGCCGCTACCGCTCTGGGGCCGAACGCTACTGCCTTCAAGGACGCCTTTGTCGCGGATGGTTTTTCGCGCTTCGCCCAGCTGCTGATCGTGGCGGGCGCGGCGCTTTCCATCCTTCTGGCGGGCGAGTTCTTCGCGCGCATCAACCTTTCGCGCTTCGAGTTGCCGGTGCTGGTGCTGCTGGCCAGCGTGGGGATGATGCTGATGGTGTCGTCGGCCAACTTCCTTTCCCTCTATATGGGGCTGGAGCTGCAATCCCTGGCGCTTTATGTGCTGGCCGCCTTCAACCGCGACCATCTGCGTTCCACCGAGGCGGGCCTGAAATACTTCGTCTTGGGCGCGCTGTCCTCGGGCATGATGCTGTACGGCATTTCCCTGATTTACGGCTTCACCGGCGCGACCGGCTTCACCGCTGTCGCCCATGCGTTGACGGGCGGCGCCCCGGGGCTGGGCGTGATCT
>Ga0265318_10001254_pt1 | contig 15358 bp, 12 predicted proteins | sample 4821metaG_FD_192431 | JGI IMG/M metagenome (GOLD analysis project Ga0265318, IMG submission 192431) | Rhizosphere microbial communities from Carex aquatilis grown in University of Washington, Seatle, WA, United States - 4-8-21 metaG | ecosystem: Host-associated > Plants > Roots > Rhizosphere >... | reverse complement strand
CGCGTGATAAAAGTGCGACCCAGAGTTTTACTTCATAGCTGTTTAGACCAAAGTCTTTGAGTTTTCCTAAAAATTCTTTTCCGACAATCATTGGGATACCTTACAGCTCTTTTTGGATAAATAAGTGATTTCGAGTTTGCTTATAAACCTTTGCTTTTGTTGTACCGCGAGAGTAACAACTATTTGCCTGTTTTTGCGGTAGTTACGTTATATCGGCGAGGTATTATACATCTGTCCTCGATACTCACCAAAACATTTATATAGGGTGCTTCTAAGGATTCACTCACCTAATATTGGAGGATATTTCCTATGCTTAAAATGCGAAAAGTTACAGAATCATACGACATGCGAGTTTTCACAGATAGTGGCGATTACTTTGGCGACGTAGAAGAAGCAATTCTTACGTCAAATAAGGTCTTTGGCTGGCGAGTTAGAGCTAGCAAGAACTCATACCTTGCAAAAGTCTTGGGTAGCGCAAAAGGCGTTATTGTACCGCACCAGCTTGTTAAAGCAGTCGGCGACATTATGATTATCAATAAAACAGCAATCCCGTCTGGTTCAGACGACGATGCTCCAGCTGTTGCTGAAGAATAAATTTTTTCATTTTTACTTTTCATTTTCTATTTTTTTCATTTCCAAACAAACAGATTGGAATATCTTGAATTTTTTCGTTTTCATTCGCAAGATTTATATTTGATTCGTCGGTAACTTCATTTATGACCCAATCATCACTTTCTGTTGAAGAACGATTATCGCTTGTCAAACAAGTCGGCGAAGAGATTGTTACAGAAGACGATTTCATTTCACTTCTAAAAGAAAAAAAAACATTTGTCGCGTATGACGGATTTGAGCCGAGCGGTACAATTCACATTGCTCAAGGACTTCTTAGAGTAATCAACATCAACAAGATGATTAAAGCTGGCGCACATTTCAAAATGTGGGTCGCAGACTGGCACGCATGGGCTAACAATAAAATGGGCGGCGACCTTGAGAAAATAAAAATCGTCGGCGAATATTTTATTGAAGTTTGGAAAGCCGCAGGTCTCGATCAAAAAGGCGTCGAATTTCTCTGGGCGAGTGACGCAGTTAAAGACGATGCATACTGGAAAATAGTTATGCAAGTTGCTCGTGAAAATACTGTTAAAAGAATAATTAGAACATCACAAATTATGGGTCGCAGTGAATCAGATGATCTCTCTGCGGCGCAGATTCTCTATCCTTGCATGCAATGTGCAGACATTTTCTATCTCGGCATTGACGTTTGCCAACTCGGCATGGATCAGCGAAAAGTAAATATGCTTGCACGCGAAGTTGCGCCATCGCTTGGGTACAAAAAACCGGTCGCAGTGCACCATCATATGATGATGGGGCTATCACAACCGCCAAAAACTGATGCCTCTGCCGTCGACAGAACAATTGCAATGAAAATGTCTAAATCAAATCCTGATTCAGCAATATTCATGACGGATTTGCCCGACGTTGTCAAGAAAAAATTATCGAAAGCATTTTGTCCCGAAGGAATTGTTGCAGAAAATCCAATTCTTGAATATTTTAAATATATTATCTTTGAGCTAAATGATTCAGTCGTCATTGAGCGACCAGAAAAATTCGGCGGTAATTTGACGTTTGATTCATATGATGCGTTTGCAGCCGCATTCGCCGATAAAAAAATGCATCCGATGGATGTTAAAGCGTGCGCCGCCGTTTACATCAACAAAGCACTTGCGCCGATTCACGAACACTTTGAAAAAAACGCGCGAGCAAAAAAATTACTTGCACAGGTTCAATCATTTACAGTTACCAAATAAAAATAAAGAATATTGGAAAATAATTTGAAAACACAATTTAGACCGGGGCGCTAAAAATGCAAAATCCAAAAACATTTTTCCTTTTATTATTAATTTCCGTATTATTTACATTATTTATTTGTATTTCGTCGACGTACGCAGAAATGAATCTTCCTTCTGATTTAATGAATTTTTATTCTCAAAACATTTCACACATGACAGTTTCAAATTCTACAATTCTTTTGTTTGATTCGGACGAAACACAGTTTTACTATATGTATTATAATCCGACAAATGAAACACTGAACATAACAACAACGTTTACCTGCGTGAGTAAAAATTGTCCAGATAAAAAAACAATTCTGATGGATTATCTTGCCAACGATACAACGGAACCGTCCGTCAAAAAAGCCGGCGGCATTTTTATTAGAACAAATCAAACTGATCTAGGAAAATATATTTACAATTTAACTATTGCGGCAAGTAATGTGGAATACAAACAATCTTCCATCATCAGTATAGAAATTTTGTCTCCGTCTTTTTTCAAACAATTTTTGCATAATTTGTACGAAACACTATTCTTTTGGAAATAGTTACGATAAATAGCGCAGAAAAGATGACGCAAAAAGAGGCATATTCTTGTTATTCTGGCTACACAATGTTTAAAAACTCCCCGAACAGCATAATAGTCATGGCGACAAAAACTGCAACAAAAACTCCAGCGGATGACAACAAAGCATCATTCTCATATACGTCTGAGCAACAAGATACTAGTCACGTTGAAGCAGAAAACAAACTTCTTAGAGAAACTGTTGCACAGCTGCAACAAGAATTAATCAAATATCAGCAACCGGCATTAATGATTTGTGAAGTTGTTGAGTCTATAGATAATAATAGACACGCAATAATCAAAGTTCCAAATGGAAATCAATTTTTTGTAAATGTCGCGGCGGGCTGCGAAACATTAACTTATGGCGATTCTGTTTTGTGCGAACAAAAAAATTTGATGGCGCTCAAAAAAGTTCCTCCAATGAAAAAATTCGACATTGAAAAATTCGTTATAATTGAAAAGCCAACAATGGGTTGGGATCAAATTGGCGGACTCGCAGATCAAATTCGTGATATTAAAGAAGTAATTGAGCTTCCACTTCAAAAGCCAGAACTTTTCAAAAAAGTCGGTATTGATCCACCAAAAGGAGTTTTACTTTACGGCCCTCCTGGCACAGGAAAAACAATTTTGGCGAAAGCTGTCGCTGCATCTACAAATTCAACGTTCATTGAGATTGTCGGCTCCGAGCTCGTGCAAAAATTCATTGGCGAAGGTGCAAAACTAGTCAAAGAAGTTTTCCAACTCGCACGAGAAAAAGCTCCGTCAATTATTTTTATTGATGAAATTGATTCGCTTGCAGCAAAAAGAATCGAACTTGGAACATCTGGCGATCGAGAAGTTCAGAGAACGTTTATGCAATTCCTTGCAGAACTCGACGGCTTTAAACGTCTTGACAACGTAAAAATAATTGCCGCAACGAACAGAAAAGATATTCTTGATCCTGCAATTATGCGACCAGGAAGACTTGACCGACACATTCACGTTCCACAACCGGACATTGACGGAATAAAACAGGTCCTAAAAATTCATACTCGAAATATGAAACTCTCAAAGAGCATCGACATGGACAGACTTGCAAAAGAAATGGATGGCTTCTCTGGCGCAGAAATAAAATCGGCGTGTACAGAATCGGGCTATTTCTCAATTCGACAAGATAAAGTCCAAGTCGGACAAAAAGAATTCCTTGCAGCGATTAAGAAAGTGAAGAATTCTGAAGAGTTCAAAGAGAACCAAGCGTTTACTGCAATGTATGGTTAGCTGAGTGATATGGAAATAGCATTCATTATAGTAAATTTAGTGTTTCTCATTATTTTCTTATTGGGTGTTGCTGGCATTTGGGGTTGTATAATTGGATTAAGAACTGGCGTATCAGGTAATCGGTGGGGCACCCGTATTTACAAAAATAAAGACAAATTTAGATTCTATTACTTTTTGACAGTGGGCAGCATCATTTCTTTAATTCTTATTATTTGTCCGTTGGTAATATGGTATTTTCAGATTGTAATGCTCTTCAAGTAAAAATTTGAAAGCTTAACAGAAAAAAATGCATCAGAAGTTACTTCCGTTCATCATCATTCGTGAGAACTCAGTTGGTGTTCACCTCGTCATCTGCAACGAGGAGAAACTTTTGCCCGTTTATATCAGTTTATATCTTTAAATGCTAAATTTAGAGTAACACTTTTAACTGCTCCTCAACTTCTTTTTAATATGGAAAATGATGCTGCAGATGCCCACGTTAGCGAACTGTATCAAGAAATAGAAAATGAAGTGCTCGAACGCATTTTGCCAAAAAACGATGTTTTACCTCGTGTCAATTCGTTTATCAAAACTTTAGAAAAAACTGCAAACTCTTTGGAACTTGATTGTAGAATTGTAATCGGCGGCTCTGTCGCAAAAAACACCCACATCGTCGATGATTTTGATTGTGATTTATTTATTCGTTTTAATCCTAAAAAATATGGAACGGACGCAATCGGCGAATTGCTAACTGCGATCATCAAAAAACAACAAAATGATCCGAGCGGCGGGAAACTTTTAGATGCGCAACTGTTACATGGTTCACGAGATTATTATAAAACAGTTGTCGACGGAATTACATACGAATTAGTTCCAACACTCGACATTAATGCGGCAAAAGATGCGCCGAATATAACTGATATGTCTTTGTTTCACGTAGATTGGACCGTTTCAAAATGCAAAAAATATTCTGCGCTTAATAATCAAATTCGTCTCGCAAAAGTTTTTTGTAAAGGCCAAGGAGTTTATGGCGCCGAAAGTTATATCGGCGGATTTTCTGGACACGTTGTCGATATTCTCGTCGTATTCGCTGGCGGATTCGACCAACTTCTAAAACAGAGTTTGACATGGACTGACAAACAAGTTATCGATGTAGAAAAATTCTATCACGGGAAAAATGCACTAGCATTAATCAACGAAGCAAAACTAACTTCGCCGATTATTGTTGTCGATCCAATTGTGCCAGAGCGTAATGCCGCATCTGCACTAACTCAAAATTGTTTTGACACTTTCAAAAAATCAGCGGCAAAATATTTAGAAAATCCTTCTGCAGACTTTTTCGAAAAAAAAGAATTTAATTTTCGTTCTCTCGAATCCAAATCAAAAGACGGAATTACATATCAAATCCATCTTGTTCCTTTATCTGACAAAAAAGATATTGCTGGCGCGCAGCACGTGAAAGTACTATCGTACATTTGTGAGCAAGCCGTCGAAAATAATTTCGTTGTCGTTGGTTCAGGTTGGAACTGGTCCGACAATTTTTCGGGTGACATATTTGTCCGGGTTTCTTGCGATTCCCTTTTCCCGACGACAACTGTCCGAGGTCCGCCACTAAGTATGGCTGCTGCTGTTAACGCGTTCAAATTATCGCACGCATCAACATTTGAAAAAGATGGAAAACTTTGGGCAACAGTAAAAAGACGTTACGCAAAATTTGATTTATTGCTAGATGCGATTTCAGCTCACGAACTAATTACTGTTCGCGGCAAATCTTTTTCTTGGAAGAAACTTTGATTTATTTTATTTGGAATTAAATTTTATATCTGAGAAGCGCGGCAATTCCGCCAAGACCGTCGAGTTTTTTGATAATCGTTGTTTCTTCTCCGACGATATGTACGACGCCACTGGTCTGCTCAATTTGTTCTAGAAGAAATTCTAATTTTTCAAAAGTCCCTTTTTCTCGTGCAGAGTGCATCGCGTGTTGCGAAACAAGAACCGTACTTATCATTGATTGCTCTGCAGCTTTTTCTATTTCTTGCATTCCATATGTTACTGCGCCGTCTGTTCCGATTCGTCGCAAAATTTCTTCAAATGAATTAAGAACTTCTGACTGAGATTGTCCCATTGTAAGTTGTTGAAATTCTTTTGTCAACGAAAGTTGCGCAATCGCTCCTTCTGAAACGTTGTCACATTCAATCCACTTAGTTTTTTTTCTCAAGTCTTTTGCTTGTGCGTCCATTTGTTTGAAAATAGGATCTCTCCAAAAATTACTGGACGCCAAAATAATTATTGTGGGATTTATTCTAGTATTAATTGCGAGAAGTTGTGCAACCAATTCTTCATAGAATGATTCTTTTGGCTTACTTCCTTTGGTTTCTTTGACGTCATTTCCTTTTTGTTGAACTGCGCCCTCCATATTTGCAAGTTTACTAAATCCTTTTGCAGTAATAGAGCCAATTGTCGCAGAAGATCTGTCGAATGCCGCAATTATTGTTGTTCCTTTACCGCCAAGCGCAGCTTCTTCAATTTGTCTAAGGGCGTAAGTCGGCCATATTTTTTTCTCAATTGTAATTTCTGTTTTTTCATCAACACTTAATGCGTGATATTCGCCGGCAGAAACATATTCGTTGCCTTCCTTTATTGGCCCAAGAAATCTGACATTTTTTCCGTCGTTTTCGTACGAAGTTTTTTCAACGGTAATTTCTAGACGCATTCTTTTGATTGTGACAGCACTCGCCTTCTCACTTGTGGCATCGCCAATTTTTATTTTGCGTTCAGTCCATCCGCTGACAATATCTCCTTGTTGGACAATACGATACAAAAGCCAAATATCATCAAGACTTTGTGTTTGCAAAGTCATTTTTTTCACTTTTAGATTTTTTGATGTAATTTTCATTTTCGGATCAAAGTATTTTTGATTTCTTTTGTGCTTGAATTGTTATCCTTTGATTTATTCGGTCATTATTTCATCATTATACTGTCTTTCTCTGCACGATTCCTAGCGATACATTTATATATTGTGGACCTCATTTTTAAATGCGATGCGTTCATCAGTTTTCACACACAAACGAGCGGCGAGCAACGTTCCTATGGGAACTGGGGCTACGTTTGTTGTCGTTTTAACCATACTTATTATTTTCTATTTGATTTTCCTTCCTCCGGCTGACAGAGCCGCACTTCTTAACTCTGGTACAATTCCTGGCGATCCTACAAGTGGAGATTCTTCTGGCAGTACTTCGACAGCAAATTCAAATTCATATTCTGCTCCAGTATTTGGAACGTCGACGGTGTTCGAGCAAGCGTTTAGCGGTCCTGGAAAACTTGTACGCGAACCTCGAACGGACTATACTCACGACATTAGCACGACTACTCTTCGCGGAGAATATCAAGCGACAGTTCTTTTGACAGCAAATGACTTCGTATCATCTCGTTCAACACTTTCAAATAAAGTTGCATCATTTGCGTTTGCACTTGATAGTCCAACTGATGTAAAAAATGCAATACTTACTTTTGGCGTAAAGAATTACGATACAGCTCAAGGATTTTTGACAATAAAACTCAACGGTGTTGAAGTCTTCTCTGGAACATTTAGTCAATTTAATAGCGCACCAATTAGTCTGGCCGCAGCTCCTCTTCAAGCGCGAAATATTTTGACTTTTGAAGTTTCTGCACCAGGAATTGCATTCTGGAAAACAAACTCATACCAAATAACTGCACTCAAAGTCCAAGCAGATGTTATTTCACGAGATACTTTGCATTCTGATGATTCGTTCACAGTTGATCCAGTCGAAGTGCAAAATTTAAACACAGTTCGCCTTCGATTCGTTCCTTCGTGCGGTCCTAATTTAGGAAAACTTTCAATAATGATAAACAACAACACGGTGTTTTCAAAAATTCCTGATTGCAATTCTGCAAATTATGTAACTGTTCCTAACGCAGCGCTAGTTTCAGGACAAAACAGTATTAATTTCACTGCAGACTATGGTCTTTACCAACTTGACCAAATAAGTGTTCAGACATTTTTGTCTTCAGATCAAGGCGTTTCATATTTCTTCGACTTAGATAAAACTTGGTTCACAACAACTAATAATAAAGATGCAGTTTGTGGCGAATCTGATGGAATTTGTCCTGCAGGATGTACTCAAGACGTAGATCGCGACTGTTGCTTTATTGCATACGACAAATCATTTTGGTGCGAAACACCAACTCAAGTTACTGCCGACAGATGTGTAGGTTACGTGGATCAAACAACTCTAAATCGTTGCCCATCTGGCTACAAAGATAAAAGTGGCGATATCTCATCAGACTTTCAAAACAACGCAGTGTGCGGTGATAACAATGACGGCATTTGCCCATCTGGATGTTCTTCCGATTATGATAAAGACTGCTGCCTTGCTACATCAACTACCACTGGAAATGTGACAACAATTCCTGCTAATGCCGGAAACTATTTCTGTGACCAGTTAACGGTTGGTGGAGTTTCTAATATGTGCAAACTTTCACTTTCAACAGAAGAATATTCATTATGTCCTGACGGATACATTGCGCGCGACGGTGGGAGACTCGCATCAACATATAATTTCGGCGCATACGCTGGCGCTCAATTATCTACAATTGATCCGAGTTATATTGTAACGGCAGAATTCGTATTTGTTGACGATGGAAACTATCATACTGCTGATCTTCTTATTAACGGATTTAAAACAAATATCGACACTCGTGATGCTCGAATTCTCAAAGATATTAGTAGGTATGCAGTTGCAAATAGTAATTATATTCAAGTAATTCCTAAATCTGACTTTTCTCTAGTTCGCACTACTATTAAGGTCGAGAAGAGGTAAGTGGAATGGCGTCACCTGCGACTCCAGTACCGTCAAGCGGTCCATCTTTATTTAGCGCAATTAAATCTAGACTTGCTTCTAAAATTACTCCGTCAAATGTTGCAGGCGTTGCCACAAGATTTGGTTCTGGCACACTTCGTGGAAGCGGTTTGCTTGCAACAGCGGCAACTGGCGCAACTATTGGCGCGGGAATGGCGATCAGCAAAAAAGTAATTCAGAGCGACGGTTGGGCAATATTTTTTCTTGCTCTTTTCTCTGCAGGAATCCACGCAATTGACTATTCTTTTTTTCAGTTCGCTTACTCGCCAGTTAGAATTTTAATTTACATCGTTCTTGCAATAGTTTTTGCTGGAACACTTTATTCTGATCAAGATGAAGCAAGAACACAGACACTCAAAGCAATAATTTACGCTTGGCTTTTCTTTTTTGTTTTCACAAATTTTTTTGTAAAATATTTTCCGACAATTTTACCACAACGCGGATTGCTTGAATTATTTTTAGGGCTTGCATTTTTAGGAATTTCGGCAGCAAAACCTGGAATTTTTGTTAAGCAACCAGTCATCGCGCCAATTTTTAATATGTTTATTTTCTCGTCTTTTCTTATGCCTTATTTGGGATATGGACTCTTTGATCAGTTTTTTACAAACGGTGGAACATTCGTTTACATTTTGAAAAATTATGCGAGTGCACTTTTCTGGCCAGTTTGGTTTTGGTACGTTCTTTTTTTCACACATTACAAATCTTTACCAATGCGATTATTTTCAGTTCTTTGTTTAATTTTATTTTTAAGTCCGGCGTGGTATGTTTCATATCAAACGCAAATTATTGGTGCTGATGGAACTGGCGTTACTCAGCAACAAAAAAGCGTTTACTTCCAATACTGGTCGGACGTGCAAGATACGAGCAAAATTCTTGGACAAAATTCTATGACAATATATAATTCGTCATATGTCTCGGTCGAGTGTTGGTTCTGGGGATTCCAAGGACAATTGGGATCAGTTACTGGTGGAACTTCAACTGCAGAACATGATAAAATTTGTAACGCTGCTACCGGGTCTAGTGGCAGTTCTGTCGCCGACGGTTTTGATACTTCAGTCGAGAGTGGCGCAACTTCTGCCGCAGGCATAAGTCTTGATCCAATAATTGCGACGCAACAAAAATATTATCCGAAACAAGAAATGACTTTCTTATCTCTGCTTAAAGCAAAATCATTTGGTACGCAAATTGACGTTACGACGAGTTGTTTTGCAAAACCTATTGGTGGTTTAGATGCCGATGGAAAATTGGGCACGATTGATAATCCAACGTTCACAGTGCTTGGGTCTGCAAATCGCGATTTGACTTGCAAAATTCCACAGGGAAACACGTTGGTCGGTGGAAAATCATACGAACTTGATATCAACGCGGCTTTCAATTATGTAACGTCTGCATATTTACGACAATACTTTACTAAACAAGGTTTGCTTTCACAATTTACTTCAAAATCACAAAGTCCACAAGACGGATTTTTTTCATTCTATCAAATTACAGATTCAAATCCTAAATCAATCGCTACTCGCGGACCAGTTCTTGCGGGACTTGATGTTGCAAATCCGGTTTTTGAACTCGCAGATCCAAGCACCGGCGTTACAAATTCATTTACAGTTAGATTACTTGTGAAAAATGTTCCGACGTGGAATGGGAAAATAAAATCTGTAAATAGCATTATGCTTTCTTTGCCGAAAGGCCTTGAAATTAAAAACGGAATTCCAAAAGCAAAACCCAAAGATGTTGTTGGAGATGTAACGTGGTCAGATTTGTCGTGCACTGTTTCAGGATTAGTTGGAAATTTCCAATTACTATCTGCCGACAGTTGTGATGCAATGAATTCAGACCCAACGTCAACATACCAAAATATTAATTGTAAAGATTACAATAATTACTTGCTAAAACCAACTCCTGATTCTTCTATCAAAACTTTCGCAATTGATCCTGGACAAGAAAAAACTCAACAAATTTATTTGACGTGTGACGTTGCAACGACAAATCCAACTCAGATTCTTGGCGGCGCGCCATATGCGGTCAAGAGTATTCGAATGTCAACAGCGTATGTTTACTCTCTGACTCAGTCTAAAACATTCAAAGTAGAATCATCTCTTGCAAACGACAATACTGCATATGACGACAAAGTTCTCAGCGCAAGAAACTTTTGTGGAGCAGATAATTCATACACGCTCTCGCCCTCGCTTGACAAAGTGTTTGTTGGAAAAACGGTGAGTGCGGACAACACGCTTCGTCAAACTTACAATGCAATGGTTGACACAATTACTCAAAGTATTGCGGCGACTGGCGGAACGGGGACAAATATTCTCACTTCCTCCGATTGTTTCTCAAAATCGATTGAGCAAGCAATTGTCCTCAATAGTTGGAATCAAGTAGTTGGAAATCCTATGGTTGACAATTCTTTTTACGGTTATTTGCAAGCAAAGAAATCAATGATAACATACATCAATAGTGCTCCAAACAAAGATTCTCCGACGAAGATTGACTTAATTCCTTACGGTTACGTTTCTGCCGACGCACTTGCGCTTGATGCAAACGCGTTTGACACATTTATGCGAACTAAAAATTTAGCAGTGGGAATGTCTTATGTTGACCAATTACGCGCAGATTGTAAAGTGACAAATGGCGGCGCTGACGATATGACTTGTGTAATTGGAAAATATTTGTGCGGAACAACATACAAAGACGGAGACGTTTCAAATTTCTGCGGACAAAAAACTGTTCCTGACGTTGTAACGCTTGCGACGCAAATATCGCAAATAGTAACTCAGTCTGCAACGTCTTCCTCCTCTGCATCTACATCCTCTACAACCGGAGGCGTGACTAGTGGATAAACGTCTTTTTGCTTTGATGTTAATTGCTTATGTCGCTCTTCTTATTGGATGTACTGGAAGCACTATTCAAACAGATACTGATTACAAAACTGGAACAGGGACTTTACAACTTTCTTTTGATTCACAATTTCCGCCACAGTCTTTAATGGAGAATGAACAGAGTGCAGTTGTCGTTGTCGCGAAAAATTCTGGCGGTTATTCTATTCCGAGTGGAAAACTTCTTTTGACGACGGACGATTCAGTTTTTTATATCGGAACAAAAGATGCGTTTGATCAAAACAGCAAGCCAACGAACATTGTCGGTCTTGTTAAGGGTTCAAACAGACCATTTTATGGAAAATCGATCATAACTCCGACGGGAGATCAGCAATCATTTTCATTTAATTTGTATTCGTTGCCTCTTCCTCAAGAAAGTCAACGAAGAACGGCGACAATAACCGCGTATGCTTGCTTTCCTTACGAAACATTTCAACATACGTCGATTTGCATAGATCAAGATCCATATAAAACAAAAACCAGCAGCCAAATAAAACCCGCGTGTACTGCTCAAGATGTTTCTGTTGATAGTGGCGGCGGACCTGTAAACGTACAAACGGTGCAATCCAGATTTGATCAAACTCCTCAGGGAGACATAACTCCGAGCTTTTATTTTACAATTGAAGGTTCAACATATGTGAAATTATTTGCGCCGGGAGATGAGAATGCATTTTGTGATGCACAACAAATCGTTGCAAAAACTCATGATACTGTTTATTTTACAGCATCACTATCAGACAAACCACTTGTCTGCGATGGCTTAACGCTTGTACAAGGTTATAGTACTGCACTTAATCCAACATATGTCGTTCAACTACAAGATGGACAAACAAAAATTTCTTGCAAGACGGAGCAGCCAATATTCTCATCGGTTGGAGATCCACTTGGAAATTATCTTGCGCCACTTACAATAAATATGACGTATGGTGTTGTTTCAACTGCATCTAGATCTGTTGAAGTAACTACGCTCTCTCAATAATTCATAATCCTTATCGTGAGTTTTAGTTTTCGCCACAGTAAGTTTATAAACACATAGTGGCAGGTTTGCTTTAATGAAGCGAGATCATCTTCACATTGGTTATATTTTGATATTTGTTCTTGTTCTTTCGCTTTATGCTGGCTGTAGTGGCCAAACAACGGCATCGATAAGCAATTATAGAACTGGTTCTCAAGCACTCGATATGCAATGGCGTACTAATAATCAAAATGTAGTATACATCGGCGACGAACTCGATCTTCTTTTGCAATTAAGCAACAAAGGAACAGCCGACATAACTAACGGAGAACTTTTCTTGAGCGGGTATGATCCGTCATATCTTGATTTACAAATTGATCCGAGTCCAACATTCTCACTCACCGGAAAAAGTCAATATGATCCAACTGGTGCATTTTCCGATATTTATACAATCAAAGCAATAAATGTTCAAGGTCCAAAAAATATTGGACAATTTCAACAAAGCGTTTTAGTTTCTGCTTGTTATGAATACAAAACAACAGCAACTGCTAGTGTTTGCATTGATTCAGATCCTTACAACAGAATAACTCGACAAAAAGCCTGCACGATGGGAACTGTTTCTGTCGGTGGACAAGGTGCGCCGGTAGTCATTTCATCAGTTGAACCAATTGTTGGTCAAAAGTCAATTAGATTCAACATCAGACTTAGTAATGCTGGAAACGGTGTCGTCTACAATCCGCAAATTTCACCTGAACAATGTGCAGAAGGCCTTTCATTTGAAAATACTGACCGCGTATTTGTAACTAAAGTAACTCTCGGCGGAAAATCTCTCGAATGCTCACCGCAAAATCCAATTTGGCTTAATTCTGGTTCTGCTTCTCTGACGTGTGAGTGTAATGGCGACGGATGCATTGATTCAAATGTTGCTGCATATCAAACTCTACTTGAGGTTGAACTTAGATACGGATACAGAAATTCTCTTTCTACGCAAGTCAATATTGTGAATACTAATTAGTTCTAACTTTAGTTCTAAGTTATGTTTGCGTTCTGATTGGTTGTGTTGATTAATTAATTGAGCATTTCTCTTTAGTGCGTTTAGTCGCCATCATTGCCATTTCTCATATTGCCGTCGATATATTTATAAAAGAAAACTGCAAAAATGCGTGATATGAGATACTCTCAATCGATTCTCTTATTGTTAGTGCTTGCACTCTTCGTACTAACTGCATGTTCCACTGGTTCACAGACAAATTCAGGAAATCCATTTATCGGCGGTTCTAATGCTCTCGCAATTTCATTTGTTTCTGGCGCGCCACCTGCGCAAATTTTTGATAACAAACAAGGGTCATTCCAAGTAACTGTTCAAGTGAAAAATGTCGGAGAAAACGACATTGCAACTGGCGACGGTTATGTTCAAATTGAAGGCATTGCGCCGCAAGAATTCGGCGTAACTAGTGCAGAATTCAAACAAGATATGCCTGCAATTAAAGGCGCAAGAAAAACTGGTAGCGGAACTGTAGTCTCTGGCAACCAACAGCTTGTAACGTTTGGTCCACTTACATATCAGCAAAATGTTAACGGCAATATTGCATCAAACAAAATTATTGCAACGGCTTGTTATAATTACATGACAAAGGCAACAACTCAAGCCTGCGTTAAAAAAGACGGCGTAGATGACTCGTCACAAAAAAATGCAGTTTGTACGATTGAAGAAACAAAATCTGTTGCAAATTCAGCAGGTCCTCTTCAAGTAACTCAAGTAAGTCAAATTCCACTTGGAAATCAAAAAGTTCAAGTTCAGTTTACAATTGGCAGAACAAGTACTGCTGCAAACGAACTCTTTTTCAAAAAAGACACCGACTGTGACGATTCACAAATTAATTTGAATAAATATGTAGTTCACGTTAAGGTATTGCCAATCGTTAACGAATTGTATTCCGCAAGTTGTACTGGCTGGCAGACTGGCAGTGGTTCGGAAGGAGATATTACTTTGTTTGATGGCGCACCTAGACAACTACAGTGCACATTCAACGTTGGCAATACTAATACTGACTTCCAAACGCCAATCAACGTAGAGCTTTCATATCGCTATATGCAGCAAATTGATACGCCAATTTTGATTAAGGACGTTTCAGCTGGTAATGGCAATTAAGCGAATGAAATTTTTTCATTTTTATATGAACCAAAAGTTCACGCTTCAGCGCAGATTTTATTTTTACTGTTTTCTTTTTGTTTGCATTTTTTTAAGTATTTTATTGAGCGGTTGTGCTAATACTCAGCAGAATTTGCAATCTGTCGCCGCCCAGTTGCCAGACATTTCTGCACCAGTGGTTGATGTTCCATCGTATGTTATTTCTTTTGGTCAAGAAACGCCGATTGCAATTGACGGCGTGAATTATGTTGTCAAAATAAACAGCGCTTATAGTAAAGACAATTCAGTTGTGCTTTCTGTTAAAGTCGGTGGAGGAGAAAACGTAAATAAGGCAGTTGTAAATCAAGTAATTTCTTTTGGTAACCTTAGAATTTGTATTTCAAATATCACAATAGATTCTTCTGGTAATGCTTCTGCAGTTATTATTCCAACGACATCTCAACTTGCAAGTGCTTGGTATTCTCTTGCTACGCAAGATGAAAATAGCTCATGTTCGCTTTTTTCTCGAGCAATCTTTGAGTCTACTAAAATTAATGGCGCGACTTCATTTTTTAGTGATGCGTTTTCAAATTTGTCTTCTAACGACGTCATTATGCGTGCATATTTAGTAATGCTTGGTCAAACGCCAGACAATTTGAGCGTTCAAGCTTGGAAATTTTATATCCAACAAAACGGTGTTTCTAAATTTATTCAAACACTCAGCGAATCTGATGAATTTAGATTGCGAGAAGAATCTATAAAATAAAATAATTTTATCAATGGTATTGGCTATTTCAGTTATTTCTAAACTTACACATATGACAATATGCTCAATACAAATAAAATAGTATTTTAGTTCTCATATCGATGAGCCTTGCATTGAATC
>Ga0265318_10001253_pt1 | contig 15373 bp, 16 predicted proteins | sample 4821metaG_FD_192431 | JGI IMG/M metagenome (GOLD analysis project Ga0265318, IMG submission 192431) | Rhizosphere microbial communities from Carex aquatilis grown in University of Washington, Seatle, WA, United States - 4-8-21 metaG | ecosystem: Host-associated > Plants > Roots > Rhizosphere >... | reverse complement strand
GCGCGGGCCCGCCGGCTGTTCCGCCGGGCCCGCGCCACCCGCTTCCATGCCTGCTTTGGCGCGCCCGCTCGTCATACCGGGCCCCTTGCCATAGCCCTGCCGCAGCGGTGCGTCGCTGACCTGCACGACGAGCGGAATGTCGCCGCCGAGCGTGCGCTTGAGCGCCGCGGTGAACTGCGCGATCTGGTCTTCCTTTTCGATATCGCCGATCTGCGGCACGAGCGCGGTCTCGTCGAGCGAGATGCGCAGCGGCGGGGAACTGAACACGCTCACGATTTTCGCGCGCTCGGCGGGCTGGATCGAATCGAGCAGCTTGACGATATCGGCGATGCGCGCGGCCGAACGCATGCCCATCGAGCGCGTCATGAACTCGCCGCGTTCCTGCCAGTGCACGGCGAAACTCAGGAGCTGCGCGACGATGAGGCCGGCGAGCAGCACGAGCACCATGCGCGCGAACAGCGACCGCGGGAAGAGCCTCATGCGCTCACCTCGACCGCCACGGCGAACACGTAGCCCTCGCCGCGCACGGTCTTGATGATCGCCGGCTCCTTCGCGTCTTCGTCAAGGCGGTGGCGCAGGCGGCTCACCTGCACGTCGATGCTGCGGTCGAACGGCGACGCATCGCGCGAGAGCATGAGATCGATCAGCTGGTCGCGGTTCAGCACGCGGTTCGGATGCGCGAGAAAAATCCTGAGCAGCTTGAACTCGGTGCCGCTCAAGGCGACGACCACGCCCGCGGGCGAGATCAGGTTGCGCGTGGCAATGTCGAGCGTCCAGCCGGCGAAGCGGATCCGGCGCGCGGCGTCCGGCTGCAGGTTGTCGGGCAGCGTGCGCGCGCGGCGCAGCACGCTCTTGATGCGCGCCAGCAGCTCGCGCGGACTGAACGGTTTCGCCAGATAATCGTCGGCGCCCATCTCGAGGCCGACGATGCGGTCGGTTTCCTCGCCGCGCGCGGTCAGCATGATGATCGGGAGCGCCGAGCGCGCGCGCACGTCGCGGCACAGCGTGAGCCCGTCGGCGCCGGGCAGCATTACGTCGAGCACGACGAGATCCGGGCGCGCCTCGTCGAACGCGGCCCACATGGCCTTGCCGTCGCCCACCGCCGTGACGCGGTAGCCGTTCTTTTCCAGGTAGTCGCGCAGCAGGCTGCGGATTTCGAGGTCGTCGTCGACGACCAATACATGATCCGGCGTACTCATATGCTCTATATACAGCGACCGCCGCGCGCCCGCCAAAAAAATTGTATCGCAGTGTAACAATCCCGCCGGGTGACAGGGGCCGATACAAAAATGCCGCGACATGAAATCCCCCGGTTACACCCGGGTGCTCAAATGAGCGCTGCCAGAGAACCGGCGGACGGCAAGGCACGTATCGCCGGACCGGGAAAGGCAACAGTTACTTAACCAATGGAGATCATTATCATGAGAAGCAACCGTAAAGTCATCGCAGGTTTGATCGCTGCGGCAGCGTTTGCCGCGTCGGGTTCATTGGTCTATGCCCAGCCCCAGGTGCCTGCGCCGGAACGCGGCTATCAGGCCGGCGGTCCGGAAGCGCACCACGGCATGATGGGTCATGGCATGCGCGAAGGCCACGAACAGCACGGCCAATGGAGCAATCCCGCCGCCCGCGTCGAGGGCTATCTGGCCGCGCTGAAAGTCGAGCTCAAGATTGCGCCGGCCCAGGAAAAGGCCTGGCAGACTTTCGCCGACAGAACGCGCAAGCAGTCCGAAGCGAGAACGGCGCAGCACGCGAAATTTGCCGCCCAGCCCAAGACCGAAAATCTGACGGCGCCCGAGCGTCTCGCGCAACGCACCGCGTTCATGAAGCAGGGACTTGCCAGCATGGAAGCGCGGACCGCCGCGGTAACGGAGCTGTATGCGGCGCTCACGCCGGAACAGAAAACCATCGCGGACAAGCAGTTTGCCCGCGGCCACGGCGGGCGCTTTCATCGCGGTGGACACGAGCATCATTCCAAAGGGTAACGCTGGAAATTACGCGCTGCCGATCGCGTAGACGCGCGTGCAAGCGCCGATGCCGCAAGGTATCGGCGCTTTTTTTCGTCCGGCCGCCGGCCCGGCGCGGCAGGATTCCGCTTCGAACCGTATAATCGGGCGTGAGGAGATCTTCGCGCATGACATTCCAGAATTTCGTCCGGCTTGTATTGCATACCGGTTGCGCGGCGCTGGTCGCTGCGACAACGGCGGCCGCCGCCGACTGGAAACCGGACAAGGCGGTCGAATTGATCGTCGGCACCGGGCCCGGCAGCGGCGTGGACAACACGGCGCGCACCGTGCAGGCCATCCTGCAAACGCAAAAGCTCGTCGAACCGCAGATCACCGTGAACAACAAACCGGGCGGCCCCTACGCCGTCGCCTACAATTACCTGTCGCAATTCCCGGGCGACGGCACGAAGCTCGCGATTCAAACTTCGACGCCGCTCTCGGCGCTGGTCACCGGGCAATTGACCATCAAGTATTTCGAATTCGCCCCGATCGCGAACCTGATCACCGAGCCGATACTCTTCATGGTGCGCGCCGAATCGCCAATTGCGAACGGCAAGGACCTCGCGCAGCGGTTGAAAGCCGATCCATCGGCAGTGAGCATCGCGCTGGCGAACGCGCGCGGCAACGCCTTTCATATCACCGCCGCGCTGTTTGCACGCGCCGCCGGCGCTGACGCCAAAAAACTGAAAATCGTCGTCTATACCTCGTCGGGCGACGCGGTAGCCGCCCTGCTCGGCGGGCACGTCGACGTCGTCGCGGTGACGCCGGGCAATTTCCTGCCGCTCTTGGAGGCAAAAAAAATCCGCATCCTCGGGCTCGCCTCGCCGAAGCGCCTCGGCGGATTGCTCGCAACCGTGCCGACGTTCAAGGAGCAGGGCTACGACGTCGTGTTCGACCTGCCGCGGAGCGTGATGGGTGCGAAGGGTTTGACGCCCGATCAGGTCCGTTACTGGGACGGCGTGTTCGGACGCATGGTCAAGACCGATGCTTGGCATCAGGCTGCCGAGAAGAACCAGTGGAAAGAGGAATACCTGAACAGCGCCGATCTCGCCAAAAGCCTGAAAGAGCAATACGAAATATGGAAAGACGTGCTGACCGAAATCGGGATGGCGAAGCAGTGAAAGGCAAGACAAATCAGCCGCAGATGAACGCAGATTCACGCGGATAAATTCAAAAGCCAAATACATAGCATTAACTTGGTTTTCATCTGCGTTCATCCGCGTTTATCTGCGGCTACAGATCTTTTAGGAGTTTAGCGATGGCGAAAGAAATCAACGATGGTTATTTCGAAGCGTACTGGCCGCGCGGCACGCGCCAGCAGAAGACGCGCGCATTGGCGCCCCGCCTCGACACGCTCGAGGGCAAGACCGTCGCGCAATTGTGGGACTACCTCTTCAAGGGCGACGAAGTATTCGCGCTGCTCGAAGAAGGCTTGAAGAAGCAATATCCGGGCGTCAAGTTCGTGAGCTGGCGCGACTTCGGCAGCACGCACGGCGGCGACGAGAAAGATGCACTGGCGGCACTGCCCGGACGTTTCAAGGAACTCGGGGTCGACGCGGTGATTTCCGGGATGGCGTGTTGAGGCAGTTGCACGCCCGCCGTGTTGCGGGCCAGTGCAGCGTGCGAAGCCGCCGGCTATCCGACTTCTTCACTCACGTGTGAAGGATTCTTCAAGCAGGCCGCCGCGACGTCGATCGGGCTGGGCATGCGCAACATTCCGCTGGCACTCGTCCCCGGCCACATAGGGAACAAGAGCAAGGAAGATCTGCGCCGCGATATTCTGGGCGTGACGATGCAGGCGGTGATCGACAATCTGACCATTGCCACCACCGCGCAGGCGGATACGGCGGAGCCAGGCGCGCGCGACATCGTGGTCAAAGGCGGCTTCGCCGAAGTAAACCGCTATTTTTACGAGCACGAATATGCGGACGGCCTGCCGATAGTGCCGCCGACGCAAGAAGCGATCGACGAATTTCTAAAATTTACGGATCGCAAGCCCGACGAAGTACTCGGCGTGCTCCTGCCGGACAAGCGCGCGGCCACCATCTGGAACGTCGCCGCCAACGGCGTGATGGCCGGCTGCCGGCCCGAATACATGCCCGTATTGATCGCGCTGATCGAAGCGATGTGCGATCCCCGGTACGGCGTCGAGCACAGCGGCAACACGCCGGGCGGCGACACGCTGATCATCCTGAACGGCCCGATCATCAAGGAACTCGATTTCAATTACCTGCAGGGCGCGCTGCGCGACGGCTTTCTGCCGAACACTTCGGTCGGCCGCTTCTGGCGTTTGTATTTGCGCAACGTCGCGGGCTTTCTGCTGCACAAGACCGACAAGGCGACGTTCGGCAACACCTGGCGCGTCGTGCTCGCGGAGAACGAAGACGTGCTGAAGGCGATCGGCTGGCAACCGCTTTCCGCCGAGATGGGTTTCAAGACGGGCGACAACACCGTCACCATCGCGCGCTATACCGGCGGCGGCTCGCTGTCGTCCGTCACCGGCAGCACGCCCGAGGAAATGCTGCCTTATCTCGCCGACTCGCTGGTGAAATTCAACAACTGGCAGATCACGTTCACGACGAGCCACGGCCCGGGCACGCTGCGGCCGCTCGCGGTCATTACGCCGATCATCGCCGAGACGATCGCGAAAGCCGGCTGGAAAAAGTCCGACGTCAAAAAATATCTGTTCGACCACGCGCGCATCACCGCCCACGACTTCGAGCGCCAGTTGCGCGACTGGAACATCCGCGGCGTGTGGGATCTCAAGGACGACGTGACGCACGGCCGCATTCCGAAAGTGTTTTACGAATCCGACGACCCGCATCGGCTGGTGCCGATCGTGTGGAAACCCGAGGACTTCATGATCGCGGTCGGCGGCGATCCGCTGCGCAACAATGCCTACGTATTCGGCCACAACGGCTTTCTCGGTTTTCCGACCGCCAAGAAAATCGAGTTGCCGAAGGCTTGGGCGAAGCTGCTGGCGGCGCGGGCCAAATAAGCGCGCTTTTAAAAAATATTCCCTCCCCTTCAAGGGGAGGGCTAAGGTGGGGATGGGGTTGTCAGAGTCGCGTGAACGATTGAACCCATCCCCATCCCGCCCTTTCCCCTGGTTGCCCTCATCCCCAGCCCTTCTCCCTTCACAGGAGAAGGGAGCGTCGAGCATCTCGCCTACGCGAGATGAGTGCTAAAAATTGGGAAGGTGAGAAATGCGCGGGCGACGAAACTAAGTGCCCTCGCGAAACCTGATGATCTGCCGCCGCTCGCGCTTGGTCGGGCGGCCTTTGCGTTCGCCCGCCGGGCCGCCGAAAGCCTTGCGGTCCGCGATTTGCGCGACGCGCCGCGCGATGCTCTCCGCGCTCTCGATATAGAGCTGGCGCGCCGCATCCGCCGGCCCGCGGCGGTCGGCGAGGGCCGTGACCGTGACATTCCACTCGAATTCGCCGACGCGGATCGCGAGCGCATCGCCGGCCCTCACGTCTTTCGACGGCTTGATGCGCTCGTCGTGCAATCTCACCTTGCCCGCGACGACCGCGGCTTGAGCCAGCGCGCGGGTCTTGAAGAAGCGCGCGGCCCACAGCCATTTGTCGATGCGCACGCGCTCAGGCGGTTCGCTCACAACCTTACTCCGCCGCGCGCTTTTTTTCCAGGAGGCACGCGAGCATCGCGCGGTCGCCGTCAGTCAGTTCGCGCAGGTCGCCGTCCGGCGCGAAATGCAGTTTGAATGCGCCAATCGCGGCGGCCTCGTCCGCAGTGTCGTAGCCGAATGCGGCGAGCAGCGTCAAGCCGTCGGCCGCCGGCGGCACGCGGTACGGCGGGTCGCACCACAAACCAAAACCGCGCGCGGCAAGCTGCCGCCATGGAAATAATTTGCCGGGGTCCGGCTTGCGCCGCGGCGCGACGTCGCTATGGCCGAGGAAGTTCGCCGCCGGAATCGCATACCGCGCTTTGAGGTCCGCGAGCAGCGCCAGCAGGCTGTCGACCAACGGCTCCGCAAATTCTTCCCTGCCGTCGTTGTCGAGTTCGATCCCGATAGACGCAGAATTTGCGTCGCGATTGCCGCCCCAGTACGAAACTCCGGCGTGCCACGCCCGCGCGCGCTCGTCCACGAGCGCGTAGATTTTGCCGTCGCGCGCCACGAGGTAATGCGCGCTCACCTTGCTAACCGGATCGGTCAGCGTGCGCAGCGCCTGCTCCGGGTTGTTGTCGCTTGTGTAATGCAGCACCACGAAATTCGCGCGCCGCTCGTCGAAGCTGCCGGACGGACGCACCACGACAGGCAAGCCGGTGTGCTGCATGACGGGCGGTGTGGTGCACGCAGCCAACGCCAGCAGTGCGACCGCCGTGCCGGCGCGAATACCCGGCGGACGCACGGCGCGCGCAACGAGCTTCATCGGAGGAACTACATCAATCCCCTGATCACGCTCCACGCCGAGCCCACGGCCAGCACGACGACGACGAACATCGACAGGCCGTACGCGGGTCCGCGCTTTGCCGCGCTATGCTGATAAGCGGCCGCGTACCAGATGCGCGCGACGACCCACACCGCGCCGAGCCCCGCCGCCCACATGCCGTCCGCGAACGCCGCATACAGCCACAGCACGGGCAAAAACATGAGCGTCGTTTCGATCGTGTTCATCTGCACGCGGAACGCGCGCTCGAAATCCGGATGGCCCGACATGGCGGGCGCCTTGACCCCGTATTTGACGCGCGCCCTGCCCACGTTCCACGCCAGCACGAAATGCAGGACCACGACGGCGATCGTGACCAGGGCCACCCAGCGAAAGTCATGCATCTGTCATGCTCCTCGGAAATTGACGATGGGCGTACTCTACTCCGATTGCCGGCGCGCAACGGTCACGGCGCGAGCCGCACGTCCGCGGCGGCATTCGCCATTTGCCGCAGCGGATCGTAATCGGCATCCGCCGCCGCGACGAACCGCGCGATGCGCCAGCTTGCGAGGATCGCGGCGCCCTGCGCGTCGCGGTGCATGTAGAGCAATGCGGCGCGCAAGTCGTCGCGCAGATCCTGCGGCAGGCTTTTCAGCATCACCCACGGCGGCATCGGGCTAGGGCCCAGCGTTGCAATCACCTTGACGTCGCGCGCGAGCTCCGGCCGCCGCGCGAGCTCCGCTTCGAGCACCGTGCTGTCGATCGCCGACGCGTCGATCTCGCCGTCGGCGATCATGCGCAGCGAGCGCTGGTGCGCGCCCGATTCGACGACGCGGCCGAAGTATCCCGAGCGATGGCCGAGCGTCGCCAGATGGTGCCGCACCACGTTGTGCCCCGAATGCGAACGCGGTTCGTTGTACGCCCAGGCGGCGCCGCGCAAATCGGCGAACGACGAGTACGTGCTCGCGCGATGCACGACCACGTCGGAAAAATACACCGGGCGGTCCGCGTAGCGCGCGCCGCGCATGACCGGCACCGCGCACGGCTCGACCGCCGCGTTCGCCGCGTCCGCTTTCCACGCGTACGGCAGCCCGCAGATCCAGCACACGTGGATGCGCCCCGCATCGAGCAGCGCCTCGCGCTCCTCCCACGGAATGCCGTCGACGAATTCCGCGCGCAGGGCCAGCCTGCGCCCGAGCCAGGCGACGATCGCACGGCACGTCGCCTCGGCGTTCTCCGCCATGCACGACGTGAATTTCAATACCGGAATGTTCATCATCTCCATGCCTGCATCAATCGCCGGGCTTGATTTTCGCCGCGATCGCAGACGCAATCAATCCGCCGTCGCACCGGACGCCTTGATGACCGGGCCCCACTTCGCCATTTCCGCCTTGATATAGGCGCCGAATTCGGCGGGCGTGTTGCCGACCGCCGCCGCGCCGTCGCCGGTCAGCCGCTCCGCCACCTCCGGCAGCTTCAACGCCTTCACGATCTCGGCGTTCAGCAGGACGATCGCCTCCTTCGGCGTGCCGGCGGGCGCGAGCATACCGAACCACCCGCTCACTTCGAAACCCGGGTAGCCCTGCTCGGCGATCGTCGGCACCCCGGGCAGCAGCGCCGATCGTTTCGCGCTGGTAATCGCGAGCGCCCGCAGCTTGCCGCTTTTGACGAACGGCGTGCCCGCGATCATCGTCGGCATCATCGCGTCGACCTGCCCGCCGATGACGTCGATCAGCGCGGGGCCGGCGCCTTTGTACGGAATGTGCGTGCCGGGAATGCGCGCCTGGATTTTAAAGAGCTCCATGCCCAGATGCGGCAGCGAACCGGCGCCGGTCGACGCGTAGACGAGGCCGCCCTTGCGCGCGTGCGACAGCGCGACGAATTCCTTCACGCTTTTCACCGGCACCGACGGATGCACGACGAACACATAGCTCTGGCTGGTGAGCTGGGTGATCGGCGTGAAATCCTTCACCGGATCGTGGTTCAGTTTCCTGTACAGGCTGACGTTCGTCGCGAACCCCGCGTTGACCCACAACAGCGTATAGCCGTCGGCCGGCGCTTTCGCGACGAGATCGTGCGCGATATTGCCGTTGGCGCCGCCGCGATAGTCGATCACGAACTGCTGATTGATCGCCGCCGCGACTTTCTGCGTGACGATGCGCACGATGATGTCGGAGCCGCCGCCGGGCGCGACCGGCAGCACCAGGCGTATCGGCTTCACCGGATAGCCCTGCGCCGCTGCATTCAGCGCGGGCAACGCGATGAGCAATGCTGCAACTGCACGCTTCACGATGTTTGCTTCATTCTTCATCCTTCCGCCTCGAACAGCCGCCCCACCCTAGCCCTCCCCCGCAAGCGGGGGAGGGAATGAACATTGACGGCCGCAATAAAACTCCCCTTTCCCCGCCACTTTTAGCATTCATTTAGCAGTAGCGAAATGCTTGACGCTTCCTTCCCTCGCCTCGCGGGGGAAGGATTGAGGATGGGGGCACTCATCATTTATCCAACCTCCTGCTTTTGTGCGCCGTCGGCCGCATCAGTACCCCGCCGCCGACGAGCATCGCGGCGTTGATCCAGAAGAGCGGCGCCACGCCGAGCGCGGCCGCGATGGCGCCGAATATCACCGGGCCGACCAGCTTGGTCGCATTGTCCGCCGCGAAGCGCACGCCGAGCGCCTCGCCCGAGCGCCCTTCCGGCGAGCGGGCATACATGATCATCAGCGAAATCGGCTGGGTCACGTTGAGGCCGAACCCGAACACGAATGCGATCGCCGACAGCGCCGGCGCGGTGATGACGAAAGGCACCAGCACGAAACTCAGCCCGCTCAACACCAGCGCATGAGCGAGCACCGTCTCTTCGTTGCGCCACGCGATCCACGACGGCAAGATCACGCGCGCCGCAAAACCGCCGACCGCGCACATCGCGATCACGATGCCGATCGCCGAACTCGACAGGCCGTGGCCGTGGCCGTACACCGGAATATAAAACTGGAAAATGTCGAGCCCCGTTTGCGCGAGGCTGCTCGCCACCAGCACCGGCCACACGCCGGGGTGCGTGATCGTGTCGCGCACGTTCATCGGCGGCGCGGTGCCCGGTTTGGCGCGCGGCAGAATTCCGCCCCACAGCGCGAGCAATGCGGCCGGCACGGTGAAACACAGCGCGCCCAGGAAAAACGCGATCGCCGGCCCCACGCTGTCGAACGAAAATCCCGCGAGCAGCGGGCCCGCCGAGGCCGCCGTCGAAATCGCCATCGCGTAATTGCTGTAGTTGCGCGCGCGGTTCTCCGCGGTGGAAAACACGCCCACCATGTTCTGCAGCGCAATGCTGTAGAACGTGGTCGCGATGCCGCTCAACGCCGCCGCGATAAACACCGCCGCGAGCGACGCCCAGAAGCACGGCAGCAGCATGCCGACCGCACTGCCCAGCGCGCCGAGCAGGAGCGGCGTGCGCGGCCCGTAGCGGTCGACGATGCGTCCCGCCGGCCACGACAGCAGCAGCGGAAACAGCGCGAACGTCGCGGCGAGCGCGCCGATCGTGAACGGCTGCGCGCCGAGCTTGATGGCGTAGAGCACGCCCAGCACGCGCGAAGCGCGCACGCCGGTCATGTTGAAAAACGCCAGGGCAAGCGTGAGGTAGAGCGTCATTGTTGAATGGTGATTAAGTAGATCGGTGATTGGGTAACCGAGTCCCTTAATCACTTAATTACTTAATTACATGATTACTTAATTACCTAATCACTAAATCGCCGAATCAATCGGCGTGTATCCCCGCGTTCTTCACGACCTTCGTCCACTTGACGAGTTCGGCTTTGACGAACGCGGTGTATTGCTCGGGCGTCGAGGTGGCCGGTTCCATGCCGACGTTCAGGAGCTTGTCGCGCACGTCGGGTGCGGCCATGATGCGCGCGATCTCGCGGTTCAATTTATCGATGATGGCGCGCGGCGTTTTCACCGGTGCGGCGACGCCGTACCAGTTCGACGCCTGGTAACCGGACACGCCGGACTCCGCGACCGTCGGCAGCGACGGTTCCGCCGGCGAGCGCTGCGCGCCCGTCACCGCGAGCGCGCGCAATTTGCCCGCGCGCATGAGCGGCAGCCCGGCCGCGATCGTCGGTATGCTGAACTGGATCTGGCCGCCGATCACGTCGGTCAGCGCCGGCGCCATGCCCTTGTACGGGATATGCACGACGTCGATCTGCGCCATCGCTTTAAGCAATTCGACCGCGAGATGGCTCGGCGCGCCGTTGCCGGCCGAACCGAACGACAGCTTGCCGGGCCGCGCGCGCGCGTACGAAATAAATTCCGTCACGCTGCGCACCGGCAGCGCCATGTTCACGACGACGATGCCGGGCCCCGTCGTGACCGGCGTGATAAACGCAAAATCGCGCATGAGATCGAACGGCAGTTTCGGATAGAGGCCCGGCTGCACGGCATTGCTCGCCGACATCAGGAGCAATGTGTGGCCGTCGGCGTCCGCGTGCGCCGCGAGCTCGGTGCCTATGATGCCGGCTCCGCCGCTGCGGTTGTCGATGACCGACGTCTGGCCCCATGCCTTGGTGAGCTCGATGCCGATCAAGCGCGCCTGCATGTCGCTCGGGCCGCCGGGCGGAAACGGCACGATGATGCGGATGGGCTTTTGGGGGAATGTTTGCGCGGCCGAGACCAGAGCAAGCATTGTGAATAGAACCGCCGTCAACGCTTTTGCGACTGAGCGATTGGGTGATTGAGCGATTCTGTGATTGAACAACTTAATCACCCATCCCTTAATCACTGAATCACCGCTTTTTCAGCATGTTTCAAAATAAACTGCAGCGTCTCTTCCGCGCAGCGGTCGGCGTCGGTCGCCGCGACGTGATAGGAATCGCCCGGGATCACGCGCAGTTCCGAGTTCGGGATCATCTTCTGCCACGCGCGCGTCGATTCGACCGAGCCCAGCGCGCTCGCCTCCGTCGTCATCACGAGCGTCGGGCACTGGATGCGCGGCAGGTCGGCCGTGATGTCGGTATATGGAAGCGTTTCGCCGAACCCGATCATCGTCGACGCGGCGGTCCTGCCCATGAGCCGGGTCCAGTACTCGACGCCTTCCGCCGGAAATTTGCTGCCCAGGCGCTTGCCCATGTTCTTGCGCGCCCACGCTTCGACGCCGAGCTTTTCGAGTTCGTCGGTCGCGTGCGCGGCTTTCGCGCCCATGCGGTCCCAGTTCGGCGGCGGCGTGCCGACGACCGTCAGCGTCTGCACTTTGTCCGGACAGCGCGCGGCGAAGTGGCGCGCAATCGTGCCGCCCAGTTTCGCCGCGATCAAATGGAAGCGCTCGATGCCGAGCTGCTTCATGAGCGCAAGATAGTCGTCGACGACGAGGTCGATCGTCCACGGGAAGTCGCGCGGCATCACCGTCGATTCGCCGAAGCCGCGCGTGTCGGGACGCACCACGCGAAACTCGCGCGCGAGATGCGGCACCCAGCCGTACCATGCAAGGCCGCGCTCGGCGTTGCCGTGGATCATCAATATCGTCTCGGCCTTTTTCCACGGGTCGGTGAAGTCGTCGACCAGGTAATGCATTTCGAGATCGGGGGCTACGCGCGCAATGGGCATGAACGTGGACGTTTCGGGTTGGGGAATTGTGCTTTATGCATTAAGCGCGGCGAATTGGCAACTGACGGCCCGCGGGGTCACTCGGCGGACACCGCCCGCTCGATGGTCTCGCGCGTAATTTTCGGCGCGAAGAGCCGGACGAACTCGAGCGCGTAACCGCGCACGTAAGTGTGCTTCTGCACGCCGACGTAGATCTTGTTCGATTCGAACAGATGCCGCGCATCGATTGCGCGCAGCTGCCGGTCTTCCTTCGCGTTGTAAGCGAGCGCCGCCACGATCGCGACCCCCAGCCCGCGCTTGACGTACTCCTTCATCACGTCCACGTCCGTTGCGCTCAGGATCACGTTGGGTTCGCAGTCGGCGGCCGCAAACGCTTTCATCACCTGTGCATAGGTCGGAAACTCGCTGTCGTAGGTGATAAGCGGATAGCGCGCGAGCGCCTTGATCGTGAGATGGCTCATGCGCAGCAGCGGATGGCGCGCCGGCGCAAGCACGATCTTGTGCTGGTCGTAGCACGGGATCAGCGCCAGGCCCGGCACTTCATGCGCGGGCTTCGAGCAGATCGAGAGGTCGGCCTTGCCGGCGCTCACGAGCTGCGCGACCTGCACGGGATTGCCCTGGCGCAGCGTGATGCGCACTTTCGGATACTTGCGGCTGAACGCCTGGATGATGCCGGGCAGGATATAGCGCGCGTGCGTGTGCGAAGTGGTGACCGTAAGTGTGCCCGTATCGAGCGCCGAAAAATCGCGCCCGATGTGGCGCAGGCCGTCGGTAGTGCGCAGCACCTTGCGCGCGATCTCGCGGACCTGCGCGCCGGTTTCCGTGAGCCCCAGGATGCGGCGCTTGCCGCGCAGAAATATCGTGACGCCGAGCTCGCGCTCGAGCGCCTGGATCTGCCGGCTCATGCCCGGCTGGGACGTGTGCAGCGCCTGCGCCGCGGCCGAGATGTTCATGCCGCGGTCGACGATCTCGCACAGGTATTTGAGCTGCTGGAGCGTCATCGCAGGTTATGTTTTGAACGCATAATGCTATTTAAACATAGTCTTTGCCAGCATAAGCAGCGCCGGCCGATAATTGCCGAAACACCTGCGGGCGGCGCTGCCGTCCGCCCCCACCGGAAGAGGAACCCGCGATGTCAGAACCCGCCAGCGAATGCCGGCTGCTGTCCGTCAGCAGCATCCTGGGCTACGGATTTCCGGAGGCTTCGCTCGCGCGCGCGCTCGAACGCCGGCCGCATTTCATCGGCGTCGACGGCGGCAGCACCGATCCCGGCGCCTTCTATCTCGGTTCGGGCGAATGCCTGAACTCGCGCAAGGCGATGAAGCGCGACCTGCGCCTGATGCTGATGGCCGGGGTGCCGCGCAAGACCCCCGTCGTCATCGGCACCTGCGGCGGCGCCGGCGCCGAACCGCATCTGCAGGAGGTCGCCGCGCTCGCGCGCGAGATCGCGCGCGAGGAAAAACTGAATTTCCGCCTTGCGCTGATTCACTCCGATCAGACCAAGGCCGACGTCGGCGCATGGCTCAAGGCGGGACGCGTATCCGCACTGCGCAACGTGCCGGCATTGACCGAAGCGATCGTGGAACGCTCGTCGCGCATCGTCGGCATGATGGGCGCCGAGCCTTTCATGCAGGCGCTCGACGGCGGCGCGGACGTGGTGCTCGCCGCGCGGGCGAGCGATGCCGCGTCGTGGGCCGGTTGCGCGATGAGCCGCGGCATGGCGGCCGCACCGTCGTGGTACTCGGGCAAGATGCTCGAATGCGGCACGGCCTCGGCGACTCCGAAGGGCCACGACTGCCTGATCGCGACCGTGCGCGGCGATTATCTCGAAGTCGAGCCCGCGAATCCCGCGCGCCGCTGCACGCCGCTGTCGGTCGCCACCCACGGCCTGCACGAAAACGCGAGCCCGACGATACACGAAGAGCCGGGCGGACTGCTCGACGCCACCCACTGCGAATTCACCGCCGTGTCCGACCGCGCCGTGCGCGTGAGCGGCATGCAGTGGCGCGCGCGCGAGTACGACATCAAACTCGAAGGCGCCGAATTCATCGGCTATCGGGCGATCACCATCTGCGGCACGCGCGACCCGATCCTGATCGGCCAGATCGACTCCTACCTGCAATCCGTCAAGGACGACGTCGCGACACGCGCCGCGAACTTCGGCGTCTCGCCGGAGAAATATCACCTGGTGTTCCACGTATACGGCAAAGACGGGGTGATGGGCGCGGCCGAACCGGTAAAAAAGACGCTGTCGCACGAGCTCGGCATCGTCGTCGAGGTCGTCGCGCCCGACGAGGAAGACGCGAGGGCGGTGCTCGCGATTGCGCGCGTGGTCGTGCCGAAAGTCGATTTCCCGGGACGGCTGTGCAAGAGCGGCAACATGGCGTTCCCGTTCTCGCCGTCGGACATCCCGGTCGGGCCCACGTACCGCTTCTCGATCTTTCACGTCGTCAAACCCGACAGCCCGTACTCGATGTTCCCGATCGAGTACGAAGAGGTGCACTGACCATGGCCAGGCTCAGCGAAATCGCCAAGGTGTGCAAGAGCAAGAACGCGGGACCGTTCGAAGTCACGATCGACATCATGTTCGACACGCGCGAGATGTACGACAAGGTCGAGAAAAGCGGCGTGCTGTGCCCGGAACTCTTCGCGCGCCTCTACAACGTCGACGCCAAAGACGTGCTGTTCACGCCTTACCCGGCGGCGTTCGCGTTCAAAGGCACGATCCCGCGCTGCGTCTCGTCCGGCGACATCGGCGACACGGACGTCTACGGCGCGCAGCAGCACGCACCGATGCTCGACGTCGAAATTCCGTTGTAGGCACATGGCGACGGCAAAAAAAACGACGGCCGCGCGCACCTTTACGGTCGGCGTCGACATCGGCGGCACCTTCACCGACATCGCGGCGCTCGGCCCGGGCACTTCCGGCATTCTTGCCGCCAAGGTGCTGACCGATTACGGGGACCTCGCGCGCGGCGTGATGACGGGCATCGAAACGCTGCTCACTGAGCATGCCATCGCACCGGCGCAGGTGGCGCGCGTCGTGCACGGCACCACGCTCGTCACCAACTGCCTGATCGAGCGGCGCGGCGCGAAAACCGCGGCAATCGTCACCCGCGGCTTTGGCGACGTGCTTGAAATGGGGCGCGAGAGCCGCTACGACATCTACGACGTCGACATCGAAGTGCCCGCGCCGCTGGTGCCGCGCGAACTCGTGTTCGAAGTCACGGAGCGCGCGAACCATCGCGGCGAGATCGTCACCCCGCTCGACGAGCGCGAAGTCGCCGGCATCGTCGACAAGCTGCGGGCGCTCGGCGTAGAGAGCGTCGCCGTGTGCCTCCTGCATTCCTATGCTACCGCCTTGCATGAAAGGCGCATCGGCGAATTGCTC
>Ga0265318_10001251_pt1 | contig 15405 bp, 12 predicted proteins | sample 4821metaG_FD_192431 | JGI IMG/M metagenome (GOLD analysis project Ga0265318, IMG submission 192431) | Rhizosphere microbial communities from Carex aquatilis grown in University of Washington, Seatle, WA, United States - 4-8-21 metaG | ecosystem: Host-associated > Plants > Roots > Rhizosphere >... | reverse complement strand
TTCCCCTTTGGGATTTTGCACCCCGAGAACGGAGTCCGGACCGCCCCCAGCCCCCTCCCAAAGCGGACATTTCTACTTGGCCAGAAAGCGGACATTTCTACTTAGCCTTGACATCAACGGACGATTTCGGCCGTGCTGTTCGGGGCCTCGAAAGGGAAACCCTGGGTTAAATTTCCTCTGCTCCGCCGGAGGCACGAAATGATGAGCCCATATCGGATCGCCCGCCGCGCGTTTCTCCGGAGCTGCGGCGGCTCCATCGCCCTGCTGGCGCCGCTCCTGCGCGGGATCGAGGCGCGCGCGCAGGGGATGCCCGTGGATCCGGCGTCCACCATCGGGACGGCTACCCTCGCCTGGGCGGCCGCCATCGATCGTTTCTACAGCGATCAGACCTCCCAGGCCTTGCAGGCCTTCGACGCCGCGATCGACCTCGATGGCAACACCTTGCTCGACAACACCGTCGTCGCCTACGTGAACGACGAATCCACCCGCTGGGACCACAGCCAGCTCAACATGCCCTTGATCGTGCTTGGCGGGAAGAACACCCGGATCAAGGGCGGCACCTTCCTGAAGGTGACGGGCGGCTCGCTGCGGAAGCAGATCGATCTCGAGACACAAGGCGGGACGGGCAACCGGCCCTTCAACGATTTCTGGTTGGCGCTGGCGCCCATCTTCGGCGTCACGCTGCCGTCTCTGGGGAGTCAGGCGCAATACACCGGGCCGCTCCCCGGCTTCGTGACATGAGGTCGCGTCTGGCGACCGTCGGCGAAGCGGCTGCCCCGGGCGCACCAGCCCCGAAACCGATTTCGGGGAACGCAACGTCGACCATCCGGAACGCTTGGAGCAGCCCCCGAGCGGCAGGCCCTGCTCTTCCTCGAGGCGCCGGATCGGGACATGGATGTCGCGCATTTCCGGCTGACGCTGTCGATCCAACCCGCTGCGCGCGGAATGCCGCCCGGTACGGGTATTGCTTGTGGTGGGCAGTGTGATGGGCAGAGGTGCGTCGATTCTTCAGTCGGAGCGACGCCGAGACCTGCCGTGGCGGTCGACGTCGGCCCTGGTCGTCCTCCTGGGATTGATTGCGGCTTGCTCGACTGGTGCGGGCAGGACGGCAGACGCTGCGGGCGCAGGTGGGGGTGTCCAGTTCGACGGCGGGGCGGCCGACGGGGCACCGCCCGCCGACACGGGGGGCAACTCGGCGACCTTCGGGACCGGAGGGGCGACGGGTAGCGGAAGAGTGACCGGCACCGGAGGCGAGAGCTCCAGCCACGGCACTGGAGGTAACCCCGAAACCTGCCCTCCGACCGGCGGCCAGGGCACGAGCGGGTCCGGCGGGGCCGAGGAATCCGCGGGACGAGGCGGGGGCTGCTGCGTCGCCCCACCGAGCTGCATCCAGGGGCTGTGTGGCAACGGTGTGCGCGACGTGTGCAGCGCCTCCTCCGGCCCCGATCCGTGTCCGGTGGTTTCCTTCGGCGAGGGGTGTGACGGTGCGGATCTCGGCGGCGCGACGTGCACGGGGGGCGGATATGGCTCCGGGGAGGTCGCCTGTTCTGCGGGTTGCGAGGTGGACTACGGCCGCTGTTACACCTGTGCGGCGGGATCGCCGCCGGTCACACAATGCTACTCCCTCGCGGCGCCAGCCGTGAGTCCTCCCTCGCTGGCGGCGACGGACGACGAGGCGGCCGTGGTTTGGATGGATGAGACGTGGTCCGTGGGGTTCAATCTGTTGTCGTCCGGATTGCAGAGCATCGCGACGGGAACCATCGCCTCCGCCACGCCGGCCAGCGTCCCCCCCGCTCGTTTCGGGGACGCTCAAGTGGCGGCGTTGCCGTCTGGATGGGTGGTGTTGGCGAGGGTGGGATCCGCGCTCACTCTCTACACGCTGGATCGTGCGGGAAACGTCGTGGCGACGAACGCGCTGGATCCGATGACGGCAGGATACGACCTGTCGTCCGTGTTCCTCGTTTCGAGGCCGGGCGGGGGCCCCATGGTCGCATGGGGATCGCTCGACAACTACGCGGCGGTCGTTTCGGCGGACGGCCTTCGCGTCACGACGCCTGTCCGGCTACCTTACGATCTGAACAATGTCGGGCCGACGTTTCCCTCCTTGATGCACGCCGCCTACGCCGCAGGAGGGTTCCAGGCCGTCATTGCTGCGAACTGCGACCTCGGGGCGAATTGCGTGGAGATCGTCTCCATCTCGTCCAGCGGGACGATCGTCGGGGCGTTTCAGGCGCCCGGCGTGACCGCCCCTTGGGGAATGCTTCTGGAATCAGGAACCGACGACCTTCGGTTGCTCTACGGCGCAGACTGCGGAGCAACGCTCACCGACCCCTGTCTCGCGTGGGAGCGAATGACGCCCACGGGGACTGCGCTGATTTCACCCGCCGTCGTCCTCCGGCAACCCGACGGGATGCTGCTTCCCAGTGCTGCCGTCGCAATCGGCGCCGACAACTACCTGGCATTCCATCCCGGGAACCAATCGTCGACGCTCGTTCACTCTGGCCCCGACGGAACGTTCATCGGCGACCCCCGACCCTTCGCGACCGGTGGCACCGCCGGGACGACCATCGCGCGACAGGGCTCCAACTTGGTGGCCGCGTGGGTCGCGGGCGGCCGCATCGAGGTTGCGCGACTCGCCCCATAGGCCCCGCTCGTGGACCAGCGTCTCACGCCGCTGACCTTGCGGTGTGAGACGCTCCCAATCGCCTATCGATCGGCGGTTGCGGAGCCTGCACCGTCACTTCGGCAAGAGTCGATCACGTCAATGACCCCGTTGGTCGCGAGCACGTCTGCCGTGACGACCTTGGGGTCGTTGATTCGTGACTCCGCCGTTGACGACCGCGATGGTCACGTCCTGCCGCTGAAGCGTGGTCGCGCGGGTGAGCTCGACGACATTCGCCGCCAGCACCTTCCCGGCGACGAGCTAGCCTCATTGAACAAAGGATCCTGGTCGTGGATGAGGCACCTCGCGCCGCGCGCAGGAGCCCATGGATGGGATCGGTGAGATTTCGCGCAACCTGTTTCATCCACGCTCCGCCCGGATCAACTTGATCCCGGCGATTCCAACAGGGCATCTCGCGGCAGAAGTCGCACGGCTCGATTCGAATCCAAGTAGTCGATGTCGGCCGATCGGAACCTGCCCAAGACCATGCTCGACCAGTTCGCAAAGCAATCGAAGGACTGAATCGGTCGTATGATCTGTCCAGAGGGCGCGTCCCCGGCTGCGGAGGCGGTCGGCCGGGGCGGCACGATCGACATGGCGGTTTCGGCGGCACACACCAAGCCGTGGCGAACGGCGCCGCAGCAGCCCGGGTGCGAGCGTCCGTCTCGTCGTAGATGTGCGCCGACGAACGTGACGCTACTTGGAGGGAGGCGGGGAGGCGAATGGAGAGCCCTCGGCGGCGACCGCGGCCTCCGCCGCCGCCAGTTTCCCGTGCCAGGCCTGCGCGGCGGCGTCCCTCGGGTAGCTGCGCAAGAGCTGGTGATATATCGCGGCAGCCTCGTTCCAGCGGTGCGCGGCCATCGCCGCCTCGCCGCGTTCCACCAGTGTGGCGGTCGTGTCGGCGGGGACATCGGCGGGCGACCCGGCCGGAGCGCCCGTCGCGGCCTCGCTCGCACGCGACGCCGACTTCTTCGCAGGGTTCGACCGGACGGCGCCGGAGGTGGGTGAGGCCAGCGGTGCTCCCGTCGCCGTGGGCTTCTCCCCGGCTGGGGACGGCGCTGACGGGTTGACCGCGGGACCGGGCGTCGCGAATCCGCGCGGCCTCGGGGCCGAGGACGAATCCGCGGCGACGGCTGACGCCGTGCCCGACGGCGGCTCCGGCTTCGGTTGCGCTGAGGAGCGCGCCGCGGCAGCCGGCCCCGCGCCGTAAGAAGGGGGAGCCGGCGCGTCTCCGTCGAGGGATTCTTGCGCTGGCTGGCTCTGAGCGCCCGTGCGACGAGTTGACGCCGCTCCAGCTTTCCCGAGCACGTGGACCTGCCCATCGAGTTCCGACTCAGATGATTGCGCCATCAACGAATCAGTGGGTCGGGCCGGGGGCAAGACTTCGTTCCGGTCTCGCCGCGTCCTGTCACCCCGCTTCCGTTCGCGCTTCGCGGCAGGCCTCTCTGCAGCCGGCTCGCGCCCATCGTTCGTGCCCTCGAGCATGGACGGAGCACGTGGCTCGTGCGGCGGTGACGCCGGAGCCGCGACTCTCTTTGAAGCGAGGTCGTCGAGCGTCCGCTCTCCGAGCGGGTGCTGCGCCTCCCGAAAAATGGTCCCCCGAGCCAATAGCAACACCGCCAGCGCCGCCACCGTGGCGAATGTTGAGAACACCGGGACGGCCCAACGCCGGCGAAGCCGCTCGAACCAACTCGGCCCGCGCACCGCGTCCGTGCCCGTGCCCCTGCCCGATGCCGGCTCGCGGGCCGATCGCGATTCGCGCACGGCCACGGCCTTCGCGTTCGCTGCGGCGTGCGCGGCCGCGAGCGCTCGCGCACGCACCCCCGGCGGAACCGCATCTCCGAGCGGCGCGCGCGCGACCGCTCGACCGATTCCCCGCGCCTGCTCGGCCCGGGCGACGTCTCCCCGGCACGCGTCGCACGCCTTCAAGTGGGCGTCGAACGCTGCACGCGGCCCGTCGTCGAGCTCCCCATAGAGGAAATCGACCAGGCGCTCTCGGATGTCATCGTGGTTGAACGTCATCTGTCGCCGACGCTCCTCTGTCCGGTCCTCTCGGCTGCGCGCCCCGGCGGTTCATGGAAAGTGACCAGAGCCTGACGCAGCTTCTCCAAGGCATAGCGCATCCTGCTCTTCACGGTCGGTTCGCTCGCACCGACCGTCACCGCGATCTCGGAGAAGGACAAGTCCATCACCTCGCGCATCAAGAACACCTCGCGCTGATCGGCGGGAAGCAGGTCGACCGCGCGATCGATGTGAACTCGCAGCTCGCGGTTCATCGCCTCGCCTTCGGCGCCCGGCGCTGGCGCCGCGATGCGATCCCCCAGCACGGGGCCCGAGGATTCGTCCGACCATCGGTCCGCCGGTCCGTGCGCCGCTCCGCCCGCCGAGGGCCCCCCGGCCGGCGCGTCCAGCGACGACGCGCGCCGATGGACGGTCCGCCGGGCGTGATCGGTACACGCGTTCCGCGCGATCGTGAAGAGCCAGGTCGAAACCTTCGCCTGGCTCTTCCAATCTCCGGCGGCCGCGACCACCCGCAGGAACACGTCCTGGAGGATGTCCTCCGCAGTTGCATCGTCCACCACGAAGCGGCGGACGAAGGTCCACAGCGGTCGCTCGTGGCGGGCCATCAGCTCCTCGAACGCGGCGACGTCGCCCTGCTGATAGGCCATCATGAGGGTCTCGTCCCGCGCCGCCACTCACCTATCCCTAACGCATGCAGCAGCCCTTGCGCCACCCGGTGGGCGGCTTGGCGAATCGAGGTGTGCTGGTCGGAAAGGGGGTCGCCGTGCGTCGCCAGGCCAGGTCGTCCGGGACGACGCAGCACCCGTCGACGTCGATGCCGAGCGCGACCAGCCCATCGCGATCATTGTAGCGAACGCCCAGCAGAGCCGACGGGTTTGTCGGGTTCGCCCGAGCGAAGCTCACCTCATACACGGCGGAGCTGACGGCCTCTCCAAACTCCGTGGCGAGGCCCGGGCGACGACGCGCTGCCGGGGCCGCGGATTCCTCCTCGGCGAACGCGTCAGCCGGTGCCGAGGGGGTGGGTGCCGCTTCGGCGCCGGCGGCGCGGCCACCTGAGGGGGCCGACTTCGCGCGCGGCGGCGATGGGGCGCGAGGTGAAACCTGCGCGTCGAAACCGTAGGTGGGGGGAGGCTCGTAGCCGGGGCCCTGGTCATGGTCGCGCGGCTCGGCGACATACTGGGGCGCCCTCGGCACGGAGGTGAGCCGCGGCTGCTCGGGAAACACCGCCACACCGATGACACCGACATCGCGCGCGCTACCGGTGCGCGCGGCATAGGAATCGGCGACCGTGGCGAACCGGAAAGCCGCCACCTCGGCCTGCGACAGGCGCCACCCCTCGATGTCGGCTGCGCCCCACGCCGGCACCAGGTAGCCGCGCTTGGACCGAAAATCGGCAGGCTTGCCGTCGAGGACGTCGTGCCCGTCCACCGAGACGACCGCCTCGATTCGACGCCCCGTGTGGTTGACGACCCGCAAGGTGTAGCGGGACCCCATCTGCCCCATGACGAAGCTCTCGCCGGCGTACGTGAACGTCTGCACGGGCACACCATGGAGCAGCACCTGCAGCTCGTATCCGCCATCTGCCACCCGGAGAGGGTATCCGCCCGCGGGCCGGGGCGGCGCGGCGCACGATGGCGAGACGAACCCGCCGACGGGAATCAGCGCGGCAAGGAGCGACGTGAGCCACAGACGACGGGACGAACCGTTCTTCGACATGGGAACCTCCGATCTCCTGGAACGCGCGGGCCCCGAAAAGGATCTGATCGCCCCGCTAGGGACCGTCGGACCTCGATCGAATGGAGCCGATTCACGGCAGCCTCGGCGTCCGCGACGGCGCTCTCGATGCCGATCAGTCCTGCTCCATCATCGGGCCCTCGGGCCCAAGCTCGTCTCTTGACGATTGACCCCAGGCGGGCCCGCCCGAGCGCTCGCGGGAAGCGCTCTGAATTGACCCGACCCGGCCGTTCAATGGACGAGGAGGAGGTGGAAGCCGCTCCCTCGGGTCGAAGGAAGACCGACGGTCGGGCGGCGGCGTCCGCGATCCCTCGCCTGGGCCTGCTGATTCTGGCGGCGGGTTGGCCGTGACCCACGGTCAGTCCGTCACATTCGTGGGGCGATCGGCCTGGGGCCGACCAGGGTCGGAGGGATGCCCTTTCCGAGGAGCCATGAAGGGCGAGGCCAGCGCGATCCTGTCGTCTCCTCGTCCGTGAAGGAGCTCATCAACACGGCGGGGGTCTGGGTGCCACTTCTGCGCAGCTCCGCGATCAGATGCGCGCGGTCGCGCCCCGGGAGACGGGAGTCGGTGATGATTCCTCGAACTACGCCCAGGGCGATGACGCGGAGTCCAGCCTCGGGCAGACGCGGCGGTGATCACCTCAACGCCGTTGTCGTTCAAGGCCTCGGCGATGTTCTCCGCGAGAGCGACGTGGTCGTCGATCAGCTGGATCTTCCCCCTCGTCCTCAGCCGATCCCGTGGTGTCCCGAAAACCATCGCCGCCGTTCACGCTGCCGCGCGATGGTAGTAAGGGTGGAGCCGCTGCCGTGTCTGCTCCTCTCGCTCGACGAACGAGAAGGACTCAGCGGGCCACCGTCGAAATCGTACGCGACCCACCGGCCGAATGAGCGACGACTCGGGATGTGTCGCGGAGCATCGAGAGAGCGCCGGCGTAGATGACTTGCCGAAATATCGAGAGTTCCTATCCTTGTCCCGGCTGGAGTGTCCGTAAGGTCGTGGTTGTCACATGGAGGATTAATGATGACGAATGTCCATCTGCTCGCCGTGATTCCGCTCTTTAGCTTCGCTTCCAGCCGTCTGCCGGAGCCTTCCGAATCGGAATACGCGTTCACTCAGATCAGCGCCCCCTTCGACGGCTCGGATCAAACACTCGCCTATGGCATCAACGATCTGGGATGGATCGTCGGCGCCTACCACGATCCCGGTGGGGATCACGGCTATCTCTTGAAGCAGGGACAATTTACACCGATCAACGTGCCCTTTCCTGGAGCCATTGACACCGAGGCGTTCGGCATCAACCTTCAAGGCCACATCGTCGGCAGCTATCAGACTAGCGACGGATCGCTCCACGCCTTTCTCTTGAGCAGGGACCGCTACACTGCGATCGACGCGCCCACGCCGGGAGAGACCTTCGCACGCGGAATCAACATTCAGGGCGAGATCGTTGGGGGCTACCGAGACGTCAGTGGGGACCACGGATTCCTGTGGAGGCAAGGCGTATTCACGCCAATCGACGTACCCTTCGCAGGGGCTCACGACACGACGACCCTCGGTATCAATTCGCTCGGCCAGATCGTGGGCGGCTACACGGGCGACGACGATCTCCTTCACGGATTCGTCCTTCAACAGGGTCACTTTGCTCCTCTGGATGAGCCGCGCGTGACGGAAACGTTGCCCTATGGAATCAACAATCGGGAGCAGATCGTCGGCACCATCAACTTCATCTTCGAGCACGGTCACTTCAAGCAACTATCGGGGACGCCCGAGACTCCAGCTCCGAACGACGTGAATCCGCTCGCCATCAACGACCTTGGCGTGGTCCTGGTCAGTGCAAAGACCGCCGCGGGCGATGCCGCATTTCTCGGAGTGCCCATCCGAAGGCGCTTCTGATCGAGGCTTGGGGCCTGAACGCGTGGCGTCCCGAAACCATCGCCGCCGTTCACGCTGGATGAGCACCAGTCCTGGGTGTTTGCCGAGATACTCGCGGAGGCCCGGGTCCGGTTCGAAAGCGGCGCGGCCCCCTCCTGACCACCCTCGCCTGATCTACGGCGACTGGAACACAGACTGAGGGCGCCGGCTCGGACTTCCGCACGTCCGGACAAGCTGGGGAAGCGTCCTCCACGTCCACCCGGCTCATCGAAGTGACCCCCGGACCCGCCGGTCCTTCTTGGGATCATCTCCAGAACATCCAGAAAGACATGGAGTCGGGCTGAGCCCGGCTCCCTTTTCCTCGCACCGACCGGCGCACCCACCAGTCAACAACGCCCGAACATATGTACGGTCCCCTCAGGGGCCGTAGGGAAAGGAGTTTCGGGGTACCGTACGGCGCCGATGCCGCCCGAGGGTGTCCGGGTGGGGGCCTTGACGCGCCTTCGCGGTGGCATTGCTGCCACGTCCTCAACGACTCCGTGGCCATGCTCGGCCTGCCTGAACCCGTCCAAGACGTTGGACCCGCCTGGCGGCTCTGGCGCAGAGCTCGGCCGGCATCCGGTTCGCGAACGGAGTGCACCAGGAATGTGACGCCGATCGTCGATGGGTGCCGCCCGTCAACTTACGATCACGCCAAGTTGAGATCATCTGGGCGAGTCTGGGTGCTGCTGTCCATCGGGCTGTGGACCGTGGGCTGCGGCGGGAATGGGGCCGCGACCGTGCATCTGGAGGACGCGTCCGCGTGTGCCTCGACGTGGCAGCGGCTGCAGCTACGGCGCCCAGGCGGTGATGACGGTGCCCACCGATGGGAGCGCTCCGTCCGTGCTGGCGGCGGTCCCCGCCTGGGAGCTCTGGCTCGAGGGCAGTCACCTGCTGTTTTCGGGCGCCTCACCGTCGAACCAGATCGTCAGCTTGCCGCTGACCGCCGGCACGCCGCAGCTGATGCTGGACGGCGGCGCCGGTCGAAGCTCCCCCGGGCTGGCGACGGTGCACGTCTTCACCGCCACCGACTTCTTCTGGATCGAGCAGGCCGGCGTGGACGGCACCGCTAGTCCGTCGACGGTTTGGCACCAGGCCCGCTCGGGCGGCGCGCCCGAGCGGCTCGCAACGACCACCTTCACCGATCCCAGCGGGTTGTACTTTCCTGGCACGGCCCTGGCGCTGGGCAGCACTGCCGTGGTCGTCGGCTCGGCCTTCGGTGAGGCCGCCGCGGTACCGGTCGGAGGCGGCGGCTCCACGCCGCTGGCCACGCCGGCCGCGACTGCCAATCTGGACGTCCAGTCTTTCCTGGCCGGGATCGACGCCAACGGCGTGTACTGGTCGGTGCCCGATGCCGGCAATCAGCCGGCCTCGCTGATGCTGTCCCCGGCCGATGGCAGTGCGGCCAAGCAGTTCGGGCCCACCTTGCCGGGCAACCGATCGAGCGGGCTGGTGCAGCGAATCTAGCCGCTTCCGGAGGGAGGCTGGGTAGTGACCAGCCTCCGGCTCTTTTCTGACGGGATCGATCACATGACGCTTTCGCTGGTCGACGCTCAGGGAAACACCACTCGTCTCGGGTGTTCGCCAGGCGCGGCAAGATACGCGTGGATCGAGAAGGGCGTCGCCATCGCCCCGGACGCGGTCTACGTTCCCGCCGAGAACCTGTCGGCCGCCACCTGGGAGATCGACCGCATCGCGCGCCGAGCCGTCATCCCTGCCGGAACACGTCCGGGCCATGGATCTCCATGAACAGGTCGCCGACGACGCCGACGTGACCTATCGTCGTTGCCGGGCGACAAATCCGCGTCAGCGACACCGGCCGCGACGCATTTCGGGCGGAAGCCATCTCCCGGATTGGGATCGGTTGTCTCGCGTCGATCCGAGCCCGCGCCGAGAGCGGTCTCGGTCTCAGCTTGGTCAAGGCGACCGCCGTTGCACGCCACCGCCGCGTCGCCGCGCGCTCGGTCCCCGCCGGCCAGGCGCGCCCCGGCGGCCGGCCAGGCATAGCCAGCCCGCGTGGGAGGCGGCAGGCGCGGGTCGGGCGCCTCGGGCCACAGGCTCATCGGGATGTCTCTCAGAGCCCGCGAGCGGCGATCGGAGCGTCGCGCGAAGGGAAGAGAGCGCCGCCCGGCGCGAGCTGCAAGTCGCGTCCATGCCCGCTTTGATCGGCGAGATTGGCGGCTCCGTCCTGCCAGTCGAACAAATAGTCGGCCCACGCTGACGGATCCGGAGCGGTGCTTCTCGCGATTGCCTCCAGCTCCACCAGCTCGGGCGCCGTGGTCCGCGCCTCGATGCGGGCGTGGAACAGGTAGCCGTGATCCGACCCGACCTGAAAATGCGTGGCGTCGGTTGGAGTCCATGCGCTCGCATCCGCTGGCGATGCGCCGTTGGTCACGATCGCGGCCCGCAGGCTCTCGAATGTGGGAGCGCTCTCACCCGCCGCAAAGACCGCGCCGTCGATGCCGAACTTGAGCCACTGGCGCGCGGTCACCAGGTCGCTGTCGACGACGACTTGCCACGCCACCCAGACCCAACCCCGAACGGTGGCGTCTGTGAGCTTTGCATCGGCTTGATAATAGCTGTAGTCCCCCGCCCATGTGCCTGCGGGGTCGGCGAAGATCATCGAGTTGGCGTTGTAGCTCGCCTGGGTTGGAGAGGTCGCGGACGAATTGCCGACCAAGCAGCGCATATGCCAGCTAGGGCCGCTGAGAACGTAGACGTCCATGTTTCCGCGAGACCACGGATAGTTGGAGCCGGGATCGGGAATCTTGGTCCAGACCGAGAAGAGGGTCCCACCCGCAGGAACGTCGGCGCGCACCGCGTGGTCCGGATCGGCACGCCCCACCTCGAGCGCCGAGAGACCAGTTCCCGGCGCTCGACACGCGGTGAAGCTTGTCAGCAGCGCCGCGCTCACGAGCGCCCGCTGCAGCTGCGAAGGCCTATGGGTCGCATTGACGCCAATTGACCGCGAGCTCCTCTCCCCGCAAATTTCGTGATGTTTCACGAGTCCACCGTAGCTGCTTATGCGGTGATTGCACGCCAGATTCTTGGGTCGAGTCCCGGGTGGGGTCCCTGGCGACCCATCTCGCCAAGCCCACCCGCTCCGGCTGCGCGATGCGCGGGTCGCCGTCCTCCGGTCGCTGAGGGGATCTACTACCACAATGCTTCGTCGGGTGGGTAGCCGGCTCCTCGTAGAGGCACGCGCGGCCATTGTACGCCCGAAGTCCATGTCTCCTGGTGCGACATGCTCCAGACGAGCGCCGCCAACACGGTCGATGATGGCAGCCAGGTACAGCCAACCCTGCGCCGTCCAGAGGAACGCGATATCGGTGACCCATGCCTCGTCGGGGCCTTTCGCGGTGAAGTCACGGGCGAGAAGGTTCGGCGCAATCGGGAAGGCGTGCTTCGAGTCGGTCGTCGTTTGGAATCGACGCCGAGAGCGGGCCACCAGGTGTATTTCTCGCACAATCCTCGCCACTTGCTTGCGTGCCACGCGCTTGCCGGAAGCTCTGAGCGCAGCGTGAACACGCGGGCTACCATATCGTCGCCTACTGGCCAGGTGAGCCTCGGCGACCTTCTCGGCGAGGTCATGGTCGCGGCGCGCGTGGGCCGAACGTGTGCGCCCCACGGCGTAGTAGCCGCTCTGCGAGACAGCCAGGAGGCGGCAGAGTGCGGAGACGGGGAAGGCCACCTTCTCTGTCGAGATGAACCCGAAGTTTCGCGCTTTCCTTGGCGAAGAAGGTGGCCGCTCTTCTTGAAATCTCTCGCTCCATTCGGAGGAATTTCACCTCCCTTCTAGCTGCGAGAGCTCATTCTTTTCGCCAGTGATCAGCGCGCCGGTCGGGCCGTTGCCGGCATCTCACCGCGCGTAGGTCATATAACTAGTTCCTGCTAAGCTATAGCTATTCAAACTTTAGCTATATCCGAACAGCATGGCCGAATTCGGCCGTTTGAAATCGCCGAGATAGAGGGAACCCGCTAGCTACTAGCCTGGGTTTGTGATACTCATGAGCACAAGGCCGGTCAGAGTTTCGGCATCACGCCTCCGCTCATCCAGCGCTCCACCTCGTGCTCGCAGCTCGGCCTTAAGGTCGCAGCAAGCTCCTCAACGATTGGTTGATCCTGACGGGATCGGTCACCAACGACTGGTCGGGAACTGAGCAGTTCCGCTGATCGACAAGAACGCCGGCAAGACCGCCAACGGTCGGGTCGCCATCAGCATGGTATTCAAGCGAGCGGCGACGCCGCAGACGGCGTTGCCCCGCCCGTTTCGGCGACGCGGAGACTTTCACCACGGGCTGCCAGGGCGCCGATTTGCAGTATCAAGGCGCTGCCATGCCGTACTCGGAGTTGACGAGATGCTCGGCCTTGAGCATGAGATGCGGCCAAGATCGCACGGATGCCGCCGGTGAAGCGGCGTTGCTTGAGGATCCCTTTGCTTCATGCGGAGCAGGAAGCCCGCCCACGGCGTGATCTGCCGGTTGAACTCGACGTAGCCCGACTTGCGCAACTCCAGGTGCCAAGCCGCGCCGTCAGCCATCTTAGGCGCATGCCTGCGGATGAACGGAGCCTTGAGCGCGAAGTTCACCCCTTCACAAACGACCTCGTCACCTCGTCGTTCGTCATCGGGTTCCGATCGATTGCGCGGCTTCGATCGCGTTCCAATCGCGTTGCGCACCATGGTCTGACGTCAGCTGGCACTTGCGTTGCAGAGGGCACCACGCCGGACCGCTCACCCCTCTCCTTTTTCCTGGTCGAGAGCGGGCGCGGGCCTGGGTCACAAACCTCGGAGGTGTTCATGTCGTCGAAATCTTGGCTCGCGATCGTTGCATTGACTGGTATGGCGGCGAGCGCGTCGTCTTGTGGAGTCGAAAAGCCCGTTGGGGAGGATTCGGTCGGCGTTGCGCAAAGTGCGCTGTCGCCAGCTGGGAATCTCCACGGCATCGCGGAGACCGTTCATTCGACGGGAACCATCGACCGAACCAATCCCTTCTTCCAAGCACTCGGGGCCAACCCGCGCACCTGCGAGAGCTGCCACGCTGCTAACCAAGGCTGGACCATCACCACCCTCGGCACGCAGACTACGTTTCTCACGAGCCTCGGCCTTGCGCCCATCTTTCTCCCTCACGATGCCGGGAGTCGACCCGATGAAGATCTCTCCACCTTCTCCGCCCGCTTCACGGCGTTCAGCAAGACCCTGCTCAACAAAGGGCTGATCCGTTTTGGGCGCGCCGTGCCTGGCACGGCCGAGTTCACGGTGACCGCGGTCGTGGATCCGTATGGCTTCGCGACCCCGACGCAAATCACCAACTTCCGCCGGCCCACCCCGGTGTCGAACGAGAGCAAGACCTCCACCGTCACCTGGACGGGCGGCCCACACGACGTGCCCACCGCCGTCAACAGCACCGCCATCGGAGCGACGACCTTTCACGAGCAACGGGCTACGCCTCTGCCAGCCGATCAGGCCGCCGCTATCCGGGACTTTCAGCTCGGCCTGGCCTTCGCGCAGATCTCCGACTGGGACGCCGGTCGGCTCGACGCGGACGGCGCCCTCGGCGGTCCCACCAATCTGCTCGCGCAGGCCTTCAGCGTGGGCGCCAACGACATCCAGTCGCCGGGCTTCACTCGCAACGTCTTCACCATCTTCGACGCCTGGAAGGTCTACGCCGACGCGCATGCACACCACGTCGGGGATGGCTGCGAGCAGGATCTCGAGAGCTTCGTCTTCGACGTGCACGGCCGCCAGCTGGCCTCGCGCGCCGCGATCTACCGTGGGCAGGAGCTCTTCAACAACCTCGAGTTCTCGGTGTCGAAGGTGCACGGACTGAACGATGTGCTCGGGCCGGATCTCGCAACCCCCGTCACCGCCACCTGCAGCACCTGCCACAATGCGCCCAACGTGGGCGGCCACGCGGTGTTTCGGATGTTCGACGTCGGCACCGCCGATGCCGACAATTGCAGTGCGGATCTGCCGCTCCTCACCCTCCAGAACAAGGGCTCGGGCGCCGAGCGCAAGGTCTGTGACATGGGTAAGGGAGGCAATGGCGTGTGGGCGGATGTCGGATCGTTCCGCGCACCTCCCCTGCGGGGTCTGGCTGCCCGTGCTCCCTACTTCCATGACGGGCAGGCCACGAGCCTCACCGCCGTGGTCAGCTATTTCGACAAGCGCTTCAACATCGGGCTCACGCGACATCAGAAGCGTGATCTGGAGGCGTTCCTCGGCGCGCTCTAGAAGACTGGTTGGCACGCCGAATGACAAGGCGGGGCTCGCCCACGGCGGGTCCCGTCATTCGGCCAGGCGGGCTCTCCCGCACAATCGCGAGGGAAGAAGGACAGGGGAGCACAAGCGCAAAACTGGAGGCCCGCTCGTTTTTCGGCCGGACGTCCCGGTGACACCTGGGTCGCCCTTGCCCGGCGGCGGCTGGAGGAAGCGTCAGCGCGCCGTTCCTGCTGGCGCACTATCGACAAGAGTTATTGGGCGGTGGGTGAGAGGCGCTCGGGGTGCCATACCATGCTGATCCCCCACTCGACGCCCGAGGTGAACAGGACCATCTTCACTCCTGGAAACGGCACTCGTCTGACGAAACCCGACACACGCGAGAATCCGACGCTCGCGGCGACGAACGCCAGCCGAGTTCAATGCCGAGATTTGAAGTTGACCCGGTTCGGTGGAGTGTTCACCGCTTATGCTGCGGCGGCAGTATGGTGGTCCCTTTCGTAGTTGATGGGTGACTGGTAGTCCAGGGCGGAATGGCGACGGCGCGGGTTGTACCAGCCCTCGATAAAGTCGAAGACGGCCATCCGCGCCTCGGCCTGGCAGCGGAATCGACGACGGTCGATGAGCTCGCACTCGAGGGTGGCGAAGAACGACTCGGCCATTGCGTTGTCGTACGCGTCGCCTACGCTGCCCATAGAGGTGTCCTTCCGACGGACAGCATTCTGATGGGAGGGGGGGGCCGGGGGCAGAGGCTTTGCGCGCGCTCGGGCTCGACCCCGAGTCATTGAAGGCCGGCCGCCTCGAGGGCATGCAGGTCCTCCTTCCCGGCCTGGGAGCGGTGGTCGGTCCTCGCGGGTTGGT
>Ga0265318_10001250_pt1 | contig 15408 bp, 21 predicted proteins | sample 4821metaG_FD_192431 | JGI IMG/M metagenome (GOLD analysis project Ga0265318, IMG submission 192431) | Rhizosphere microbial communities from Carex aquatilis grown in University of Washington, Seatle, WA, United States - 4-8-21 metaG | ecosystem: Host-associated > Plants > Roots > Rhizosphere >... | reverse complement strand
GCCGTCGTCCATGCGCTCACGTTGGCAAGCCGTTCACTCAAGCCTGGTTCGATCAATGAGCGGCCTCGCGGCTGCGAGGGAGTTCGAGGGGGTTCGCGCGCGCGCCGCAGTCCTGGGGCGGTTCTCGGATCCGATGACACTGGTCCGCTACCTGGCGAGCTCAGAAGGTGATCTCGACGACAAGGATCGGATCATCTGGTCACTGATCGACGAGGTTCGGTTCGGGACCGCGCCTCGGCTGGCGCATTCGGTCCTGCTTCTCGGCTTCTGGCGGGCGCTGGACGCCATCTTCGTCAGACGACTCGGCCTGTTCCGCGGACAGGGCGGCGATCTCGACGCCGATCTACTGGGGAGCTTCGCCATCCAGCTCCGACGAGTCGATGCCGGCCGCGTGAAACGCGTGGCTGCGACCTTGGTCCGGAATACCGAGCGGGACGTCGTCGTTCAGCGCAGGCGGGAGTTGGCGAGAGCCGCGCAGACCATCGAGGTCACGCCCGACGTCGCAGGAACGTCACCAGTCGAGCCGGAGGCATCGCCCTTCGACGAGCCCGATGAACGGACAGAAGAGGGAACTATTCGATCTCTACGGGCGTGGCTCGAGCGTGTCACGGGGCGGGATGCCGGGGCGATCGTCGACGTTGTGATTCTGGGCTGCGACACGACCGAGGTAGCTGCCCGTCTCGGAATTTCAAGGAAGACGCTGAACAAGCGGGTCGAACGAGCGCTGGCTCGCGCCCGTCGCTCCTTGGACGTCGATTCCGTGTCGCCGGGCGCGATCACCGTCGCGTTGGTTAGTACATGACGACGAGAGATGGTCAGCAGCCCTGTACGTTCTCGGAGGACTTCCTCCGCCTGCCGGGGCTCTTCCGCCGCTGGGAGATCGAGCAGGTCATCGAAGGCAGCGACGAGTTTCACATCAGCGCCGCGGGCGCGACCGAGGACGGCGCGGACCTATTCGCGGTCTACTACCGGGAGCGCCCATTGGTGCCGGCAGCGGAGGGTGGCGCGCCATGACCGGCGAGCTGGTCTACTCGGTCGAGGTCGCTATCGTGCGTTGCCCTGGCGACGGCGAGGGTGGCGCGAACCCTGGCCCCGTCGAGACGCCGACGGCGGTGCGCTACTGCGACGTCTGCCGGCGCTGGGGCGCGAGCGGCACCACGCACACGTGCTGGCGCAACTGGAAGCCGCGTCTGTCGGACCTGTTGATCGAGATGACGCGCGAGGGGAGGCGGCCGTGAGGATCTACTTGGCGGCCCGCTTCCACCGAAGCGGCGAGATGCTCGATGTCGCGGGGGCGCTCTCGCACGCGGGCCATTTCATCACTTCGCGGTGGATCCACGGCCGCCAGAACGCGCCCGACCTGGTGTCCGCTGTCGAGGACATCGAGGACCTTTCGGAAGCGGATTGTCTCGTGTCGTTCACGGAGCGGCCGACCGAGGGCGTGTCCTGGGCGGCGCGCGGTGGGCGCCACGTCGAATTTGGCGTGGCGCTCGCGATGGGCAAACGGCTCTGCGTGGTCGGGCCGCGCGAAAACATCTTCCATCACCTGCCGCGCATTGAGGTCTTCCGCAGCCTCGCCGAGCTGATCGAGGCGCTGGCGAGTGAACCGAGGCGGTCGTGAGCCACAGCCCCGCACCCGTCCACGGACGCGTGCTCCTCTGCGGCGTCTGCGGTGGTCCGGTCGTGTTCATCGAGATCTACGCCGACGGTCGCAAGACCAATGAAGAAGCCGAGCGGCTCAGCCTCGCAACTCGGCGCCACAACGAAGTGTCACCACGCTGCAAGGCGGGGGGTGTCTTCGACGGCCCGGACGTCGCTGCGTGTCGGTGCGCGGTGGTGCTGCGAATCGAGCGACCGAAGGGACTGTTCTGCGCGAAGTGCAACGGGCTCATTGCCCCCCACCTGCGGCCCGACTGGCCGCCCCGTGCCCAGGAGGCACCCGCACCATGCCGAAAATCTTCGACGCGATTCTGATGTGCCGGAGCTGCGGGCGCCCGACGCTCCACCTCTTCAGCGAACGGCGGCAGCCCGCCAAAGGGCCGGGCCCGGCGCCTGTGGGGCCCGTGTTTGTCGACCTCGTCTACGCCTGCGACGTCTGCGAGACCGAGCGCCTCTGGGGCAACGAGCCGGCGACGGCCGAGGGCTGGGCCAGCGAACGCGAGGCACGAGAAGAGCACGCCATCCTCGTCCACGGGATGCGCGCGGTCGACTGCCCCGCGTGCCACGGCATGGCGATCGACTGCTCCGAATGCGGCGACAGCGGCGAGGTGTGGCATTGGGACAAGCCAGGTCCGTGTGGCGCTGATTGCCCGCTGGAACGGCCGGAGGAACGATGATCCCCGCATGCAGGGGCCCCCTCCCCGCGAAACCGGGGCCACCGGGGCCACCGGAGTCGGTCCCCGCGAACCGCGCGTCGTCCTTAGGCTTTGCTGGTGAGATCCCGGCCCCGGTCTTGGCGGAAACCGGGGCCACGAAGCGGGGCCAGGGGCCGGCGGCGTGACCGCGCAGGAGATCATCAACCGCCTCGAGCGCGTCGTGAAGACGCACGACGGATGGACAGCGCGCTGCCCGGCTCACGAAGACGACCGTCCGAGCTTGAGCATCGGCGTCGGCGAGGACGGCCGCGTTTTGTTCCGCTGCTTTGCGGGCTGCACGCTCGACGCGATCTTGGCGGCATTGCGCTTGGAGGTGTCGGACCTGTTCCAGCGCGACGCAGATTCACCCGCCCGCCGTCCACGCGGCAGCCCCATTCCGGCCGTCGATTTTGGTTCCGCCGCGAGGTGGCTGAAGAGCGCCCGCGCGCTTCCCGACGCCGAGGTCGCGCGCATGCACGCTGCTGAGGCACGCGGCGGTACGGCGATCGTCTTCCGCTACCTCGATCAGGCGGGACGCGTTCTCTATGACAAGTTCCGGCCCATCGGCGATCGCAAGGTCTTCTGGCGCGTGCCTCGCGGCCAAGCGAGCGCCCTCTACGGGTTGGCCGAGTTGCCGAAGGGCGGCGGCGCGCGGGTCATCGTGGTTGAGGGCGAGCTGGATCTCCACGCCCTTCGTGCGGTCGGCGTCGGCCCGGTGGTTTCCGTGCCGGATGGCGCGGGCTCCCGCCTGTCGTCAGAGCTGCTCCAGCCCTTGGCTGGCTTTCGTCAGGTCCTGATCGCGACCGATGCCGACGCTCCTGGCGACGAGTTGGCCGCCCGGCTCGGACGGGAGCTCGGCCACGAGCGCTGCCGGCGCGTGCACCTTGTAGACGACCTCAACACCTTCAAGGATGCGAACGACGCCCTTCGCGCGGGGTGGACGCGCGAACAGTTCGAGGCGGCTCTCGCTGCGGCGACACCGGCAATCGCGCGAACGGCCGAACGGTCGAAAGCCGCGCCGGACAGCGGCGGTGAGACCGTCCTTCTCGCTGGAGCCGGCGACGAGTCGAGCCCGTACCGTCTCCTCGACGGCCAGCTCTGCCGCATGCGGCACGACCGCGACGGGAACGAGACCACCCAGGTCCTGGCAAACTTCGACGCCCGCATCTTCGAAGAGGTCGCGTACGACGACGGAGCCGAAGTCGTGCGCGCGTTCAAAGTGCGCGGGCGCCTCGCGAACGGAACCGCCCTTCCCGACGCGCGCGTAACCGCCTCCGAGTTTGGCGGTCTCAACTGGGTGCCGAGCGCTTGGGGCGCTCGCGCGCTGGTAACCGCTGGCCAGGGCGCGAAGGACCACCTGCGCGCTGCGATCCAGGTTCTCTCGGATCCCGTCTCGCGCCTCGTCTTTCGCCACACCGGCTGGCGCGAGCACGACGGCCGCTGGGTCTACCTGTACCAAGGCGGTGGCGTCGGCGCCGAGGGCATCACGGTCGAGCTGGACCCGCCGCTCGATCGGTTCGTGCTGCCGCCCGAGACTGTCGACCTACGAGAGGCCGTCGGGTGGTCCGTGCGTCTTCTCGATGCCGCGCCCGCGTCGGTGGCGATCCCCCTCCTGGCCGCGACGTACGCGGCCCCGCTGTCCCTCATCATCAACCCCGACTTCGCATTGTGGCTGGTCGGGCCAACCGGCAGCCTCAAGTCCGAGCTGGCCGCGCTTTCCCAGCGTCACTTCGGGACCTTCGACCGCAAGACGCTGCCCGGAAGCTGGACGTCGACCGAAAACGCGCTCGAGGCGCGCCTCTTCACGGTGAAGGACGCGATCGCCGTGATCGACGACTACGCGCCGAACGCCGACTCGCGCGCCCAGCAAGAGCTCGAAAAGCGCGCCCAGCGGATCATTCGCGGCATCGGCAACCGCGCCTCTCGCGGCCGCCTCCGCGCCGACCTCTCTCAGCAGCCCGACCGTCCACCGCGCGGGTTGGTGATTTGCACGGGCGAGGACCTCCCCTCAGGCCACTCGATCCAAGCGCGTCTCGTGATCGTGGAAGTCGACCGCGAGCGCCTCAACCTTCCGGTCGTCACAGAGCTTCAGAACAACGGCCACCGATTCGCCCACGCGATGCGCGGCTTCATTGAGTGGCTGCAGCCCATGATCACGCCGCTGCGGAAGGCGGCCCCAGCGCGAGTCAGCGCGCTCCGGAACGAGTTGCACCAGGTTGGCTCCCACCTCCGCCAGGCCGAGGCCCTCGCCCACCTGCGCTACGCCTTCGACTTGTTCCTCGAGTTCGCACAGGAGGCCGGCGCCGTCGAAGGCGACCGCGCCGACGAGCTCCGCACCCGAGCCCGCGACACACTCCGCGCCCTCGGCGAAGAGCAGGGAACCACCCTCAAGGACCTCGAGCCGGCCGAGCGTTTCATCGCCGTGCTCGGCACCCTGCTCGAGCAGAAGCGGATCCGCCTCGTCGAGCGCGGCACCATCCCGCGCGAAGACGTGATCGAGGCGATCGGCTGGTTCGACGAGGAGTACGCCTACCTCTTGCCGGACGCCGCGCGCCGCCGCGTCGCCACTTTCATGCGCGAGTCCGGCGAAGCCTGGGCCCACTCAACCCACGCCCTCCACAAAGCCCTCGTCCGCAAAGGCTTCGCCGTCCCCGGCGCCGACGGCCGCCCCGAGGTCCAGGTCCGCGTCGGCGACGGCCGCCGCCGTGTGCTGCGGGTCCGGCTCTCGGTCCTGAAGGGCGGTGGCCCCGGTTCCGGCCCCGGTCAGGCTCCGGTCTTGTTCGAAACCGGAGCCGGGGCGAACGACGAGATTCCGATGGAATGACAAGGGGATACGACGGACATGGCTCCGGTGGCCCCGGTGGGGCCGGTTTGAGGAGAAGGGGGCCGTTCGGAGGCGGCCAGTGAGACGCGGCGGTCTTACCGAAATATGGTTAAAATTGATATTTCTGTCGTTAATGTCAGGATACCGGACATGGATCCTCGGACAGTAGGCGAGCGTGTCCGCCAGGCGCGCGAAGCCGTCAACATGGGCCAAGAGGCTCTCGCCAACCGCATTGGGGTTGCGCGTCCCGTGCTCTCCGCGATCGAAAACGGAAAGCGCCAGGTCTCGGCGGCGGAGTTGCTCGCCATCTCGGACTCCGTCGCGAGGCCGATGGACTACTTCCTGAGGGGCGACAGGGGCGACGCCCCGACCTTCGATTTCCAGCCGCTGTTGCGCGTACTCACGGCGGAGGTGCCGGAGCAGGGCCCCGGGCGTGGGCGTCCACCGAAGGGAGAGGGAACCTCGATCGCCCGGCGAACGCTGGTGCGCTTCGAGGAGCTCTGTCGGATGTACCTCGAGCTCGAGAGCCTCGGTGGGCTCCCGGTTGCGCAGCTTCCCAAGTACAACGTGGACCCAGGGCGCGGGGTGCTCCGCGAAGCTGAGCGCATCGCCGATCTGGCTCGCACGCAGCTTGGCCTAGGGCCGACGCTCCCAGCAGTCCAGCTGCGCGAGCTCATGGAGGAGCGCCTGGCCATCAAGACGTTCGTCCTCGCGGCTGACTCGCCGCTTTCCGGGGCGTGCATCTTCCACGAGCAGGTCGGTGGCTGCGTGCTCGTCATCGTGAAGGGGATACCTCACATGCTGTACACCCTCGCTCACGAGCTCGGCCACCTTCTCGCTCATCGCGATACGCCGACGGTGGACGAAGATTTCGGCTCGAAGACCCCGAAGGAGCAGTTCGCGAACGCCTTCGCCGCAAACCTGCTCATGCCTCGAGCGGCCGTTCAGGAGCTCTTCGCGGCCGTCTATCGGTCCCGCGCCGAGTTCGGAACACTCGAGGTGATCCACATGGCCCGGCACTTCGGCGTCAGCTTCCCCGCGATTCTTTGGCGGCTCCAAAACCTAAGGCTCATCACGCCCCAGGCTCGCGAGCAGCTCGAGGCGTCTCGAACGGACGGAAGGACCGCCCGGGTTTCGCGATTTGAGGACAGGCCGCGCTACTGGTACCCATTGCCAGAACGCTACGTCTTCCTCGCGTTGGGCGCGTATTACCGCCAGGAGATCAGCATAGGGCGGCTCGCGGAGATCCTCTGCAGGGAGGATGGCGAGCCGCGTTCGCTCGAGGACACCGAGCAATTCCTCTCTGACTACGAGGCGCAGGCCCATGAGAGCGACGGGCCGCCGGGAACGGTCGGCCAGGAGGAAGACGTCTTCTAGATGTCCCGTTTCGTTCTCGACGCGATGGTTTGGCTCAACTTCGCTCACGCGGAGTCAGTGGACGTGCTCGGCCGCGGACTGTCGGGACGGCTCGTGGTGGGGATGATCGTCAAAGAGCGCGAAGTGAAGACCTGGCCGCGCCACACCGCCCGCGCCGGAGAGCCCTTCTCGTTCGATGACCTCGTCGCGCAGGGCCGGGTCGAGTGCGTGGAGATGACGTCCGAAGAGCTGGGACGCTTCGGCCTGCTGAAGTCGGAACGCGGCGTGCAGCGGCTTGGTGCTGGTGAAACCGAGGCCTACATCCTCGCGACCAGCAGGAGATGGACTCTGTGCACGGACGACGGGGCAGCACGAAAGATCTTTAGTTGTTTTCCCGATGCACCGCCGCTATCGGGAACCATGGCGCTTCTACACACCCTCGTGGCTGAAGGCGCAGTGAACCGGGAGGTCGCGTCTGAGCTCCACCGCCTGATGCGGGAGCGGGGTGGGCGCCTCCCCGATGAGGAGTTCTAAGGTGAACTGCACGCGCAATCTAGAGAACAACTCGCGCCCGGGTAGAGTTGTTGGGTGGGAGACGTGGGCTCTGGAGTCGTAGGAACGCCGTCCGCGGGCGCCAACAGGGTCCTCTCGCATCGGCTGATCGCGTTTTGCGACATCCTCGGCTTTTCACACCGCCTCCAGACGTCGTCACTTAGCGAGTTGCACGCGGTGTACAGCCGGCTGATGGACCACGCGAACACGCACATCTTCCAGCACGACGACGGCGCACAGCCAGACCATAGAAACTTTGCTCGCGCGGAGTTTCTATTCGATTCCGTTCTACTGGTATCTAACCCGCTTGATTCCGAGGGTGGCCCACGCGCGGTCGCCGATTTCATGTCGGCCCTGTCATCCCTCTTCGAATCCAGCCTTGGGTGGCACCTGCCGCTACGCGGTGCCGTCACAATCGGTGATGTGCTTGAGGACGTCGAGCGACGAATCTCCCTAAGCGGCGCTTTTCCCGGGCTGGTGAATGCCGAAAAAGAACAGGAGTGGGCCGGAATCAGGGTCCTTGAACCAGCCGTGGACACGGTTCTCGACGGCCTATATGGGACCCCCGACAGCGAGATCGCCAAGAATGGCACCGGCCACGTCTTCCCTTATGCTGTCCCGACCAAAAATGGTCCTTGTCCTTCTATGGTCCTCAATTGGGTCTACCTATGCGACCAACGAACTATTGATGCTGGTTTGTCGTTCTTGACCGGCAGAAAAAAAGACGAGACGGCCGACTTTGTTGCTGCTGTCCAGAGCCGGTTGCCGCCTGACACTCGGTTGCCCGCGCCGCTGGGAACCGTGGTTTTCGTTCGGACCCGGGGATACCGCGTGGGCTTCAACATCAAATTCTTGGACGCAGTCGGCAACGGGGCAGACCTCCCAGAGGGGACGACTTTTCAGTTCAGCATCGTCGCACGGGCCAGCGAGGGAACGCCGCGCTAGGCTCGTGTGGTGCCTGGACCGCTAGTGATACGCTGCCTTCCAACGTTCCAACGGACGGGTAGACCTTTCCAAGGCCCTCACGGAAACTGGTAGGTGCTCGGAGGCATGCTCGGGTCGATACGCAGCTCCTTGCCGAACATCTGCGATTCTTGGTCGTGCCAGTTTCCGCCAAATGTGATGAAGAACCACGAGGACTGAGTTTTTGCGTTCGCGGCTCCAATACGCACCTCCAGCATGTGTTCTCCGGCCGTCACGAAGTGGCCACCCGTGTTCGGAGACACCTCAAGATCGAGTTCCATTACCGCTGGAAGAGGTCCGTGCTGCTGGGTGAGGCTCGATGTGTTCTGGTAAACATGAGCGACGTCGCAATGGCGACCAATTCCGCCAGGCGGTAGTCGACGCAGGATCGTGACAATTCCCCCCTGCGAATCTCCGTGAGCCCACCTCAGGTTCATCGGCTGAAACGCCGACTCAGGCTCCCACCCGCCCGACTTATCTCTTCGGAGTAGATTGGCGGCCATTACCTGAACGTCGTCTGCGGTCGTCTTGCCGACGTTAGTTACCCACAGGCGGATGTAAAATACCGGGAGCTGAGTTCCGTGGCCGTACGAGTAGAACGTCTTGTGAGAATCCGGAGGGCCGAGTTGGAGGCGTCCCTTCAGGATCGGCGCTCGCCAAAGTGATTCCAAGTCCTTCTTGAACAGCGCCGCAGCAACGGCCAGGAGAGTGCCTATCGATCCGATCGCGGTCCAATCCACGCCGAAATCGTATCACGAACTTGACCAGACCGGCGCTCGCGCGGCGCGGGGTTGGTGCCGTCGAGTCTGGCGTAACGACCAGCGGTATCTTGTACTACGTTCGACTCGACGATTTGGACTCCGACCTCCTCCTCCTCTGCTTGAAGCCGGGACTGAGGGGGTCAGATGCTGCGCTCGAAGTGAGGTCGACTGATGCTGTCGGCGGCAGGAGCACGCCCGAAGCGCCGTTACCCTGTTGATGTGCCACGGTTGCAGTCTCTCCATTGCCAGACCCGGATGTCGCCGCCGCCGACGTTGGCGCACTGCGACTGAGAAATACCTCAGCGTCACCCAGACTGCTATCGCCGAACCCAGCAGCTTCCTCCTCCAGATCGAGCATCTCGCCGACCACCCGCATGAACGGCTCCGCAGCGATGCGGGGCATGTTGCGCATCGACATGCCGTCTTTGATGGCGTTTCCGAAGGCGAGGAACGAGATGGGAGAGAAGTTCGCGGAGCGGATCGCGCCGTAGAGGCGCTCTGCGTACTCGATGGGGTCGGGTCGGGCCATGGGTCACCTCGGTTCTTTGGGTTTCCTTCGGGGTTTGACGGAAGGGAGCGGGATGCTTGGATCAGCGAGGGCGGCGGCCTGGGCCATCGCGCGCTGGAAGGTCTCCTCGGCGCGCGGGTCCTCGTCGAGCAACGGGACATCGTGGCGCTCGGGCTCAGACGGCGGGTCGTCGAACGAGCTTTGCCACTCGCGATAGAGGCGGCGGATCTCGCCGGGCGAGAGCTGCAGCAGGATCACGCAGTCCTTGAACTCGACGCCGGTGTCGAACATGTGGAACGCGGCGGCGGCGGTCTGGCCGGCGCTGCGGCACCCGGGGTCGGTGCGCATGGCTTGGAGGCGCACGACTTCGGCGGGGTCGTAGCGCCAAATACCGTTGGCGCCGGGCCGCGGGTGTAGCTCGCCCCGCGCGCACATGCGCAGGACGGTCGTGATGCCGACGCCGAGCTGATGCGCGACCTGGTAGCGGGTCAGCCCATCCGCGGCCGAGCGGTCCGGGGTGGATGGTCGGTTGTTCGGCATGGACACCGACGACATCGCTCTGATGCGCGGACCAGTCCAGCAACCCAGAACGGATGGGTCGGCGGATGGGTAGCCGGATAGCAGACGGCCCATTTCGAGCGCCGCCGTGCGGACAGAGCGACCTTGGGTTTGTCAAAGCAACGGGTCCCGCGGGGCGGGGCCGAAACGCTGCGGCGGGGCGCCGCGGGGAGGACCCGATCCGATGATGAATCTCTCGCTCGCGCAGGTGAAGAAGTTTGGCACCGAGATCCAGTCGCTGAAGAACAAGCACGAGAAGGCGATCCAGAAGGCCGATGACGTGATCGAGCAGGGCGTGGACGCCACGCTCGCCAGCGCGACTGCGTTCGGGCTCGGCATCTGGCAGACGCGCGCCGACCACCAGAAGCTGCTCGGCGTGCCGGTCGACCTGGCGGTCGGCCTGGCAGCGCACGCCGCGGGGTTCATGGGGATGGGCGGGAAGGCCGGGCCGTACCTGCACTCGGTGGGCAACGGAGCGCTGGCCGCGCACTTCCACACGGTGGGGCGCGGTGTCGGCAAGGAGATGCGCGAGAAGGCGGGGCTGCCGCCGATCGCGATGAGCGGAGAGGGTCCGGCGGAGGGGGGCTCGAACCTCTCTGACGACGCGCTGCTGGAGATGGCGCGGCGCCGCGGGTAGCCCGCGGGCGCGCACGAAGCCAGCACGCACACAACCACAAATCGAACCGCTGCCGGTCGCGGCCGGCGGCTGAAAGCAGAGGAAGACGATGAACAACGACGACAGCAGCGGCGCCGACGAGATCCTGGGCGCCGACGAAATCCTGGGAGCGGACGAGATCCTCGCTGGCGAGGAGATACTGGCAGGCGACGACAGCGCTGGCGATGAGTCGAGCGGTGACGAGGTGGGGCTGCGCCTGTTTCGGCGGCGCAAGAAAGGGGCGCCGAAGAAGCTCGATCCGATCGTGCAGAACCGACTGACCCAGCAGGGCGTGATCGTGAAATCGGCGGCGTACAGCAAGGGGCGAAGCCAGTCGCTCGGCTTCGAGTTCCTGGCGGTGCAGCCGGGCGCGACGGTCGACGTCACGGCGAACCCGCAGGTGCTTTTCAAGCCGAAGCGGCTCGTATACACGGGGCCGGCGAACACGTTCGTCATCCAGGACGCGAAGATCGGGCGGTCGAGCCAGTTCGTCGCGTCGGGCCCGCAGGCGGCCGACGCGTACCCGCCGACGTCGACCGTCGACAACATGGAGCTGGATACGGCGCGCCCGGGCGTCGTGATCACGCTGCGGATGCAGAACGTCGGCGGCGTCGCGGCCGATTTCCGCGCCACGATGTTCGGCCTGGTCGCCGAGTAGGCCGGGCTCGAGCCCGCCGGCGTGCCCTGGGCCCTGCGCCGGCGGGCCTCGCTTTCAGCGAGGGCCCGCGTACGAGGAAGGAGTTGACCCGCATGGCCATGCCTCCGATCGTCGTCGTCGCTGATCTGTTCTCCCGGAAGGGGAACGAGGGCGATCGCGTGCGTTCGGAGAAGTCGCTCCTGTTGCTGATGGAGGCGATGTGCGCGATCGATTTGCTGCATCTGCGGCAGCGCCCGTACCCGAAGCTTTACGAGTCGGGCGTCGTCTACCGCCGAGAAGACGGCACGGAGAACTGGCTCGACATCCCCAGCGTGGTCAAGGCGGGCTGGGGCGACTGCGAGGACCTCGCGTTCTGGCGGGTCGCAGAGCTGCGCAAGCAGGGGATCAAAGCGGCGCCCTTCGCGAAGTGGCGCCGGGTCGACGGCGTCTTCAAGTACCACGCGCTGGTGCGGCGCTTCTCGCCTGGGCGCGATCACTTTGGACGGTTCGTGAAGTCGACGGCTTGGCTCGAGGACCCGTCGAGGCGCCTCGGCATGAATGGCCCCGGCGATGACGGGAAGGGGATCCACCATGACTACGTCCACGCGGCACGGAGTGCGGCATGAACCCGCTGGCGCCAACCATCAAGAACCCGCTCGCCTCGGCTGTTAACGAGCCGCTGGCGGCGGCGGCGAAACAGCCGCTGGTCGAGTACGTGCGCCGGTCGCTCGAGCTCGAGGATCCCCAGGAGATCGATCGGCGCGCCGACGAGCTGACGGTGATCGGCTACGAGAAGACGGCCGGGCACCTGCGAGCGCGGGCTGAGACCCTGCGAAGCGGCAGGCTGCGGCGTCGCAACGCTCGCGTGCCGTACCCGTCGCCGCTCCCGGAGGCCTCCGACGAGCAGTGGGCGCGCTTCGTTCGGATGATGCAGGCCGGCGACGTCGCAGCGGTTACGCCGAGCGGCCAGGTGGGCCTGTTCCAAACGCGGCTGAAGCGACTCGAGGACCTTGGCCTCGCTCGCGAGGTTCGGCGGGTGAAAGGCGACGGGGCTGGTCGGTGGACGGCGACGTTTCGGCCTCCGCTAACGCTGCAGCGGCTCCTTTCCGATCCGTTGCTGCAGTACCGGATCTTCGTCGCCAGCATGCGGCGGTACCGAAACGAGATCCTCGGTCACCACCGCGCCGCGATCGGGACGCCGATCGAAGGGAAGCCGGCGACGCTCTCGGGTCTGCTGGCGGTGGCCCACCACGCGGGACCGGCCCTCGCGTCCTGGTTGACCAGCCCCGATGACCGGCGGCGCTTCGCGCGAACGACCCACGCCTACCAAACGACCACGGAGGTCTTCTGATGGACAGGTTTGCGAAGCCTCGACCGAAGCGACAGCCGATCGACGGTGTGTTCCGGACCTGGTCCGACGGGCAGCGGGTCCACCTGCTGATCCGGTTCGCCGGCGGGAACCTCGGGCAGAGCCCGGTGATGATGCACGCCACCACCGAGCTGGCGCCCGCACGCGCGGCCGTGCGACGGCACTATCTCATGCACGGTGAGGAGGCGCTGGCGGGCGATCCGGTGGCCGTCGAAGCGATGGCCACCCGGGTAGGTGGGTTCAGCGCTTTCAGGCGCATCGGGCGCGCTGCGAAGGGCGCGGTGTCGCTGGCGACCGCGCCTGTCCGCGCGCTCGGTGGAGCGGGCGTCAACGCCCTCAAGACGACAACGAACCTCGCAAAGGGCGTCGAGAGCGCCGCCGCGCTGACCGAGTACGCGACGCGACCGCTTGGGTGGCGCCCCCGCAAGAAGGGCGCTGGACCGTCGACTTCGAACGCCACGGAAGCCGCCACGCCAGCAAGCACTGAGGACGAGAGCACGCAGACCGACCAGGAGGGACCCATGACGGACGAAACGAGCGGAAACCCGAGGCCGCAGGCCAGGCACGTGATGGGCGCGGCAGCGTTGCTCCGCCGCGCTCGGTACAACCCGAAGGCGGCACGCCACGTTCAGAACATCGCCAAGGCGGCCGCCCAAGGTCACCCGGGCGCGATGCTGGCCCGTGCGGCAATCGCCGAGGCGCGGAAGCAACAGGTCCAGCCGACGCCCGCGCCGTCGCCCCTTCCGGCGATGGCACGGTACCGGGCGTTTCCCGCCTGGGCGAGGGGGGCGGCCTAACTCGCCATGCGCGACCGCTACGAGCGAAACCCCGGGCGCATCGTCGAGCTCAACCCCGGCGACTCGCGCGATGTCCTCGACCTCCGCTGGAAGGACGAGATCGCGCGAGTCATCTGCGTGACTCTCGTTGGCCCGCCTGCGACGGGACCGGGTGGCCCCAACGCTGCGGTCTGCGTGGCTCACGTCCAGTGGGGGGCTGGCGAGGCAGAGGCCGAGGTGGAGATCGACTTCGGCGTGGGGGGCGTGGTCTTCACCCTCCCGGCCAGTTCGATCCGCATCAATGCAGCGTACGAGGCGACCTTCGCCAGCGGGGAGCGTGTACCGACCGTGCTGATTGGCGCGTTCGCTTCGGTGGGGAGCGGAGCGCGAAGGACGAAACTGACTCGCACCCGCATCGACCCGAACCAGATCGATCCCGGCGCTTCGACCTCGTTCGAGGTGCCCCCGTTCGCGCGGGCGCTGCGAGTACTGGCCGGCGACCAGGCGACCCGGGCCCTGCGCCTCGACTTTTTCAGCGACGCAACAGGGTCGGTGCCGGCCTACTCGGTCGAGATCCCGGCGGGCGCGGCGGCGCCGTCTGTCGACCTGGCGCCCGACATCACCTCCATCTTGCTGACCAACACGGGCGTCCCAGCACTCCTGACCGGGGCGCGGGCGCTCTTCGAACTCGGAATCTGAGGATGGCGACCATCATGATTTCAGCCGTTTGGGACCCGGTGATCGAGAGGTTTGCGGGGCGGGTTCCGCTCGCGTTCATCCGCGCACTCGTCCACAGCGAGTCGGGCGGCGACTCGCAGAAAGAAAACTCTGCGAGCCACGCCGCCGGCCTTCTCCAGATCACCGAGATCGTCCGGAAGGACTGGAACTCGTCTCACCCCGACGCCCCTGTCAGTCGGGAGCAGCTGTTCGATCCCGAGATCAACGTTCGGCTGGGCGCCGCGCTCCTCAACCGGATCGTGCAGGTCTACGGCCATCACCCCACCTTGCGACCCGACTGGCAGTCCCGTCGCTACGCCGAGCTCGTCGCGCTCGGTTGGAACGCTGGCTACAGCGACCACGGCGGCGTTGGGCTCGCTGTCACCAAGTTGGAAGCCGCCGGGGCCACGCCGGAGGAGGTGACGGTCGACTCCGTCGCTCGCGTCGCCACCGAACTCCCCAAGGCGGCGCGGTTCGTCTCGCGGGCCGACCGGGTCGCTTACGCGAAAGCGGTCGCGGATCTCTACCTCGGAAGCCTGCGCGCTCCGGTGGTGGCTTCCAGTAGTAGCGCCGCGGGCCCCGTGGTCATCGCGGCGCTGGGAGCACTCGGCTTGGCCCACTTCGGCCGGAAGGGAACAGCATGACGATTGCCGCCGTCGATCGCCTCGTCATCCAGGACGATGCCGCAGCAGCTCGGCTTTGGCCGCGCCTCGGACCGAAGGTGCGGGACGCGTATCTCGCGGATCGGGACGCCTGGGTAGTGCTCCGGCGAAAGTCTGACGCCGGCACCCCGCCGTCGCCCGAGACGCTCGCGTCGAGGCACCGGGCGTTCGCCGGGTGGGCGCGTGCCTTTCACATCGCGGGGCGTACACCTCGGCACGCCACGACCGCGCACTCTTCGTCGAGGCCGCCGACTCCTGCCGCGGCGGCGTCACCTGTCGCGGTTCGCGCGACGCCGGCCCCGCGGGGGGAAGACTCGGCCCCGCTACCGATTGCCACGCTTGCTCCTGCGGGGGATCGCAAGCCGTTGCTCGCCGCGAGTACCACCGGTGGCGCCGCCGGCGCGGTGGCGGGCGGGTTCGTCCTGGCGGGCCTCGTCGCGCTCGCCGCACGGAGGAAGCGGTCGTGAGCTTCTACGAGAGCGGAGTGACGGATGTCGGGCGCCTCTTCTCCGTGCTCTCGCCGTCGGCGATCAAGCAGGAGATCGACTCGGTGGACCACTACGTCCGCCGCATCGACGCCGACATCCAGGCGCACAAATCGAAGGTCGCCGACCTGATCAGCGACTGGCACCGCTTCGTCGAGGAGTGGATCGCGTTCCGGGACGGCGCAGGCTGGTTCGCGCGCACGACAGGAGCCACCTACGACAAGGCGCTCG
>Ga0265318_10001249_pt1 | contig 15415 bp, 8 predicted proteins | sample 4821metaG_FD_192431 | JGI IMG/M metagenome (GOLD analysis project Ga0265318, IMG submission 192431) | Rhizosphere microbial communities from Carex aquatilis grown in University of Washington, Seatle, WA, United States - 4-8-21 metaG | ecosystem: Host-associated > Plants > Roots > Rhizosphere >... | reverse complement strand
GGCCCAGTTTCCCGAATTCGGGAAGCCCGGTCCCCCCAGCCTCCTGCTGCCGGTGGAGTGGGGAACCCCCTTGGCCGTGTTGTTGGCGGTCTTCCACTTTTTCTCGGCCCGGAATAAAAGGCTGGATGATTTGTTGAGCTCCCTGGGGGCCAAACCGGCGGACCCGCGGGACAGCTACCACCTCCAATTCATCAACCTGGTGGGGGAAGCGGAGGCCGCGACGGGAATCCACGGAATCCGCCCGGTCGTCCTTTCCTCTCCCGGCTGCAACGCCTTTTCCCTCCAGGACGGCCAGGGCCAGTCCGCGATCGGCGTCACCGACGGCCTCCTTTCCAAGTTGACCCGTCCGGAACTCTCGGCGGTGGTGGCCCATGAGGCCGCCCACCTGGTGCATGAGGATTCCAAGCTGGTGACCACGGCCTGTTTCCTTTTCGGGTTTTTCGGCTCCACCAACGAGGCCTTGAGCCAGGGCATGAAAGCGGATTTGGGGAGCGACGGGAAATCTTCCACCAGCAGCGGAACCCTCTGGGCGGCGGTCTTGATCCTCTGGATCATCTCGGGGATCGGATATTTCATCACCAAGCTGGTCTTCATGGCCATTTCGCGGGAAAGGGAATATCTGGCCGACGCGGACGGTGTGGCCATGTGCAAGGACCCCCTCTCCCTGGCGGAAAGCCTGTACAAAATATCCCGGCGATTCCGGGGCGGCCTGCCGAACACCTACGCCTCGCTGTTTATCATGAACCCCCAGGATTCGGAATGGGATGAGTCCGAGGGTTTTTTCCCGGATTTATTCAGCGACCATCCCCCGGTTTCCCGAAGAATTTCCAAGCTCCTGGGCTGGGCCAAGGCGGATATCGGGGTTCTCCAGGATTTGGACCGGAAAGAGGAAGCGGCGGATAAGCCCGGGGCCGTGAAGGAAGCGGAGGCGCCGGCCGCGCAAAGCCCGGGACCGACCGCCCCAAGCCAGGGTTTTTTAGCCTACCAGGGGAACCAATGGGTGGGTCCCTACCAGCCGGACCAGCTGTTGGCCATGGGGTTGCTCGAACCAGCGACCTGGGTTTGTCCCGCCGGGAGCCAGAATGTGATGAAGGCCTCCGAAGCTTCCCTATTAACGCCCTTGTTCCAATCGAGGGTCCGGGGAGGGGTTCCGGCCGGCGCCTGCCCCAGGTGCAAGGTTTCCCTGCTGCCGGTTAATTATGAGGGAAGCGAAGCGGTTCAATGTTCCTTCTGTAAAGGCTACCTATTGGGGGCGGGAGTGTTGGAGCGGATCATCACCCGCGAGGAAAAAACCTTCACGGCGGAGGAAATTCATAAAGCCAGGGTGTGGCGCGATTCCCAGAGGGGAACCTTGAAGGAAAGGGACTCCTATCCGGAGATAAAGTGTCCCTTGTGCCAGAGCCTGATGGCCAAGGGAATCCATTCCATGCTCACGCAGGTGGTGGTCGACCATTGCTCCAACCTGGAATGCGGAGCCGTCTGGTGCGACGGGGGAGAGTTGGAAACGATCCAGATGATGGTCGAGGACGCGCATAAGGCAAAGTGAAAAACTTTTCACCACCAAGCCCTGGGCGCCTTGGTGGTTGAACCTTTCTTGGCAGCTTGCCTTCAGGAATGAGTCTTCACTATATCTTGTGGATCGTTTTTTTGCCCCTACCACCGGCATTTATTTTCTTTAATTTCAACGTCCCTCTGTGGTGTAAAAAACCCGGCAAGGTATAATTATCGGACTTTACCGCAGGGGAATTTTATAAGAAGTATCCCCCTATTTTTTTACCACACCTTTTCAACACTATCGGGGATGTCGTCACGTGATGAGGCGTAAAACTTTCAAACTTATTTCCGTTTATTTCACCTTTTGGGTATCGGCCTCGGGTTTTTTACTCCTGCCCCTTGGCGCGTCTGCCCAAATCTCCCTTTCCAAAACCGTCAACAGCGGCGCCGCCTCCCCGGGAAACGCCGTCACCTACAATCTTACCTACTCCAACGCGTCGGTTAATTCCACCTGCTCTGAAACTTTCGAGAGCGGAGCCCTTGGCTCCTTTCCCACGGGTTGGGTGAGTTCGGGAGGGACCTGGACTTTAATTTCCGACAATGGGCCCACGGCGGCGGGAAGCCAGGCGGCCCAGGGAGTGGCGGCCGCGGGAAACTACCCCTATTTGCTCAACAATTGCTCCGGACAAACCGGGGACGGCTACATCCAGGCGGACATGAAAATCGGGGCAGGCGGGGCCCAGGACGGCGTCCTGCTTTTTCGGTTCAACGGGACCGCCACGGTCAACGGGTCCAACTATCAAACCATCATCAGCGCCGGGACCGCCAACAACGTGTCGGTGGACTATTGGGATAACGGCACCGCCACTTTCCACAACGTGGCCAATGGCAGCGCGGTGATCAACGCCAACGCCTGGAACACGGTAAAATTCGAGGTGACGGGAACGGGGCCCGTGACCTTGAAACTTTCCGTCAATGGGACCCAAGTTGTTTCCGGCACCACGGCCTTTTCCATTCCCACGGGACAGGCTGGCCTCCAATCCAACGACGGGAGCACGGTCCGTTTCGACAACGTTTCCATCGTGGAGTACCCTCAGGCTTACGGCGTCACGGTGACCGACGTCCTGCCGGCGGGATTGACTTACACCTCTTCCAGCGGCTCGCCGGCGGTGGTTGGGCAAAACGTGGTTTGGACCTTGGACAACCTGGCCGCCGGCGCCAGCGCGGTCTTGACGGTGACCGGCACGGTGGGTAATTGCGGCATCACCCTGGTCAATAGCGCGGCGGTGGATAGCGGGACACCCAAAAACAGCGCGGCTTCCAACGCCGTCACGACGGTCATCCTGGCCTGTACGCCCACTCCCAGTAATACGGCGACGAATTCACCGACAAGGACTCCGACCCCAACCCCTTCCTTGACCCATACCGGGACCAATTCGCCGACAACTACCCCGACGAATACGCCGAGTCCCACTTCCAGCAGGACTTCGTCCCCGACCTTGACCGATAGCCCCACGCCGAGCCCTACCGGGACGCCGACCAATACCGCCAGCAAGACACCGACTTCAACGCGGACGGATACACCTACGCCCAGCCCCACCGCGTCTCCGACCCATAGCCCGACGAAGACCCCCAGCCAGACTCCGACCTCGACGCCGACGGACACGACTAAGCCCAGTCCCACCCTGACGCTCACTGACAGCCCGACGAAGACCCCCAGCCAGACTCCGACCTCGACGCCGACGGACACGCCTACGCCCAGCCCCACCATGACGTCCACTGACAGCCCGACGAAGACGCCCAGCCAGACACCGACCTCAACGCCGACGGAATCGCCGACCCCCAGCCCCACCGTGACGCCCACCGACAGCCCGACGAAAACGCCCAGCCGGACGCCGACCATGACGCCGACGGAAACGGCTACGTCCAGTCCTACGGACACACCCAGCCCAAGCCCAACCGACACTTCCAGCAAAACCCCCACCTCAACGGCGACCGATACGGCAACCCTGAGCCCTACGGTGACGTCCACCAACTCCTCGACCGATTCGGCGACCGAGACTCCCTCGGCCACCTTGACCGCCACTGCGACCGAAACAGCAACCCCCACCGCCTCCAACTCCCCGACGGAGACGCCGATTCTTACGGATACTTTTACGCCGACCCTCTCCCCAACTTTGACCTATAGCTTCACACCCTCTTACACGGATACCTTTACCTATAGTCCCACCCCTTCCTTCACGCCAACGATCACCCCGACGCCGACGTCAACCTTGCCCCCCGGCACCTTCACCTCGACTCCGGGATTGACGGATACCTTGACCCCTTCTTTTACGCCCACCCTGAGCTTCACCCCAACCTATTCCTACACGCCCACCTTGACCGCCACCCAAACTCCGACGATGACCGAGACCCTGCCGCCGGGAACCGGCACTTATACTCCCGCCCCGACCCACAGCTTCACGCCGACTTACAGCTGGACCCCGACCTTGACACCGACGCCTTCCTATACACCGACTCCAACCCTCAGCCATACTTCCACGCCCACGGATTCGATGACGACGACTCCCTCGGCGACGCCTTCTTCGACGCCAACGGATACCTTGCTTTCAACGGAAACCGCCACGGCCAGCAACACGCCAACCTTGACCGTCACCAACAGCCCCAGCCAAACGCCCACCTTGTCGCCCTCCGCCACGCCCTCTCCCAGTCCGACGAACACGCCCAGCGAGAGCCTGACGTCCACGGCTTCCGCGACCCCGTCCTTGACCGCTAGCCGGAGTCCCACCCTGACGCCGACGAATACACCCTCGGTCACCCCGACTTCCACCGGTTTAAACGGAGCGACCGAGACACCCACCGATACGCCGACGGTTTCCCCGACCGGGATTTCCGGTTGCGGAGGGGAAACGCTGGCCATTTTTGATTCCCGCGGTGAGTTGGTCCGGAGCCTCTGCGGCCTGCTGCCGGTCTTGCCGCCCCAATCCATTGATTTCACGGCCTCCTCCTTCCTCCAAGCCCAGACGGGGATCGGGGGGAGCCTCACCCTCTATGTGAATGGCCAAGCCGCCGTGGTTTGGGACGCTACCAACGGGGCCGGAAAAATCGTGCCCAATGGTTTTTATCATTTGGTGCTGACCCAGGTTTTTACCGATGGAACCTCCGCCCGAAGGGAAAAGGATATTTACATCGGGCCCGAGGGGCAAACCACATCGGTTCAATTGAGGGCCCAGCCCAATCTCGCCAGGCCGGGGGATACCATCCTCTTTTCCGCTTGGCTGGGCTCGAGCCCGGTGGATGAGCGGAGTTTCGTGAGGGTTTATTCGATCGGCGGCGAAAAGGTGAGGTCCCTGAGGACGTCCCGGGGCCAGGCGTCGTGGGACCTGACCAACGGCCAGGGCCAGGCGGTGGCTTCGGGGATTTATTTGATCCTGTTGGACGGAGTGGACCCCGCCACGGGCGCCCCGGCCCGCAAGACGATCAAAGTGATTGTATTAAGGTAACCCAAAGGCTGTTCGCCATAGATGAACAAGGATGAACTCAGATAAACAAAAGGCCTTTTTGATTTTTAAAACCCTTTGGGATTTAGCTGTTTTTATTCAGGAGTCCATTCCATCCGTGTTAATCCGTGTTCATCCGTGGCAAAATTGATTTTCTTCGTGTTCTTCGGGCCTTCGCGGTTAAAATGTTTTGGTTATGGAAATCATCCTCCTCCGTCTCGACCGAATCGGCGATTTCATCCTGGGCATTCCCTCCTACCGGGCCCTGCGCCAGGCCTATCCGGAGGACCGGGTCACGGTGGTGGTCCCTTCCGACGTGGCGGAGCTGGCCAAGGCCTGTCCCTACTTTGATGAAGTCGTCATCTATGACGCCCTTTGGCTCCTGCCGGGCTGGCCCCTTTCGGACCGTTGGAGATCCGCCTGGAAACTCATCAAGTTCCTCAGGGCCAACAAGGCTGGATGGGTCCTGAATTTCCGCTATCAAAACCGCCTGGACCCCCTGGTGACGGGATGGTCGGGCGCGGCCAGGCGCACGGGCTACGACCTGGGCTGGGTAAGCCGGTTTCTGACCGACAAGGTTTCCCCGCCGGATTCCCAACTCCACCAATTGGACAGGAACCTCCAATTGCTCCAAGCGGTGGGAGTGACCGGCGGGTCGCGGGAATTGGAAATATGGTTCGATGAGCATGACAAGAAAACGGCGGAGCATTACCTGCCGGCCCAAGAACTCCTGCCAGGCACCCCCCGCATCGCCGTCCATATCGGCGCGGCCACGCCTTCCAAGCGGTGGAGGGAAGAGAGCTTTGAGGTTTTAATCCACGAGCTCCACGCCCTGACCCAGGCCGACATCCTGATCCTCGGGGGTGAGCAGGATTCCGCCTTCGCCCATGAGGTGGTGGATGGATTGGAATGCCCTGTCATCAATTTGGTGGGGAAGCTCACCCTGCGTCAGATGGCGGTGGTGATCCGTCGTTGCCAGGTGTTTATCGGATGTGATTCCGGCTCCACCCACCTGGCGGCAGCCTGCGGGGTGCCGGTGGTGAGCCTTTTTTCCGCTGCCAACGAGGTGGAGGTTTGGAAGCCCTGGGGGCCGAAAGTGAAGGTCCTGACCAAGCATCCCGCCTGCTCGCCCTGCAAAAGTTACGACTGCAAGAGGGATGACGGTTATTTCTGCATGGCGGAAATCCAGGTCGAGGACGTGGTGGCGGAAGTGAAAACCTTTTTGGAAAATAAAGATTGAAATCCGGCGTCACCCGGTTTTCGTGTTTCCGAAATAAAAATCGGGAAATAGTTTAAAGGGCCTTTTTTTATAGGGTTTAACGGTTATTGGTTGGAGATGGATTTTGGTCATATGGGTTTGGGTTAGAGTATAATTTTTCTCAATCTTCGCCGGTTATCGGGGTTCGTATGAAAAAAAATATATTTTTTGTCCTCGCCGCCATTTGGTCCCTCTCGTTGATGCTGACCTCAACCGCCTGCCAGAAGACCTACACTTTAGGCCCCTTGGCGGTGCCCACCAACACGCCGGTCTTCACCAATAGCCCGACGAAAACCGGAACGCCTACCAGGACCCCCAGCAACACCCCGACGGTAACCCCGACCTTCACGGCGGGACTGACTCCTCCGCCCATGAACATCTATTGCTCCTCCGAAACGGCCCCCTTGAAAACCGGTTCCGGTTCCTACGGCATCCATTACGCCACGCAAATGATTCCCCTGTGCGACGGCTGGATGCTGTACGGCGACTTGACGACCAACAAAATCCAGGCGGTCAACGCCCTCTATGGCATCGTGGGAAGCAGCTACCAGCTCAGCGCGGTTCCGGGGGAATTGGCCTATGACCCGACGACCGGATTTTTATACGCGGTCCTCACCGGCGCGTCCTTCGTGGCCAAGGTGGATTTAAACAACGGGACGGTCACCAACATCATGCTGCCGGCGGAAGGCGTTCACTTGGCCGCGGCGAATAACGGCAGGTTTTTCGTGACCTTGACCACCAATTACAACTGGCCCAACGAGTACATCAGTTACATCGACGGGAACAGCAACACGGTCCTGAGTTCTTTTTCCATGGGTTCCTTCAACGCGGACGCCTACATCGCCTGCAGTTCGGCCGGGACCACCCTTTACGTGGGGGCGGATGGATGCTCCAACTGCACGACCTACCAATTCGCCTTTAACACCGGCACTTACGCGCTCACCACGCAATTCACGGCCAGCGGGACCTACACGTCGAACGGGGAGGACATGAGCATATCGCCCGATCAAAATCATTTGGTTTGGGTCAACGGCGGGGGCAACGGCGGCGGGTACACTATTTTTGATATCTTCACGACCAATATCAACAACACCTACGGTTCATTCGCCACGGGAGCCTATCCCACCTCGGCGGGTTTTTCCCCTGATTCGGCCAATATCGCCGCGACCAACGGCAGTGACCTGCAGGTTTTCAGCGTGACCACCCACACGGCGAGCAAGTCCACTTGGGTCGGAGCGGCGCCGGGAGTAACCTGCTGTCCGACGAACATTTACGATTTGTTGAAAACACGCTTTTCCAAGGGCGGGGGATATGTCTTCGGCTTGGACGTTCCCACCTACAGCAATCCCGCGCCTTCCACGATTGTTTGGGAATCTTTTCCCTGAGGGATTTAAACCAACAATTATTTATCGTCCTGGGTGAGCCCTTCGAGAACCTCCGGGCCAAAGTGAAATAGTCCTGCTGAATTATTGGTTTAAGAAGTCCTTTTAAACCAACAACAACTCGTCGTCCTGGGTAAGAAAGCGCCACTTGCCTGATTCCACATCCAGGTTCAGTCCGCCGATCCTGGTCCTCTTCAATTCCAACACTTTCAACGAGGTTTTAAATTTCGTGTCCTTCAGGCTCCCGAAGAGCCGGCGGATATGGCGGTTCTTGCCTTCCTCCAACACCACCTGCAATTTCGTCTTGTGGCCGGCTCCGCCCTCGATGGTGACTTGGAAAGCCTTCAAAAGTTCCCCCGAATTTTCCACGCCCTTCACGGCTTGCTTGATATGGGCTTGGGTCACCAGGCCCCGGACCCAGACCTCGTAGGTTTTTCGGCAGGAACCGGGACGCATGAGGCTGTCGGCCAGCTTGGAGCTCTTGGTGAAGAGTAGAAGCCCCTTGGAATCCAGGTCCAGCCGGCCCACAGGCTTCCAATTATCCTCATAGGCCCATTCGGGCAGGAGGGCATAGACGGTCTTGCGGTCCTTCTCGTCGGAGCGGGTGACGACATAGCCCTTGGGCTTGTTGAGCATCAAATACTTCGCGTTGGTGGTGGGGGCTTTTTCGCTTGTCATAAATCCATTTCACCACGAAGTACACGAAGGGCACAAAGTAAATCTTTTTTGTTTTTAATCATTGTTTGAGCCGAATTTCGTGAACTTGGTGAACTTCGTGGTTAATGATGGTTGAGATCCTGCATTATCTTTTCGGCGGCTGCCTGCCCGCTGGCGATGCAGTCCGGGATGCCCACGCCCCTCAAGCCGTTGCCGGCCAGGTAGAGGCCCTTGATCTCCGAGGCCTTTTGTTCCAACCGGGAGGCCTGGCTCAAGTGGCCGGGCCGGAAGTAGGACATGGAAGCTTTGTAAGTCGCCAGGTGCTGGACGATGGGTTCGCTCCGCAATCCCAAGACCGGCTTTAACTCCGCTAAAACCTTGGCCACCACCGCCGCCTCGCCTTGGGACTTGACCAGTTCCACCGCTTCTTTTCCCAGGAAAGCCCGGAGCAGGGCGTAGCCCTCGGGAGCCCGGCCCTCGAATTTTTGGCTGGCGAAGGTGCAGCCCACCATCAATTTATTTTCCCGGGAAGGCACCACGAAGCCGAAACCGTCCAGGGGGTGGTTCACATCCTGGCGGCGGAATCCCAGGTTCAGGGTGGCGGAGTCGTGGGCCGGGATTCCGGTCAGGAGCTTATCCCATTCCTTGTCGAGGGATCCGAGCAGGGTCCTGATTTTAGTGGGTTGAATAGCCAGGACGACCGCGTCCGCCTCGCGGTTGTGCCCGTTGACGGACATTTCCCAGCTTCCCTTGTCGGTGGGCTTCAAGGTTTCCACAGGGCTTTGAAGCCAGACGGACTCGGAGGGGATTTGGGCAGCCAGGGCGTCGGAGAAGGTCTGCATTCCCTTTTTGAAACTGACGAAGAGGGAATAGCGCGCGCCGGAAACTTGAGGTTGTTGGCCCATTTTACGGGCGGCCATGGCCTTTAATAAGGAACCGTACTTGAGCTCCATCTCCTTGAAGCGGGGCATGCAGGCGGCCAGGCTCAAGTCGTCCGGGTCGGCGTTGTAAACCCCGCCGATCAAGGGCTGGGCCAGGGCCTCCAAAACATTTTTGCCCAATCGGCGCCTCACGAATTGGCCCACGCTTTCATCCTGGGGATCCCGGCGCTTTTTCACGAAGGGTTCCAGGGCGGCCCGCAGTTTTCCCAAGGGTGACAATAGAGGAGTGGTCATGAGGGGCCAAATCCGGGTGGGGGCCAAGAGGTAGAAGCCTTCCGGTATGGAGTGGAGCCGGTCCCCCTTGAGGATGAAGGATTGCTTGAGGGTTTGGTTCGTCTTGATGAGCTGGTCTTCCAAGCCGAGCTTTTGGCAGAGGGAGGTTCCGGCCGGTTTTTCCGTGATGAAGCAGTCCGGGCCCTCTTCCATGAGAAAGCCCTCCTTGACGAGGGAGCTCAAGGTGCCGCCCGCCTTCTCGCCGGCGTCCAGGACGTTCAGTTCCAGGGGAATATTTTTTTCCTTGGAAAGCTCCAGGAGGCGGTGGGCGCAAGAGAGGCCGCTGATGCCGGCCCCGATGACGGTGACACGAAACATTTTAAAATTCTTTCTGTTGATTGATTGTAGGGCAGATCCCCGCGTGTGCCCTGGGGCAGGCACAGAGGCCTGCCACTACCTTTTTGTTAATCCGGTTGCCCCATCGCCTCTTCCACCAATCCCGCCAGCATAGCAATAAAAGAAGGATGGGTGCCGACGGTTTTGGCCCGCACCATGTGAAGGGCCTTCCACTTGGCCTTTTCCTGGGCCAGGATGTCGATATCGTAAAGCACTTCCACGTGGTCCACCAGGAAACCGATGGGCGCCACCACGCAGGCGGAAAGGGTTTCGTAGGTCCGGCGTTCGATGAAATCTCCCAGGTCCGGCTCCAGCCAGGCTTCCTCGGGCCGTCCGCTGCGGCTGGTGAAGGCGGTCTGATAGTAGGGAACTTCCACTTTGGGCATGACATGCTGGCAGGTTTCCTCGAATTGCTGGGAGTAGGGAGATTTGTGGGCCATGGCCCGGGGGATGCTGTGGGTGGTGAAGATCAGCTCCGCCCGGTGGCGGGACTTTTCCTCGGCGGTCAGCTGGGCGAAGGCGGCGGTGATATTTTGGGCGATCGCGTTGATGAATCCCGGGTTGGTGTGCCAGACGGGGGCGTAGGTGATTTGGGGGATGGGTGTTAGGGTTTTCAGGGCCTCGTCCACTTTTTGAACGTACTTGTCATAGGAAGCGGGACTGCGGTGGGGTGCCATGACGATGGCGAAGACTTTCGTTTTTCCTTCCTTGGAAAGCCGGGACAGGGTTTCGGCGATGGTGGGCCTGGAATGGGCAAAGCCCATCACCACGGGGATATCCAATCCCCTGGCTTTCAAAATTTTTTCCAAGGCTTGAGCCTGTTCCCCCGTCAGACGGTTGTAGGGAGAGGAACCGCCGATTTTCCCGTACTGCTTGGCGACCAATTGGAGCCGTTCGGGCGGAATGTTTTTCCCGCGGGTGACGTCTTCCAAGAAGGGAAGGACATCTTCGGGCCTTTCAGGACCCCCAAAGCCGATGAGCATTACCGCGTCAAATTTCAAAACAAACCTTTCTCACCACGGAGTTATACAGAGGGAACAGAGTAAAACAATTCCATTTTGCCACAGATGAACGCGGATTAACACGGATGGATAAAGGGACAAAAAATGCGGCAAACTTTTTTTAATAAAAGACGATATTGGCATTATCCGATTTCATCCGTGTTCATCTGTGGCAAAAAAATATTTCTTTCGGCCTTAACCCGCTCAACTCTGGTCACTCTGTGGTTAGTTAGCTTCTCCAGTTTTTGACCGTTTCCACCAGGGCCAAGGCGTTCTCAACGGGGGTCTGGGGAAGAATGCCGTGGCCCAGGTTGAAGATATGGCCCGGGCGGCCCCCGGCCAAGCGCAGGATTTTTTCCGCTTCCCGCCGGATGTTATCCGGATCGGTGAGGAGGATCGAGGGGTCCAGGTTGCCTTGAACCGCCACCTTGCCCAATTGCTTCCAGGCCTTGTCCAGGTCCACGTGCCAATCCACCCCCACGACCGTGGCCCCGGAATCCTTGATCCAGGGAAAGAAGGGCTCGGTTTGGGTCCCGAAATAAATGACCGGCACTCCCGGTTTCAAGCCCCCGATGAGGAGTTTTAAATAAGGAAGGATCAATCGTTGAAACTCATCCGGGGCCAGGATACCGACCCAGGAATCGAATATTTGGATGGCCTGGACCCCGGCGTCAATTTGGGCGTTCAGGTAGGAGACCGTGGAAGCCACCAGGCGCTTCATTAACTCGTCCCAAAGCACGACATCCCCCAGCATGGACCTGGTGTGGAAATAATCCTTGGAACCCCCGCCCTCCATTAAATAAGAAGCCAGGGTGAAGGGGGCTCCCGCGAAACCGATCAAGGGAATGTCGGGCTTCAGGCGGGCGCGGATTTTTTTGACGGCTTCCATGACATAGCCGAGGTCCCTGGCTCCGTCGACGTCCTTGATCCTTTTAAGGTCGGCGCTGGAACGGAAGGGGTTGCGGATGACGGGTCCGCCGCTTTCCACGAATTCCAGGTGGAAGCCCATGGGTTCGGAAATCAGGAGGATGTCGGCGAAAAGAATGGCGGCGTCGGCGCCGAGGACCTCCTGGGCGCTCACGGTCACTTCCGCGGCCAGGTCCGGGGTCTTACAAAGGTCCAAAAAAGAGACCATGGACCGGATTTGACGGTAGCCGGGAAGATAGCGGCCAGCCTGGCGCATGATCCAAATGGGGGTTCGGGGAGTCGCCTCCTGGCGGCAGGCCCTCAAAAAGAGGCTGTCCTGGAGGAGGGTTTCGGGGCTTTTGAGCGCTGCTCCTGACGGCCGCAACAAGGGGGCGGTTTTCTTTTTTTGGGCGTAAAGTTCCGGGGCTTGTTCGGCGGCCTCCTTGACGAAGAAGCCCATTTTAGGGTGGCTGGGTTCGAAGTCGGGAGGGAGGCGGCATTCCCTCAAGGCCACGGAAGCCACCGGGCCGATGGAACCGATGACCATCCGGTTCAGGGAGTCCCTCAGTTTTTCTTCCAGACCCATTCCCATGGCCACCTGGAGAAGGTGGTAGACCTGGGTGGCGGTGGTGAAGAGCGCGACTTGGGCCTCGCCCTTCACGATGGTTTCGATCAAAGCTTTCAGGGGGCGGATGTCCTCCGGCAGGGCCCAGCGGTAAACCGGGACGCTGGTGACTTCCTGCGCACCGCGGTCCCTCAGGGCCTGGAGGAACTCCTCGTTGGGCGTTCCATATTCCTGGACCACCACCCTCAATTTTTTGACGGGCTTGTAGTTATCCAGGAGCTGCAAAATTTCCTTCCAGGTATTGGGCTCCGGCACCACGATGGAGGCTTTCAAACCAAACTCGGTCAAGGCCTTCGAGGGTTTAGGCCCACGGGCCACCATGAAGGTTTTTTTGAAGGCCCTCTCCACCCGGCTTTTCGCGTATTTGGTTTCCAGGGTCTTGAAGAGGGTCCCGGTCCCGACTCCGGTCATAAAAACGACGATATCCACCAGGCCCTGTTGAAGGGTTTCGAAAAAGTCGAACGCGGCCTTGTTTTGAGTGAGGGGTATTTCCCTCATGGAGGGCGCGACCTGGGCTTTACCCCCGTTGCGCAGGATCAGGTCTTCCATTTCCTTGGCCATGCGGCTCTCGAAGGCCGCGACGGTCATGCCAGTGAAACCCTGGATTTCGATTTCGTGGGAGGGGGGAGACATAACGCTGTTCCTTTAGCTGAGTTTCAAGCGTGAAAGGCCAAGACCCGGAGACCGGGACATCCAACCATTGGAGGGGAGGGACATGGCAGCAGTATAAAAGTGAAAAAGGAGGAAATCCAGGAAACTTCCCGGTCAAAATTCTGATGACAAGGAACGGTTTATTTTCAAGAATAAGGCATGAGCCCTCAGATCGAGCTTCCGCCGCTTCTCCGGTCGCCCTTATTTTATTTTGGCGTTTGGGCCTCGGCGAACGGCCTGCTTTCCTACGGGTCCCTTCCCCTTTCGGCCAGGCTATGGATCGGACTCACGGGTATCCTGCTCCCTTGGGCCTTTTACCGGATGGAAAGGCCAAAGCAAAAGGGAGGAACGGACCCCTTTGAGTTGAAGTCCTTCAATGTTCCCAAGGGGTTGGTGTTCATCGCGCTTGGTTTGGCCCTGTTTTTCCGTTTTTACCGGTTGACCGACCTGAGCCTTTGGCCCGACAAGAACGAGGGTATTTTTGGGTCCAACGCGGTGGAATCCTCCATTCATTGGGACCTGCCATTTTTCTTTTCGGTCGGTGATGACCCGCCCTTTTACAGGTTCCTACAGGCTGTTTTTTTCAAGTGGGTGCCACCCTCCCTTTTGAGCTTGTGGCTTTTACCCGCCCTCCTCTCCAGCGCGACCCTTTTCGCCGCTTACGCGGCGTCGAAGCAATTTTTCTCCCGGTCTTTCTCCCTGCTGCTCGCAGGCTTGTTCGCCCTGGGTTTTTGGCCGTTATATTTGGGCCGCTTTTCAATGATCGGCGTTTTGCTGCTTTTGTGGGAATGTCTGGCGCTTGGATTTTGGGGGGCATTCCTGAAAGCTCGATCGTCCCTGGCCCGGAAAATAACGATGGCCGGACTTGGCCTCTGTGTCGCGGGGGGTTTTTATATTTATGTTTCCTGGGCGGCGGCGGCCCTGGTGACCGGGCTCTTTTTATTTTACTGGGCCGCAACCGATTGGAAAAAGCGCAGGACTTTTTTCCTCCTTTTTGTCGCGGTCACAGCGGCAGGGTTCATCCCGTTCGGGTGGGAAGCTATCCGGCATGGCTATGGCGCCCATATCAGGGACATGGGAGAGGTGAAAGGCGCTTTTTCCCCGGCGGAACGCCTTGCCCTTTGCGGGCGTTATCTCGCTGAAATTTTCTGGGGAGCGGATATAAAGGGTTTTTGTTTTGGGCCCTTTTGGGGTGGATTTTTAAATCCCATCGCGGGGTCCCTCTTGATGGTGGGAGCGGCTGAACTTTCCGTCCGGGGCCGGAGGGGGGGTTTTGGGGGGATGGTGTGCGCTTTTTTCATCCTGATGCTTCCGGGATTCGCCTCCCACGACGTTGAAATGTTGAGGGTCCTGATCGTTATTCCTTTATTGTTTATCCTCATGGCGGCGGGTTTTAGTTTGTTGGTTTCTTGCGTCCCCTCTCCCCGGCGGGGAATCCTGGCGGTCCTGCTCCTGGCCTTTTCCTCGCTGTTGGATATTTATCATTTGACGGTTCCCTACGCCAAGGCTTGGGATCCCCGGGGCGATTATTTAAAATCCACCAAATCCGAAGAATCCCTCAACGCCTTTCAAATAATGAAGGCAAAGGCCCTCAAGGACGGACCAGGTTGGCTCTTCCTGGATTATGTGGCTGTGCCCTTGGACCAAACCCTGCTCATCGCCAGCTATCCTTTTAACGCGGTGTATCACCCTTTGCCCGGCGGGGCTACCCCGCGTTGGATGGCTTTTTTAACGAATGTAAATTACGAGCCTTTTTTGCGGGAAAGGTTTCCGGAGGCCCAGTGGTTTATTTTGGGTTCCCAACTCATGCCCTGGGACGGGGAATTGATGCTGGGGGTTTTACCGGTAACCCCCCGAACCCAAACGACGGCCGATCAATGGTTGAAGGCCCAAACGGCTTTTCACCAATTGACCCGGGATATTCTCCTCCAAGGGGAGGGAAGATCGCGCGAGGAAATTGTCGAAAAATTTTTAAGGGAGTATCCCCGGATCCAGGGAGATCCTTTCCTGGAGTCGGTTTTCTGGGAAGCCGCTTATTTCAACCACAGCGCGGACAAAAATTTCCTGGCCTCCATGGCCGACCTAAGGAGGGTTTTGAGGGATGGTTATCCCGCGGCCCATATCTTCAACGAATTAGGCGGGTTGATGTGGTTCAAGAAGGATGAGGCCAGCGCCAGGCGGGCCTTCTCGAAGGCCGTCCAACTGGGCGGCGCCCATACTCCCGCCATGGATAACTTGAGGGCGATGGAAGCGGAATTGAAATGAGAAAAGTCCTGGGTTTTTTCGCCAAGGGAATGGGTTTGGGGCTGGGGATGGGCTTTTGCCTGGCGGGAGCGGTGGGGTTGGTTTACCGCGCCCTTCACAGCGCGGACCTTCATCCCCACGATGAGA
>Ga0265318_10001248_pt1 | contig 15423 bp, 15 predicted proteins | sample 4821metaG_FD_192431 | JGI IMG/M metagenome (GOLD analysis project Ga0265318, IMG submission 192431) | Rhizosphere microbial communities from Carex aquatilis grown in University of Washington, Seatle, WA, United States - 4-8-21 metaG | ecosystem: Host-associated > Plants > Roots > Rhizosphere >... | reverse complement strand
GGCACGGAGATAAAGGTGCGGATTCCACTGGAGCCATTGAAGAGGGCTCCGGGAGGGGAGAAGTTGGCCGGCCCGAAACGCCGCCCACTCCCCGCATCTGGCAGGACCCGGCTCCACGCGGCAGCCTGAGTTCCGGGCAACGGGAACCCCCGGGAAGGGTCCGCATTCGCGCGTTCGCTGCCCGAAGGATTGTCCGCCACGGCGCTGGTCCGGAGGGCCGGCCCGACTCGTGCGGCTAATGGGACTCGGCGAAGCTCGTGAGCGAGTGCCATTCGATCACCTCCTGAAGGAGCGCGCGCTCGGTCTTAAGGACGACCCGCTCGAGGCTGTTCCACGTCTGGCAGAAGGCCACGCGCATGCGGCTTTCCTCGAGCATCAGCTGCATCTCGCGGTACCTCGCCACGCGCCGCTGGAGGTCGTTGATCGAGATCAGCGATATGAGCGCGGCCGCGATGATGGGAAGGGAGATCGGGAGGAAATAGAACGCCGTGTCCTGGGTCCAGGGGGGCACCTCGATGCGGGCGGTGTGGCAGACGGCGTACGTGAGGGTGCTGATCAGGGCGAGGACCGTCGCGATCCAGAACCCCAGCTTGAGCCGGTTGAACATCGGCAGCGCACGCGCCTCCTGCCTCCTGAAATACGCGAGCTGGTCGTCGATGCGCTTCTCGACGTAGACGTCCCTGAACTCCTCGATCGAGATCGGCTGCGTGTTCGACGAGCGGCTGTGGAGGATGTGCAGGGAACGGGAGAGGCCACGGATCTCGGGAAGGTCCAGGTCCTCGAAGAGGGGGGACGCACGGGGAAGGCCCCATGTGGCCAGCAGCGAGCGGCAGAACTCGGCGGCCAGGCGGCAGCGCACCCAGTTGTGGTGGGAGTGGTGGTGGTGGCGCAGGAGGAGGGCCACGCCGAGCGCCCCCGCCAGGCAGAGCAGCTTCAGCCAGGGGATGACGGCGTAGTGCACGTCGTAGGCAAGCGCCGCCGCGGCGATCAGCGTTGCGATGACGTGGAGGAGTACTGTCAGCACGATGAGGCGCCGGAACTGGGGGGCCCCGCGGCTCGCCGCGTGGTCGCACTTCTGCTGGAACGCAAAGATCGCCACGGGGGCGTTGAACGGGTTGCCGGCGTTCATCACGGGGGTCGCGGGCAGCTTGTTCAGCTTGGCGAGGCTCGTGTCCGTGCGCTCGAGCTTCTCGAGGTTCTCGCGGCTCACCTTGAACGTGTTCGCGTCGATGAGGACAAGCGGCTTGCCGATGGACCTCGCGTACGAGACCACGTCGGCGGTGCCCCCCCGTCCCCGGGCCGGCTCGCCGTCCCAGACCGCGAGGAGGACGTCGGCGCCGTCGACGGTCGCCATGCCGCAGTCGAGGTAGGCGTCCTCGCGGGTCCCGTTCTCGGTGATGATCCTGACGTGCTCGGCGTGCTCGAGCGTCTCCTCGACCGCCGTCCACTCGGGCGGAGTGAAGTCCTTTGCGAATTCGGCCTTCGGCATCGGCAGGATGGCATGCCACGCCATCCCGAGCTCGCGGGCCTGCGCGACGAAGAGCAGGTCGCCGCCCTCCGCGACGGAGGAGAGGCCGAGCCATTCCCCAGGCGCCTGCTTGCGCAGGGATCCCAGGGCGGTGGCGATGGCGCGCCCCAGCCCAGAGGGGTCGGCGATCTGCCGGTGTCCCGAGAAGCCGACCACGTGGAACAGGGGTATTTCGGACTCGAGACTCATTGTCTTCGCCAGTGTGACCGACGGCTGCCGCCACCTGTCAACGTCCAAGGCGCCCGCTCCGATCCCCGTTTGGCGGCGTTCGCCTTAATTGGCTGGATCGAGGGGGCGATTGCGCTAGCCTTTGGCTGACAATGTCCAGCGCTTCTCCAGATTCAACCGACGCCCCGGCGCACCGCGCGGTGTTCCTGAGCTACGCGCGCGAGGACACTGCGGCGGCGCAGCGCATTGCCGATGCCCTGCGCAGCCAGGGCGTCGAGGTCTGGTTCGACCAGAGCGAGCTGCGCGGGGGCGACGTCTGGGACAAGATGATCCGAAGGCAGATCAAGGAATGCGCCCTCTTTGTGCCCATCATCTCGGGGCGCACGCAGGCCCGCGGCGAGGGATATTTCCGCCTGGAATGGAAGCTGGCTGTCGAGCGGACCCACCTCATGGCCGAGGGGGTCCCCTTCCTCGTGCCCGTTGTCGTGGACGAGACCCCCGAGGGGGCGGCCATCGTGCCGGCCGAATTCCTTCGCGTGCAGTGGATCCGGCTACCGGGATCGCTCCCGACGCCCCAGTTCGTCGGCCAGATCAGGCGCATGATGGATTCTCCGGGATCCGTACGGGTGTCGGCGCCGCAAACGACCTCGGGTGCCGTGCCGCGAGCGTCCGGCAACAAGGCGCTTGTGATCGTCGCGATCGCCGCCGTCCTCGTGGCGGCTATCGGAGCCATCGTGGTCCTGAGGCGCCCGGTCCCTTCCGCAGCGGCCCCGGCTGCCGTCGCGGCGGCGCCGTCGGCCGTGCCCCCCGCTGCCCCTCCCGCGGACGCCGTCGACCCCAAGTCGGTGGCGGTCCTTCCATTCGAGAACATGAGCGAGGACAAGGGTAACGCGTTTTTCAGCGACGGCGTGCACGAGGACGTCCTCACGAACCTCTCCTTCATAAAGGACCTCCACGTCGTCTCGCGCACCTCGGTCATGCAGTACAGGGACACCACGAAGTCCATCAAGCAGATCGGCAAGGAGCTGGGCGTCGCCTACGTGCTCGAGGGCAGCGTGCGGCGCGAGGGCAAGAAGGTGCGGGTCACGGGCCAGCTCATCGACGCGCGGACGGACGAGCACGTATGGGCCAAGGCCTACGACCGCGACTTGAACGACATCTTTGCGATCCAGGGGGAGCTCGCCCAGGCGATAGCCGACGCCCTTCAATCCGTCCTGTCACCCGAGACGAAGGTGCTCCTCGCCCGGCGCCCCACCGAGAACACCGAGGCTTACGACGACTACCTGAAGGCGCGCCACATTCGAAGCACGGCGACGCTGGGGGTGCATGAATCCCAGGTCGAGCTTCTCGAGAAGGCTGTGCGCCTCGACCCCAACTTTGCCCAGGCGTGGGCCGAACTCGCGTCCGTGCGGGCGTTCGAGTATTTCGGGGATGCGCGAACTCAGGACAAGCTGCGGCTGGCCAAGGAGGCGATCGACAACGCCGTTCGCGTGGCGCCCGACGATCCGTCCGTCATAGAGGGGCTTGGGGACTACTACTATTACGGCTACCGCGACTATGCCCGGGCCACCGAGCAATACATGCGCCTCGAGCAATTGCGGCCGAACGAGGCCGTGGTCTTCTATTCGCTTGGCCTGATCCAGAGGCGCCAGGGCCGGTTTGCGGACGCGATCCCCAATCTGAGGCGCGGTCTCAGCCTCGACCCGGCCAACCACCAGTACGTCTCTTCCCTGGCTGAAACCCTTGTGAACAACCACGTGTACGGCGAGGCCAAGGATCTGGGCGGAAAATACAGCGACGCGCATCCCGAGGACCTTGAGGCGGCCTGGGGGTATTGCCAGGGTGCCTACATGGCAAATGGGTCGACCGCCGAAATGAAGGCCTTCGCCCAACGGTCGGTTGCCGACGCGGACAAGAGCCTCTTCCTGTACCTCAGGGAGCTGAACGCTTCTGCGGCTGGCGACTGGCCCGAGTTCATCCGCTTGGACCGTGAGCAGCGGTATTTTGACGGCAATACGCAGGATGTTCACTGGAGCCAGGACGCGACCGCCGCGGACGTCCTCGCCGAGTCGGGCGACATGGCTTCGGCGCGGAGTAGGTCCGCAGAAGCGGTGGCGCAGATGAAGGAGGCCATGATCCGCCAGCCGAACAACGCGGAACTCTGGGCCAATCTTGCCCTGGCGCAGGCGATCCTGGGCGAAAAGGAGGATTCACTCCGCTCCGCACAGAAATCCGCCGAGCTCCTTCCGGAGTCGCGCGATGCGATCAACGCGCCGCAGAACTCGGTCACATGCGCGCTGGCCCTGGCCTGGGCCGGGGAGAAGGAGCGGTCCCTGGCCGAGCTGAAGCGGCTCTTCCGGGTGCCCTTCGGGGCGAACGTGAATTTCGTGCGAGTCAGCTTCCGTCCGCTTCAGGACGACCCGCGGTTCAAGGAGATGGTCTCGGACCCGGCGAACAACGCCCCGCTGCTATGACCGGCGGGGCGTCGCGCGGCGGCCTGCCAGGTACTGGAGCATGGATATCAAGGCCCTGATAAGGACCATTCCGGACTGGCCGCACGCCCCCGTGCGCTTCCGCGACGTCAGCTCGCTGCTTCGCCACCCCGGAGGCTTCCGGGCGGCGATGAACCTGTTCATCGAACACTACAAGGGGAGGCCGATCGACATCATTGCTGGGCTGGATGCCCGCGGGTTCATACCTGCCAGCGTCCTCGCCTACGCGCTCTCAAAGCCCCTGGTCATGGTGAGAAAGAAGGGGAAGCTTCCCGGCGAGACCATCCACACCGAGTACCAGCTCGAGTACGGGCGCAGCATCCTCGAGATCCAGTCGGACGCCGCCCCGAGAGGGGCCAATGTACTGCTCATGGACGACCTTATTGCAACAGGAGGCACCCTTTGCGCGGCCGTGCAGCTCTTTGAGCACCTGGGCTGCAGCGTGCGCGAGGTGGGCGCGATCGTGAACCTTCCCGAGCTCAACGGGTCGCGCCGGCTCGAGCGCATGGGCGTCGAGGTCTTCTCGCTCTGCGAGTTCACGGAGGCGGAATAGCGGGCTCGGCGTCGGAACCGGCGCGAAGCCCAGCGGTCCGTGGTTGTCACCATGCCCCAAGGCGACAAATCCAAGTACACCGACAAGCAGAAGCGCCAGGCCGGCCACATCGAGTCCGGCTACGAGAAGAAGGGCCTCGACGTGAAAACCGCCGAGGCAAGGGCGTGGGCGACCGTGAACAAGCTGACGGGCGGCGGGAAAAAGGGCGGCTCGCCCAGGGTCCACGACCACCGGTCCTCGCGGTAGGGCCCGGGCCCCGCGGGTGCGTCCGCCCTGCTGGGGGCGATGCCGGGTTGACCCTGGCGCCCTCCCGGCGGACGATGGCTTATCCATGAGCGATCCCGCGCCTGCCACCTCCGGCCTCCAGTCTGTCGAGGTCAAGCGTCGCCACATCCTTCCCAAGGCCCTCGTTGTCGGACTCATCGCCGGGCTGATCGCCTCGATGTTCCGGATGGCCCTCCAGGCCTGCGAGCTCGGGCGCATCGCGTGGATCCAGCGACTTCCCCTTGTGGAGGGGCTCCTTGTTGCGCTCACCCTTGGTGCGCTGGGCAGCGGGGTCGGCCTCTGGCTCGTGCGGCGCTTCGCGCCGGAGACGGCCGGAAGCGGGATTCCGGACCTGAAGTCCGTGGTGATGGGCGAGAAGGAGCTTCATTGGAAGCGCGTGCTCCCGGTCAAGTTCCTTGCGGGCGTCGCGGGGATCGGAGGGGGCCTGACCCTGGGGCGGGAGGGCCCCACGGTCCAGATGGGCGGGGCGACCGGGCTCATGGTCTCGACCTGGTTCCGGGTGAAGCAGGGCGAGGGGGAGAGGAAGGCTCTCATCAGCGCCGGCGCGGCCGCGGGCCTCGCGGCCGCCTTCAACGCGCCGCTTGCCGGCCTCATCTTCGCGCTCGAGGAGCTGACGGGCGCCTTCACGCCCGTTGTCTTCGTGGCCTCGTTCCTCGCCGCCGTCACGGCCGACGTCGTCTGCCGCGTCGTGACCGGGGAGACCCCCGTGTTCGCGCTCCACGGCATGGCGCCCCCGACCCTGCGCGCGCTTCCCGTTGCCGCGCTCATCGGCCTCCTGGCCGGCTTCGGGGGCGTGGCCTTCAACAAGGCCCTGCTCAGGAGCCTGGACCTCTTTGAGAGGCTGAACCGCTGGCCGCCGTTCGCCGTCGGCGCCTGCGCCGGCCTGGTCGTGGGCCTCGCCGCATGGATCTACCCCGGGATCAGCGGCTCGGGCTCCCTCCTCTCGGAGCGTGCGGTCAATGGCGAGATCGCGGTCAAGTGGATGCTCGTCCTGATCGCCGCCCGCTTCGTCCTTACCATGGTGAGCTACGGCTCCGGCGCCGCGGGCGGGATATTTGCGCCGCTCCTTGTCCTGGGCTCCCTCGGGGGCCTGGCGCTCGGCGCGGGGGTCCACGCGTTCCTGCCGGGTTGGGCTGCTTTCCCGGAGACCTTCGCCGTCATCGGGATGGGGGCCCTCTTCACGGCGACCGTGCGGGCGCCGCTCACGGGCATCGTCCTCATGATCGAGCTCACGGGGCAGTACGCCTTCATGCTCCCGCTCCTCGTAAGCTGCTTCGCCGCGTACGGGATCGCCGAGGCGATGGGCGACAAGCCGATCTACGAGGCCCTGCGCGAGCGCTCGCTTGTGCGGGCGCGCGTCAGCGGTCGGGCCGTGCCAGGTTGAACGTGTCCCGCGTCATTGTGTAGTCCTCGCCGCCCAGCCGACCGACGAGGTCAAGCTTCGCGGAGTCCGGAAGCCCCCCCGGGCCGATGACATCGTCCCGGATGTGCGCCGTGAGGATCCGCCCGAAGATCACGTTCGCCGCCAGCGGGCCGGTGCCGATATGGACGATCCGGTCGAGGACGCACTCGAACGCCACGGGTGAGTCGGCGACGCGCGGCGGCCTCACCTTGAGCGAGGGCGCCTGGGCGACGCCGAACCTCGAGAACTCGCTCTCGCCGTAGGTCAGCAGCGCGGCCGTGTCGTTCATCGCCGAGGCCAGGGCGTGCGGCACGAGGTTCACGACGAACTCGGGCACAAGCTCGATGTTGCGCACCGTGTCCTTCTTCGCGCCCTCCCGGTTGTTTACGGGGACGAACATGAGGGTGGGCGGGTTGGCCGTGACCCCTTGGAAGAAGCTGAACGGCGCCAGGTTGGTCCGCCCGTCGGGCGAGATCGTCGAGACCCAGGCGATCGGCCTGGGCATGATCGTGGAGGTCATCCACTGGTAGGCGTTGCGGGGCGAAAGCCCGGCGAAGTCGAGTATCATGGCCCCCGTCCTAGCGGAGGGGGCGCGGGGAGACGAACGAAATGAGCCGGGCGGCCCGGTCGCCTCAGACCGTGCAGATGGCGACGGCCTCGGCGAGGGAGGTCATCGGGTCCCGGACCGGGATGAACTCCTGGGCGACGAAGCCGCGGTGGCCGGTCGCCTTGATCGCGCGGGCGATCGCCGGGTAGAAGAGCTCCTGCGTCTGGTCGATCTCGTGGCGCCCGGGGACGCCGCCCGTGTGGTAGTGGCCGATGTACGGGTGGTTGTCCTGGATCGTTCGCACCACGTCGCCCTCCATGATCTGCATGTGGTAGATGTCGTAGAGGAGCTTGAAGCGGTCCGAGCCGACCCGCTTCACGAGCTCCACGCCCCAGGCGGTGTGGTCGCACATGTAGTCCGGGTGGTTGATCTTGCTGTTCAGGAGCTCCATGCAGACGGTGACCCGGCGCTTCTCCGCCTCGCCGACGATCTGCTTGAGCGCCACGGCGCAGTTGGCGAGGCCGAGCTCGTCGTCCATGCCCTTTCTGCTGCCGGAGAAGCAGATGACATTGGGGAGCCCCGCGTCGGCGCAGGCGCCGATCCTCTCGATCATGCCCGGGACCATGACGGCATGGTGCTCGACGCGGTTCAGGCCCTCGGGGATCGTCGTGACGCCGTTCGCCATCGCGCACGTGAGGCCGTGCCTCTGCACGACGGGCCAGTCGGCCGGGTCGAGGAGCTCGACAGACTCGAGGCCGATCCGCTTCGCCCCGGCGGCGAGGTCCTCAAGCGGGATCTTCGGGTAGCACCACCTGCAGACCGAGTGCCTGAACGAGCCGGAGGGGTCGGCTGCGGCGGGAGCCGCCTTGGCCTCCTCGGCGCGTCCGAGGGGCAGGGCGGCGAGGGCGGCCGTTCCGGCCATTGCCTTGAGCGCATCGCGACGGGTGATATCCATGGGGGGCGGGGGTTGTTGGGGACCTGGCGGCGGACACCCCCTTCTGGACCCTTGGGGCGCCCGGGTCCAGCCCGGCGTGGGCCTTTTGGCTTGAATCACCCCGCCGTCGTCAGGTGCCACTTCTTGCAGTAGATGCACAGGTAGGCCCGGCGCTGGCGCTCGACGCCGGCGACCATCGCCGCGTCGAGCGCGTCGCCCTGGCTCTTGTACCGGCGCTTGCGGAAGCACCTGAGCTGCCGTTCCTCACGGGTAGGCTCCTTCACTGGGGTGCGGGCTTTGGCGTACGTTTCATGTCGGCGGGTTTCCGGCACGCTCTGCGCGCGCCGAGGGAGCGTCAAACATTTCAGGGTGCGGCGCGGCCCGGGCGGGGAGGGAACCGGCCGGGCCGGCGGCTTACTGTACGCTTGGGGTGAATTCCCCATACCCGCGCGCCGCCGGAAGCGGCATATTCCTGCACCCAAAGGACACGCCATGAAGACACGTCCCCCCCTTCGCACCCTAGCCGCGGCCGCCGCCCTGTCCGCGCTCCTCCTCTCGGGCTGCTCCCGGGGCAACGCGCCGGCGCAGGGCCAGGCGCAGGCGGCCCCGGCCCCTGCGGCGCCGGTCGTCCCGGTCGTGACGCCGGCGCAGCGCGTGCCGATCGCCGTCCAGTCCGACTCGGTCCAGGCGGCCGCCTCCTGGGTGGCGATCAAGGACTTCACCTACGACCAGCGGGCCGACTTCGCCTCGGGGGCCGGGAACCTGCTCTCGATGCTGGCCGGCCAGGTCGCCGAGCTGAAGGCCAAGCGCGCCTCCATGCCCTCGACGGTCGAGACGAAGGACTGGGACTTCGCGATGAAGGAGATGGACGACGCGCAGGCCTACCTGAGGTCGATGATCCAGGAGGCCGGACGCGCGACCCCGGACACGTGGAGCCAGGAGAAGGACAAGGTCGACGAGGCCTGGCAGAGGGCGCAGGAGGCCTTTGACAAGGTCAAGGTCACGACCACGTCGTGACGCGCGGCCGGCCCGCGGTCCCTCGCGCGATTAGGGGAAGAGAAGGTCGTTCGGGGCCACGACGTACTTCCCCGAGCCGTCGGGCTGGAGGAGGAAAGGGGTCCCGTGGCCGGGCAGGTATTTCAGCGCCTCCGTCTGGGCGTCCAGCACGATCCTGGCGTCCTTAAGCTTTTCGGCATAGTGGGGGAAGAGGGTGCCGAGTCGGCTGCGGAGCTCCTTGGAGTCGCTGGCGACCAGGGGATTGAAAAGCACCCCGAGCTGCCGGAACACCGCGGCAAATTGCTCCTGGGGCGTGCCGGGCTCGGACAGGATGGCCGCGAGGAGCGCCGACGAATCCGCCGCGTTCTCGGGGCTCGCGAAAAGCAGCATTTTCGGGCCCTTGAGCGAGCCGAAGCCCGGGTGCTTGATGGCCTGCGCCATCAGGTCCAGGCAGTGGGGGCATTGGAAGCTGATGACAAGTATGGGCGACCGCTCCTCGTCGATGGCTCCGAGCCAGTTGAAGGCGATCCCGTCTATGTTGGCCTGCAGGGAGACCATGGCGGAGGCGGGCGCGGAGACGGTTCCCGCGGTCCTTGTCGTCTTGGAGGGCTTGGGGACGCCGAGGGACGAGGCGTAGCTCGGGGCGTCCCAGGACTGCACGCGGGACTCGGCGGTGACCTTTGCGGCCAGGAACACGGGAAGCGCGAGCACGAGGATGAGCGACGGCAGCCAGGCGTGGGCGCGGCCGCGCATCGGGAGGGTGAAGGCCGCCGCCAGGGCCGCCGCCGCATGGAGCGTGCAGTACGGGCAGAATCCCCTGAGGACAAGGAACTGGATGCCCATGAGCACGAGTCCGCCCAGGGCCAGCAGGAGCGCGCAGGCCGTCTGGGCGTGGCGCTCCAGGGGCCGGGACGCCGGATAGGCGAGGGCCACCCACAGGGGGATGGCCAGCAGCGGCAGCGGGACGCCGAGGACCGCCCCGTAGCGGCTGTTGATGATGCTCCAGCAGCCCGTCAGCGGACACGGGATGTTGAGCAGCTTGAGCGCGGCCAGGTAGACGCAGGTGAGGAGCCCGACGCCCGCGAGGAAGGTGGTCAGGTCGGAGGTTCGGTTGGGCGGGTTTGGCACGGTGGGCTCGGTTCTGTCCCCGGGACGGACGGGGTGGGGAAGGACACGGCTAGACGAATTCGGCCGAGGCGACAACAAGGGAGTCGGGCCGCCGTCGCCGAGGGCCGCGGGAGCCCTAGAGCATGGGGGACAGGGGCCGCAGCGCGGCCTCCGCGAACTTCCGGCGGAAGGGCCGGGCGGCGAAGGCGACCGGGTCAATCTCCTGGGACAGGACAAAGTCGTGCTCGAGGATCCTCGCGAGCTCGGCGTTTTTCTCCGCGGAATGGGCCATGAGGTTGAGCTCGAAGTTGAGCCGCATGGACCTGTAGTCCAGGTTCGCCGACCCGATCATGGCCCAGCGGTCGTCGGCCAGCATGACCTTCGCGTGGTTGATCCCCACCGAGTACTCGAAGATCCGCACCCCGGCGGCGAGGAGCTGCCCGTAGTAGGAGCGACCGACCACCACGAGCCAGGGGTGGTCGTTCTTCTCCGAGATGAGGAGCCGCACGTCGACCCCCCGGCTCGCCGCGAGCTCGAGGGCGGCGAGGATGACGTCGTCCGGGACGAAGTACCCGGTGGCGATCCAGACGCGGTGGGTGGCCTCGTTCAGGAGGCTGACGATCGACTTGCTGATCGGCTCGTTGCGGCGGTCGGGCCCCCCGGGGATCACGTGCGCGAGGCAGTGCGACGGGCCGGTGCACTCGGGGAAGTAGGCCGGCGCGGAGATCTTCTCCCCGCTGGCGAAGAACCAGTCGTCGGCGAACACGTCCTGGAGCTCGTGCACCACCGGGCCCATGGCCTCCACCTGCACGTCCCTCCACTGCCCGAGCGCCGGGTCCAGGCCCTCGTATTCGCGGCCGATGTTCATGCCGCCGACGAAGGCGATCCTGCCGTCGACGACCTGGAGCTTTCGGTGGTTCCTCAGGTTCAGGAAGAAGCGGTTGCGCTTTGGGTCCAGGCTCTGGAACCAGGAGAAATGGCCGCCTGCCGCGATGAAATCCTTGAGCAGGCTCTCCGTGAAGCCGTGCGAGCCGACGCCGTCCAGGAGCAGACGGACGATGACGCCGCGTCGCGCCGCGTCGGCCAGGACCCTGAGGAACCTGCCGCCCGTGTCGTCCGAGTTCCAGATGTAGAACTCCAGGTGGACGTGGTGCCTCGCCTCCTGGATCCGCTTCTCGAGCGCGGAGTAGAATTCCCTCGCGTTGGGCAGGATGCGCAGGCTGCCCGCGGAGCTGGCCGGAAGGTGGTTGATGCGGGACAGGAGCTGCAGGAACTGGCGGTCGCGGTGCGGCAGCCTCTCCAGGAGCGCCGTGGTCCTCTCGTCCGTGGAGTCCGCCTGGCCGCCGTGGCGGCTCGAGCGCGCGGAGTAGAGGCTTCGCCGCCTGAGCCTGCGCCTCTTGAGGCGGTCGGTGCCGAAGCCGAAGTAGAACAGGGCGCCGACAAACGGGATGAAGATGATCGCCCAGAGCCAGGCGAGCGTGGCCGACGGGCGCTTCTTGAGCAGCAGGAGGTGGGGGATGAAAGCCCAGGTTGCGAAATAGCAGATGAGTATCCCCGTCTTCATTTTAAGGTAGACTCCGGCTCGGCGGATCGGTTGCGGCGAGACTGCCCTGCCGCGGAGGATCCGCAAACCCTAGCTCCTCGCCGCCTCGCGGTTGAGGCTGTCCGCGTGCTTCAGGCCGAGCAGCACGAGCTCCGGCACGATCTCGTCGAAGAGGCCCTCCTCCTCGAGCATCCGGGAGAACCCGCCCGTGCCGACCACCTTGGGCCTCTCCCCGGCGAACACCTCCCTCGTCAGGCCGTCCACGATGTGCCGGATCGCCCCGGCATGCCCGTGGTAGAGGCCCGACTGGATGCTCTCGACCGTCGAGCGCCCGAGCATCGTCTCGGGCCGCGCGATCTCGACGCGCGGGAGCTTCGCCGTCCGGCTCGCCAGCGTCTCGGCCGAGACGCCCACGCCGGGAAGGATGACGCCGCCGAGGTAGTCGCCAGCCGCGGTGACGACATCGAACGTCGTGGCGGTCCCGCAGTCGACGACGATCAGGTTGCGCCCCGGGTGCCGCTGCGTCGCCGCGACAGCGCCCGCGATCCTGTCCGCACCGACCTCCAGCGGGTTGCGGTAGCGCACCTTGAGCCCCGTCTTCACCCCCGCCTGGAGCACGAACGGCTCGCGCCGGAAATACTGGTGGCTCGCGCCGCGCACGGGGTGGAGCGCCGCGGGCACGACCGAGCAGAGGGCCACGCGGTCGATCGAGCGGGGATCGACGCTGTTCTCCCTGAGGACGCTGACCAGGAATATCCCCACCTCGTCGGTGGAGCCGAGCGGCTGGGTCGACTTGCGGAACTGGCAGAGGAGCGTGTCGCCATCGAAGACGCCCCCGTGGATCTGCGTGTTCCCGATGTCGAGGCAGAGGAGCATGGCGGGATCAGGCGGGGACGGCCGCGTCCGCGGGAAGGGAGGTCAGGATGCGCTCGAGCGCGTCCTCGAGGCCGCGCCGCGTCTCGCAGCGCTCGAGCGGGCTCCCGTCCTGGAAATGGATCGTGGACGGGAACGCGTCGGGGCCGGCTCGCTCCGAGAGGTCGTTGTGGACGACAAGGTCCGCCCCGGAGTGGGCGAGGAGGGCGTCCACGGCGCGCTGCGCGCCGGGCGGGTCCTCGCCCTGGGTCAGCTTGAAGGCGACGACGCGCAGGGAGGGGTTCACGCTTCGGGACCTCAGGCTGTCGACGAGCTTGGGATGGGAACGCAGGCGGATGACGGGCGCCTCGTCTGAGTCGAGCTTGCCCCGGGACGCAGGCCGCTCCTTTCCGCCGACAAGCACGGCCTCGATGCCGAAGTCGCCGACTGCGGCGGCATGGACCACGGCGTCAAAGGGCTCCGAGGAGAGGAGGCGCGCCAGCGCGCGGTCCAGGTCGGCGAAGGACGAGAAGGTCTCCTCGCGGCAGCCCGCCGGGGCCTCGGCCGCGCTTCGCGCCCTCAGGAGGACGACCTCGTGGCCGCCCCGCGCCATCCTCGCGGCGATGCCGGCTCCGGTGCGCCCCGTGCTCGTGTTCGTGAGGACGCGGACCCCGTCGATCGCCTCGGCCGTGCCCCCGCTCGTCACGAGGACCCGCAGGCGACGGGACGGGTGCGCCAGCGACGCCTCGATCGCGGCGACGATGTCCCCGGGCTCCGCGAGCCTGCCTTCGCCCGTCTCGCCGCACGCGGTGCGCCCCTCGCCGACGGAGATGAAGCGCACGCCCCAGCGGCCGAGCCGCTCGACGGACTCCTGGGTCGCGGGGTGCGTCCACATCGCGGGGTTCATGGCCGGCGCGATGAGGAAGGGCTTGGACCTGTCGTGGGCGAGGAAGAGGGCTCCCGCGAGGTCGTCGGCGAGGCCCGCGCCAAAGCGGTTGATCGTGTTGGCGGTGGCCGGGCAGACGACGACCGCGTCGGCCCAGCGGGTGATCTGGATGTGCTCGAGGGCCGACCCCGGCTCGAAGAGCCCGGTAAGGACCTTCTCGCCCGTGAGGCCCTCGAGGGTCGCCGCGCCGACGAAGCGAAGCGCCGACTCGGTGGCCACGGCGCGGACACGGTGGCCGAGCTGCACGAGGCGCGAGATCGCGTCGCAGGCCTTGTAGCCGGCGATGGACCCGGTCAGGACGAACGCGATGTTAGAGCCGGACATTGTCGATGAGCCTGACGTCCTCGATGCGCACAGCGGCGAGCCGCGTCCCGTCGTGGTCCTCCACGTAGTCGACCCCGAACCCGGCCGTCCCGAGGTCCCTTACCGCCGTCGCCGCGTCCGCGGCAGCCCGCAGGATCCTCGGGAACGCCGCCGCCCTCGAGCGGGCTCCGGGCGAGAGCCTGCGGTTCCTGGAGCTGAGCGCGACCCCGTCCGCGTCGCGGACGGTGGGGCAGGCGACGATCTCCACGGGAAGGAAGAGCGCCCGGGCCATTCCCTGGACGAGGTCGAGCTGCTGGCGGTCCTTCTCCCCGAAATACGCGCGGTGCGGGCGGACCAGGTTGAGGAGCTTCAGCACCACCGTGAGCACGCCCTCAAAGTGGCCCGGGCGGTGCGCCCCCTCCAGGCGGGAGCTCAGGGCGTGCTCGCTCACCCGGTAGCGGTAGCCGTCCCCGTACATCTCCCCCGCCTCTGGGACGAGGACGAAGTCGGCCAGCCCACCGGCCACCGCGAGGTCGGCCTCGAGCCCGCGGGGATAGCGCTCGAGGTCGGCGGGGCTGTCAAACTGGGCCGGGTTGACGAAGATGCTCATGACGACACGGTCGTTCTCGGCGCGCGCCCGCTCGAGCAGCGAGCGGTGGCCGGCGTGGAGCGCCCCCATCGTGGGGACGAAGCCCACGCGCAGGCCGGGCAGGTCCATCGCGGCGCGCTCCGCGCGCCACTCGGCAAGCGACCTGAGGACGCGCGCCATGGCTAGAATCCCTCCCCCTCGGAGGGGAATTCTCCGCCGCGGACGGCCTCCGCGAACCGCGCGGCCCCGCCGCGGACGAGCGCGGCGCCGTCGGCGAAGGTGCGGGCGAAGCGCGCCTTGAAGCCGGGGTTGAGCCCGAGCATGTCGTGGAGCACGAGCACCTGGCCGTCGCATCCCGCGCCGGCCCCGATGCCGATGGTGGGGATCCTGAGCATGGCGGTCACCTCGCGCGCGAGCCCCTGGGGGATGCACTCGAGGACGAGCGCGAACACCCCGGCCTGCTCGAGGGCGGAGGCGTCCTCCCTGAGCTGGCCCGCGCCCGCGGCGTCCCGGGCCTGCACCTTGAACCCGCCGAGGCCGCGCACCCACTGCGGCGTCAGGCCCAGGTGCCCCATGACGGGGATGCCGGACTCGACGAGGTGCCTCACGACGTGCGTGTGCCCCTGCGCGCCCTCGATCTTGACGGCGTGGGCGCCGGAGCGAAGCAGCATCGCCGCGCACTCGAGCGCGTGCGTCTCGCCCTTGCGCGCGGCGAGGAAGGGCATGTCCGCCACGATGAATTTCCCCGGGGCCCCGCGGCTGACTGCGCGCGTGTGCATGGCCATGAGCTCGGGCGTCGCCCCGAGCGTGTCCTTCTCCCCGTGGACGACCATCATGGCGCTGTCGCCGACGAGGATGCAGTCGACCGGGGAGTCGGCGAGGAGGCGCGCCGACCACGTGTCGTAGGCCGTTACCATGACGATCCTTGCGCCTGCGGCCTTGGCCGCGGCGAACCCGTCAGGGGTGCCCGCGATGAGTCCCGCCGGCGGGCTCTTTGATCCTATTGTTTCCACGTCGCCTCCGCAGTTTCCCAAAAAGGGAACACATGCGGACCGGCGAGGGGGGACGGGGGTGCTTTTCGCATGGCGATGAAGCCTCGGTGTCCGGAGGGCATGGGTGTGTGTCTTGTTCGTCCGGTCGCGATCGTGTTCGCGCTGGACCCCACGACACTCGCACAC
>Ga0265318_10001245_pt1 | contig 15461 bp, 11 predicted proteins | sample 4821metaG_FD_192431 | JGI IMG/M metagenome (GOLD analysis project Ga0265318, IMG submission 192431) | Rhizosphere microbial communities from Carex aquatilis grown in University of Washington, Seatle, WA, United States - 4-8-21 metaG | ecosystem: Host-associated > Plants > Roots > Rhizosphere >... | reverse complement strand
CGGCGAGGGTGAGCTCGACGCGCCTGTGACCGGGCAGATCCCCTTCACGCCTCACGCGAAACACGCCCTGGAGCTTGCGCTCCGTGAAGCGCTCTCGCTCGGGCATGGATACATCGGGACCGAGCATGTGCTGCTCGGGCTTGTGGGGGTCGGCGAAGGCGTTGGGGTCGAGGTCTTGAACGGCTTCGGGGCGACGCCCGTGGTGGTTCGCGATGCGGTGATCCGAATGCTCGGCGGTCCGGGTCTCGTCTCCACGGTCTCCACGCTGGCGCAGCCGTTGCCCACGCTTCGCCGACGCCGGCAGGTACCGCCCGTCGCGTTGCTCGTCACCGGCTGGCTCCTGTTCGCGCTCGCGCTCGGCGCCGGCGTGCTCGTCGGCTGGGCGATCTGGGGCTGACCGCCCGTACACTCGCCCGCATGAGCGCGCCGAAGAGGTTCCCAGACCGGGACGAGATCGTCGCCGTCCGGGCCGAGACGGAGCCGCTCGAGGACGGTGTGACAGGCGAGGCGAAGCGCCGGCTCGCAGGCCGCGTGATGGCGCGCCGCGACATGGGGAAGCTCGTCTTCCTCGACCTCGTCGATCGCAGCGGACGCATCCAGCTGCTCTGCCACGTCGAGCGCACGGGCGAGATCGACGTCCATCTCGGCGACATCGTCGGGGTCGCGGGATCGCCCGCGAAGTCGCGGCGCGGCGAGCCGTCGCTGATGGTCGACGTACTCGAGGTGCTTTCGCGCATCCGCACGCCGCTGCCCGACACGTTCCACGGGCTCACCGATGTCGAACAGCGCTACCGGCGGCGCTATCTCGACCTCCTGATGAACGAGGAGACGCGCCATGACGCCGTGCTGCGCTCCAGGATGGTCGCGACGATCCGCCGCATCCTCGACGAGTGGGGCTTCGTCGAGGTCGAGACGCCCGTGCTGCAGCCGCGCTACGGCGGCGCGTTCGCGGAGCCGTTCGTCACGCACTACAACGCGCTCGACGCGGACTACTACCTGCGGATCGCGACCGAGCTCTATCTGAAACGCTTGATCGTCGGTGGGCTCGAGAAGGTCTACGAGATCGGGAAGGACTTCCGCAACGAGGGCGTCTCGTTCAAGCACAACCCCGAGTTCACGATGCTCGAGTGGTATGAGGCGTACGCCGACTACCGCGACACGATGGAGCGGATCGAGCAGCTCGTCTCGCGCGCGGCGCACGACGTGCTCGGCACGACCAAGGTCTCGTTCCGAGAGCACGAGATCGAACTCGCGCCGCCGTGGCGCCGCGTGAAGTTCGTCGACGCGCTCGCTGAGCACGGGCTCTGGACACGCGACGAAGCAGAGCTACGGCGCCTGCTCGAAGCGCGCAACGTCGACGTGTCGCACGATCCGACGTGGGCCAAGCTGATCGACCACGCGCACTCGCACTTCGTCGAGCCGGCACTGGTCCAGCCGACGATCCTCTACGACTATCCGGTGGAGCTCTCGCCGTTCGCACGCGCAACAGACGACGATCCGTCGCTCGTCGAGCGCTTCGAGTACTTCGCCGGCGGCATCGAGCTCGGCAACGCGTTCACCGAGATCAACGACGCCGAGGAGCAGGCTGAGCGGTTTGCGTTCCAGGGCGGCGAACGCGATGCGGGCGATGTCGAGGCGGAGAGCGGCGATCCCGACTACGTCGAGGCGCTGTCGTACGGCATGCCGCCCACCGGCGGCATCGGGCTCGGCATCGACCGGCTCGCGATGGTCTTCGCCGGCAAGGAATCCATCCGGGACGTCGTTCTCTTCCCGGCGCTTCGCGCGCGCGACTAGTTGTCCTAGCCAGAAGCGTTGTGACTGTGGTGGTCGTCGTGCCGGTGTGTCAGCGCCGGATCGTGTCGACGGGAGCTCGCTCTGTCCGTGCGGCCCGGGAATCGGGACCTGGTTCGGACCAGGTCCCGTTTCTCGCAACGCCGGTGGCTGAGCGGGCTTGCGGCATGACATGTCTTGCGGGGCGTCCGAGCCGGGACCTGGTTCGGACCAGGTCCAGCTCTTGGGTCGGGGCACGGCTCGGCTGACGCGCGGAAGCTCGGCCCGAGGTGGCGCAGGCCCGCTTGCTCGGCGCCTTGACGAATACGCGCGCTGCGGCGGAAGTCGGGCTAGACGGTGAGCGCCGCGGCCCGCGTCGACGCGACGACGTCGGCGAGGATCTCGTCGAGGCTGCGCGTCGGTTGCCAGCCGATCTCGGCGGTGACCTTCTCGATCGCGGGCTGCCGGTGGAGCATGTCCTCGATCCCCTGGCCGTAGACCTCGTTGTACGGCACGTAGACGATCTCGGAGCTCGAGCCGGTGAGCGCGATGACGCGCTCCGCAAGCTCGCCGATGGTCACGCGCTCGATCGACCCCACGTTGAAGATCTCGCCGGCGGTGTCGGCGTCCATCAGTCCGGAGAGCGCGCGGATCGTGTCCTGCACGTGACAGAAGCAGCGCGTCTGCGTGCCGTCGCCGTGGATCTCGAGCGTGTCGCCGGCGAGCGCCGCTTGCACGAAGCGTGGGATGACCATGCCGTACTGCCCACTCTGACGCGGGCCGACGGTGTTGAAGAGGCGCACAATGACACAGTCGAGGCCGCGCTCCTGGTGGTACGCGAGCGTGAGGAACTCGTCAAGCGCCTTCGACTCTGCGTATGCCCAGCGTCGCTGAGTCGTCGGGCCGTACATCCGCTTGCTCTCCTCGCCGAGCGCCTCCGGCTCGCGCCGGTCGCCGTAGACCTCCGACGTCGACGCGATCAATACGCGCTTGCCGAAACGGTGGCAGTGGTCGAGCACCTCTTCGGTGCCCTGGATGTTCGTGACGAGCGTGTGCACCGGCTCTTCGACGATCAGCCGAACGCCGACGGCTGCCGCGAGATGGAACACGACGTCGCTGCGATGCACGAGCTCGTTCACGACCGATGATTTGAGGACGGAGTCGACGACGAGGTGGAACGCGGGGTGCGTGCGCAGAGGCGCGACGTTCTTCTCCGCGCCCGTCGAGAGGTCGTCGAGGACGTAGACCTCCCAACCGTTCGCGAGGAGAAGCTCCGCGAGGTGCGATCCGATGAAGCCCGCGCCGCCGGTGATGAGCGCCGTGCGGCTGCGCGTGTCGGTGCTCATGCTGCGCCGATCGTAGCGATCCGACGGGAAGAAACGGTCGGCGCTCCGCCTCCAGGAGCTCGCAAACGTCGGGTAATCCGAGCCGTGACCCGATAATGCACGGGTGCGATCAATTGTCCCCCGTTCGATAAGCCCCTGGCTCGCTGTGCTCACGCTCACCGCGGCGGGCACCGCTGCGGCCGTCGGGTACGGACTGACGGCGCCGAAGCAGTATCGCGCGACGGCGCAACTGCTCGTCTCGCCCGTCTCCGTCAACGATCCGACGTTCACCGGTCTCGACGTCCTGCGTGACTCGAGCGGCAAGCGGACCGCAGCCGCGAGCGCCGCCGCACTCCTTCGCTCGCCGCAGGTCGCAGACGTCGTGCGCGCCGACCTCGGGCTCGCACGCTCCCGCGACTCGCTGCTCTCCGCGCTCGATGCGCATGTCGTCGGTTCGAGCGACGTCGTCGCGGTCACGGTCCAGGACACGTCGGCGGCCGGAGCCGCCCAGCTCGCGAACGCGTTCGCCGACGGGCTCGTCAAGCAGCGGACGGCGAGCTTCCAGAGCCAGCTGGCCACAACGATTCGCCGCGACCAGCAGCTCCTGAACGCCATCACACCGGGCCAGCGCGCGACCGGCGCGGGAGCCGAGCTCCAGAAGCGCCTCGCCGTCCTGCAGGGCTTTCAGGGCCAGCCCGACCCCACGATCCGTCACGCCGGCCAGGCGTCCGCGCCCGCGTCGCCTTCCTGGCCGAAGCTGCCGAGGCTCGCGGCCATCGGCGCCGGGGCGGGGCTCGCTGCAGGCCTGCTCGCCGCGCTCGTGATCGGTGTCGGCCGCTTCCTTCGCCGTCCGCGTGTCGAGCGAGACGCGTCTTATGATGGCGGGGTGTCCGAGCGGCTCGTGGAGCGGCTCGAGCAGCGCGTGACCGAGCGGGTCGCCGCGCTCGAGGAGGAGCGCCAACGCCTGTCCGCCCGTGAGGCCGCGCTCGCCGCGCGCGAACGCGATGTCTCCGCGAAGCTCGACGAGCTGCGGGCCGCGATCGCCGCGGCTCCGGACTCGAGCGGCGGCGGCGCCGCCCTGGCGAACGCTGCGGCCGTCGAAGCGCTCGCCGCACGCGCAGCCGCTCTCGACGGTCGACTCATGGAGCTGACGGAGCGGGAGATGGAGCTCGCGCGTCGCACCGCCGAGCTCGCCGAGCAGGAGCAAGGGAAGGGCACAGAGGCGGAGCCCGCCGACCGGCTCGCCGTGCGTGAGGCTGCACTCGCCGAGCGAGAGGAGGAGGCCGCGGCGAAGCTCGACGAGCTGCGCGCCGCGCTCGCGGCGGTTCCGGAGGCGCCCGTCGCCGACCCGTCCGAAGCCGAGGAGCTGCTCGCCGGACGCTCGGCGGTGCTCGATGCGCGGGTCGCGGAGTTGACGCAGCGGGAGCTCGGCCTTGCCCGCCGCGCCGCCGAGGTCGCCAAACGGGAGCACGAGGCAGCCGCGCGGATGCAAGAGCTCGCCCGGCAGGTTCCCGAGCCTCCGGACGAGGCGGCCGTGGAGGCGCTCGCGGAGCGGTCGGCGGCGCTCGACGCACGGGTTGCGGAGTTGACGCAGCGGGAGCTCGGCCTCGCGCGGCGCGCCGCCGAGGTCGCGAAGCGTGAGGAGGAGGCAGCCGCGCGGACGGAGGAGCTCGCGCTGCGCGCCGCCCAGCTCGGGGCGCAACTCGAGGAGGCAAAGCTCGAGGAAGCGGAGCGCGCGACTGCCGAGCGTGCGGCTGCGGAGCGCGCGGCTGCCGAGCTCGAGGAGGCGGACCGCGCCGCGATCGCTGCACGAGACGCCAATCCGGAGCCGGCCGCCGCGCCTCAGGCGCCGCTCACCGCCGCGATCGAACGGGCGCAGTCAGGCCCGCCCGCGGCCGCGGCCGCGAAGGAGGCGCGAGGAGCGTGGAACCTGATCGTGCTCGAGCGCCTCGTCGCCGGCCGCGTCGCCGAGTTCCCCGACAAGCGTGACGAGTGGATCTCCTACCTCTATTTCCTGCGGGAGTACGCGGAGCCCGACGGCACGATCCCGTCGAGCTTCGACTGGCTCATCCAGGACACCTTCGCGGAACTCGTGGCGTGACCCCACACCGGGGAGCTGTCGCCGGGCCACTCGGGACATTCGCGATCGTCAGGCCGAGCGAGCTCGTGCCCACGTTGTTGCGCGTGTCGGCAGCGCTCACCTCGAGTGTGTATCGACCGTTCGGAAAGGTGGTCGTGTCGAGCGCGCGCTCGACCCAGTAGACGTATTGTCCTGGGCGGTGCGGCTTGTTCTGGTACGAGCCGGCGGCGTAGACGAAGTCGTAGAGGTCGTTGATCGGCAGCCCGAACTGGAACGTCACCGCAACGCCTGACGCGACCGCCACGCCGGCTTCGTCCGTCAGCGTCCACCAGACCTCCTCCGGCGCCAAGCGGGCCAGATCCCAGGGCGAAGGCGGCGCGATCGGGGGCGTGTCGTACACGCTTGCCTGCACGTCGAGCAAGCCGCTCACGGCCTCGGCGTCGACCGGGCCGCCGCCCGTCGTCAGCAGCTGGACCGAGGCGACCGTCGGGACGGTCCCGTCGTAGAACGGCGAGAGCGCCCCCTTGCGCAGCGGGTTCCGGTAGGAGCCGCGGAAGCTCTCGGCGAAGTGCACGTGCCCCCAGCCGGGGAGGACGTGTCCGAGCAGCTGGTGCAGCCGCACGTGTGATCCGCTGCGGACGATCGGGCGGATGTGCCAGTAGCCGTACCGCCTCCCGGACGCGCGCCCGACAGTGACCGAGTCGGCATGCACCCGGACCACGACACCCGGCTCGACCGCGTAGACGGGAGCTCCGTCGGGCGCGACGATGTCGATCCCGAAATGGAACGCGGAGAGCACACTTTCGGCATCGAGGTGGTAACGAGGGTCTCCGAACGACCCGCGAATCGCATGCGGCGACTCGAACGGCTTCACCGGCCAGCTGTACGCGGCCGCAGCGGTCGGGAAGAGCAAGCTGGCCGGCGCGAGAAGCGCCAGAAACGTGCGCATTCTCGTCACCGTAGCCGCGGGACGAGCCCGTCGATCCCGGCGATCCTCCTCGCGGTCATTTCCCCTGCTGATCGCGGAAACCGCAGGTGCAGCCCTTGCCGTCGCGGACGATTCCGCCGATAACAGGGTCCAAGTGCCCGGCCGGCGCCTTTGTGGCACCGGGTGCCTCCGCTACGATTGCTCCACCTTCGACCGGTACGCGGTCATCCCGATCGCGTCGCGGTATGTCTCAGGAAGGGGGTCGAGGGACTTGTTCGAACGCTTCACTGAACGGGCTCGCCAGGTAGTCGTCCTCGCACAGGACGAGGCCCGGGCGCTCAAGCACAACTACATCGGTACGGAGCACATCCTGCTCGGCCTGCTCCGTGAGGAAGAGGGCCTTGCGGCCCGCGTTCTCGAGTCGCTCGACATCACGGTCGAAGAAGTGCGTGCGCAGGTCGCCCGCATCGTCGGCCAGGGCGACGAAGTCACGACCGGACAAATCCCGTTCACACCGCGCGCCAAGAAGGTGCTGGAGCTGGCGCTGCGCGAAGCGCTGTCCCTCGGACACAACTACATCGGCACCGAGCACATCCTCCTCGGCCTCGTCCGCGAGAACGAGGGCGTCGCCGCACGCATCCTGCTCGACTTCGATGCCGACGCAGAGAAGATCCGCAACGAGATCATCCGCATGCTGTCCGGCCCCGGCCGGCGCCAGGGCGGCGCAACGGGCGGTCCCGCCGGCGAGAAGTCGAAGAGCTCGAAGCTGCTCGACCAGTTCGGCCGCAACCTGACGAAGCAGTCGACCGAGGGCAAGCTCGACCCGGTCGTCGGCCGCGCCACGGAGATCGAGCGGCTGATGCAGATCCTCTCACGGCGCACGAAGAACAACCCCGTGCTGATCGGCGAGCCGGGCGTCGGCAAGACCGCCGTCGTCGAAGGCCTCGCCGCGCGGATCGCAACGAACCAGGTGCCGGAGCTCTTGAAGAACAAGCAGATCTACACGCTCGACCTTGCGGCGCTCGTCGCGGGCTCGAAGTACCGCGGTGAGTTCGAAGAGCGCCTCAAGAAGGTCATGAAAGAGATCATGCAGCGGGGCGACATCATCCTGTTCATCGACGAGTTGCACAACCTCGTCGGCGCGGGTGCTGCCGAGGGCGCGATCGACGCGGCCTCGATCCTCAAGCCTGCGCTCGCACGCGGTGAGCTCCAGACGATCGGCGCGACGACGCTCGACGAATACCGCAAGTACCTCGAGCGTGACGCTGCGCTCGAGCGGCGCTTCCAGCAGGTGCGCGTCGAGGAGCCGTCGGTCGACGACACCGTGCAGATCCTGCGCGGCCTGCGCGACCGGTACGAGGCGCACCATCGCGTGAAGATCACCGACGAGGCGCTGCACGCCGCAGCCGAGCTCGCCGACCGCTACATCCAGGACCGGCACCTGCCCGACAAGGCGATCGACCTGATCGACGAGGCCGCGTCGCGCATCCGCATCCGCTCGATGAACGCGCCGCCGCGCTATCGCGAGCTCGAGGACGAGATCGAGCACGTCCGCAAGGACAAGGAAGACTCGATCGAGGCGCAGGAGTTCGAGAAGGCCGCGTCGCTCCGCGACAAGGAGCGCAAGCTCACGCAGAAGAAGCGGGAGCTCGAGGAGCAGTGGCGGAACTCGGAGAACGTCGAGGAGCAGCCCGAGGTCGGCGAGGAAGAGATCGCGGACATCGTGTCGATGTGGACCGGCATCCCGGTCTTCAAGCTCACCGAGGCCGAGTCGCAGCGGCTGATCCGCATGGAGGATGAGCTGCACAAGCGCGTCATCGGGCAGGAAGAGGCGATCATCGCCGTCTCGAAGTCGATCCGCCGCGCGCGGGCCGGCATCAAGGACCCGAAGCGGCCGAGCGGCAGCTTCATCTTCCTCGGCCCGTCCGGCGTCGGCAAGACGGAGCTCGCGCGAACCTTGGCCGAGTTCCTCTTCGGCGACGAGGACGCGATGCTCCAGGTCGACATGTCCGAGTACATGGAGAAGCACTCGGTGTCGAGGCTCGTCGGCTCGCCCCCCGGCTACATCGGCTATGACGAGGGCGGCCAGCTCACCGAGGCCGTGCGGCGCAAGCCGTACTCCGTGCTCCTGCTCGACGAGATCGAGAAGGCGCATCCGGACGTGTTCAACATCCTGCTCCAGATCTTGGAGGAGGGGAAGCTGACCGACGCCCAGGGGCGACGCGTCGACTTCCGGAACACGATCGTGATCATGACCTCGAACATCGGCGCCTCGCAGATCTCGAAGAACCAGGGCTTCGGCTTCTCGGTCGGCGACGAGAACGGCTTGTCGTACGACGAGATGAAGGGCCGTGTCATGGGCGAGCTGAAGAAGGTGTTCCGCCCGGAGCTGCTGAACCGGATCGACGAGATCATCGTCTTCCACAAGCTCGAGAAGAGCGAGATCATGTCGATCGTCGACATGATGCTCAAGCGGCTGCGCGAGCAGATGGCCAACCACGAGGTCACGATCGAGCTGACCGACGAGGCGAAGGAGCTGCTCGTCGACAAGGGCTACGACCCGGCGATGGGCGCCCGGCCGCTGCGCCGCGCGATCCAGCGCTACATCGAGGACCCGCTCGCCGACTACGTGCTCGGGCGCCAGCTCGAGCCGGGCTCGACCATCCTCGTCTCCCGCAAGGCGACCGAGGACGGCGAGCCGGGCGAAGAGGTCGACATCACCGTCATCCCCGGCGAGGTCACGCCGGAGAAGGTGACCGTGCCGCCGGGAGAGCCCACCGGCTCGGCCGGCGACGTCGAGCCTCTCACCGAGGCGTAGGCCGAACGACAGCACTGAACGGGAGCGGCCGCCGAGAGGCGGCCGCTTCGGTTCTTGTCCTTCGGCTGGCCCTAGCGGCGCGCGCGCGGCGGAGGTGGCTCCCCGCCACCTCCGCGCGCGTTCCCGAGTAAGACGGGGGCGGCGCGGCTACCCGCCCCACCCCCTGCACGAGAGATGCGGTCTGCGGCGGTCCGCATCCCCGGCCGTCTCAGCTTCCGGATTTCCAGGCGCCGCGCTTCCCCCGGAACGGTGAGCTTGTGAAGTAGCGCGCTGAACCACCCGAAAGGGGAGGAATCAAGCGGGGGGCCGGAGGCACTATCTCCCCAGACGGCACATCCCCACGGCCCGCCCCCTGCGGCGGCAGGGCCGGTGCTCTCCCCTCAACGAACGAAGCAGCCCCCTTGCGGCGGGGCTGCTTTTTCGTTGCCTGGACGCCGAGCGGGGCCAGAAGTGGAGTAGCGCGCGGAACCACCCGAAAGGGGAGGAATCAAGTGGGGGGCCGGAGGCACTATCTCCCCAGACGGCACATCCCCACGGCCCGCCCCCTGCGGCGGCAGGGCCGGTGCTCTCCCCCAACGAACGAAGCAGCCCCCTTGCGGCGGGGCTGCTTCTTCGCTTCGCTTCGCCCGCTTCGCTTTCCGCTCGCTCGAGGTTTGGCGGTGTTGTGCTCGCGGCCGGGCGTCTCACTGCTCTCGCCCAACAAGTTGGGCTCCGCGACGGAAAGGTGCCGGGAAGGCGTCACCATCGGCATCCGGCCCCGTCCGTACGCTGCTCCGGTGGCAAAGCCTGCCGTTCAGTTCGCCTGCACCGAGTGCGGCACCGCCTCCGGGCGCTGGTTCGGCCGCTGCCCGGGCTGCTCGGCGTTCGGCACGCTCGTCGAGGAGGTCGTCGGACAGGTCGCCGAGCTCCCGAAGGCGGCGGCGAAGCCGCTGCTCCGGCTCGTCGACGTGGAGGTCGAGGAGGCCAGGCGGATCTCGACCGGCGTCCCCGAGCTCGACCGGGTGCTCGGTGGCGGCCTCGTGCCCGCGTCGCTCGTGCTCGTCGGCGGTGAGCCCGGGGTCGGCAAGTCCACGCTGCTGCTGACCGCGCTTCAGGAGATGAGCGCGACGCACCGGACGCTCCTGATCACCGGTGAGGAGTCGGTCGCGCAGGTGAAGCTCCGCGCCGAGCGCCTCGGCGGCGCGGCGAACGTCGAGATCCTCGCCGAGACCGAGCTCGACGTCGTCTGCGCCACGCTCCGGGCGGAGCGGCCCGACGTCTGCGTGATCGACTCGATCCAGACCGTCTACTCGGCCGATCTCAGCTCCGCGCCGGGCTCCGTCGCCCAGGTGCGGGAGGCCGCGGGGAGGCTCCTCCGCGTCTCGAAGGAGTCGGGCGTGGCGACGATCCTGGTCGGCCACGTCACGAAGGACGGCACGGTCGCCGGCCCGCGCGTGCTCGAGCACCTCGTGGACTGTGTCCTCCAGTTCGAGGGCGACCGCTACCGCGCGCACCGTGTGCTGCGGGCGACGAAGAACCGCTTCGGCTCGACGAACGAGCTCGGCATCTTCGAGATGACCGGCATGGGGCTCGTCGGCGTTCCCGACCCGTCAGAGGTGTTCGGGCGAACGGTCGACGGCGAGCCCGGCGCTGCGGTCGCCTGCGCTCTCGAGGGGACGCGGCCGATCCTGCTCGAGATTCAGGCGCTCGTGTCTCCCTCGGATCTGGCAATGCCGCGCCGGGTCGCAACGGGAGTCGACCCGAAACGGCTCGCGATGATCGTCGCCGTGCTGGCGAGGCACGCGGGTATCGGCCTCGGCCAGGCCGACGTCTTCGTCAACGTCGCGGGCGGCGTCCGCATCGACGAGCCGGGCGCCGACCTCGCCGTTGCGCTCGCGATCGCGTCTGCCGCGCGCCGGGCGCCGGTTCGCGCGGGCATCGCGGCTTTCGGCGAGATCGGCCTGACCGGGCGGCTTCGCCCGGCCACCCAGGTCGACAGGCGCCTGGAGGAATGCGCCAAGCTCGGCCTCACGGCGGTGGTCGCGCCGGAAGGGACGCCGACGCATGGCACACTTCGGGTCAGGCGCGCCGACACGATCCGTGAGGCGATCCGCGCCGGACTCGATGCCGAACAATCCCCCGCAGGAGAACAAGGAGACGAGGGCCGACTGGGCTCCGGCTGAGCTCGGCTTCACGCGGACGCCGTCGGAGGACGATCCGCGGCGCGATCCGGCGCTGCTCCAGGCGATCGAGAAGGTCGCGCCGGGCACGGCCCTCCGCCAGGCGGTCGACGACGTGATCCGCTCGCGCGAAGGCGCGTTGATCGTGGTGGGCGACCCCCAGGAGCTCGCGTTCCTCTACTCCGGCGGCATTCGGCTCGACGCGCCGTTTCGCCCCCAGCTGCTCTACGAGCTCGCGAAGATGGACGGCGCGATCATCGTCGACACGGCCGTGAAGCGCCTCGCCTGGGCGAACGTCCAGCTGATGCCCGACCCGATGATCCCCTCCGAGGAGACGGGGACGCGGCACCGCACCGCGGAGCGCGTCGCGAAGCAGACGGCGGCGCTGGTCGTCTCCGTCTCGCAGGAGCGCGAGACCGTGACCGTGTTCGTCGGCGCGGCCCACTACCAGCTCGACCCGGTCGCAGACGTGCTCGCGAAGACGAACCAGGCCCTCGGGACCCTCGACACGTACCGCCAGCGGCTCGAACAGGTTCTGCTCCGCCTCACGGCGCTCGAGTTCCAGAACGCCGTCACCCTCGACGACGTCCTCGTCGTGCTCCAGCGGGCAGCGATGACCTCGCGCATGGCGGAGCGGATCCAGCGGGACTGCGTCGAGCTCGGCAGTGAGGGGCGCCTGATCCGGATGCAGCTCGAGGAGCTCGTCGGGAACGTCCCGGCGGACCTCGACGCGATCGTCCGCGACTACCACGCGGTCAGCGCCGACGCTGAGGCGACGCTCGTGCTCGAGGGCCTCCGAGCCATGCGCTACCGCGACCTCCGCGAGTTCGAGCGGCTCTCCGAGCTGCTCGGCTACGAGCGGGGCGTCAATCCGCTCGACCGCAGCGTCGTGCCGCGCGGCTTCCGCGTGCTCTCGCACATCCCGCGGCTGCCCGACGCGGTGATCCGGCGGGTCGTCGGGGACCTGGGGAACCTCGACACGGTCATCCGCGCTTCCCAGCGTGACCTCGAGGCGGTGGAGGGCGTCGGGGCCGTGCGGGCCCGCGAGATCCGGGAGGGACTGCGGCGCCTGCAAGAGCACAACCTCGTCGATCGCTACCTCCAGCTTTAGAGCTTTGAAGCGTTAAATTCACCTAAAAGTGGCTTTTCCAGGCCGTTTTTGCTAGAATGCTTGCTCTCGGGGCCGGTGCAGTAGGTGCGCCGGCTCTTTTGGCGGGAACGCCTCGAACTGAAGGGGAGGGTCGGCTTGTACAAGGTCGGCGACAAGGTGGTGTATCCGCACCACGGTGCCGGGACGGTCGTAAAGAAGGAGTCGCGCGAGGTTCTCGGGACGAAGCGCGAGTACCTGACGATCAAGATCCTGCACAACGACATGACTGTTCAGGTCCCGAGCGAGAATGCCGACCAGGTCGGCCTGCGCCGGGTGATCGGCGAGAAGGAAGTCGGCGTCGTGATCAAGGCGTTGACCGGCGGCTCGACCGAGATGCCGAAGAACTGGAACCGCCGCTTCAAGCACAACCGCGACAAGATGAAGACGGGCGACATCCTCGAGCTCTCCGAGGTCGTCAAGAACCTCTCGCTGCGCGACCACGAGAAGGGACTGTCCACGGGCGAGAAGCAGATGTTCGTGAAGGCGAAGAAGATCCTCGCCTCCGAGCTGATGTACGCCAAGGGCATGGACGAGGAAGAGTGCGCCGAGTGGCTCGACGGGGTGCTCGCCGGTGTCGGGGGCAACGGCAAGAAGCGGCCCGCGGCCAAGAAGAAGGCTGTCGCGGCGACCGCCTAGCCCGGCGCTGTGTCTGTCTGGGCGATCCTCGTGGCCGCGGGCCGTGGGGAGCGGCTGGGCCTCGACCAACCGAAGGCATTCGCGAAGCTCGGCGAGGATCCGCTCCTCGCCGAGCCTCTGCGCCGCCTCGAGGAGTCCGAGTGGGTCGACGCGATCGTGCTCGTCGCGCCGCCGGGCTGGGAGGAGCCGGCGATCCTGCTGGCCGAGGAGCTCGGCTGCGGCAAGGTGAGCGCGTGCGTGCCGGGCGGTGAGACGCGAGCCGGCTCGGTGCGGGCGGGCATGGCCGAGGTGCCCGCCGAGGCCGTGGTGGTGCTCGTGCACGACGCGGCGCGGCCCCTCCTGCCGGAGGCTGTGATCGAGCGGGTGCTCGCGCCGCTCTCGGAAGGCTGGGACGGCGCCGTGCCGGGGTTGCGGGTCGCGGACACGCTGAAGCGCGTCGGCCCCGACGGCGCGATCGCCGAGACGGTCTCGCGGGACGGGCTCTGGGCGGTGCAGACGCCGCAGGCGTTCGTGGCCGACGTCCTGCGCGCCGCGGTCGAGGCCGGCGGCGAGGCAACGGACTGCGCAGCGCTCGTCGAGGCTCGGGGCGGCCGCGTGAAGGTCGTCCCGGGTGACGAGCGGCTGCTGAAGGTGACGACGGCCGACGACCTCGCGAAGATCGTGGCATGGCTACCGGAAGCGACGCCGTGACCGATTACCGCGTCGGTACCGGCTTCGACGCGCACGCGTTCGAGGACGGTGTGCCGCTCGTGCTCGGCGGCGTGCAGATCGAGCACCCGCGGGGGATGGCGGGGCACAGCGACGGCGACGTGCTCGCGCACGCGCTCACGGATGCCGTCCTCGGTGCCGCCGGGATGGCGGACATCGGCGCGCTCTTCCCCTCCGGCGACCCGGCCCTCGAGGGCGCCGACTCGATCGAGCTGCTGCGGGAGGCGTGGCGGCGGGTGCGCGAAGCCGGCTGGGAGCTCGCGAACGCAGACGTCGTGCTGATCGGCGAGGAGCCGCGGCTGGCGCCGCACCGAGCTGCGATGCGGGCGCGGCTCGCCGAGGCGCTGGGCGTCGAGCCGGAACGCATCGCCGTGCGTGCGACGACGACCGACGGGCTCGGCTTCACCGGCCGCCGCGAAGGTCTGGCGGCGCAGGCCGTCGCACTGCTGCGCCGATGAAGCTCCGTATCCTCACGCACGCGGAGAAGGATCTGAGCGGCACCATGCCGAGTCTCTTCCCGGCGTTCATGGAGCACGATCCGATCGTCTCGACGTTCTGGCCGCGGCTCTACGAGGTGTACGCCGACTTCCAGCTGTGGGCGCTGGACGGCAAGGAGACGGTCGCGAGCGCGTGCACGCTGCCGGTGACGTGGGACGGCCTGGCGGAGCCGCGCGGCCTCGACTGGGCGATGACGAACGGCGCAGCCGGCGCGCCGACGACGCTGTGCGCGGTGGTCGTGAACATCGTCCCGTCGCACCGTGGCACCGGCCTCGCCGGTGTGCTGCTGCGGCGCATGAGCAGCATCGCCGCCGCGCACGGGCTCGACTCGCTGATCGCACCGGTGCGTCCGACGTGGAAGGAGCACTATCCGCTGACGCCGATCGAGCGCTACCTGCGCTGGCGGCGCGAGGACGGACTGCCGTACGACCCGTGGCTCCGAACGCACGAGCGGATCGGCGGCACGATCCTCGACCCGGCGCCGCGCTCGATGACGATCACCGGCATGCGCGAGGAGTGGGAGGAATGGACGGGACTGCAGTTCCCCGAGGACGGCGACTACGTCGTCCCGCGCGCGCTCGTGCCTGTGCGCTTCGAGAACGGGCAGGGCAGGTACGTCGAGCCCAACGTCTGGATGCGGCACCCGCTGTACGACGACTGACGGGGCCTACCTGGCGATCACGACCGGGGTGCCGAGGGGCAGGATCCCGGCGAGCCGGGTGATCACCGAGTTCGCGACCCGGATGCAGCCGTGGCTCGCATCCGTGCCGATCAGAGCAGGCTCGTTGGTCCCGTGGATGCCGATCTGGCCAGGCCCACCGCCGAAGCTGTACAGCACCCGGGAGAAGGCGGAGAGGCCGAACGCGTACGGTCCGTAGGGGCCGCGGGGGTCCGGCTGCTTCAGCAGCTCGACGATGTAGAAGCTGCCCGTCGGCGTCGGGACGACCGACCGTCCTACACCCGCCGGTGCGCGCTCGATCACCCGGCCGAGCTTCCAGACGGTGATCAGGTGGCCGCGCAAGGACACGGCGACCCGGTAGGGGTTCAACGACAGAGCGACGGTGCGCGTCCGGACCCAGCCGAGCAGGCCGTTCGGCCGGATCGGTAGGAGAACCTCGTCCCAGCCGGGAACGCGTCGCCGGACGAGGAACACGAGCGGCGCACCGTCCGCGGTGGGATTGCGAAAGACGCGAAACGGTTGTTTCGCCTGCGGGCTCCGGAACACGGAGACACTCGAGCCGGTCGCCTGGGCCGCAATGCTCATTCCGGTCGTGTCGGCGGCCGCGACCGTGTGCGGCCGGCCGGCCGCCAGCAGCAGGAGCAGCACGACGAGGAGCCCGAGATCGGGGCGGTAAAGCGCCGGGCGGTGAAGCGGCGGGCGGTGAAGTC